>Ga0081455_10001546_pt1 | contig 28331 bp, 28 predicted proteins | sample TabmetS3T2R1_FD_70207 | JGI IMG/M metagenome (GOLD analysis project Ga0081455, IMG submission 70207) | Tabebuia heterophylla rhizosphere microbial communities from the University of Puerto Rico - S3T2R1 | ecosystem: Host-associated > Plants > Roots > Rhizosphere ... | reverse complement strand
GTTCCCGTCGCGTGCCCGGTGTCGACGACGTCGCCGACGGCGATCTGATCCTCCAGGATCATGAGCACGCCGGAGATGAAGTCCTTGACGAAGTTCTGTGCGCCGAAGCCCAAGGCAACGCCGATAATGCCGGCGCCGGCCAGGATTGGTGCGACCTCGACTCCCATTTCGGCGAGGATCATGATGCCGGCGATTCCGATGACCATCGCCGACGCGATGCTCTTGAGAACCGAGCCCATGGTCATGGCACGTTCGCGCCGCCGGTCGGCGGCTCCCGGCCTGAGATCGGCGAGAACCTCTCCCGCCTTGGTGCGAGCGATGATCGCCGGCACGGATCCCTCGGACGCGCGGCGCACGACGCGGTCGATGGCGCGCGCGATCAGCCAGCGCACCAAGAGGGCGAGCAGGATGATGAAGACGATCGCCACGGGCCGGGCAACGAACCACTCGTATGCCATCCCGTCAGGGATGCGCCAGTCCCACGGCGGCGTTTCGATCCACGAACGATGCGTGTCGGGGGAAGCCATGCCCCCAGCCTACGGGCGGCTACCATGTCGGCCATGACTGCTCTCCGTGCCGCCGCTTCGAGCGCCCTCGTCGCCGTCATCGTGTTCCTCGGTGCTCCGGCGTTCGCTGACAGTCCCGATACGTGGAATTCCGGACCATCGCGAACCCCGCTTGAGAACATCGTGTTTTTCGGCGGCAGCGTCGCTGGGCTGTTCATCGGGATCACGATCTTCGCTCTGCTCACAGCGCGGAACAACTTCGAGCCCGAGCCGCCCGAGCCGACCACCGAGGTCGAGCCGCACAGTCATCACTGACGCGATCCACAGCAATCTCACAGCCTTCTGCGGTGGTATAGACGTGCCATCAAGGAGGAACCATGACCGAAGAACCCGAATCGCCATCGGGCCCATCTGATCGTCCATCCATCGCGCTTACGACACCGTTCCTCGCGCTGTCGGCGGCCGTCATTGCGCTGGCGGCCTTTCTGCTGGGCTACGTCGCGAAGGACGTGGGGCACCACGATCGGCCACGCATGGGCATCGTTCGCATGCATGACGGGCCCGGAGGCAAGCCCGGCAAACTCGAACGCCTGAATGCCGGAACCGTCGAGTCCGTGACGGGGAACACCGTCACCATCAAGACCCGCTCTGGAGAGACGGCCAAGGTCAAGCTCGGCAAGGGCACCTTCATCGTCGTGCGGAAGGCACCGTAAGAACCGGCCGTTGCTGTGGACGGACGCATTCGGTCCACAAGGCGGATCTGACGACTGCCGCCGACGGCGCGAGCCCCGCACGATCGCGGGATGGACACAACTCGCCGCTGGTGGATTCCCGTCGTCATCGGGACCCTGATCGTTGTCACCGTTCTCACTGCTGCCCGGGCGCTCACTCCCGAAGAGCCGCTGCGTGCAGCGCCGGTCGAGCCTGCAACGACTCAACCGCCGAGCCCGGCGGCGGTCGAAGCCGCAGAGGTCGAGCCGACGCCCAGCCCAACACCCAGCCCGAGGCCCAGTCCAACGCCCAGCCCGACGCCAGACCCTGATCCGACGCAGCAACCTCCACAATCGCCGACGATTGTCGTGCGCCCGCGAATCGTGGTGGTCGCGCCGCGACCCAAGGTTGTTGTCAAACCGTCGGTGGCGCCTCAGCAGAGGCCGTCCGCGCCCGCATCGCAGGCTCCCAAGCGGGTCGCGAAGCCCTTGCCCAAGCCAGTCGCGAAGCCTTTGCCCAGGCCAGTTGCGCGCACCCGCATTGACAAGATCATGATCGTCATTTTCGAGAACCATGGTTATTGGTCGGTTCGCAAGGGCATGCCGTTCGTCTGGGCGGTGGCTCAGCGATACGCCCACGCGAACAACTTCTTCGCCGTCCATCAAGATGGGAGCCTGCCCAACTACATTGCGCTCGTCGGGGGTGGGATGTGGCTCGACCACAACACTGCGCGCGCCGACGACGCGCCGGTGCGCGGCAAGCCCACGGTTTTCGGTCAGGCGATTCGGGCCGGACGCACGGCCAAGACCTACGCCGAGGCCATGAGCGGAACCTGCGACCTCAGCAAGCACGGGATGTACAAGGTTCATCACAACCCGTGGGCGTACTTCGTTGCCGAACGCAGTCTGTGTCGTCGGTACGACGTCAGCTACGAACGCCATTTCGCCAACGACGTGCGTCGTGGCGCTTTGCCCAATCTCAGTCTGGTCGTTCCCCACAACTGCGACAACGCACACGAACCGTGTTCCTTGGGCGCGGCAGATCGCTGGTTCCGGACGCACATGCAGCGGGTCTGGAGTGGTCCCGATTGGCGGTCAGGTCGGCTCTTGGTCGTCCAGACTTGGGACGAAGACAACCGCGGCGACGAGCACAACCGGATCCTCACCGCATTCATCCATCCATCGCTGCGCCATCAGGTGGTATCAAAGCGCCTCGACCTGTACTCGCTGTCGAAACTCGCGTCGCAGATCACCGGCACCGCGCCGCTGTATCACGCCCGCACCGCGCCACCAATCGTTGGCCCTGACGGGCTCAGGCTGACGCCGCTGCCTGCGCGCGTAGCGCCCGCGCCAAGTCGTCCCGTCCCTCGCTGACATACCTGACGGCGGCTGGGGGCGCGTCAGTCGATGTCAGCCAGGCATCGACCCGGTCGAGTGTCGCCTGGGCCGGATTGGCCAACGGGAACAGATAGATCAGGGCGTTTTGTCCAATCCAGATGCCTTGCGTATCGACGATCGTCTCGGCCATCTCCAAGTACTTGTCGACATAGGGCTTCAGAACCTCAGCCTGCCCAGCGACCTGGAAGCCGGTCGCGATCTGCCGCCGGGTTTCGTTCGGGACGCTGGAGTCTTCGACGACTTTGCGCCATGCGTCTGCCTTCGCCGCGGCCAGCGGACGCATTGCCAGGGCGCCGGCGGCATTCTCGCGGCCGGAGTTGGTGTCGTCACGATTCAACTCATCGGCGATGTCCCGCTCGTCGGCCCCGCCGAGGCGGGCAAGCGCCTTGACGAGCGTCCATCGCAGGTCAGCGTCCACTTCGAGACCGGCAAGCTTTCCGTCGAGCAGATCGCGGAGGTAGCCCGCGCCCGACGCCGCCGAGGCATACGCGCGTACGAAGGCCAACTGGTGATCGCTGCCCTCACGCGCCGTCTTGACCAAACTCCGCAGCCCCGTTTCCCATCGCTCTGCCAGTTCCGGGCGCTTGTCGTCCGGCGTGAACAGGCTGACCGCCGACTGTCCTTGCCGAAGCAATGCGGCGACCGCCGTGAGGTCGGTTTCGGTGTCGACTCCGGCCAAGACCAATTCGACGAAATCCTGGGGCGGCAGTTGCGCGTCGCGGGTCATGTCCCAAGCCGAGCTCCAGCACAGCGCGCGGGGCAGGGATTCCTCGAAGGTGTCAATGCTTTCGACGAGCGTGTCGAAGGAGCGCTGGTCGAGCCGGATCTTCGCATAGGTCAAGTCATCGTCGTTGACAAGAATCAAGTCTGGGACGCGATTGTCGAGCACGTCGGTCACGGGCGTCGACGCGCCGCGGATGTCGACCTCAAAACGTTCAGTGCGCACCAACTGGCCTTCGACCCGGTTGTAGAACCCAATGGCGATCCGATGACGTCGGAGCGTCGGGTATGCCTCGGTGGCCGTTTGCTCGATCGCGAACCGCGTGAAGACTCCGTGCTCATCGTCGAAGTCGGCCCGCAAGGTGTTGACCCCCGATGTCTGCAGCCATTCCTCAGCCCACGGGCCGAGATCGCGGCCAGAGGAGTCTTCGAGTTCGGCCAGCAGGTCCGCCAGCGCGGTATTGCCATAGGCGTACTTCTTGAAATACGAGCGCAAGCCGGCGAAGAAGTCCTTCTCACCGACCCACGCCACGAGTTGCTTCAGGGCCGACGCGCCCTTGGCGTAGGTGATGCCGTCGAAGTTCGCCTCGACCGCGTGCAGGTCGTAATTGTCGGCTGCGATGGGATGAGTCGAGGGGAGTTGATCCTGTCGGTACGCCCAGTTCTTGCGGTTGTTGGTGAATCCGGTCCAGGCGTCCGTGAATTTCGTCGCGTGCACGGATGCGTGATGCGCAGCGAACTCGGCGAACGACTCGTTCAGCCACAGGTCGTCCCACCACTTCATGGTGACCAGATCGCCGAACCACATGTGGGCCATCTCGTGAAGGATGGTGTTGGCTCGCTGCTCGTAGGCGGCAACCGTCTGCCGGCTCCGGAAAATCAGCTCGTCGCGGAAGGTGACGCAGCCGGCGTTCTCCATCGCGCCCATGTTGTATTCGGGGACGAAGAGCTGGTCGTACTTTCCAAACGGATAGGCCATCTCGAAGGCGCCCTCGAAGAACTCAAAGCCCTGCTTGGTGACCGTGAAGATCTCATCGGCATCGAGGTGCTCGACCAACGACTGCCGACAGAAGAGCCCGAGCGGGATGTCGTCGTACTCACCGGCATAAACGTCACGCACGGTGTGGTAGTCGCCGGCCACCAAGGCGGTGACGTACGTGGACATCCTCTTTGTCGGAGCGAAGTCCCAGACCGCGACACCGTCTCGCATCAGTCGCGGCTCGGGCGTCGGTGAGTTGGACGTCACCGACCAGTGCTCCGGCGCCGTCACGTGCAGTTCGAACGTGGCCTTGAGATCGGGCTGCTCAAACGTGGTGAAGACGCGGCGCGCATCGGGAACCTCGAACTGGGTGTAGAGGTAGACACGGTCGTCGGCGGGGTCGACGAAGCGGTGGAGGCCCTCCCCGGAATGCGAGTACCGGCACGTTGCCTCAACTCGCAGTTCGTTTTCAGTGCGCAGGCCGGTCAGCGGGATGCGGCTGTCGGCGTAGATCCCCGGGTCGAGGCTGAGGCCGTTGAGGGTGATCGATGCGATTTCGCCGTTCACCAGGTCGGCAAACGTGGATGCACCGGGTGTCGCGCCGAAGCGGATGGTCGTGACGGAACCGAATCGTTCGGTGCTTGGGCCGCTGAGATCCAGCTCGATGACATATTCGGTCGGAGCGATGACGTCTGCGCGTTGCTGCGCCTCCTCGCGGCTCAGGTTGGTTCCGGGCATGTGCTCCACCCTATGGGTGGTGCTCACACGGAAAATTGTGGACGAGTCTCAAGAACGGTGCTTGCGTTCAGGGTCACCCGAGTTTGGGCACACTAGAGGCGTGCACATCCCGTTTGCCGTCTCGGAGCGCTCCACGGTCGGAATCGAGTGGGAGCTCGCACTGGTCGACTCCGACTCCGGCGATTTGCGTCAGGTGGCGATGACGGTTCTTGATGCAGTGAGGCCCGCTGATGCCACCGAGCATCCGGCGATCAAGCAGGAACTGCTTCTGAACACCGTTGAGGTCGTCTCAAGCGTCGGCCGAAACGTTGCGGAGGCCGGGGCCGACCTACAGCGGGCGATCGACGAGATTCGGGTCGTCACCGATCCACTGCGCGTCGAGCTCATGTGCGCGGGCACCCACCCCTTCGCGCAGTGGGATCACCAGAAGATGACCAACAAGGCGCGGTACCAAACGCTGATCGACCGCACACAGTGGTGGGGACGCCAGATGCTGATCTACGGCGTCCACGTCCACGTCGGCATCGAGGATCGCTCCAAGGTCCTGCCGATCAGCGCTGCCATGCTGTCGTACTACGGACACTTGCAGGCGCTGAGTGCATCATCACCGTTCTGGGGCGGCGAGGACACCGGCTACGCCTCGAATCGCGCCCTGATGTTCCAGCAGCTGCCGACGGCCGGGCTGCCGTTCCAATTCCAGGAGTGGTCCGAGTTCGAGGCCTATGCCGCCGACCTGCTCAAGACCGGCGTGATCGACCAGCTCGACGAGATCCGCTGGGACCTTCGCCCATCGCCGAAATTCGGGACGCTTGAAGTCCGGATCTGCGACGGGATCCCGACGATGGACGAGTTGCTCAGCATCTCCGCGCTCACGCATTGTCTGGTTGAGCACTTCTCGTCTGAATTGGATGCCGGCCGCAGGCTGCCGAACATCCCGCCATGGTTCTCGCAGGAGAACAAGTGGCGGTCGGCGCGTTACGGCATGGACGCCATCTTGATCCTCAATGAAGCAGCCGATGAAGACCTTGTCACGACCGACCTGAAACGGTTGCTCGTCCAACTGGAGCCGGTCGCTGACCGATTGGGTTGCCTCGACGAACTCGACGGCGTGAATCGCATCATGAGCACGGGTGCCTCCTATCAGCGGCAGCGCGCCGTGGCGGCCGAACATCACGGGATGCTCGACGCGGTCGTCGGTTCGCTCGTCGCCGAGATGCGGGCTGGCCATTCATTACCGGCACGCTGAGCCGGTCGCTACGCTCGGCGCATGCGCGTGCACATTGCTGCTGACCATGCCGGTTACGAACTGAAGACCCACCTCGTCGCATGGCTTGCGGACAACGGGCACGAGCCGGTCGATCACGGCGCGTTCGAGCACGATGCACAGGATGACTACCCGCCGTTCTGCGTGCACGCTGCACAGGCCGTCGTGGACGAGCCGGGTTCTCTCGGCATCGTCATCGGCGGGTCGGGCAACGGCGAACAGATCGCCGCCAACAAGGTGGAGGGAGTGCGTGCGGCCTTGGCGTGGAGCACCGAGATTGCGTCCCTCGCCCGCCAGCACAACAACGCGCAGGTCGTTTCGGTCGGGGCGCGCATGCACTCGACGGATGAGGCGACGGCCATTGTGGAGGCGTTCTTGAACACTCCGTGGAGCGAGGAGCCGCGCCACCAACGCCGGATCGACATGCTGCTCGAGTACGAACGGAGCGGCGAGATCTGATGACACGCGTCGCGATCATCGGTGGTGGGCCGGGTGGATATGAAGCGGCGCTGGTCGCGGCCCGTCTCGGCGCCGAGGTCACACTTATGGAGCGCGACGGACCGGGCGGATCGGCGGTCCTCACCGATTGCGTCCCGAGCAAGACCCTGATTGCGACGTCCGACCTCCTGGATGGCGGACGCTCGGCAGCCGAGCTCGGTGTCGATGTTCCCACTGACGCGCGCGTCAACATGGCAGCCGTCAACGAGCGTGTTCTCAAATTGGCGCAAGCGCAATCCGACGACATCGCCGACCGTCTCCGGATCAGCGGAGTCGAAGTCGTGCGGGGTCTGGCTCGACTCGACCGCACCGGTGGAGTCGTCGTCACAGCCGACGAAGGCGAGCGCTACGTTCCCGCCGACGGGGTCTTGATCGCCACCGGCGCCCATCCGAGGGTGGTCGATTCGGCGCAACCGGATGGGGAGCGCATCTTCACCTGGGAGCAGATCTACGCGCTCGACGAGATTCCCGGTCACATGGTGGTGGTCGGGTCGGGGGTCACCGGTGCCGAGTTCGCGAGCGCATACAACGGGTTGGGCTGTCAGGTGACCTTGGTCTCGAGCCGGGATCGTGTGTTGCCCGGCGAGGATCAAGATGCGGCAACGCTCATCGAGGACGTGTTCACGCGACGCGGCATGGATGTTCTCGACCGGTCCCGCATGGCGAGCGTCGAGCGAATCGGTGACGGTGTCCGTGTGAGCCTCGACGACGGCAGGGCCGTCGATGGAAGCCACTGCCTCCTCGCGCTCGGGTCCATACCCAGCACGTCGGACATGGGCCTCGAGGCCATCGGCGTTGAGGTCGACGATCGCGGCTTCATCACGGTTGACCGGGTTTCGCGGACGTCAGCGCCAGGAATCTATGCCGCCGGCGACTGCACCGGTGTCTTGATGCTGGCCTCGGTGGCGGCGCAACAGGGTCGCATTGCGATGGCACACCTGCTCGGCGACGCCGTTAGTCCGCTCGACTTGTCCAAGGTGTCGAGCAACATCTTCACGTCTCCGGAAATCGCGACGGTCGGACCTTCCGAGGCCGTGCTCAACGAAGCTGGTCTGCACTTCGACACCGCGATGCTGCCGCTCGCGACCAACCCAAGAGCGAAGATGCAGGGCATCCACGACGGTTTCGTCAAGCTCTATTCCCGTAAGTCGACGGGCACGGTCCTTGGCGGAGTGATCGTCAGCCCTCGCGCCAGCGAACTCATTCACGTGGTGTCGCTGGCCGTCTCGATGCACCTGACCGTCGACCAGGTTGCCGACGCGTTCACGGTCTATCCGTCGCTGTCTGGATCGGTGGGCGAGGCTGCTCGCCGGCTGCACCGCCAAGTCATTCCTTGAACAAACTGGCTCTGACCAGCAATTCTCGATTGCGCATCGGGCCGAAAAATCACACGGTTGTAGTTCCGCAGGTCAGCCGGCATCGTTTGTCAAATGCCGAAAAAGGGTGTCGAATTTCGGGTCAAAGCGGTAAATCCCAATAGTCACATCAGTCACACATCTTCCCCAACCTGCCGCTTGGATTGGACTGGTTCACATGCGTTCTCGGCGCGTGGCAATCCGACTGGCTCCCTACATTGCGACGTTCGGTTTGATCGGCTCGACCCTGGCTTGGCAGGACGCCATCTCACACCGCCTCGGGCAGGACGTGGACACCCATCCTGAAGTCATCGTCGCCGAACACAGCGTTCCGGCCGTTCGGGTGAACGTTCCAGCTCCCTCTCCGGCGCCGTCCCCTTCTCCGACACCCTCGTCGACTCAGACGTCCGAGCCCATCAAGCCCCAGGCACAACAGCCTGTCGGACCAGTCACGATCGCCGAGTTGAAGCAACAGACTGTCCGCCCGTTCTCACTTGTCGGCGTGACCTGGGTTGCCGGAATGCCAGCAACGGCAAAGGTCGAGGTTCAGTGGCATGGGCGGACCGGGTGGTCGACTTGGACAGAACTTCACCAGAACCTCGTTCCCTCCGAGGACGCCAAAGGGCGTCCCGGCACGGAGTCCCAATGGGTGGAGTGGGCTGACGGCATCGCTGTCCGGGTGACGAACGCTCAGGCAGCGAAACCGGTCGACATGCAAGTCGCCACGATCAACCCGGGCAAGGACACCAACGTCACTCCCATGGCCGTTGCGCAGCCGAGCATCATCCTGCGCGGCCAGTGGGGCGCCAGGCCACAGACGTCGTGTGAAGATCCGATCTACGGCAAGACCACGGTCGGTGCAGTCATCCACCACACCGCTGGATCCAACTCGTACTCGAAGTCGGAATCGGCCTCCATCGTGCGTGCGACGCAGGCGTACCACATGAGGAGTCGCGGTTGGTGCGACATCGGCTACAACTTCCTGGTCGACCGGTACGGCCAGATTTTCGAGGGTCGCGCCGGCGGCATCAACCGTCCGGTGCGGGCGGCCCATTCTGGAAACAAGGCCGTGAACGAGATGACCATGGGCGTTTCGCTCATGGGCACGTTCACCAGCTCGGCACCGACGAGCCCGATGAAGGCGTCGACCGCGAGATTGGTCGCGTGGCGGTTCGCCAACTATCACGTCCCCGCCAAGGGCACCTACACGTTGGACGGCAAGAAGCTCAATCGGATCGCCGGGCATCGCGACGTCATCAGCACCGAGTGTCCCGGCAAATATGCCTATGCCTGGCTGGGCGCCAGCGGCGGCCTCCGCGATCAGGTGGCCCAGATGCTCGCCTCGGGCGGTGCGTCCACGCCGACGGTCACCGGTTTCCGGGCACAACCACTGAGCTCGTCCTCGATCCGGTGGTCGTGGTCGGCGGTTGCGGGAGCGGCACGTTATGACCTACTCATTGCTCCCACGTCGACGTTCTCGGGCTCCAAGCTGTACAGGTTCAGCTCCACCAGCGTGAGTCTGTCCGGCTTCAAGCCGGCGACGACGTACTACGGCAAGGTTCGCGCGGTCAAGCCAGACGGAACCGCACTGACAGGCTTCACGTCGCCCGTGGCCGCGAAGACGTACGCGTCGTCTGGCACGCCGACCTCATCGGCCGCCAGTGCGCCATCGGGCCTGAAGCTGAGCAGGCGCACGAGTTCCAGCCTCACCTTCGCCTGGGCGCCCCTGGCCGGTGCGGCCAAGTACCAGATTCGCCTCTCTCGGTGGAAGTCCATGGCGAGTCCGACTGTGCAGCCGTCCAAGAACCGCGACGAGACGTTCACCGGCCTGTCCTCTCGCCGGGTCTACTACGCCCAGGTTCGCGGGCTGAAGAGCAACGGCAACGCCTTGGGCGGATGGTCTCGAGTCGTGGCGGTTGCAACGAAGAGATAGGACGTCGGGATGGGCCAGAACGGGACCGCTTCTACAGTGTGTTCGGGGAAGACGTTCTGGCCCATCCTTGACATACTCCGGGCATGAGGTCGTTGCCGCGGTCGTTGACCATCTCGGCAATCACCTACGGGTTCGCAATGACCCTCGCGGCGTGGCTGTTCGACGGCTTTCGAGTCGAGCTGTGGTGGCTCATCGCATCCGTGGCCATCTTCATCGTGCTGACGGTCGCCCTTCGCAGATTCCTCCACAGTTCGGTCAATCGCTTCGTCCGGGGCTACACGATCTTGGGTGGTCTTTTGATGACCTTCGTCGCGTTGTGGCTGACCGACCTGTTGGTGCCGCGCGGAGGGTTCGACATCGAGGGGGGTTGGACGTGGGCTGGCGTGACGGCTCTGGTGTGGGCTGCCGGTGTTGCCTACGGCGAAGCCGACTCCACGGCCCCGGCCGGAACTCCCGGGGTCAGTCCTGAGGTTGGCTGAACCGTCAGTCGGCGATGTCCGCGACGACGGCGCCGGCACCAATCGTTTCGCCGATCGTGGCGGAGAGATTGCTGATGGTTCCCGCCTTGTGGGCGTTGATCGGCTGCTCCATCTTCATGGCCTCGATCACGACGACAAGATCGCCCTCGGCAACTTCTTGACCTTCCTCGACGGCGATCTTGACGACCGTGCCCTGCATCGGCGAGGTGAGCGAGTCGCCGCTGATGGCTGCGGCGCCACCGGCCTTGTGCCCCCTCTTTGATGCCGGTTTCTTGGCGCCGCCCGCGGGGATCGCGCCCGCGCCCAGGCCACCCGGCAGCACGACCTCCACCCGCTTGCCGCCAACTTCAACGGTGACGCGCTCGCGATCGACCGGTTCGTCGACCTCGGTCGTGCCACCTGCGTACGGCTCGAGTTGGTTGTCGTAATCGGTTTCGATCCACGTCGTGTACACGTCGAACGACCCACCCGACGCGGTATAGGCCGGGTCGTCGACGATCGAGCGGTGGAATGGGATGACGGTGGGCATGCCATCGACGACGAACTCGTCCAGCGCACGGCGTGACCGTTCAAGCGCCTGCTCGCGCGAGGCGCCGCTGACGATCAACTTGGCGATAAGCGAGTCGAAGGCGCCGGGGATCGTCTCGCCCTCGACGTAGCCGGAGTCGATGCGGACGCCTGGACCACTCGGCGGTTCCCATTGCGTGAGGGTGCCGGGCGCCGGAAGGAAGTTGCGTCCGCCGTCTTCGGCGTTGATGCGGAATTCGATCGAATGACCGGTGATCTCCGGATCGTCGTATCCGAGCTCTTCGCCGGCTGCGATGCGGAACATTTCGCGGACGAGATCGAGCCCGGTGACTTCCTCCGAGACCGGGTGCTCCACCTGCAGGCGCGTGTTGACCTCGAGGAAGCTGATGGTGCCGTCGACGGCCACGAGGAACTCGCATGTGCCCGCTCCCACGTAACCGGCCTCCTTGAGAATCGCCTTGGACGACTCGTACAACCGCTTGTTCTGCTCGTCGGACAAGTACGGCGCGGGCGCCTCCTCAACCAGCTTTTGGTGGCGACGCTGCAGCGAGCAGTCGCGTGTCGAGACGACGACGACGTTGCCGTGCTGGTCGGCCAAGCACTGAGTTTCGACGTGTCGCGGTTTGTCGAGGAACTTCTCGACCAAGCACTCGCCGCGTCCGAACGCGGAGACGGCCTCGCGGACTGCCGAATCGTAGAGCTCGGGGATCTCCTCCAGAGTGCGGGCGACCTTGAGGCCGCGGCCACCACCCCCGAAAACCGCCTTGATGGCCACGGGCAGACCAGCCTCTTTGGCGAACGCGACAATCTCGTCAGCGTCCTCCACGGGTTCTTGGAGACCGGGCGCCAGCGGGGCATTGGCCTTCTGCGCGATCTGCTTGGCCTTGGCCTTGTCGCCGAGAGCTTCGATGGCCGCCGGCGACGGGCCGATCCAGATGAGCCCGGCGTCGAGGACGGCCTGGGCGAATTCTGCGTTCTCGGCGAGAAAGCCATACCCGGGATGAATGCTGTCGGCGCCGCTGCGCTGCGCGATGCTGACGATCTTCTCGATCGACAGATAGCTCTCAGCCGGCGTGGCGCCCTCCAGGGAGTACGCCTCATCGGCAATCCGAACGAATAGCGCGTCTCGATCGGGCTCGGCGTAGACGGCAACGCTCTGGATGCCAGCGTCCTTCGCGGCCCGGATGACGCGAACGGCAATCTCACCTCGGTTGGCGACCAAGACTTTGCTGAGGGGCTTGCTCACGTTTCTCCTCGGAAGGATGGGCTGCGTGCCGCAGTCTAGTCGTAGGCTCAGTGCGCGAAACGGGAGGAGTTGGGATGAAGCCTCAATGGGTGATGTGCGCCGTGACAGTGGCTGCGTTGGTGGGTTGCTCGTCCACAGCAGTCAGCGACAAGACCGAATACAAGTCGAAACATGGGGTCACGGTGACGGTCACTGCACCTCATTCGGGGGAGGTCATTTCGAGCCCGGTGAAAGTGCGAGGTCGGGTGCCCGGCAGTTGGTCCTTCGAGGCGAGCTTCGGCATCGAGATCCAGGACACTAACCACAAGAAGGTCTCTGATGGTTTCGCCACCATCAAGGGCGACTGGATGACCGAGAAGCCGGTCGGATTCACCGCCTCGGTTTCGTTCAAGGCTCCCGTCACAGGCTCTGGCTACGTCGTGCTTCGTCGGGCCAATCCATCGGCCGAAAGCGATCAGGCCGACTCGGTCAGCATCCCGGTCAAGTTCAAGTAGGTTAACGATCGTTAACGTCCCTGCACTACGATCGCCGTCATGGCACTGACTCCTGAGCACGAAGCGTTCCGCCGGACGGTCCGCGAGTTCGCCGAGGCTGAAATCGCGCCGCATGTGGCGCAGTGGGACAAAGACCACCATTTCCCGGTCGACGTGGTTCACAAGATGGGCGACCTCGGTTTGTTCGGTCTGACCGCGCCCGAGGAGTACGGCGGCGCCGGAGGTGACTTCACGAGCCTGTGTGTGGCGATCGAGGAGGTCGGACGCGTCGACCAGGCACTCGGCGTCACGATCGACGCCGCGGTTGGGCTCGGGCTCGGCCTGCTGGCTGATCACGGGTCGAAGGATCAGAAGGATCGCTGGTTGCCCGATCTCATCGCTGGTCGTGCTCTCGCGGCATTCGGGCTCACCGAGCCCGGCGGCGGATCCGATGCCGGTGCCTTGCGCACCAAGGCAGAACTCGACGGCGATGAGTGGGTCATCAACGGCTCCAAGCAATTCATCACGAATTCCGGATCAGACATCACCTCGATCATCATCACGGCCGCCCGGACAGGTGAGAGTGGCGGCAAGCCCGAGATCTCGACGATCGTCGTTCCCTCGGACACGCCAGGGTTCACGGCCGAGCCGGCGTACGACAAACTCGGCTGGCACATCAGCGACACACATCCCCTAACGTACGAGAACGCTCGCGTCCCGGCGGATCATCTGCTGGGCGAGCGCGGTCGTGGGTACGCCCAGTTCCTGGCCGGGCTGGACGACGGTCGCGTGGCCATATCGGCGCTGGCGGTGGGATGCCTGCAAGCCTGCCTCGAGATGTCGGTGAAGTACGCGGGGGAGCGCGAGGCCTTCGGCGCGCCAATCGGCGCGAAGCAGGGAGTTGCGTTCCAGATCTCCGACATCGCCACGATGGCTCATGTCGGCCGGGTCGTCACCTACGAAGCAGCTGCCATGCGCGATGCGCTGACGCCGAACTCGTCACGAGCTCAGGTCGCGGCCTACAAGCGGGCTGCGGCGATGGCCAAGCTCTACACGTCTGAAGCTGCTGTCACGGCTACGCGCATCGCCACCCAGGTATTCGGTGGGTATGGATTCATGGAGGAGTACCCGGTCGCCCGCTTCTACCGCGACGCCAAGATCCTCGAAATCGGGGAGGGCACGTCCGAGGTGCAACGGCTGCTCATCGCCCGCAGTCTGGGCTTGGCAGTGGAGTGATGATCATGCGACAGGGTTGGCCGGTGCGCGTTCTCGTTCGAGTCGGCGCCCTCGCGGCAGCCCTCGCGGCCTACTTCGGCATCGCCCAACTGCTGCCTGCCGGCAAGGCCGATGTTGCGGGTTTCATCGCACTTGCCACGGTCGCCATCGGCTCCTTCGTGTGGGCAATGCGCGATGGACGCGAGGTCGTGCTTGGCGATGGCCTGCGCGACTGGCTGATCGTTGCCTTCATCATTGCCGTGCTGTGGTGGGTCACCTTGTCCCTTTTTGAGGGCGGCGAAAGCATCGTCGATCAGATTCGGACTCGATTCTGGTCAGTCCTGACCACCGTTGGCATGACATTCGCGCCGGCGACGCTCGGACTGCTACTGGGGCAGGGATCGAGGAATCCATAGGTCGGGCCACGCGAGTCCGAGATCCGAGACGAGCTCACGGAGCAGCGGAACGCTGATGCCGACCACGTTGTGATGGTCTCCCTCAATGCCGCGCACAAAGGCCGACCCCAGGCCGTCGATCGTGAAGCCACCAGCGACGCGCAGCGGCTCGCCGGTAGCCACGTACGCGTCGATTTCGTCGTCGGTGACGTCGGCGAAATACACGACGGTTGAAGCCGTTTCGACGAACTCACGCTGGCCGAGACGGACACAGTGGCCGGTATGGAGTACGCCTGATCTGCCGCGCATGCGACGCCAGCATGCTCCCGCCTCGCGGGCATTCTCCGGTTTGCCGAGGATCCCGTTCTCGAAGGCGAGCACCGAATCACATCCGATGATCAGCGCCTCGGGGTCGGCCAGCTCCGCCGCGACGGCGCGGCACTTCATCTGTGCGAGTGCAGCGGCCAGGTTGGCCGCGTCGGTCGATTGGACCGACTTCTCGTCGACACCGGAGACGACGACGTCTGGGTCGAGACCGGCCGCTACGAGTGTGGCAAGTCGAGCGGGCGACGCCGAAGCGAGGACGACCCGAATCGGCGACCGACCCACGGGGGACGTCACATCACGCCCAGGCGGAGCGACGCCACGCGTCCGGACCGGGGCGATGCGGGCCCCGGACTGCGCGGACCGGGTGTCCCCACTCGCTCCGTGGACGCTTCTTGGAGCGAGAGGCAGCGTGGGCTGCAGCGGCGTTACGCGCTGCAACGACAGCGACGAGCGCCGCAAGTTCCTCCGGCGTCAGGTCCCCCTTGACCACACGGAGGACCGGCCGCTGTGCCCTTGGCTCCGCACCCGTCATAGCGGGATGTTCCCGTGCTTCTTCGGCGGGAGTGTCTCGCGCTTCGTACGCAGCAATCGGAAGGCCTTGACGACCTCGGCCCGGGTCTCGCAGGGCTCGATGACGGCATCGACGTAGCCGCGCTCGGCGGCCAAGTACGGGTTGCAGAGCGTGTCTTCGTACGCGGTCATCAGTTCGGCACGGCGCGCTTCAGGATCGTCGGATTCGGCGATTTCCTTGCGATAGAGGATGCCGACGGCGCCGGATGCGCCGACCACCGCGATCTGGGCGGAGGGCCACGCAAGGTTGATGTCGGCGCCCAGATGCTTGGAGCCCATCACGTCATATGCCCCGCCGTAGGCCTTGCGGGTGATGACGGTGACCAAGGGAACGGTGGCCTCGGCGTAGGCGTAGATGAGTTTGGCGCCGCGCCGGATGATGCCGTTCCACTCCTGGTCGGTGCCGGGCAGGAAGCCGGGCACATCGACGAACGTCAGCACTGGAATGTTGAACGCGTCGCAGGTACGGACGAAGCGCGCCGCCTTCTCCGATGCATCGATGTCGAGACATCCGGCCAATTGCATGGGTTGGTTCGCGACGATGCCGACGCTGCGACCTTCGACCCGCCCGAACCCAATGACCATGTTCGCGGCGAACAGGGGCTGGACCTCAAGGAAGTCCTGATCGTCCACGACGCCCTCGATGACGCGTCGGATGTCGTACGGCTGGTTGGCTGAGTCCGGGATGATCGTGTTGAGCGAGAGATCGAGTTCGGTCTGCGTGAAGTCGGCAACCTCGTCGCCCTCATATGACGGAGCTTCCTCCAGGTTGTTCTGGGGGAGGAACGAAAGCAGCGCCTTGACGTACTCGATGGCGTCGTCCTCGTCGGCGCCCATGTAGTGGGCATTGCCACTTCGGGTGTTGTGTGTCCGTGCGCCGCCGAGATCTTCCATCGAGACGTCTTCGCCGGTGACGGTCTTGATGATGTCTGGGCCCGTGATGAACATGTTCGATGTGCCGTCGACCATGATCGTGAAGTCGGTGACAGCCGGCGAGTAGACGTGCCCGCCGGCGCAGGAGCCCATGATCAGGCTGATCTGGGGAACGACGCCAGATGCGTGGACGTTGCGCGTGAAGATCTCGCCATACAGACCGAGCGAGACGACGCCTTCCTGGATGCGGGCGCCAGCACCTTCGTTGATGCCGATGATCGGGATGCCGCTCTTGATGGCCAAGTCCATGACCTTGACGATCTTCTCTCCGTACACCTCACCGAGGCTGCCGCCGAAAATGGAGAAGTCCTGGGCGAACACCGCGACTTGACGTCCGTCGATGGTCCCGTAGCCGGTCACGACGCCATCGCCGATGGGGCGCCTCTTCTCCAAGCCGAACGCATGGCTGCGGTGGCGGGCAAGTGCGTCCATTTCGACGAACGAACCGTCGTCGAGGAGGAGTTCGATGCGCTCGCGGGCACTCTTTCGTCCGCGTGAGGCTGCTTTCTCGTGCGCTTCGGCCGCGTGCACGACCTCAACTTCCTCGCGCCTGGCGCGGAAGTCGTCCAGTTTTCCAGCGGTGGTGTGGAGGTCCGGACGCACCTCGCCCTCAACTGCCTCAGTCATGCCAGCAGGGTATCTGGGCCCGTCAGCGTGCTCGTTCTGGGAGGGTGGGGCCATGGAATTCGACGTCGTCAGGACGGCGGAGACGAAGAGCACGAACGCTGACCTCGCCGAGGCTGCACGTGGCGGAGTGCCCGAGGGCACCGTTCATGTCACCGATCACCAGACCGCCGGACGAGGGCGACTCGACCGAACGTGGGAGGCGCCAGCAGGCTCGGGAGTAGCCATGTCTGTCCTACTGCGGCCGGCCAACCTGACACCGGCGCGATGGTCGTGGATCCCGCTGTTGGCGGGTGTGGCGGTGGTCGAGGCCGTGTCAGAACTTGGCGCTTCTGCAGCCCTCAAGTGGCCCAATGACGTCGAGACGTACGGGCGCAAATTGGCGGGCATCCTCGTGGAGCGTGTCGAAACCCCCACGGGTCCGGCCGCGGTCGTGGGCATCGGTCTCAACGTCGCCATGTCGGCAGACCAGCTGCCGGTCCCCACGGCCACATCCTTGGCCTTGGAAGGTGTCTATGCGACGCGAGATGAGGTCGCGAGCCTCATCCTCTCCCACGTTGCCAACCAGTACAGCGAGTGGAGCGCGGCAGGTGGCGAGGCCGCGTTGCGCGAGTCCTACCGGCAGCGGTGCTCGACGATCGGTTCCCATGTCACGGTCGAACTTCCAGACGGATCGACGCTCGAGGGGCTCGCCGCCGACATCGACGCTGACGGCCGCCTCGTCGTCGACGGTAAACCGGTGAGCGCGGGTGATGTTGTCAGCGTGAGACGATGACGCCATGACGCTGCCGCGCAAATTGATGATCGACGGTGAGCAGACCGTCACGACGACCCGCACTCACGTCAAGGCGTTGTTGATCCCATTCGTGATCCTCCTGGCCGTCTCCGCTGCTGGAGCGTTTTTGGCCGCGCGACTGGGCGACATCGGCGACGGCATACCGCGGTGGATCGTGATCGGCGTTGCGGCCGTCTTGATCGTCTGGGGCGCGATCATCCCGTTCTTCCGCTGGTACATGTGGACCTACACCCTGACAAACAAGCGGATCGTTGAGCAGCGCGGCATCATCACTCGTACCGGCCGGGTGATCCCACTGAACCGGATCAACGATGTCTCGTTCGAGAAGAATCTCGATGATCGCCTTCTCGGCTCGGGCACGCTGGTCATACACGACGCGAGCGAGCAGGCCGGGTTGGAACTGCGCGACATCCCACACATAGAAGATCTGCACCGGACGGTGACCACGCTCGTCGACGCTGCCCGCGCCAACGACGAAGCCATCTGATCCGATGAGTTTTTCGCGTCCCGATCTCGCCGTCATTGGCGGAGGGCAGCTCGCTCGCATGATGCAACAGGCGGCAATAGGGCTCGGGGTGCGGATCCGGCTGCTCGCCGAGTCCGAGGACGTCTCGGCCGCTCAGGTCATCCCTGATCACGTCGTCGGCGACTACACGAATCTGGACGACCTGCGAGCGATTGTCGGCGATGCCGCCGTCGTGACGTTCGACCACGAGCACGTTCCACCGGAGCACCTGCGCGCGTTGGAAGCCGACGGCCGAGTATGCCGTCCCAGCCCCGACGCCTTGGTTTATGCCCAGGACAAGGCCCTCATGCGCGACCGGCTCGCCGACCTCGGCATTCCAGTGCCGGCGCACCGGGTCGTCGAGAACGCCGATGATCTCGATGCGTTTGCCGAAACGGTTGGTGGCTATCCGGTCGTCGTCAAGACCGCTCGTGGCGGCTATGACGGCAAGGGGGTCTGGGTCGTCGAGGATGCCGACGCCGCCATGGAGGCGTTCGCGTCCGGGGTCGCACTGCTCGCGGAAGAACTCGTCTTCTTCTCACGCGAGTTGTCGGCGCTGGTCGCCCGGCGACCCGGCGGAGAGATTGTCGAGTGGCCCATCGTCGAATCTCGTCAGAAGGACGGCATCTGCAAGGAGGTCGTCGCCCCGGCGCCCGATCTCTCCGAGGCCGTCGCAACCAAAGCCCGAAGTGTCGCGGCACGAGTCGCTGAGGGGCTCGACGTCGTCGGTGTCATGGCGGTCGAGCTCTTCGAAACCCCTGACGGCCACGTGCTGGTCAATGAGCTGGCCATGCGTCCTCACAACAGTGGGCACTGGACGATCGACGGATCGCTGACGAGCCAGTTCGAAAACCACCTGCGGGCCGTGCTCGACCTACCGCTGGGACCCATCGCGCCGCGGGATGCGTGGGCGGTCATGGTGAATGTCCTGGGCGGAGACATCGATGACTTGGAGGGCCAGCGGGCTGCGGTGCTGAAGGCCGTACCGGAGGCGAGGATCCATCTGTACGGCAAGGCGGTGAAGTCGGGCCGCAAGGTCGGACACGTGACCGTCACGGGAGATGACCTTCCCGAAGCGATTGGCCGAGCGCGACGAGCGGCCGACCTGTTCGAGGAAGGAACGGTTCATGACTGAGGCGCAGGAGGTCCGGCCTGTCGTCGGGATCGTGATGGGTTCCGACTCCGATTGGCCGACCATGCAGGCCGCAGCCGACGCCCTCGACGAATTCGGCGTCGCACACGAAGCAGACGTCGTGTCAGCGCACCGCATGCCCGACGAGATGATCGAGTATGGACGTCGCGCGCACGAGCGCGGCCTGCGCGTCATCATCGCCGGCGCCGGTGGTGCGGCACACCTGCCAGGCATGCTGGCCTCTGTTACGCCGCTGCCTGTCATCGGCGTCCCGGTTCCGCTGAAATACCTCGACGGCATGGACTCGCTGCTTTCGATCGTCCAGATGCCTTCGGGAGTACCTGTGGCGACGGTGGCTGTCGGAAACGCGCGTAATGCCGGGCTGCTCGCCGTGCGCATTCTGGCTGCCGGCGACGAGGAGCTCACCGCAAAGATGCTGGCCTTCCAAGCTGAACTGGGCGACGCTGCCCGGGCCAAAGGCGAGTCCGTACGCAAGCGATGACGCTTCCGCCCGCCAACTGGTATCCGGATCCGTCGGGCCCTCCCGCACAGTTGCGCTACTGGGATGGCTCGGCGTGGACCGACAATGTCGTTCCCCCGGCCCCGGCACCCCCGCCGCGACCGGTTCCGACCACACCAGACGGCGTTCCACTGGCCGGATGGTGGTGGCGGGTACTGGCCCACCTGATCGACGGGATGATCGTGGCGACCGTGTCGGGGATTGTTGGCTGGCTCGTCCAAGGCGCCTTCCGACAGGACTTCCAGGAGTTGGTCGAGGGCTTCGCGGCGGGCATGACCATCAGCCCCGAGACGGTCGACTACCGCGGCTTCTTCGCCGACGTGCAGGCTCTCTTCGCCGCCCACGCGGTCGCCGTCTACGGCCCGGCGCTCGTCATAGGCATCACGTATGTGGCACTGATGTTGCGCTTCGTAGGCGCGACTCTCGGCAAGTTGGCCGTGGGCCTGCGGGTCCGTCTTCGAGAGAAGCCGGGCCAGTTGTCGTGGACGTCGATCGCGGCCCGGCTCGTCATCACGACGCTTCCGACGATTGTGATGTGCGCGGGAATCCTCAGCCGATCCCTGACCGTCCTCCTGGTTTTCTACGCGATCGGATCACTGTTCAGCATGCTCGACCCGCTCTGGGCGGCGTGGGATTCGCGCCGCCAGGCGATTCACGACAAGGTCGCCAGGACCAACGTCGTCACGATCCGCTGAAACGGATCACGACGGTGGCAGCCCGTCCTTGGTGCAGAGGTCGCCGAGTTCTTCGGTCGTGTCCGTTCTCACGTGCTCGAAGAACTCGGGTGCCCGCACCGAATCCCAATGGACGGCGAGGTCTGAGATGGGCACGTTGCAGTTTTGTCCCTTGGAGCCCATGGCATCCGAGAGGGCCATGGCGAACTTGGCCATCTCGGGAATCGTTGCGTCGTCGTCGACGGAGACCGCGGCGGCTCCTCCGTTGACGACCTCGAAATAGCGGAGGGGGTCGAGAACCGTGGCCGGCTGGCGGAGTTTCGCGCCCAGACCGCCGATGACCTCGCGCTGGTTCTGGACGCGCTGGATGTCGCCGCTCGCGTAAGCATGGCGGGTGCGCGAGTAGGCGAGCGCCGTCTTGCCGTCGGCGATCTGGCATCCGGCCTTGATGTTGAGACCCGAGTCCTTGTCCGTGGCCGCTTCCTTCGGGCAGATCTTGACGCCGCCGACGGCATCAACGAGATTGACGACGCCACCAAAGCCGATCTCGGCGTACCGGTCGATGTGCACGCCTGTGTTCTGCTCGAGAGTTTGGACGAGAAGCTCGGGGCCGCCGAATGCGTAGGCGGCGTTGATCTTCGTTGTTGAGTAACCGGGTATCGGCACGATCGAGTCTCGCGGGATCGAGACCAGGAGCGGGCGACCGGCGCCGGCGTGCAGAAGCATGATCGTGTCGGTGCGGCCGCGCCCGCCCTCGTCCTTGCCAGTCTTGAGTGCCTTCTGTTCGTCGGAACTCAGTCCCTTGCGGCTGTCGGAGCCGACGATCAGGTAGGTCGTCCCAGGCTGGTCGGCCGGACGTGCTCCGTCGGGCCAGGCGTGCACGGTGCTGACGGTTGACCAGGCCATGAAGGGGACGGCGATGAGATAGGTGAGCCAGACCAGGGGAACGGCGATGACGCCGATCGCGATCCAACGACCGCGCCGCGCGATTCCCGGACGTCGGACATTGCCGGTCGGCTTCGGCAGGACCGGTGGGGGGAGTGTGCTGGTGGGTGGCGGAGCGGTGGGCGTCACGGTCTGCTTGCCGGGCTTTGATGCAGGGTCGAAAAGCCAGTCGTACTCGCCTCCGGGACGCTCCTCGGCCATGGACCTGACCGTATCCGACGACGCCCGGTTGTGGAGCGTCGGCGTGTCGTACCTCAGCCTCAACCTTCGGTAGAGACTTTTGTGATTCGATCGAGTCGACTTCCTCCCCGAGTCGAACAGAGATTGGCGATGCGAGAACCGCGTTCAGGTGTGTTCGCACCCTCGCGCACGCAGTTGGTTCGGGCTTCTCAGCGGGTCAAGTTCCGTCGAGCGCTGTCTCTCATCCTCCTGACGTTGCTGATGCCCGGGTCGGCTCAGCTCATCATGGGCGACCGGCGTATTGGGCGTTTGGCGGTGAGGGTGTGGCTGGCCTTCGTGCTGGTTGGCGGCGGCATCGGAGTGGTCGCCCTCTCCTGGCGCACCGGTCTCTTCATGCTGGCGACCAATGGACTCCTGCTCGACCTCGGGCGCTGGATCCTGATGGCCGGTGCCATCGCGTGGGTCGCGCTGATTCTCGACGCTTGGCGGCTCGGACGCCCATTGCAGCTTGCCCGGAAGCAGCGACTCTGGATGACCGGACTCAACAGCGCACTGTGTCTGGGACTCGGCAGTGCCATGTTTTTCGCTGCGCATCTGGTGAGCGTCCAGAACGGCCTGATCGACACGGTCTTCGTGTCCCAAACCGTTTCGGGACCGAAAGGCGGTCGGTACAACGTCCTGCTTCTCGGTGGCGACTCGGGCAAGGGTCGTGATGGCCTACGCCCAGACTCCATCACCTTGGCCACGATCGACGCCGAGTCCGGCCGCTCCGTCTTGATCGGCCTGCCACGCAACCTGCAGAACGTCCCGTTCCCTGAGGGCTCTGTCATGGGCAAGCGCTTTCCACACGGTTTCACCTGGAGTCAGGGCGAACTCAACGCCGTCAACACCTGGGCCGAGAATCACAAGAGCCTGTTCCCGAAGTCGTCGTCGCGTCCGGCAGGCGTCCAGGCGACCATCGCCGCAGTCGAGGCCATCACCGGCATGGACGTCAACTACTACGCGATGGTCAACCTGATGGGCTTCTCCAAGCTGGTCGATGCGTTGGGTGGCGTCACGATCAACGTCAAGGAGAAGACAGCCATCGGCGGCATTGGCTCGCCCATCCGAGGGTGGATCCCCGCTGGCGAGCAGCGGCTCGATGGCCAGCAGACGCTGTGGTACTCCCGAAGCCGCGTCAAGAATGACGACTGGTCGCGTATGGGCCGTCAGAAGTGCGTCATGAGCGCGATGTTGCACCAGACGAGTCCGCAGAAGGTGCTGCTGAACGCCCAAGCCATCGCCGACTCCGGCTCTGCCTTGGTGACGACCGACATCCCCGCCCAACAGTTGGGCTCCTTCATGGATCTCGCCCTCAAGGCGCGCCGTCAGAAGATCTCGACGGTGTCGCTGGTGCCGCCGGTGATCTACACCGGCAATCCCGACTACGAGAAGGTACGTCGAGTCATCCGGGTGGCCATCGACAAGTCGGAGGGCCGCCCCGTTGGGGGCATCCTGGATGCGCAGTTGAGCATCCCGACACCTCGGTCGCAGGCCAAGAAGGACACCAAGGCGTCCAACCAGAGCGACGACCTGGACAAGAGCTGTTGATCGAGATTTTCCACGTTCCCCCACGTCAGCGATAATGGGATCCCCGTTCGCCCAATGACGTGGAGGATCCATGGGTCGCCACGCCCGACGGCGCCGTCGTCATCGTCGGCGCTATCGCCGCCGCGTAGTAGTCGGCAGTGCTGGCCACCGTGCCAGTCTGCTCGGACGCGGCTATCGCGATCGTCATCTGGATTCGGAGCGCGTTCGGTATCGGAGATCCCTGGCCCTGTGTGCGATGACGTTGGTCGTCCCGGGATCCGCTCAGCTGGCCCTCGGCCGCCGAACGCTTGGAATCGTCGCGATGACGGTCTGGGGTGCGGTGAGTGTCGTCCTCGGATGGTTGCTGTGGTCGGGGCTGTCCGATCCCACTGACCTGATCAGCATGGCCACGAATGATCGTCTCCTGCTGACGCTGCAGCTGTCCCTGATCGTGTTGACCATCGGGTGGCTGGGTCTGCTGGTCGACGCCTTCCGGCTCGGACGGCCCTTCTTCCGGTTCCCGCGGATGCGAACGGCATCGGTCGTGGGCGTCAACCTCGTCGTGATTCTGCTGCTTGGGGCCAGCACGATCGTCGCGGCCCAGACGATCAACGCACCACGGCGGATCCTGTCCGGCATGTTCTCCTCGACGCAGGTGTCAGAGCCCCTGCATGGGCGCTACAACATCCTGCTCATCGGATCCGACTCCGGGAGCGATCGATACGGCATGCGCCCCGACTCGATGACGGTCGTGAGCATCGATGCCGACAACGGCCGGACCGTTCTGGTTTCACTCCCGCGAAACCTGGAGAATGTGCCCTTTCCGCTCGACTCGCCCATGCACGCCCTGTATCCGGCCGGCTACAACTGTGGCGACCGATGCCTGCTCAATGCTGTGCACACTGCGGCCGCGAAGCGCTCCGACCTTTACCCGGGAAGCACCGATCCCGGGCTAGACGCCACGATCGACGCGGTGGAGGGTGCGACGGGTCTGACCATGAACTACCACGTCCTGGTCAACATGAAGGGCTTTGCCCGACTCATCGACGCAATGGGCGGGCTCCAGGTCGACGTTCACGGACGGATTGCCCGGTTCGGCCACACCGACTCATGGAAGGGCCGCTACCCGCAGTACTGGATCGAGCCGGGATTCCAGGTGCTACACGGCAAGGAGGCGCTCTGGTACGGGCGGAGCCGCTACGAGGCCGACGACTACACCCGCATGGGTCGCCAGAAGTGCCTGATGATCTACATGCTCGAGCAACTCAGCCCCAAGAAGGTGCTCCTGAACTCGGAGGAGATCGCCACGTCGAGCACGCAGATGATGGCGACCGACATCCCGGCGTCCGACCTGTCGCGGTTTGTCGACCTGGCCAGGAAGGCGCGGGGTAGCAAGATTTCCACGGTGTCGCTCGTTCCGCCTGCGGTGTCCGTCGTCGATCCGGACTACAACCGGATCCATCAGATGATCGCCGACGCCATCGCCAAGTCCGAGGGCGAGCCGACTTGGCGCCGGGCTTCGGTGGAAGTGTCGACCCCTTCGACGCCGGGCCCCAACATGGAGACCACCGGTGCCGCCAAGGACAACCCGACCAAGGCAAACGCGGTCGACGACCTCGGCAACGCCTGTTGAATTTCAGTCCTGCTGGAAGTTCTCGTAGGCGCTGACGACCTCGTCGGGGTCGCCGTCCATCATCAGGTCGCCTTTGTTGAGCCAGATCACGCGATTGCAGGTGTCGCGGATCGATTTCATCGAGTGACTGACCAGGAACACCGTTCCGGCATCCTCGCGGATCTCGCGGATTCGGCCTTCGCTGCGCTTGCGGAAGTCGCGATCTCCCACTGCGAGAGCCTCGTCGACGATCAGAATCTCGTGGCTGCGCGCCGTGGCGATCGCGAACTTCAGGCGAGCCGTCATGCCGGATGAGTAGGTCCGCATGGGCAATTCGATGAAGTCACGGATTCCTGCGAAATCGACGATTTCGTCGTACTGGCCCTCGATCTCCTTGAGGCTCATGCCGATGGCCAGACCACCGAGGATGACGTTTCGCTCGCCCGACAGATCGCGCAGCAGTGCCGCGCCCACGCCGAGCATGCTGGGCCTGGATGAGGCGTAGATGGCGCCTTGCGATGTGGGCGTGAGACCGACGATGGCTCGCATGAGTGTGGATTTGCCTGAGCCGTTCGTCCCGATGACGCCGACGCTCTCTCCCTCGTTCGCGACGAACGAGACACCCTTCAGTGCGTGGACGCTGCGCGTCTTGCGGCTGCGCTGCAGGAGTCGCCGGCCCGAGTCTGTGCCCCGGGCACGCTTGCCGGTCGCCAACACTTTGTACTCGACGTGGACGTCGTCGACGATGACCGCCGCACCCGGCGATCGTGGAGCGGCGGTCGAGTTATCAGTCGACTCGTCCATACCGTTCCTCAGCTGCCCAGAAGAAGAGCGAACCACCAATGAACACCGCAACGGACCAAACCGTGACGAAGAGCCAGTAGTGCGGCGGCACAACATAGTCGGGGCCCTCCAGCAGAGCCCCGCGTGCCAGCGTCATGATTTCGTGCACCGGCTGATATCCGGCAACGGTCAAGAACTTCTCGTGGCCCGCGAATCTTTTGTTGATGCTGTAGAAGACGCCCGATGTGTAGAACAGCAGGCGCGATGCGAATGGCAGGAGTTGAGTCAGGTCGCGGAAATGCACGGTCAGCCGTGCCGTGACCATCGTCAAGCCGGCGTTGAACAGGGTGAACAGCACGATGAGCGGGATCAACTGGAGCCATTCGAGGGTCGGTCGCACGCCGCTGAGCATGACGACGAGCAGGACGAGGCCGACGATGGGCATGAATTGGAGGAAGCGTTGTGTCACCAGGGCCAGCGGCAAGGACATCCGAGGGAAGTTGAGGCTCTGGACGAGGTTCGCGTTGCGGGTGATCGACTTTGCACCTGATCCGAAGCACTCGGAGAAGTAGTCGAAGAAAAAAACGCCGATGAACAGGAAGAGGATGTAGTGCTCGGGACGGGCACGTGCCCCGAGGAGAATGCCGAAAACAGTTCCGTAGACGGCGGCATTGATCGTCGGCTTGAGAATGACCCACCCCATGCCGAGCCGATTGCGGCCGTTTTCGGCTTCGATGCGGAATCGGGCCAGTCGGTAGATGAAGGGCCGGTGCCGCCACACATCACGCACGTAGGCGCCAAACGGCGGCCGCCCGCCAACCTGGCGGAGTCCTTCGCGCGCCGCGTGGTCGGCGAGGCTCATCGACTCAAGAACCCTCTCGTTGTGTGCCCCGCGAGTGTATTAGATCGGCTCAGGGCACCTCAGCGTGCTCCTGAGCCGCGAGTCGCGCGATGTCGTCGTCGGATGCATTGCTGACCAGCACCATCGACCCGCCGCCCAGTGCCGTACCGACCACTGCGGCGATGTCGTGCACGAGCGAACCCGGCTGCAGGAGGACGCGTGCGGACAACGGCTCGGTTTCAGCAACGAGTGAGGCGTACGTCATGCGTCTTTTGGCAACGTCGACTGCCACGGCGTCGTCGGGCGCGACGTCGAAGGGCGCGAAGACGTCGGGCTGCCCCGGGAGTGCCGCACCGAGGTCGATGAAGTCGTCGGGAACTTCGGCAAACGGCTGCCCGAGGGGGAGTAGGGACGCCGCGACGCGATGGCGTGCCGTTGGCGAACGCCCGAGATCGAGGTCAGGTCCGACGACCGCGACGTCGGCCTCTGTATCCACAACGGTCGCCCCCACCGACCACGTCGCCAGCAGCCAGACCACACGGAGCCAATGAGTTGGTAGGCCAATCTGAACGCGACTGCCGGGGCCGGCGTCGAGGTCGTCTACCAGCAGGTTCGCCGTCTTGGCCATCCAGTTCTGGGTTGTTGTGCCGCTCAGCTCGATGCGCTCGCCGCTGTGGATGTCGTAGTAGGTGACGAAGGGGCGTCCTGGGCCGCCCGAGACGTTCATCCAGTCGGCAAGGAGATCCACCGGATCATCGTTCCACGAGGTCACGCCGGGCGCGCACCGGCGCTGAGTGTGGGGAATTCCTGGCCCCGAGTCGAGGACCGACACGCCGGATGTGGCAAAAATCTCGGTAAACCTCTTGACGAGACACAGACAACGGCGGTGTAATTCCAAACATGTCATTCGATGTGGGTTTGAAACTCGTCCAGGACGAGGAGCTCATGTGGCAAGAGCGCGCTCTGTGCGCTCAAACGGACCCCGAAGCTTTCTTCCCCGAGAAGGGTGGCTCCACGCGCGAAGCCAAGAAGGTGTGCTTGACGTGTGAGGTTCGCTCCGAATGCTTGGAGTACGCATTGGCCCACGATGAGCGATTCGGAATCTGGGGTGGTCTTTCCGAGCGCGAGCGCCGGAAGGTCAAGAAGCAGGCGTGAACTAGGCTCGACCGTCATGGATGACGGCGGGCTACGGGCGGGACCCGACTGGCCCGAGCCGGACTGGCTCGACGACGACGGCCCGACCGCCGAACGCCACTGGCTGGACGATCCGCCGACTGTCGGAGCGATCGTGGTGGCCCACAACGGTGCCCGTTGGCTGCCGAAAGTGCTGGCGTCGTTCTCGGACATGTTCTATGCGCCGGTTGCTTGGCGTGCGGTCGACGTGGGCTCCACCGACGGCGGTGCCGAACTCCTGCGTGACGCCTTCGGCGCGCAGCGCATCAGTTACGCGCCCTCCGGGACCGGCTTCGGCGAGGCCGTCCACATCGGCGTCGAACGCTTGCCAAGGACCGATTGGGTCTGGCTCCTGCACGACGACGCGGCAGTCTTGCCCGGTACCTTGGCCGGTCTGCTGGACATCGCAACGTCGTCCGACGACATCGCTGTCGTCGGACCGAAGATCCGGGAGTGGCCGTCGCTGAAGCGACTTCTGGAGGTGGGCGTTTCCATCACCAACACCGGATCGCGCGAAACCGGACTCGAGGCGGGCGAGCCGGATGCCGGCCAGCACGACTGGCCACAGGACGTTCTTGCGGTGAGCAGCGCCGGGATGCTCGTGCGCCGGGAGGTGTGGGACGAACTCGACGGCTTCGACCCGGCGTTGCCGATGTTTTTCGACGACATCGACTTCGGCTGGCGCGTTGCCCGGGCCGGATACCGCACCC
>Ga0081455_10001545_pt1 | contig 28363 bp, 22 predicted proteins | sample TabmetS3T2R1_FD_70207 | JGI IMG/M metagenome (GOLD analysis project Ga0081455, IMG submission 70207) | Tabebuia heterophylla rhizosphere microbial communities from the University of Puerto Rico - S3T2R1 | ecosystem: Host-associated > Plants > Roots > Rhizosphere ... | reverse complement strand
GGCCCGCGAGCTCGAGTGCCCGGTGGTGGCGCTGTCCCAGCTCTCCCGCCAGCTGGAGCTGCGGTCCGACAAGCGCCCCATGCTGGCCGACCTACGCGAAAGCGGCTGCGTCGCCGGCGACACGAAGGTGCTGCGGTCCGACACCGGCGCAGAGGTCACCATTCGCGAGCTGGCTGAAAGTGGTGAGCGCGACATCCCGGTCTGGTCGCTCGACACCGACCTCCGGATGGTCCCCGCAACCATGGCCCGCGCCTTCCCGACGGGCACCAAGGACGCGTTCGAGCTGCGCCTGGGCTCGGGACGAACGATCACCGCCAGCGCGAACCACCCGTTCCTCACTGTGGACGGATGGCTGCGCCTCGACGAGCTCACGATCGGGAGCCGCATCGCCGTGCCGCGCCTGATCCCCGAGCCCAAGGAAACCCAGGAGTGGCCGGAACACGAGGTGGCACTGCTGGCGCACCTCATCGGGGATGGGTGCGTCGCTCCCCGCCAGCCGATCCACTACACGAGCGCCGACCCGGCGTGCCTGGACGCCGTGGAGGCGGCCGCTCGCAGGTTCGGCATCCAACCCCGACGGGTCGAGCAGGGCAGCTGGTCGCACGTCTACCTGCCCTCACCGGTGAAGCTGGCCCGCGGTCGGCACAACCCGATCGCCGAGTGGCTGGGTCAGTGGGGCCTCTACGGCCGACGCAGCCACGAGAAGTTCGTGCCCGCCCCTGTCTTTGCTCTCAGCGACGATCAGGTGGGGCTGTTCCTCCGTCACCTGTGGGCGACGGATGGATCCGTCGGGGGGTGGGGTCAAGGCCGTGTGTACTACGCGTCGACGAGCCGTCGGTTGGTCGACGACGTGCGGCTCCTACTGCTGCGGCTCGGGATCCGGTCGACTCTGCGAACCGTCGTCGGGTCGCCCGGCCGGCCGGGGTACCAACTCTGTGTCGACGGGCGTGACGAGCAGCTGGCGTTTCTCGATCGGGTGGGCGCCGTCGGCCAGAAGGTTGGTGGTGCCGAGGACTTGAGACAGCGCCTCCAAGGCGTTGTGGCCAACACCAACGTCGACACCGTGCCGGTCGCAGTCTGGGCCAGGGTCAAATCGGCCATGCGGGACCGCGCAGTGACGTCGCGCCAATTGGCGGCCGAACTCGGTACCGCGTATTGCGGCTCGACCCTCTACAAGCACGCGCCCAGCCGATCCCGGCTGGCGCGGGTTGCCGACGTGGTCGACGACGATGTCCTGCGAGCGTTGGCGTCGTCGGACGTGTTCTGGGATCGCGTGGTCGGGATCGATCCGCTGGGTTCGCAGCTCGTCTTCGACGCCACCGTCGAGTCCACGCACAACTTCATCGCCAACGGAATCGTTGTGGAAAACAGCATCGAGCAGGATGCCGACGTCGTGATGTTCATCTACCGCGACGACGTGTATCACCCCGACTCTCCCGACCGCGGGCAGGCCGAGATCATCGTGTCGAAGCACCGCAACGGTCCGACGGGGGTCACCCGGCTGGCGTTCCTCGAGCAGTTCACCCGCTTCGCCAACATGGCCCGGGTGGACTGACCAAGAAGTCCTGCCGCGAGGTTGGGTGCCGGGGCCCAACCTCGCGGCAGGCTCTCCCGCTCAGAGGACGAGCGGGTAGGCCCGCAAGTGGGCACCGCGCAGTACGGGATCTGCGCGTGAGCCCAGGCCGAACCGCTCGGCCTCCCGGACACACTGACCGCCGTGAACCAGGACGACGTCCGTATCGGCCCAGCTCCTCACGGCACCAACACGGTCTTGCCGATGGTCTGCCGTGCCTCGAGCGCCGCATGCGCCCGGGCGGCGTCGGCGAGGGGGAAACGCGTCAGCGGCGGGACGATCCGGCCGGCGGCAGCTTCGGCCAGCGCTCGTGTCTCGAGGTCACGCATGCCACCGGGCCGCTGCATGATGCGCGGCCCGACTGCGGCCGAGGCGGTGATCCCGCCCGCGTACAGGTCGCTGGTCGTGATCTGCAGCGGCTCCCCCGACGACCAGCCGAACATGACGATCCGTCCCCCGGGGCCGAGCAGCTCCAACGCGCCGCGGCCGATGTCGCCCCCGACCCCGTCGAGCGCCAGCGTGACGTGGCGCCCCTCGAGGGCCTCCTGGACCACCTTGGGCCACTCGGGCTCGCGGTAGTCGACGACCACGTCGGCCCCGAGCGCCCGTGCCCGCTCGGCCTTGTCCGGCCCGCCGGCGGCGCCGACCACGACCGCACCGACGTTGTGCGCCGCCTGCACGAGGAGGCTGCCGATGCCACCGGCGGCGGCGGTCACCAACACCACGTCCTCCGGCGTCGGCTCTGCCACCTCCAGGATGCCCATGGTGGTTCGGCCGGTTCCGATCATGGCCACCGCCACGTCGGCGGCCAGGTCATCGGGCAGCTCGTGCAGGGCCCCGACCGGCGCCAGCGCCAACTCGGCGTAGCCACCGCTCGCCATGCCGAGGTGGGCCACCACCCGGCGCCCCCGCCATGCCTCGTCGACGCCCGGGCCCACGGCGTCGACGCGCCCCGCCACCTCGCGGCCCGGGATCATGGGCAGGTCCGGCAGGGGGAACGGACCGCCGGACTGGCCCTTGCGGATCACGGTGTCCAGCAGGTGCACGCCTGCGGCCTCCACGGCGATGCGCACCTGGTCCTCGGCAGGCGCCGGGGCGGCGACCTCCTCGTAGAGCAGGTTCTCGGCGGGACCGAACTCGTGTTGTCGAATCGCGTGCACTCCACGAACGCTAGAACCTAAAGCCAACTTGAGGTCAAGGGCCTCCGACCCCTACGCACACGCGCGACCCGCCGCCGGAGCGCGGGATCAGCCGCCGGGCAGGCCGGCGAGGATCGCCCCGGCGATGGGCGCCGCGACCCGGCCCCCGACCCCGCCGCCCTCGATCAGCACCGCCACGGCGTTGTCGCCGCGGATCCCGATGAACCAGGCGTGGGTCGGCGGCGGATCGCCTTGGCCGAACTCCGCGGTGCCCGTCTTGCCGGCGACCTCGACCCCCGAGATGGCGGCCTCTTGACCGCTGCCCTCGGTGACGACGCGGCGCATCAGGCCGAGCAATGTCTGGGCGGTCCCGTCCGGCAACGTGCGGGGCTCGGGCCGCGGCGTGGGGCTCGCGGCCGCCGCGGACTCGCCCTCCGCCCCCGCGGTGGTCGTCGTCTGGTCGGCCTCCGCCGCGGGGTCCGAGGCCGTCGTCGCCCCGGCGTCCGCGTCGGCGTCGTCGCCAGCCGGTGGAACCGGCAGGAGGACCGGTGCGTCCCACGTCCCATCGATCACGGCCGCCGCCACGGTGGCCATGTGCAGCGGGCTCGCCTCGACCCGGCCCTGGCCGATGGACGCGGCGGCATGCTCGGTGGCGTCGGCCGGGGTCGGAAAGCTGCCCCCGAACGTGTTCAGCCCGACCGAGTAGTCGGTGTTGAATCCGAAGCTCTCGGCCGCAGCCACCAGGTCGGCGTCGGGCACGGCGGCCGAGGCGCTGATGAATGCCGTGTTGCACGACTCGGCGAAGGCGAGGCCGAACGGCACCGTGCCGAGGCTGGAGCTCTCGAAGTTCTTGAACTCCCGGCCCCCGGCGTTGGTCGTCGGTGCACACTCGACGGGCGTGTCCGGGGTGACGCCGTTGGCGAGGAGGGCGCCGGTGGTCACCACCTTGAACGTCGATCCCGGCGGGTACCTGCCCGAGAGCGCCCGGTTGAACTCGTCCAGGGGGCGCGACGCCACGGCCCGCACGTTGCCCTCGCGGTCGACCACGACCGCGCCCGCCGGCCGGTCGGTGGCGGAAAGTGCCGACTCAACCGCCGCCTGCGCGGTTCGGTCGAGCGTGGTCGCCACGGGCTGTGGCTCCCTGCCCTCGATGCGGTCGAGCACCTCGACCACCTCACCCTCGGCGTCGGTGAGCTGGATGTCGCCCGACGGCGTGCCGGCCAGCTGGGTCTCGTAGGCCGCCTCGATGCCCGTGAGTCCGACCAGGTCACCCTCCAGGTACGGCTGGCCGAGCTCCTCCAGGCCCTCGGCCGTGATCTCCCCGGTGCGCCCGATCACGTGCTCGGCGAACCCGAGCGAAGGCGTCGTGCGCGTTGTCGTGTCCCGGAACCGGGTGCCCGGGAGCGGATAGATCACGGGCTCCACCTGCGTGTACCGGGCTTGGCTCACGGTGATGATGGGAACGAAGTGGTTGGGCTCCACGCCGGGTGCCCCCAGCGCCCGGTCGACCGCAGCCGGGTCGACGCCCAGTTGCTGCTGGAGCGCTGCCTTCACCAGGTTGAGGTCCTGGATGGCCTGTGGTTCGAGGCCGACGATCCGGCCCGGCCCGGTGGACGCCAGCGGCTTGCCGTCCTTGTCGACGATCGGTGCCCGTGGCGGCACCTCCCGCGTGCGGGTCAGCGTCTGATCGCTCCCGAGCCTGGGGTGGATCGCGGCAGGGGTCCAGTCCACGAGCCAGCGACCGCCGTCGCCCAGGGACATCGACAGAGCGCCGTCGTAGGACCACTCGCCCAGCCCGTCGAGCTGCAGCCGGGCCGTGAAGCGGGCTATCGCGCTGTCGCCGCTGGCGTCGACCTGTCCCAGCTCGTAGCCGGCCGACGTGACGTCGAGGTTGTCGACGATCTGCTGGTGGATCTCCTCGAAGGAGGTGGGGGCGTCGAGCACCCGCTCCTCCATGGCGGCGTAGTCGCCGTCCTCCCAGTCCGCCAGGTAGGCCCGGGCGTCGTCCGCGGCGGGCGGGCCCTCGTCGTCGCCCATGAGGGCGAAGATCCCGGCGATGGCTGCCCCCAGGATCAAAAGTCCGACGAGCGCGACCAGGCGATACCGGCTCGACATCGCCGGGCACGCTAATGGCTGGACCGCGCCTCTGGGAATCGCAGTCGGGCCCCTTCCGGGCCAGAGAGGGTGCCCCGATCAGCGCCCGCGGGGCAGCCGGGCCGCCGTTCCCTTGGCGGCGGGGTCGAGGTCGGCGAGGTGCCACAGGGCATCACCGCGGTTGACCAGGGGATGCTGCGTGTGGCCGATCACCACGGCATCGAACGGGGCCTTCATGGTGGCGCGGGAGTCCCCGATGGCGTCGGCGATGATCCCGAGCACGTCGCCCCTGGCAACCCGCTGCCCGGCGCGCACCGGCGAGCGCAAGATCCCCGTGCGCCGGGCCCGCACCCAGTGGGTGTGCCGGACGACCGTGGTGCCCGCCCTGGGCGGCGCGGCGTCGTCGGCCCGCATCCCGAGGTCGGCGAGCACCCGCAGCACCCCGTCGACCCCTGCGCTGATGGCGGTCTCGTTGAACCGGTCGGCCTCGCCCCCCTCGTACACCACCACAGGGATGCCGCGTCGCCGGCAGGCCTCGCGGAGGGACCCGTCCCGCATCGGCGAGTGAACGCTCACGGGCGCACTGAAGGCGTGTGCCAGGCGCAGGGCCGTGGGGTCTTCGAGGTCGCCGCGGATCTGCGGCAGGTTGAACCGGTGGTCGCTGCCCGTGTGCAGGTCGATCCCCATGTCGCACGCCGACGCGACGTTCGTCATGAACAGGTCGGCCACCTGCGCCGCAAGCGATCCCTTGGGCGACCCGGGGAACGACCGGTTCAGGTCGCGGCGATCGGGCAGGTACCGGGTCTCGGTCACCATCCCGAACACGTTGACGACGGGGACCGCCAGCAGCATCCCCGCCAGTCGGCGGGGGCGGACCAGCTCGAGCACCCGGCGGATGATCTCGAGCCCGTTGAGCTCGTCGCCATGCACGACGGCCGAGAGCCACAGCCGCGGGCCGGGCTGCTGCCCGTTCAACACCATGATCGGCAGATTGAGCCGGGTGGCGGTGGGAAGCCGGGCGACCAGCACCTCCACGAGCTGCCGGCGCCCCGGGGCGACGGTCGTGCCGGCGATGTTGACGGGCCGGTTGCGGGTGGTCCGGGTTGCGGTCGGTGCCATCGCGGGCCTTACGCCTTGCGCCGGGGCCTCCGAGGGCGGGCGGCGTGGCTCTTCTCGATCCACTCGACGATCCGAGTCGCCACGTCGGCTCCGGTGGCGGCCTCGATGCCCTCCAGGCCGGGTGAGCTGTTGACCTCGAGCACCAGCGGACCGTGCCGCGACCGCACGAGGTCGACGCCGCAGACGTTGAGTCCCATGGTGCGGGCGGCTCGCACGGCCATGGACCGCTCCTCGGGGGTGAGGCGGATCCGCTCGGCGGTCCCGCCGCGGTGGAGGTTGGAGCGGAACTCGCCGGGCGCGCTCTGTCGTTGCATGGAGGCCACCACCCGGGTGCCCACCACGAAGGCGCGGATGTCGGTGCCGCCGGCCTCCTTGATGTACTCCTGCACGAGGATGTTGGCGTCGAGCTGCCGGAAGGCGGCGATCACCGACTCGGCGGCCTTGCGTGTCTCGGCGAGCACGACGCCCATTCCTTGGGTGCCCTCGGTGAGCTTGACCACGATGGGCGGTCCGCCGACGGTCTCGAGCAGGCCGTCGATGTCCTTGGTCGAGTGGGCGAAGCCGGTGACCGGGAGCCCGAGGCCGTTGCGCGCCAGCAGCTGCAGCGCCCGAAGCTTGTCTCGCGCCCGGCTGATGGCCTGCGACTCGTTCGCGGTGAAGACCCCCATCATCTCGAACTGTCGCACCACGGCCGTGCCGTAGAAGGTGTGCGAGGCGCCGATGCGGGGGATGACGGCGTCGACGTCTGTCAGCTCCGTGCCCTGCACGATCACGGTGGGGCGGTGGGCGGTGATGTTCATGTAGCAGCGCAGGTAGTCGATGACCCGGACCGTGTGGTCGCGCGCCTCGGCGGCGGCTCGCAACCGGGCCGTCGAGTGGAGGTTGGGGTTGCGCGACAGGATGGCGATCTTCACGACTGGAACCCACGATGGTTCGGGTTGCCGTCAGCGTGCAGCGGAGACCCACCCGGCCAGCGGCCGGGAGGAAGCGGATGAGGCAGCGAATGTAGTGCCCCCACCCGCGAACGATTGCGCCGGGTCGATGACGAATCGGCGTCGAAGCGCCATCCTGCCGATGAGCATGCGAAAGCCCATCTCGTCGCGCCGGGTGAGCGTCAGCTCGATGGGGACGCGGCGACCGGCGATGACGACGGGCGTGCGGATGACCGGGCGCCGATCGAGGGTCCCGTTGCTCGACCGGACATCGCGCCATGCCACGAGCGGTGCCTCCGCGGCCACGGTCAGCGACACGTCCCGCTGGTGGGGATGGAGCACGAAGCTCACCATCGGCCCGGCATGCGGTCGGTCGACGACCTCGACCGCCCAGGCGTGCAGCGTCGACGACCGGGCGCCGGTGTCGACCTTGGCCTTGATGGCGTCGACGCCCAGCTCGGGCAGCGCCACCCATTCCCGCCAGCCGATGGTCGGCGTGATCATGGACAGGGACGCTATCCGCCAGAGGCGCCGGTCACTGGTGATGCCGGGTCGACGCATCGTGCCGAATGCCGGTCGAGGCGAGTGAGACCGTACGCTCGGTCCATGTTCCTCGGTGAGGACCTCTTGGCGTGGCTGGTCCTGGCGCTCGGTTCGGCTATGGCGGTCGGGAGCCTGACAGCCCTGGTCCGTCCGCCCAGCAAGCCCCGCGAGGGCGAGCTGGCCCAGGCACCGATGGCGCGGAGCGTGGTGATGATCCTGGTCGGGACGATCGCCGCCATCTGGGCGTTGGCCAGCCTGGTTTCCGGCTGACCCGGCCGAACGGCGGTCGTCACGCCGCGAGCGGCACCCGCTCCAGGCGCAGCCCCAGCGATTCCAGCGTCTCGAACGGCCGGTGGTAGCCACGCTCGAGGTGCTTGATGCCATGGAGCAGCGACGGCCCCTCGGCGACGGCGGCGGCGATGACGGACGAGAACCCGGCCCGCACGTCGGGGATCGTGACCTCGGCGCCGTGCAGCTTGGACACGCCCCGCACCACCGCGGAATGCAGGGCGTTGGTGTCATGGAATCGGCACGCCGGCCCACCCAGGCAGGTGTCGTAGAGCTCGATCTCGCAGCCCATCTGCGTGAGCGCGTCGACGTAGATCAGGCGGTCCTCGTAGACGGTCTCGTGGAGGACCGACATGCCCTCGGCCTGGGTCATGAGCACGATGAGGGGCGGCTGCCAGTCGGTCATGAACCCGGGATGGGTGTCGGTCTGCACCGCGGCAGTGCGTAGGCGGTCGGCGCTGGCCGAGATCCACTCGTCGGTGATCTCGAAGCGCGCGCCCATCTTCTGCAGGGTGTCGATGGCCGTGACCAGCCGGTCCTGGCCGCACCCGGCGACCCGCACGCGCCCCCCGGTCATGAGCCCGGCCACCAGGTAGGAGAAGGCCTCGAGTCGGTCGCCCTGCAGCCGGATGGCCGCTCCCCCGAGCCGTTCGACCCCCTCGATCACGATGCGCCGGTCGGGCCGGAGGCTGATCTGCGCACCCATCCGCTGGAGGAACAACGCCAGCTCGGTGATCTCCGGTTCCACTGCGGCGTTGAGGAGCACGGTCCTGCCCTCCGCCAGGACCGCCGACAGCAACACGGTCTCGGTGGCCCCCACGCTGGGGTAGGGCAGCGTGATGCGGGCCCCGCGCAGGCGATCGGCCCGGGCGGCGACCCCGTCGGACGTCACATCGACGTCGACACCCATCGCCTCGAGGGCGGCGATGTGGAAGTCGACCGGCCGTTGGCCGATGCGGTCGCCGCCGACCAGAGGGACGAACGCCTCGTGGTTGCGGTGAAGGAGCGGCCCGATCAGCAGGATCGGGATGCGGTTGAGCCCGATGAACTCAAGTGGCACCTTGGGATCGGGGGTGGCCGTGGGCTCGATCGTGATGCGATCGCCCCGGATCTCGATGCCGACCCCCAGGGACGTGAGGATGTCGGCAGTGATCCGCACGTCGCCGACCTCGGGCGCGTTGGTGATCGTGCTCGGCTCGGTCCCCAGCATGGCGGCGACCATGTGCTTGGTGACGGCGTTCTTGGAGCCGCTCACCCGAACCTCGCCGACCAGCGGGCCGTTGGGTTGGATGCTCCAGGCCTCGGCGGCGGGCTGATCCATGCGGGCCGAGCGTAGCGTCGACCCGGGTATGGACCGGCGAACCGCCGGGGCCCAGGAGCCCGGCTAGCGGCGTCGCGGGCGCGCCCAGCGTCGTTCGGACGATGGCGCCCGGACGCGTCGTGGTGCCCGTTTCCGCAGCTCGCTCTGCTTGTCGCGGACCAGCATCTGGACCATGTAGTCGTGTTGAAGCACGGCAGCCACCTCTCGGAAGGGACGCGGCCGCGAGGCCGCGCGAGTCGTTGGGAGCTTCGGGGCGCGTTCGGCCCCGCGGCGGCTCGGCCGGGCGTCCGGCGATCCGGCGGTGCTCCGGGATCAGGTTCCGGGAGGAATCGGACCGAGGGCGCGGCCGAGCAGCGTGATGGGCGAGCCTTGCTCGTTGAAGCTGTTGATCATCGGCACCCCCTTCGGTCGTCTGGACATGCGCCCAACACTGTGGCGAACGATTGGGGCGTCGGCGAACGAATTAACACCCCGGCCAACGTCACGTACCGCGCAACGCTGCCCCCGTCCGCTCGTCGGCGGGGAAGAACGCCTCGATGGCGAGCTCCGCAACCGTGATGTCGTGGGCTGTGCCGAAGGTGGCGATGGTGCTGAAGAAGGTCAGCTCGCCGTCGTCGCCGCGCAGGACCAGCGGCACGAAGAGGCGGGCCGCGGTGTCGGAACCACCGGAGTGGCCGGCCGAGACCCCGGGAAATCGCAGCAGCTCGTCGCGGAGCGACAGGATCTCCGGATCAGCCGAGGCGGCGGCCAGGCGGTCGAGCCGCTCGATCAGGTGGGCGCTGTACTCCGCCAGGTTGACGATGCGCGGGGCCAGGCCCTCCGGGTGGAGGCACACGCGGAGGGTGTTGGCGTGGGGACCGAGCAGGTCGGGGGCGACGCCGCCGCTGAGGATCGCCAGGGCGGTCTCGTTGGCGGACACCAGGTTCCAGTGGCGGTCGACCACCACCCCTGGAAAGGGCAGGTGGCTGCCGAGGATCTTGTCGAGGGCGTCCCGCACGGGGGCCATCTCCTCCGCCTCGAGGGGAGTCTCGGGGTATGTGGGTGCGAACCCGGCCGCCATCAGCAGGGTGTTGCGGTCGCGCAAGGGCACGTCGAGGTGCTCGGCCAGGTGCAGAACCAGCTCCCGACTCGGTCGCGACCGGCCGGTCTCGACGAAGCTGAGGTGGCGCGCCGACACCTCGGCCTCGACGGCCAGGTCGAGCTGGCTCATCCGCCGTTGATGCCGCCACTGCCGCAGGAGGTCACCGACGGCTCGAGGTGGGGAGGCGACGCTCATGCCTCGACGGTAAACGGTGCCGGGTCGCAGGCGCCGTTACGTGCCAGGTAATCGCTCCGGGTCGGCGAGGTGGCCCAGTGTCGCGGGCGACAGTGCAGGCAACACGAGGAGACACCCCCATGAGCGATGTCAAGACGGTCGTCGACGCCTACCTCCAGGGGTTGACCCAGCCCGACCCCACCCGCCGCGGCGAACTGATCCGCAAAGCGTGGGCCGAGGATGGCCGCTTCGTCGACCCCCTGTTCGACGTCCAGGGCCACATGGCGCTCGACGAGCTGGCGCAGGGTGTGATCGCCCAGTACCCGGGCCACGTGTTCCGCCGGACCAGCGGCGTCGACACGCACCACGACCTGGCCCGCTACGCGTTCGAGTTCGTGGCGCCCGACGGCACCGTCGTGATCACGGGCACCGACGTCGGCGAGCTCGCCGGGGACGGCCGCCTACAAAGGATCACGGGCTTCTTTGGCGACATCCCGGCCGACGAGGCCGCGTGAGCCCGGCGATGCACCGCGCGGCCCGCTGAGCGGCGGCCCGGCCGCGTGCGCAAGCCGGAGGCGACCCCGGCACGGCGGCGCGCATCGCCGTCGCGCCGGGGCCGCTGCGCGCGGGCGGTTGCCAGCTACCGACGGACGGGCTGGTCGGCGCGCTGGGCGCGGATCTCTAGGTCAGCGCTGGTGAGGCAGCGCCCGGTGTCGAGGTCGAACTGCCAGCCGTGCATCTGGCAGGTCAGCACGGTGCCGTCGATGACCGCGAATCGGCTCAGGTCGGCCCTCAGATGGGGGCAGCGGCGCTGCACGACCCATCCGTCGATCCGGACGTCGTCCTCGTCGGGAGCCTGGCCGGCGTACCAGGCCTCGGCGTACCGCATGCGCTCGGGGGACAGGCACTTCAAGAACACGAACACGGCCTCGTTGTATGGCCCGTGGCGCTTGGCCGTGCCGCGGCAGGAGAGCATCAACGAATTGATCCAGTCGGTCTCTCCCGTGTGGAGGAGATGCTCGACCAGCGCGCGGTCCGTCCGGAACTGATAGTGGACCGCTTCGCCCGCAAAGGGCCGGACCTCCCTGGCATCGAAGTCGATGACCACGGATTCGGTGGTGTCGCCGTCCTCGCCGACGAGCTCCACCAGCACCGGCCCACCGACCCGATCGGCGAGGAACGTCGACTGGCTGAGGAGCGGCTCGAAGCGGCGCCTCATCTCGCCGAGGACGTCGATCTCAGGGTGGTGCCACGACGCCTTCTCCGCCTCGATCACGGGACGTTGCCGCTCACGGTACGCGCGCAGATGCTCCACCTTGTCTGCGAAGAAGTCCCGGACATCGCTCACCGGGTGCGTCATCGTGCAGTCGTCGCCCGTGAGCTCCGCGACGCTCCCCGGCAGCAGGATCATCCCGTTGTCGTACCCACGCCCCGCGTACTGGTCGATGAACGCCTGCTGGTCCATGAATATGTTGGCGTCGTCGCCGTCGAGGTCGTTGAACGCCCACAACTCGTCGTCCAGGAAGCACGGCGGTCCCGCGATCGGGAACACCCAGCGGGCCTTGAGATCGTCCACGTAGCGGATGGTGCGGTCGAACTGCCGGGACCGCTTCTGCCGGCCGAGCTCGTCGAGCGTTGCCTGCGGCAGGTCGTAGGTCATCGGGTACCAGATGGCACCGGAGAACTGCAGCAAGTGGGCGTGCACCGGGCCCAGCTTGGTGAACTCCCCCAGGTTGGTCGGCCGAGCGTCGTTCTGGTTGAGCAACCGGACGCCGTCGTGTTCGACCCAGAGCGACGAGTCGCCGATGGGCCCGTCGTTCGGGGAGGTCAGCGCCTGGATCATGATCGTCAGCCCGTCGCCGAGGCTGATCGGTTCGTTGGACCGCGTGCGCAGGAACGTCGTGAAGCCGAGCTCCCTGAGCTCGTCCTCGAGCTGGGTGGAGGGGTAGTCGGGCAGCAGCACCGTTGCCGACTTCGACACGAACCGGCGCAGGTGTGCGGCGTCGAAGTGGTCACGATGCAGGTGAGAGACGTACAGGTAGTCGGTTTGACCGAGTCGCTCCCAGTCGAGCTGCGAGTTGTCCGGGAAGGGGAACCACGAGGCAAAGAAGGCGGGGTTCACCCAGGGATCGCACAGGATGCTTCCCGCCGACGTGTCGATGCGCATGCCCGCATGCCCGGTACCAGTCACCCGCACTTGGCAAACCTCCAACGGTCTGAGACCGATCGGGGGGTGAACGTTAACGACTCAGGTCTCACCGCGAGTGCATCTTATGAAGGATGGTGGACGCTGCGTGAGCCGGCGCGGCCGACGCTCAGCCCGGCCCGAGCTTGAACAGGCCGTTCTGCTGCGTGAGCAGCCACAACTCGCCGTCGGGATCCTCACCGAAGGATGTCTGCACGCCGCCGGCCTCGAGGTCGAGCTCGACCACGCCATCGGCGCCCATCGCCCAGATCGGCCCGGTCATGTCCATGAACACGTAGGCGCCCTGCAGCCCCGGGATCGCACGGCCCCGGTACACATAGCCCCCGATCACCGCCGGGCCGACGTCGTGGGGGTACTCGTACACGGGCATGACGGGGTCCGCCGGTGCCGGCACGTCGTCGTTGAAGTGCGTCTGGTGCGAGCCTTCGTAGGCCGGCCAGCCCAGGTTGAAGCCCTTTTGGCCGGCGGGGATCTTGTAGACGGCCTCCCAGCTCGACTCGCCGACGTCGCCGATCCACATGTCGCCGGTCGCGCGGTCGACCGAGAACCGCCACGGGTTGCGCATCCCCTTTGCCCAGATCTCGGGCGCGACGCCTTGGACGCCGACATAGGGGTTGTCGGCCGGGACCGTGTACCCGGGGCCGTCGCGGTTCGGCGTGATCCGGAGGAGCCCTCCCAGGAGCTTCGTCATGTCCTGGGCGTCGGCCCCGCTGCTGCCGCCTCCATCCCCCATGGCGATGAACAGGTTGTTGCCGGCATCGAAGGCGAGGTGGCCGTTGTTGTGGCCGACGCCGGGTTGGTGGATACGCAGGATCTCGCGCGCCGACCTGGGATCGGGCCGGCCGTCGTCGCCGACGGCGTAGGAGACGATCCGGGTGTCGACGTCGTTGCCGTTGAACCCCAGGATGATGCGGCCGTCGACCGGATCGAACGTCATGCCGAGCATGCCGTACTCGGCGCCGGGCCGGTAGTCCAGGACCTCCGCCGTCAGGTCGAGCACCGGGTCGGCACGTCCATTGACGAGGCGGTAGATCATGCCGTGCTGATCGGCCAGGTAGGGGTTGGGGTCGTCGTTGCGCCAGGCGATCGCGGTCAGCATCTGGGTGTCGGCCACCCTGGCCAGCGCCAGCGGGATTGCCTGGATCTGCTGAACGGCGGGCGGCCCCGCCGGGGGAGCGGTGGTGGGTGGCGCGGTGGTCGTGGTCTCCTGAGCGGCCGCCGCCTCGTGGTCGTCGTTCGCAGACTCGCCATCATGAGGGCGGCTGCCGCAGGCGGCGACCAGCAGGACCGCCGCACCGACACTCGCCCATGTCCCCCGCATCACCGGACTGGTTGTACCGAGATCGGGTCAGCGGGTGGGGGATACCCCACCGGCTTGTGAGCGCTGTAGCTGGTCGCCCTCGAGTCACAGGCTCACGCGAGCGGCGGCCCCACGACCTCTACGCGCCGGCGTCGCATGATCTCCTCGAATCGCTGGGGATCGGCGAATGCCTCCTCGAGGCCGGCCGGTACCAGGAGGACCAGTACCCGGGACGGCTCGTCGCCTGTACCGAGGAAGCTGTGGGGAACATCGCGGGGCAGGTACACGAAGGCACCCGCCGTGCCCCGAAACCGCTCGTCGCCGCAGACGAAATCGACGGCGCCACTCAGCACGTAGAACGCCTCGTCCTCCTCCCGGTGGACATGCAGCGGCGTGCTGTGCCCGGGCGGGATGCTGGTTTCGACGAGCCCGAGCGCGTGCCCCGTGGCGTCGCCCGCAGCCTTGACTCCCCCGGTTCCGGAACCGGGTGGAACGAACAGGGGGCGGCCCGGCGGGCGCCCGGGCGGGTCGGGGCCGTCCGGAGCGGCGAGCATCGACGCCGCGCATACCCCGGGGAGGAGCGGGCCAAACCACGCCCCCGATGGGCGGCACGAGCCGCGACTTGCGGTGGGACCGCCTGGATCTCGATTGATTGCGTACCGACTTGAAGACCGCTCGGACCTGGTCGAACAGATCGGCGGCCTCAGCACCTACCAGCCGCAGCCAAGGCCTCGAGTGGGATCATCACCTGCTCCTGGTTGTCCGGCCCCGGGGCCGTGACGGGCGGAAGCCAGCGAACAGACGTGAGCTCGGTCGAGCGCTCCCGTTCCTCGATGTAGGCGCGATCGATCTCGCGTTGGTCGAAGCGCCTCCCGAACCCGGTTCGCTTCACCTCGGGGCTGTTCACATTCAGCGGCGCCACCCTGATCGGGATCGTCGAGCCGACGCTGCGGGCGACCGAGGTGACGTCGGTGACGCCGGGTACCCAAGGGGTCACGCTGACCCACACAGGCACTCCGGCATCGGCGAGTTCGTGGACCACGTCGAGTCGCTCTGCCGGTGTGGGTGCTCCCGGCTCCAGCCTGGCCGCGGCCTTGCCGTCGAGCGTCGACAGAGACACAGTCACGTGGCCATCGCCGCGGAGGAGAAGGTCGACGTCTCGCCGAATGCCTACGCCCTTGGTCACCACCCTGACGGGCCAGCCGAGCCGTGTCAGCTCGTCGAGCACGATGCGGGTGACGCCGAGTTCGACCTCGACCGAGGGGTAGGCATCGCAGAGCGTGCCGAGACCGACCAGCGGCTGGCGATGACCCTTCGCGGCGAGCTCCTGCTGCAGCTCATCTCGCACCGCGTCGGCCGCGAACCGCGGTCGGGACGCTCCCTGTGCGCCGGTGATGCAGTACACGCAGCGGATGTCACATGCGAGATACGGGTTCACGCTCAGCATGTGGCACGCCGGGATCTCCTCCACGAGCGGAGCCCGGGTGGCGGCGACGGTGGTCATCCTGCTCTCGGCACCGCCGGCGACTCACCGGACACTCCGTGGTCCGGCCGCGGGAGGCGCACCAGCGGGTGGTTCTCCTGAGGAGGTGGTGACGGTCGCACCCACGAGGTATTGGGGACATGGCCGAACGCTCGATAAGCCTCGTCGTATGCGTGCCAGACATCGGGCCGCCGGTACTCACGCCCCAGCAGCCGCATCGAATCACGGCCCTCGCCGAAGGCCAGCGGCGAGAACACGATCTCGGCCGAGGGATCGACGGCGTCGATCAAAGCCGCGGTGTCGGTCACGCCGGGGATCCACGGAAGCGCGTTGACGCCGACCCTCAGCCCGGCCCTCAGAAGGGCGTCGACGACCACCAGTCGTGCGGCCCCGGTTGGCGCCCCCACGTCCAGGCGAGCGAGCGCATCCTCGTCGAGCGTGCACAGTGAGATCTGCACCTGAACCCGATCGCCGCCCAGGACCAGCAAGTCGACATCGCGAAGCACGCTGGTGCCCTTCGTGATGATCGTGACCCGTACGTCAGCGGCGAGGAGCTCCTCCAACACGGCTCGGGTGAGGCCCGTCTCGGCCTCTACGTTTGGGTATGCGTCGCTGAACGCACCGAGCAGGTACAGAGAGTCGGAGGACGCGGCCCGGACGAACCGGCGCGTCGCGTCGCGTGCGTCGTCGGTCGCCATGATCGGGTCGGATACGCCCTGCACACCGGTGATGCAGTAGACGCAACGGTGGTCGCAGAGGGCGTAGGGAGTGACCGACCACATGTCCCCGCAGATGCGCTCGAAGATCGAGCTGAGCCCCCGGCCGGCCACAAGCGGAACGGTACCCGCGTGTCCAGGGTGGCGCCGCCGAGAGCGGGTGACGGGGATCGAACCCGCATTATCAGCTTGGGAAGCTGACGTTCTGCCATTGAACTACACCCGCGGGATGAGACGGCGAGGCTAGTCGACGGGCCCGCGGCGACGCCGATCGTGCCACGGGCGCTCGCCGGGACGAACGACGAGCGACCACTAGGGTCGGCGCCCGATGATCCTGTCGGACCGCACCATTCGCGCCGAGCTCGAGGCCGGCCGCATCGTCATCGATCCCCTGGACGAGCAGTGCATCCAGCCGTCGTCGGTCGACCTGCGCCTCGACCGGTTGTTCCGGGTCTTCCTCAACCACACGATGCCGGTCATCGACGTGAAGGAGGACCTAGAGGATCTCACCCGCCTGGTCGAGATCGGAGAAGGCGAGGCCTTCATCCTCCACCCGGGCGAGTTCGTGCTCGGCTCGACCTACGAGAGGGTGACGCTGCCGGACGACCTGGTGGGGCGCATCGAGGGGAAGTCCAGCCTGGGCCGACTCGGGCTGCTCATTCACAGCACCGCCGGATTCATCGACGCCGGCTTCTCCGGGTATCTCACCCTGGAGCTCTCCAACGTCGCCAACTTGCCGATCACCCTGTATCCGGGCATGAAGATCGGCCAGGTGAGCTTCCTGCGCATGACAACGCCGGCGGACGTGCCCTACGGGTCGGCGGGGGTGCGGTCGAAGTACCAGGGCCAGAGAGGCCCGACACCGAGCCGCTACTGGGAGAACTTTCGGGACGACTGACGCTGACTCCGGGCCCTAGCCGTTCGGCAGGTCGATGCCGACCGTCTCCGTCGCGAGCTCGTGGACCTCGGGTGGGACGCGGGGATCCGCGGCGGGGTCCAGGAGCCTCAGAGTCACGGTCGCCGACGGTGCCTCGTCGATGCCGTCGTCGTCCCCGTACCACGGGCGCACCAGCGCCACCAGGTCGCGCAACGATGCGGCGTTGCCCGGCGCCAGTTCGCCCAGATCGCAGACGACCGTGGTCGGGAGACCGCCGAGCAGCGCCGGTGGGCCCGGCGGATGCGCCGGCAGCGGTATCTCCGCGCTACCCGCCGGGGGCGGCCAGCCCGGCGTGGAGCACCCTTCCGGCAGCAGGTCGATCCCGGGCACGGCCGGCACGAACCCGGCGTCTCCCTCGAGCGTCACCTCCAGCGACACGCCGGGCAGAGCACGGGCGCCCCGCTGCTCCGCGCCGATCGTGAGCCGGCCGACCGGCGACTCGTAGCCGGCCAAGTCGGACGGCGCCCATGCGCTCGCGACCAGGCCCAGGCCCTCCTCGTAGCGGTCGAGGGGGACCACCGAGCGCGCCTCGACGACGCCGCCGCGGCGCAGGGTCACGGTCGCCGACTGGTCGGCCAGCGCGGCGTTCAGCCCGGCGTGGACCTCGACGGTGCCACCGCGCGGGGGCGGCTGGATCGTGCAGTCGATGCGTTGGCCGGCGCCGGCTGCCACGAGCGCGCATCGTGAGTCGACGCCGCCCTGGGCCGCCTGGGCCCCGGGCGAGAGCTGGATCTGGAGCTGGCGGGGGACGGCGGCGGTCGCCACGGAGGCCGCCAACACGGCCTGAGCGTCCGCCTCACCGATCCGCACGGTCAGGTCGCCGCGCCCCACGCCGGCAGGCGCCCACTCCGGCGCGCTGACGAAGGCCAGGGGCACCACCGCCGGAGGGGCCGGCGGAGGGGCCGGATCCGGCGTGCTGGGAGGCCGTGGTGCCGGTTGGGCCGGACTCGGTGGCGCCGTAGGCGGGGGTGCCGGCGTCGGCGGTGGGCTCGCCGTGGGGGCGTTCGCCGCCGGGCGTGGCACAGCACTGGGCGCGGGTTTCGACCAGAGCCGGCGCGGCAAGCCGTCATCGAACCGAGGACGGAAGTCGAAGCGACTCGGCGGGTCATCGCCCGGGAGAGGGTCCGAGTCGAACCCTGCCGCGGAGTCGAATGGACTGGAGGTGAAGACGTGGTCGGCCGGGGGATCCTCGTCGCCCAGGTCCGGGTCGAATGCGCGCTCGCGGCCGCCGTCTGTTCGGCTGCTGCCGAGCCCCGCGGCGTCGGCGGCCACGTCGGTTGGCCCATCGCCGCGTGACACGGCCATGCTGGCGACCGCCAGGCCGGCGACCAGCAACGCGGCCACCCCGACGCTCCCGGCCGAGGGCGCCAGGTCACGCACGCGCCGCCATGCGCCCTTCCCGTCGGAGGCGGACGCGGACACCGCTCCGGCACCCTTGCCGGCGGTGCCTGCAGCCACGCCATCCGCCGCCCCAGCGGCCACCAGGGCCGCTACCTGGGTGCTTCCGACCAGGAAGAACGGCAGCAGGGAGCGCACCAGCATCCGGTTCACGTCGGTCAGCTCGACCACCAGCGCCTGGCACGATTCGCACCGACCGACATGGCGCTTCGTCGCCGCCTGGTCGCGGCGGCTCAGGCCTCCCCGCGCGTAGGCACCGAGCCGAGACCGGTGCGGCTCGCACTCGGGATGCGGCGACGCCAGCAGGTGCGCCTGGAGGTACGCCTCCCGCAGCTTCTCCCTCGCCCGGTACGCCAGGGCAGCAGCCGCGTTGGCCGACACGCCCAGCACCGATGCCAGCTCCCGGGGTGCCCGGCCCTCCACTGCCGAGTGCCAGAGCACCGTCTGCCATCGGTCCGGGAGAGACTCGAAGGCGTCGTTCATGATGACCCGGTCGGCCCGCGCCATCTCGGGCTCGGCCGCCTCGGCCACTACCGGCTCCGGGACGGCGTCGAGCGGCTGGCCCGCCGGGCGCTCGTCGTGCTCGGCGGCTAGGCGCCGCAGCGTCACGAAGAGGTAAGCCCGGAAGGCGTCGGTTGGCCCGGCTCCCCGCCGCACGGCCGCGAGGACCCTCTCGAAGGCCTCGTTGACGAGGTCCTCGGGCTCACCCAGGCGGCGGTACGTCGACGCCAAGCCCGCGGCCGCCGGCTGGTGTCGGACGTACAGCTCGGTGAACGCAGCCTCGTCGCCGTTGCGTGCCTGGTCGAGCAGCTCGGCGTCGGAGAGCGCGGTGGCTGGCATGGCGGGACGGGACGGGTTGCCGAGGCTCAGTGTGGCGCGAGGCGACCACCGGAACCAGGGCAGAGGGTGATGGGCCCATCACCGACAGTGCTCGCTCAAAATGGCCCGCCGCTCAGCCTGTTAGTCACCCAGGGGTTCGAGCCGTCGCGCGTCGCGCGCCTCGAGCGCCTCGACCAGGTGCATGGAGATGTCCCCCACCCGGACCTCGTCCTCTTCCTTGCCGGCGGCCTTCGTGCCGTCGTCGATCATGATGTAGCAGTACGGGCAGGCGACGGCGATGCGGCTCGCCCCGGTGGCGATCAGCTCCTGGCTGCGCTCGTCGTTGACCTTCTTGCCGATCGTCTCCTCCATCCACATCCGCGCGCCGCCCGCACCACAGCACATGCCCCGCGTGCCGTTGCGAGCTGCCTCGACGACCTCGACGCCTCCGAGGCTGCCGATCACCCGCCGCGGCGCCAGGTAGACGTCGTTGTGGCGGCCCAGGTAGCACGAGTCGTGGTAGACGATGCGCTCCTCGAGCCGGGCGTCGGTCAGGTCGAGCCGACCCTCGGCGATGAGCCACTCGAGCAGCTGGCTGTGGTGGATGACCTCGTAGCTCCCGCCCAGCTGCGGGTACTCGTTCGAGATCGTGTTGAAGCAGTGGGGGCACTGGGTGACGATCTTCTGGGCCCCCATGCCGTTGAGCGTCTCGATGTTCTGCATGGCGAGCATCTGGTAGATGTACTCGTTGCCCGATCGGCGGGCGGGGTCGCCGGTGCAGTTCTCTGAGGGTCCGAGGATGGCGAAGTCGAGGCCGGCCCGCTGCATGAGCTTGGCCATGGCGACGCTCACCTTCTGGTTCTTGTCGTCGAAGCTGCCGGCGCAGCCCACCCAGTACAGGTACTCGTGGTCGAAGGGGCTGCCGGGCTCGACGATGTCGACGCCATCGACCTTGGATGCCCAGGCGCCGCGGTCGGTCTGCGCCATGCCCCAGGGATTCCCGGAGTTCTCCATGCCTCGGTAGGCGGTGCCCAGCTCGGCCGGGAAGTTGGACTCCATGAGCGACAGGTAGCGCCTCATGTCGAGGATCTTGTCGAGGATCTCGATGTTGACCGGGCAGATCTCGTCGCACGCCTTGCACGACGTGCAAGCCCAGATCTCGTCCGGCGTGATGCGCTCGAAGAGGGAGTCAGCCGACACGGTGATCTCCGGGTCCACGCCGATGGGTGGCGAGATCGGCGGCGTGCCGGTGCGGGCCATGACCTCGCCCGTCTTGAGCACGATCTCGCGGGGATCGAGCGGCTTGCCGGTGGCGTGGGCCGGGCACACCGACGTGCACCGGCCACACATCGTGCAGGCGTCGGTGTCGAGCAGTTGCTTCCAGGTGAAGTCCTCGACGGTGGCGGCGCCGAACGACTCGAGCTCGGTCTCCATGAGGTTGGGCAGCGGCTTCATGGCGCCCTTCGGACGCTCACGGTCCCGCAGATACATGTTGAGCGGTGACGTGAACATGTGGCGCAGCATCGTCACCGGCAGGATCACCAGGAACACCAGGAAGGTGACGACGTGGGCGACCCACCACCCCTGGTGCCAACCGGCGAGCCTGCCGCTGTCGTCGATGAGGCCGGACAGCGGGTAGCCGATGACCGACCACTTCTCGAAGTCGGGCCGCCCGGCGAGGGCGATGCGGTACGCCTCGGCACCGAAGCCGGTGACGCCTATGGCCAGGAGCGTGCCCAGGATGACCGCATGCTCGGGCCTGGACTTGATGCGGATCCGGTACGGCCGCAGCACGTAGCGTCGCACGATGGCCCACCCGACCCCGATGACGAACACCGCCCCGGCCACGTCGGCCACCAGGGAGTAGCCCCGGTACACGTCTCCGTGGAGGAACTTGGCGCTCTCCGGGAGTTGGTGGTTGATCTCGAGCACCGTGGTGACGGCCAGCAGCACGAGGAAGCTGAAGTAGATGAGCGAGTGCATGACGCCCGCCACCGGATCGCGCAGCAGGGTCTGCATGTAGACGCCGGCACGGAAGTCGGCCAGGCGGCGGCCCACGTTGGCTCGGGTCGTGCGGCGATCGTCGGGCGCGCCCCGCTCCCAGTTGCGGACCCGCCACGAGAACACGACGGCCCCGTAGACGATGACCACCGGCAGCACGGTGTAGAAGACGGCCTTCCAGGCCGATGGGACGTTGACGAAGACCACGCGTTGGATGCCGGAGTCGTCGTGCCACTGCAGCACCGTGGCCACGACGCCGGACGCCACAACGAGGAGCGCGAAGGCGACGCCGATGCCGACCGCGACGTAGTTCGGCCGGACGCGCAGCGCCGGCACTGGGGTGTTGCTGCGCTCACCGGTGTCGTCGGTGGTCGTCGCGGTGCTCACGCCGCGGAAACCTACCCAACCCGGCCAGAGGCGTCGGAATCCGTCCCGGCGCCGACGGCCGACAGCTGCGAACCGGACCCGAGGTCAGCCGAAGGTCTGGCTGTCGAGATCGCGCACCTTGCTGGCGAGCGCGGCGAGCATCTTCCGATTGAGGGCCGGCACCTCGTCGAGCAGTCCTGCGAACTCCCGCGGTCCGAGCACCAGGACGGTGAGCGGGGTCCTGGCGGTGACGCTGGCCGTGCGGGGACCATGGTCCAGCAACGCCAGCTCGCCTACGCAGTCACCCGGCCCCAGCGTGGTGATCTTGTTGCCGCCCCGAGAGACTTCGGCTTGACCCTCGACGATGATGAACGCCTCGCGGCCGATCTCGCCCTGAGTGACGAACTGCTTGCCCTCGTCGATGGTCATCTCCACCGACGCTTTCGCCACCGAACGCAACTCCTTGGTCGTCGCGCCGGAGAACAGCGGGACCGTTGCGAGGTGGTCGAGGTACTTCTCCCGTGCCATGGCGGCGGAGCTTAGAGGCCCAGCGGTCGGGGCGCCGGGGACGGCCCCACGCGTGCAACCTGGTCCGTGGGACCAACCCATACACAACGTGTTATTCGGGCGCCTCCGGGGTACCCAACGTGCAGCCGTTGTTCCGGTACGTCGGCGCGACGAGCGACACCACGCTCGGCCGGGGTGCCGGAACGGCGAAGGAATCACGAGGAGGACCCATGGTTTCGAGTACGGGTGTTCGGATCCCGCTCGCGAGTCTCATCCTGTTGCTCTGGCTGATCGTTGGCGTCATCGTTGCGTTCAACGAGGGGTATGACCACTTCGACACGTGGTCGCAGTTCGCGACGTTCCTTCTGGCCATCGTCCTCTGGCCCATTCCGGCCGCGGGCGGTGCCGTCGGCATCAGCTTCTGACGAGCCCTGACCGTCGGGGGCGCGGGTCGCTGGGCCTGCGCCCCCCGCGCGTCATGCCACCGGGAAGGCAGCCGCGCCGTCAGCCGCCCGCCTGGCGGGCGACCGCCTCGGCCGCGGCGGCGATCTCGTCGGGCGAGCGCAGGTAGCGCTCGATCGTGGGCTTCGCCACCAGCGGCCGGAAGTCGTCGCCCAATTCGTAGACCAGTGGCTCCCCCGTTGGGATGTTGAGCCCCACGATGTCGGATTCCGAGATGCCGTCCAGGTGCTTCACCAGCGCGCGCAGGCTGTTGCCGTGCGCCGACACCAGCACGACGTTCCCGGTGCCGAGGTCGGGGACGATGCGGTCGTACCAGTACGGCAGCATCCGCTCGACGACGTCGGCCAGGCATTCGGTGTCCGGCACCAGCTCCGCGGGCAGCCCGGCATAGCGGGGGTCGTGGCGCACGTTGCGGGGATCGTCCCGGTCCATTGGCGGCGGCGGCACGTCGTACGAGCGCCGCCACAGCTTCACCTTGTCGGCGCCGTGGCGCTCGGCGGTCTCCGCCTTGTTGAGGCCCTGCAGGTCGCCGTAGTGCCGTTCGTTGAGACGCCAGTGCCGGCGAACCGGGATCCATGTGCGTTCCATCTCCCGCAGCGCCAGGTCGGCCGTCCGAATCGCCCGAACCAGCACCGATGTGTGCACCACGTCGGGAAGCAACCCCCGTTCCGCCATGAGGCGGCCGCCGGCGACGGCCTGCGCCTCACCGGTGGGCGTCAGGTCGCAGTCGTACCAGCCGGTGAAGAGGTTCTCGAGGTTCCACTCGCTCTCGCCGTGGCGGAGGAGCACCAGCGTGTGCGGCATGGGGAGGCGTCAGCCGTTGCCCGGCCCGTTGCCCTGGGTGGTCTCCGTCTCCCGGAAGCGGCCGATCACGAGCGTGATGGTCGAGCCCTCGTCGACCTGAGTGCCGGCCGGCGGGTTCTGGCTCAGGACCACGCCGTCCTGGTTGGGGTCGTTCACGTCCTGGTCGCGGGTCCGCACGTCGAACCCCTGGAGCTGCGCCTGTGCGTTGTCCTCGGCGAGCCCCTCGACGTTGGGCACGCCCACCTGGCCCCGGCCCGACGACACGAACAGGGTGATGGTGGCGTTGGCGGCAGCCTGTTGACCGGCCGGCGGGTCGGTGCGGGTGACCTGGCCCTGCTGGACGTCGTTGGAGGCCTCCTGCTGCGCCTGGACGTTGGTGAACCCGGCGCCGGACAGCGTGTTACGGGCGTCGTTCTCGCTCTGACCCCGCACGTCGGGTATCGGAATCGTGTTGGGGCCCGACGAGTAGAAGACCGTCACCGTCGAGCCGACTGCCGCCTGGCCATTGGCGGCCGGGTCGGTGCGGATCACAATGTTCTCCTCGACGTCGGCGTTCTCCTCGGCGCGTTGGCTCGGGACGAACCCCGCCTCGATCAGCAGCTGGCTGGCCTCGTCGACGGTGCGCCCCGTGACGTCGGGCACCGTTGCCGTCTCGGGGCCGGCGCCGATCGTGATGGTGACCCGCGACCCCTCCTCGGCCTGTTCGTTGGCGGTCGGGTCCTGCTTGACGACCAGATCGCGTTGCTCTTCGGTCGAGGCCTCCGAAGCCCGCTTGACATCGAACCCCGCCGCCTCGAGTGCCTCCTGGGCCGCGTCGGCGGGCTGGCCGACGACGTTCGGGACCGCGACGAGCGTCGGGTCGTCGCCGCCGTCGTCGGCGAAGTTGCGCACCAGGAGGAACAGCAGCCCGGCGAGGATGAGGAGCAACAGGATGAGGACCGCCAGGAACCAGCGGGAGCGTTTGGGCTCCTCCTCGGGCGGTGTGTAGTCCTCGTACTGGCCGTAGTCGCCGTAGCCATCGTCGCCGGACCAGCCGGTCGCCACGGCGGTGCGGTTGTCGTAGCCCGTGGGTGCCATCACGTTGGTCGCGCCGGGGTCGATCGGCGGTGCCAGCACCGGCTCAGCCAGGATGCGTGCCCCGTCCAGGTAGCGCCGCAGGTCGGCCCGCAGGTCCTGTGCCGTCGGGTAGCGGTTGGCGGGGTTCTTGGCCAGGCACTTGAGGGTGATCGCCTCGAGCGTCTCGGGCAGGGCGGGGTCGATCTGCCGAGGCGGGACCGGGTTCTCCTGCACGTGCTTGTAGGCGATGGCCACGGCGCTCTCGCCGCTGAAGGGCGTGTGCCCCGTGGTCATCTCGTAGAGCACGCAGCCCAGGCTGTAGATGTCGCTGCGGGGGTCGACCGGCGCGCCCCGGGCCTGCTCCGGCGAGAAGTAGGTCGCGGTCCCCATGACCGAGCCGGTCTTCGTGAGGTTCTGGTCCGAGTGGTCGCTGATCGCCCGGGCGATGCCGAAGTCGGCCACCTTGACGGTGCCGTCGGCGGTGACGAGTACGTTGCCGGGCTTGACGTCGCGGTGGACGACGCCATTGCGGTGGGCGAAGCCCAGCGCGGCGGCGATGTCGGCGGTGATCTCGGCGGCGCGGTCCGGGTGCACCCGCCCGTCGTCACGCAGGATCTCGGCCAGGGTGTGACCCTCGACGTACTCCATGACGATGAAGTAGGTGCCGTTGGCCTCGCCCCAGTCGAACACCGACACGATGTTGGCGTGCTGCAGGTTGGCCGCCGACTGCGCCTCCCGGCGGAAGCGCTCGACGAATCCGGCGTCGGTGGCGAGCGCCGGGAACAGGACCTTGACCGCCACCGGCCGGTCGAGCATCTGGTCCCGGGCCAGGTAGACCTCGGCCATGCCGCCGCGCCCGAGCCGCCGGTGCAGCTCGTAGCGCCCGTTGAAGATCACTTGCCCCTGCTGCGACGACATGTGGACCTCAGGTTACGAGATGGGTGAAACCGGGCCCGAGTTCATGTCTCATTGCTCTCCACCCGAGTCGGAGTCCCCAGATTCCTGGACAGACGGCGCCGCCGGCTGTTGCAAGGCCTGCCGCATCACTGCTGCGGCGATCGGCGCTGCCACTCTGCCACCAGTTTGCTCGCTCACGCCCGGCTGGGCCTCAACGATGACCGCGACGGCCACGCTGGGTGCCTCGCCGGGGGGTCCGGCGAAGCCGATGATCCAGGCGTGCGAGCTGTCGCTCGAGCCGATCTGGGCGGTGCCGGTCTTGCCGCCGACCTCGAAGCCCTCGAGCCCGTTGTCGAGGCGGCTGGCGGTGCCGTCCTCGACGACCGCGATCATCCCCTGCCGCAACAGGTTGGCCGTCCCGCCATCCATCGCCCGGGTCCACACGTCGTCGTCGGGGATCCTGTCGACGACCTCGCCCTGGTCGTCGCGCACCTCGCGCACCACGTGGGGCGTCATGACCTCTCCGCCGTTGGCGACCGCCGCCGCCACCAGCGCCATCTGCAGCGGAGTGGCCCGCACGTCGTTCTGACCGATCGACGCCTGCGCGAGTTTCGGCGAGTCGTTCTCGAACTCGGATGCGGCAGGGAACGACGAGCCGGCGGGCCGCGGCAGGTCGATGGGCACGTCCTGGTTGAAGCCGAAAGCCTGGGCGGTGTCGGTCATGGCGTCGGCGCCGGCGTCCTCGGCCCCCATCTCGGCGAAGGCCGAGTTGCACGACGCCTCCATGATCGGGAACAGCGTGCCGCCGCACGTCGCTCCGCCGAAGTTGCCGATCGGCCGTCCGACGGGCCGACCGCCGGCACCGACCGGTTGGTACGCCTGGCGGGCGGGGTAGTCGGGCTGGTCCTCGGTGACGCCGCCGCGCTCGACGCCCGCCGTCGCCGTGACGATCTTGAAGGTCGAGCCGGGGAAGAAGTTGTCCTGGTACGAACGAGCCAGGATCGGCTTCTCCGGGTCGGCGTTCAGCAGGTTCGACGCCTGTTCCGCGGCATCGAAGTTGTGGGTGGCCAGCGCGTTGGGGTCGTACGAGGGGAACGACCACAGGGCCAGGATCTCCCCGTTGCGGGGGTCGACCGCCACCACCGATCCTTCGCGCTGGCCGAGCTCCTGGCGCGCCACCGTCTGCACGTCGTTGCGCATCGTCAGCGTCAGGTCGCCGACCCGCTCGCGGTCGACGAACAGGTCCCGGAGCTCCTGCAGGTCGAAGTCGATGGTGCGCCCCGCCAGCTCGTCGTTGTAGCTGCGCTCGAGGCCGGTCGCCCCGAGCTCGAAGGCGAAGTAGCCGGTGACGTGGGCGAACAGCTCGCCGGTGGGGTACTCGCGTTGCAGCTTGAACCGATCGTTCGAGGGCACCGAGCGGGCGACGACCGTGCCGTCCGCGGTGATGATCGACCCCCGGGGACTGGAGAAGTCCCGCTCCACCTCGCGGTTGTTGGCCGGGTTGTCCTTGAGCTCGTCGGCCTGGAAGACCGTCAGCCGGTTGACCTGGAAGAACAGGGCTGCGTAGCAGACCACGAGGAACACGCCGATGTTGCGGATCTGCTTGCTCATCGGCGTGCCTCCGGCCCGCCAATGAGCAATCGCCGCTTCGCGGCGAGTAATGCACTGTGCTCATGGTTCGCTCGCTGACGCTCGCTCACGCCCCCACCTCGGTCATCGACTGGGCGGCCAGCGCCTCGGACTGTCGTTCGGCCGAGTCGTTGGAGATGCGCAGCAGCAGGGCCAGCAACACCCAGTTCGCCAGCAGCGACGAGCCCCCGTAGGAGATGAACGGCAGCGTCACCCCGGTGAGCGGCAGCAGCCGCGTGACGCCGGCCATGATGATGAAGGCCTGGAACCCGAGCAGCGTGGTCAGGCCGACGGCCAGCAGCCGCTCGAAGCCACGTGCCGCCTGCTGGGCGATGCGCAGGCCGGCGCCGATCATCAGCAGGAACGCGATGAGGACCGCAGTGGCCCCCAGCAGGCCAAGCTCCTCACCGATGGCGGCGAAGATCATGTCGCTCTCGACGACCGGGATCTTGGTGGGGGAGCCGAGCGCCAGCCCCGTCCCCGAGACGCCGCCGTCGGCCATGGCGAAGGCCGCCTGCACCACCTGGAAGCCCTGGTCCTTGCCCCAGGGGTCGAACCAGACGTCGACCCGCTCCTGCACGTGGCCGAACGCGTTGAAGGCGAAGACGGCGCCCCCGGCGAACAGCGCCACGCCCACGGCGAGGTAGGAAGCCCGCTCGGTGGCAACCCAGATGAGGACCAGGAACAGCGTGAAGAAGAGCAGCGACGACCCCAGGTCGCGTTCCGACACCATGACCACCAGCGACGCCCCCCAGGCCAGGAGCACGGGGCCGAGGTGCTTGGGGTCGGGCAGCGAGAACGGCCCGTACGCCCGGTTGATCGCCAGCAGCTCGCGCTTCTCCCAGAGGTAGCCGGCAAAGAACACCGCCAACGCCAGCTTGGCGAACTCGCCGGGCTGGAAGTTGACGGGCCCGATCGAGACCCAGATCCTGCTGCCGTTGATGGTGCGCCCGAGAACCGGGACCAGCGGCAGGAGCAGCAACACGATGCCCACGAAGCCCGCGGTGTAGCGATAGCGCTCGAGCATCCGGACGTCGCGCACGATCATCAACGTGGCGATGAACGCGCCGACGCCCAGGATCATCCAGATCGACTGGAGGCCGGCCAGCCCGTCGGGATCGGCCCTGGCCTCGTCGATGCGGACGATGAACACGTAGCCCAGACCGTTGAGCAGGCTGGCCAGCGGCAGGAGCATGCCGTCGGCCTGCGGCGCCAGGCGGCGGACGGCGATGTGGGCCAGCAGCGGCAGGCCGACGATGATCGCGAGGAACGGGCCCGTGGTGTTCGGGATGGGGCTGTCGTCGGGAAGCGTGGTGAGCACGTAGGCGCCGACGACGAACATCGTGCCCAGCACCAACAGGCCCAACTCGGTGTTGCGACGGACGTTGCCGATCATCGGGCGGGCGTGGTCGTAGTCCCCGGTCGCGTGGTGGTGGTCCGAGGTGCGCTCGTCGTCGTGGCCGGTCGGGTGGTGGTGGTCGTCTCGGCCGCCAGTTCGTCGGCGCGAACGCTCAGCCG
>Ga0081455_10001544_pt1 | contig 28365 bp, 25 predicted proteins | sample TabmetS3T2R1_FD_70207 | JGI IMG/M metagenome (GOLD analysis project Ga0081455, IMG submission 70207) | Tabebuia heterophylla rhizosphere microbial communities from the University of Puerto Rico - S3T2R1 | ecosystem: Host-associated > Plants > Roots > Rhizosphere ... | reverse complement strand
TGAGCGGAGCGGCGAAGTTTGCGGGTGGTCAGCTCGGCGAACCAGCGTTCGACCAGGTTCAGCCAGGAGCCGCTGGTGGGGGTGAAGTGGAGGTGGAAACGGGGGTGGCGGATTAGCCACTCCTTCACCTTCGGGGCCTTGTGGGCGGCGTAGTTGTCCAGCATCAGGTGTAGGTCCGGTCCCTGGGCACGGCGTCGTCTATGAGCTTGAGGAACCGCAGGAACTCCTGCTGGCGGTGCCGGCGGTAGTGCGTGGCGATCACTGATCCGGAGGAGACGTCGAAGGCGGCGAACAGGCTGGTGGTGCCGCGCCGCACGTAGGTGTGGGTCATCCGCGCCGGCACGCCAGGCATCATCGGCAGGACCGGAGCGGTCCGGTCCAGGGTCTGAATTTGGGACTTCTCATCCACCGCAAGGACCAGCGCGTTCTCCGGCGGGGCCAGGTACAGCCCGACCACGTCACGGACCTGTCCACAAGCTGCGGGTCAGTGCTCAGCTTCCAGCTCTGCACCGCGTGCGGCTTGAGCCCGAACGCCCGCCAGATCCGCGACACCGCGCTTTGCGACATCTCGGCACACCGCAACACGATCCGCGACCGCAACGCCAACGCCTGCGCCGTCTTCCGCCGCCGCGACCAGCCGGCCAACACCGACCGCTCCTCATCGGACAACACCAACGGCTCAACCTTCGGACTCGGCACACGTCGATCCTACCGAGTAACCATGAACTAACGACTCACGACACTAGTCGAGTGTTTGCCGGTCATCCATTGGCACGATTTGAGCGTAATCACCGAGGCCCGCGCTGACATCGACGGAGTCCGGCCGGGGGCCGGCCCTTGGCCGCCCCGCGACTCGCTCGAATTCCAAGCCTCGCTCCGGTCCGCTATGTGACAGTGAGCGGACGCTGGACAAGCGGCGACGACTTCGCTCGCCCAGAAGGTGGGTCGAAATAGAGTTGCCGGGAATCCGAATTGGCCTGGATCCCTGGCCGCAGCTTAGATGGTTGTTGTTAGGCGTCCGTCTTTGTCGAAGGCAATGATTGCGGGATAGGTGTCGGTCCGGGGTTTGTCGATGTAGTAAAAGAAGCGGCCGGGGACATCGGGTGCAGCGACGGTTGCGACTTGCGCGAGATGGCCGTCGTGGAAGCGGAGTAGCACGGCGGTAGCATTTGCTGGCGCCTGACCGAACCATATGTGCAGACCGTCTGGCAGGTCAGCTTGGTTGCAGTCCAGCATTGTCGTGGTGGAGGGGCCGTCGGGAGGTGTATAGCCGCATTGCGAGGCTGAGCGTGTCCCGCCGTTGTCCCGGATCTCGCTGCAGCCCTCGGAGCCATTTTTTGCGCCGGACGCGACCAAGGTCCATGACCGGTCGCCTGAGCCGCCGTGAGCGATGATTCTCTGGTTGTAGGGTCCCTCGGCGTTGGGATTGTCGTTCTCCGCGACCAGGGTTGTCGGGACGACACCCGTGACTACGAGCAGTGTTGCGGCCGCCAGCAGTGTGGCTGCCGCAAGGGCTGTCCAGGTGCGGCGGCGTTTCGGTGTCCTCCGTGCACCGCGTGTCGCGGGTATGGGCGGAGTGTCCGGTGTGTCCGTAAGCCTATTGTCCACCTGTTCACCCCACGATGCGGAAGGCGTATACCTTGGTCCCAGAGGGACTGTAACGCATTCCCGTTTCGACGGTCCTGTTGTCGTAATTTGTAGTATGTTGTCCATAGTAGACCGTTTTACCGATTCGTCGGACAACAATCGACACGTGGTTGACGCTGCCGTCTCCCCAGCTGTCCCAGAAGAGTAGATCCCCGACTGCGGCGTCCGAAGTGTACTTTAGGTAAGAGGTGCGGGTCCACCACAGGTGCATGAAGAGGTTGTTTACTCCACCCCATGTCAAGGATGCCTTCTTGACCCATCCATTATAATACCATGCGCTGGCGTTGATGTAGAGGCCGCCGCGCATCGGCCTGTGACCCGCGTAGAGTGCCTGTGACGCGAAGTTCGCGCAGTCGTTGCCGTTGTATTTAACGTAGGCTGGATTGTAGCGGTCGGTGGCATAGTACCGGTGAACGTAACTCGCTATTGCGTAGTAGTCGAGGGTACCTGACGGTGCTTGCGGTTGCGTGCTCTCAGGGTTGGTCGTAAAGGTGCCGTCCGGGTTTGTGGCGAGCGGCACGGGACTCTCGCTGGGGGCCTCGTTAGCATCTACTTCGACATCCGGTGTTGTATCTTCAGGTTCGCTGGGCTGGGTTACGTCGTTGATGACCCACGCGGAATCGCTATTCTTGAAGGTGAAGGTGTAACGGCTGCTGCGGAGTTCTGGGTCGGTACTGACGCCGCCTGCGGTCTGGTTGAGTGTTTCGTCGGCTGTCGTCTGGAGTGTAATGCCCTGTGGCGAGGAGTTGGGCGTCCAATAGACGGCTGTGTCGCTGAATGTCACCGCGTAGCTGGTGTAGGCTATTCCGCTCTTAGCGAGATACGACCGTGTGCTGATGTCCTCGCCTCCTGTCGCCTCCAGTTCTTCGCCGATCGCCGCGGCGTCGGTGGTCGAGTCAGCGGCGCCTTGCGGGTTGGCGGATGCTCCGGTGAGTAGGCGACTCCTAGCTGTCAGGTACGACTGTGCTATGGACTGAAAGGCTAGGGGCCCGCTAGGTACAGCTGCTCCAGTCGTCGTGCCACCAGCGATTGACGAGCCAGACCCGTAGATGCTTACCGCCTTGATCGACCATTGGTATGTCGTCCCGTTCTGCAGTGAACTGGCGGACATGGAGCGTTTGTCGGCACTGGCGATGAAGGTCGCAGTCGCGCCGGATGTGGTGGCAGTGATCTCGTAGTGGTCGATCTGGGCGTCAGGTCCGGGGTCGGCATCTCCCCAAGTAATCCAGGCTCCGCCGTCAGCGGCCACCACATTGACCTCGGACGGCGCGCTGGGGAGGGGAGCCGAGGCGGGGAGGGTGTCACCGTTGACCGGGTCGATGCCGAGGTCGGCGTAGTCGGTCCAGGTTGCCGTGCCTTGCGGTTGGGCTCGCCAAGAGTATGTTGTACCTCCGGCGAGGAGGCCCGCCGGGACCGTCCACGATGAGCGGTGACCAGAGACAACTGTGGAGCCCAGTCCGCTGGTGACAAGCGTGGCGTGGCCACTGTCGTAGACCTCGTACCGGACGGCCCCGGCCGCTCCTGTCGGGGCGTCGTACTGAGTCGACAAGGTTGGCGTAGTCGTTCGTGTTGTGGCGGTGGATGGTGGATAGGGTGCGGTTGCGGTCGGCGGCGGTGTATATGTCACGGCAAGGCTAGGCAACTGCGTCCAGTCTGAGTAGTCCATTCCGTAGTGGCGCCAGAAGGCGCTGGTGTCCGACTCTGTGCCAGCACGCACGAGAAGTCCGTAGTTCGTCATCTCGCCTGACGCCCATTTTTGGGCCAGTGTCGTGGTGTTGTAGCGGACCCAGCCGGCCGCACATCCGGTGGCGCCGAAGACCTGAGTCGTGGAGCCATAGACCGTGGCAGACGCCACCGGCGGCTGCGTCTGCCATGTCGTAGCATCGGTGAACGGCCCACCCAGGGCATAGATCCGGGACTCTCTTGCCGAACAATTGGGCGCGGACCACTGCCTCAGCGCCAAGGCCGCATCCGAGATCTGGGCACCTGCGATGCTGGAGATGTCGAACTTCATGAACGATCGATACAGCGCACCCGACGGGCCGTTCACATACCCAACACGGAGTTCCTGTGACGCCGATCCAGCCGTGTTGTTGCTCGATGCGATCCACAGGTCGTTGAGCTGGCCAAGGTGAAGGCTCGGGTCGATGGTGACCGGATATACCGTGCCCGGGTCGGTCAAGAATCCAGCCTGGGGCGTCACCTGGATCTCGTGGCCAGCGGCCGTAATGGCCGCAGTGAGGGAGCCGGTGTGTATAGGTCGTCCGGTGGACGAGTCACGTTGAGCATCGTACATTACCGTCGGTCGGACGAAGCCACGCCTGTGCCCATTGCCGTCCGTGAGCACCATGACTCCGGAGGCGTCAGATGCCTCAGCGGTGAGGCCGGAGCCAAGTGGCAGCCGATACACCGCCTTTGGATTCGCCGGTCGGGTTTTCAGCACAAACGAAACCTCGAAACCAACACGCGTTGCAGTGAGTGTCAGGTCAACATTTGGGGCCACGTTACGGTATGTAGCGCTGTCACCCGACAATGTCGGCGTCGGAAGCGTCGCGAACCACCGGAGACCGGCGGTCGCGCCTTCACCGATCACCGTGGCCAGCGATGCGTCTCCTCCGGCGGAGAACATTACCTCGCCTGGCACCGCGCGCGGATGTACGCCATTGGCGTCCGAAACGAGCGTGGTATCGACAGGAACCCATCCATCGTCTTGCAGGGTTCTGACCGGCTGCGTCATCGTCTCCAGAGTGTACGACCCATTCGGATTCACATAGGTCGCAGAGGTTTCGGTCCTAGAAGACAGGATCTCTACCCGGTGCCCCTCAGAACGCGCGTAGAGGGCCGCGCTGGTCGAATCGGCGGCCTCCCAGACACTCAAGTCCGACGCGTCGGCCAGAGAATTACCCTCCACGCCCCTCGCGGCCAAGCCTTCTAAGACCACAGACGCTGCCAGCGCAACCGCAGTCATAGCGGCAAGCGACCGCCGCCCGCGCCAACCAGCAAGAAAGGAACCTCGATACAACAAATCTCCCAAACTCGAGCCGGTCCCAGGATCCCCGGGACGACCGACCAACACTCAGCGAGACATCAGCGCACGCAAGTCGGCGTAGTCAAGCTAGGGCAGGTTACAGACACGGCTTAGGAGCTACGTCATGCACAAACAAATCTGGTTCCCAAGAACCATCACCTACTTCGCCCGGTGGCCCTTCCGGACTATCTCAGGGTCGGACATCCAAGGATAGATGCGGATTCCCGCGATGCGTCGAAGAATGTCGCTCTAGTCGCATATGTCAGCGCCCTACATCTCACGAGCGGGCGCTCCCCCCCAGTTGCAAGCTGGGCCGCCCAAGAGGCTGCCGCGCGGCTCATCATGTCCGAGGATCTCGCAGACGAGGATCGAGCAGTCGTACGAGACCTCGTCTTTGGGCTCGGGCCCCGGAACACCGCCGCTGGAGCCGTAGCCCAGTCGGTCGGGTCCTCATCAGGCTCGTGACGGCCTGCCTGAGCCAATGCCGCTTTGCGGCCCAACGAAGGGGAAGCACATGGCATCAGTGAACATTCTGCTATTTGTGCTGTGGTTGCTTGTCGAGGAGTGAGTTGGCGATGTGGTTGATGACGTCGGGTTGGGTGTGTATGAGGGCGGGGATGGCGTTGGAGAACGAGTGGAGGCGGAGGGCTCGGGCGATGAGGTGTCGGCTGTTTTTGGGTGTTTGGTGTTTGGCGATTTCGAGTAGGGCGCCGGCTTGGTAGCTGGGGTAGGGGATCGATTGAACCAGGTGTTGGGCGTGGTCTGGGTCGCGTAGGCGGATGTAGATTCTGATGAGGTTGATAAGAATTTCGGCTTGGTCTTGTGGCGTAGTGAGTGCGGGTGCGAGGTGTTCTGCTTGTGTTGCTAGTGCGTCGGCGTGGGCCGGGTCGGTGTCGATGATGGTGTTGGCGATGTTGAGTAGGGCGCGAGCATGGTTGTGTGGCTTTGTGGTCGTGCGTATCAGGATTTCGGCTCGGTGCAGGTGCCCGGCCGCGGCGGTTTTGGTTGCGATGAGGCTGATGGCGGAGTCGCGTGTGTGCGGGTCTGCGATGGACTGCGCGACAGTTTCGGCCCGGTCGAAGTCGCCGAGGGTGGCGGCGGTGTCGCATATGGTGTGGAGTGCGGCGGCTTGGTGGCGCCATGTCAGGTCGCTGTGGGCTGTGGCTTCTGCCTGGTCGAGTAGGGCTGTGGCTTGTTCGAGGTTGCCGCGGTCGGTGTGGACTTGGGCAAGGCTGCACAGGGTTCTGATGCGTTCCTGCGCGGGGGTGATCGATTCGGCCCAGTTTTGGGCGACCTCGATGTGCCCGTTGGTGGCGGCGGCGTGAGCTGCCGCGCTGAGGGTGGCGGCCCTGCGTTGGGGGTCGGTGATGGAACGGGCGATCGTCTCGGCGTGGGTCAGGCCGCCGGCGCCGGCCAGCGCGGCGCACAGGTCGCTTAACTGCCACGACCACATGCCGGTGTCGCGGATGGTGTGGGCTTTGGACGTGCACTGCGCGGCGAGGGTGGTGGCTTGGCCGAGGTCGCCGATGCGGGCGGCGGCGCTGGCGAGGCCGGCGATGGCCAGAGTATGTCGTTCTGGGTCGGTGATCGATCCGACCGCGGCGTGCGCAAGGGTGAGCAACGCGTCGGCGTGTTGTTGGTTGCCGGCCCCTGACTGGGCGTGGGCGAGCTGGCAGTAGCCGTACAGCCTCAGCTGTGGATCGGCGATGGTGTTCATGAGCGTGTCGGCCCGCTCTGGTGCCTCTGCGGCGATGTGGAGTTGGGCGAGGTTGGTCAGCGCGGTGGCCAGGTGGCCGGGTTCGGCGATGGTGAGGGCGATCGCTTCGGCGCGGCTGAGGTCGCCGCTGGAGGCGACCGCGGTGACGACCTCGAGCAGCGCCATGCCCTGTTCGAAGGCTGTAGGGATTCCTCGCGCCAGGGCTTCGGCGCGGATGAAGTCACCTGCGGTTGCGAAGACCCGCGCCATCTCGACGCGGATGCGGTGGTGAGGATCGGGCATGCTGACCGAGCGGGCGGCTGTTTCAGCGTGTTCTGCCCACGTCGCTGCCTGGTCGGGCTCGAGACCGGCGCTGGTGTCGGCGAGCTCGGTGAATGCCTCGGCGCGCGTGTGCGGTTCGGTGATGGCGTGGGCGAGGGCCTCGGCGCGTTGGGGGTCACCGCGGTTGAGTGCTGTCCGTGCGAGATTGAGGCGGGCGTGGTCCTGCTCGGATGGGCCGTCCATCGAGGCGATCAGAGCGTCGGCACGGCCGATCTGGCCTTGGGCCGCGAGTGCGTCGGCGAGGTTGTGTAACGCGTTGATCTGTTGGTGTGAGTCATCGATGGAACGAACTATGCCTTCGGCCCGGTCGAAGTCGCAACTGGTGGCCAAGTGGATAGCGATGCCTGTCAGCGTGTGGGCGCGGACCGGTGTATCGGAGGTCGAGGAGGCCAATTGCAGGGCGCGGCCGGGCATGCCGAGCGCGACGAGCAGGTCCGTCAGGCTGCTGGTCACGGGCAAGTTCTGGCTGACGGCGAGGTCCGCGGCAGTTCGGGTGTGGGCGGCGAGGTTCTGAATGACTTCCTCGTCCCCGAGGTCGGTGGCGACCTTGGTGATTGAACCCAAAGCGGCGAGCCGCCGATCGAGCACCTCGATGTGCGCTAGACACGCCTCCGCGAGCCTGATCAGCGTGGTGGCTCCGGCCCGGTCGTGGTTCGCGAGGAGCGTCTGCGCTAGTTCGCTCAGCGCTGTCACTCGTGGCTCGGGATGTGTGAGCGCATCGAGCAGGTAATGAGCGTCTTCGACATTTCCTGCCCTGGCCAGTTCCGCTGCGAAACACGCCGTCGCCCACTGTCGGTCTGTCGAGTCGACAAGTAACTGGATCAGGTCAAGCGCGCGGGCGTGCTCGCCGGCGACGGCGAGGATCTGGAGGAGCCGGGTCACATTGCCGAGGGCTGGGCCGTCGCGCGGTGCTGCCAGGACCAGAGCGAGGGCACGGTCTACCTGCCCGGCCCTGGCGGCGGCGTCAGCGAGGTACCTCAGGGCCGTCGCGCGCTGGTGCGGGTTGTCGATGAGGGCCGCGAGTGTCGCGGCCCGGTCGAGGTCGCCTGCGGTGAGGAGACCGCGAACGATGGCGTCGTAGGCGTGATCGCGGATATTGGGGTCGCGGATCGATCGGGCGATAGCCTCGCCGCGGTCCAGGTCGCCAGCGGCGGCGATGCCCGCCGCCAATCCGGCGAGGGCCTCGGGGTGGTGGTAGGGGTCGGTGATCGCATCGGCCAGTGCCTGTGCCCGTTCCGGGCGGCCGAGTCTGGCCCACACTCCGGGCAGCTTCCGCGGGATCGCGGCGCTGCGGCCGGCCAACTGTTCGGCGTGGATCGCCAGCCACGACAAGGCGTACAGGTCTGGATCGTCATCACCGACTAACTGGTCGGCGGTCGCCGCGATCTCGGCGAGCGCGGCGGCGTCCCCGCCGGTCAGGGCTCGCATGCGGTCGTGGCGGTCGGCGCCCAGCGCGCACTCCATAGCCCGCCGGCGGTCGCCGGCGGCCAACAGCAGATGGTGGTAGCCGGTGAGCAGGTACGCGGGTGTGTCGGCAGGCCAGTGACGCCCGCGATACACCTCGGCCCAGGCGTGTAGACGTTGCCGGTGACCGGCCAGGATCGGCTCGCCGAGACGGCGCTCGGCCATGGCCTGTAGTTCCTGGTGTGCCAGCAGGAAACCATCACTGGTCCGACCGGTAGCGTCGCGGACGCTCCGTCGGGAAAACGTACGGCCGGTCACCGCGCGCATCTCGTCGTCGATCTCCCACAGTGGCCGTCCGGCCAGCTCCGCCAGGTCGCTGCCACACAGACCGCCCCCTGCAGCGACGACCAGGCCCAGGATGTCCTGCTGAAGCGGCGTACCGCGTAGCAGGTGGATCAGCTCGCGTTCAGCGTCGACCCGCACAACAGCAGCGCGAGCAGACGGCGCGAGCGCACGGACGACCGAGGGGTCACGGAGGGGATGGTCATCGGGCACGTCAGCCGGGATCGAGGGCTCGGGACGGCCAGTGACCACGACCCGCATCCCCGCTGGTGGGCGGGAAGGGAGCAGGGCGGCGATGCTGTGCGCGGCGGCGTCGGCGGTCACACCGCGGTCCTCATCCAGTCCATCGACCACCAGAACCAGCCGGCGGCCGCTGCGCCTGGCGGCCTCGGCGGCCTGCGACAGCAGGGCCGACAGGTGGCCTTCGCGGGTCGCCTCGCCCGCATACGCCGGCGGCGGCTGACCGAGTAGATGCGCCAACTGCTCCAGCATCACATCGATGAACGCCTGCCGGTTGCCTTGGCCAGCGAACCGGGCGGTCACGAAGAACGATGCGAGGATCGTCTGCGGTGGCGGGTGGAGCACGAACCACGACAACAGCGCGGACTTGCCAGCCCACGCCGGCGCCCTCCACCAGGCGTACGACGGCCCCTCCACTTGCGTGGAGAACGCGGCCAGTTCCGCCATCTCCTCGTCCCGATCAAGCAGAGCCTCCGGTGCGATTCGACGCACCTGCTGCAGGTACACGGACTGGGCTGGCTCACCAATCGCACGATCAGCATCGCCACCCGCCGCTGACCCCACGTCCACTAGCAGCGACGACGAAGCCGTATCCGATCTGGCCACCAGGCTTGTCAATGACGACACCAGCCTGGCCAAGTCCGCCCGAGCGTCACGATGGCGCAGGCGAACGAACTGGCATCGGCCCAACGCGGCGATGTCCGCCGGCAGGTCCGCCTCAGCTGGCATGGCCGCGTCATCGACCAATACCGGGATGACCCGAACGCCGGCCGCGAACGCCTCCGCCAGCTCCCGGCGAATCCAATCGCCCGGATCATCGATCCGACGCCGTCCATCCTCGCCGCTCGCAGCCAACCAGCGCGGACCGATCACCGCCAACACCACATCGGCGCCACGAACCCGCCCCATCAGCTCGGCGACGAAATCCGTACCCGGCGGAATCGACACACTGTCCAGGAACACCGACCCTTCACCAAACTCGGCGCTCAGCACGAAATGAAGCAGAGCGGCGTAGCTGCTGCTGTCCGAACCCCGATAATTGACGAACACCCCGCTACGCATCAACGTGCGCCCGCCATCAGGAGACGCCGCGAACCCGAGACATGGGCGAACGGGAAGCCAGACCCTCGTGCAGTGACACGGAGACGCCCGGCATCGCAGCAATGACATCCAACTACGCCCGGAACATGTCGGTACCGACAGGCCACAGAGCGCGACCGTACACGTTCGAACATCGAGAAACCTGGTGACGCGCGAGCTGTAGGTTGCCAGAGTGCTATGCCACCGCGCGTTCTGGGACTGTCCCAGGAACGGAACCCTCTCTGTCGCCCACCACTTGACACAGAGAGGTGCCGTTCCTGGGACAGTCCCTTCCTAGGAGGATCATCTCCCAGCCGCATCGCGCCGTAGCGACGGCCGAGCGCCCATGGTTAATGCCATGGCAAACAGCGCGAACCAGCGAGACACGCTGCGACATGCTGAGCCGTGCTACGCAGCGAACGACGAGGTCATGGGCGGTGTTGAGTAACGCCGAGAGGTATCGAACGGTCCGGAACTCGAATCGCAGGGTTACTGGTTCAAGTCCAGTCGGGGGAGCATCACCCCAGGTCAGAGCGCTACGGCGCGGACCGTCCAAGATCGCGCTACCAGTTTACTACCATGATCCACATCTTTCGGCGCCAAGCGTAGGTGGATGTTCGGCCCCGCTCGGGTCTTGGCCACGCCGATGCCCGCAGCCGTGTTTTGCTCACGCTGAGAACAGACGACGCGGCGGTTCGCGGCAGTATGCGGCAGCTTCGCCGATCACCTGCGGTCGCAGGGATATTCCGGTCGTAACCTCGATTGCAACGGCACGGGCTCGGAGGGGAGACCGGTGGACGATAGGAGGCCGCCGCCCGGCTGGTTGTACGCGATCGGCTGGAGCGTTCTCGGCATCGGAATGGCCCTGGGCATCCTGAGGCTGTTGAGCCTCGTCTCGGACTTCGACCTCGACGTGGGCGGGATGCCGCGCGCGGCCATGCCGGGGCAGTTGCGGTTACCGGCCGCCGCGGCCAGCGACTACACGATCTACCAGGAGTCGACCAGCGTGGTCGACGGTCAGTCGTTCCTCGGCGGCGCCACCCCGGTGTCCCTGTCCTGCACGCTGACCGACCCCGCTGGGCAGCCGGTCGCGCTGGAGACCCATTCCTTCACCCACACCAACTACTCGTTCCCGCCGTACCAGGGCACCTCGATCCTCACCTTCCACACCGACAACGCCGGTACGTACGAGCTGAACTGCACCACCGACCCCGGGGACCAGCAGGCTGTCCTGGCGGTGGGCCAATCCGACTCCCTCAGCGGTGCCGGTGCCGCGTTCGGCACGATCCTGCTGTCGATCATGATCGGCGTCGGCATCTTCCTGATCCAGTTCTTCCGCCGGCGCTCCTGGTTCAACCGGCACCGCCCCGCGCCCCCTGCGTACGGCCCAGCGCCGCCCTACTTTCCAGCGCCGGTCCAGGCCGCCTACGGTCACCCCGCGAGTCGGTCGCGGCTTCAGGTGAACGAGTTCGGCCGGCTCATCGCCGTCCCGTCGCTGGTCACCATCTGGCTGCTCACCCTGGTCTGGATGTACACCTCAGGCTGACGACGTGGCGGAGCGCCTGGGTCTGCCTGACCGGAGTCGTGGGGTAGGGCATTTGCGAGCAACCTTCGACGGGTGCTGGGTGGTCGTTCCGGTGAGTCGGTCGGAGCGGCCGGCCCGAGGGAGGTCGCGCCGTGGTGGGTCTGCTCGATCGGAGGGCCGTGCCGGGTCGCACCGAGTACGAGGAGTACGTGGCCGGCAGGTCGGCCGGGCTGTTGCGCACCGCCTACCTGCTCACCCGGGATTGGGCGCTGGCGGAGGATCTGCTGCAGACGGCGTTGGCGAAGGCGTGGCTGGCGTGGCGGCGTATCAACGGGCAGCCGGACCCGTACGTGCGGGCCGTTCTGGTGAACACCTACGCCTCGTGGTGGCGCCGCCGGTGGAACGTCGAGACGCCCACCGAGCGGCTGCCGGAACAGCCGGGCGCGGACCAGCATGCTGCCGTGGACGAGCGGATCGCGCTGTGGCAGGCGCTGGGCCGGTTGCCGAAGCGGCGCCGCGCGGTCCTGGTGCTGCGGTACTTCGACGACCTGTCGGAGGTGGAGGTGGCCCGGCTGATGGGCTGCTCAGTGGGCACCGTGAAGTCGCAGGCCAGCCGGGGGCTGGCTCAACTGCGCATCGACCCGTCACTGCGGCCGGATCGGAGCCGATGATGCTCGAGCCGATGAGGGGCGGGCCGATGAGGGACGAGGACGACCTGCGCGCGCTGCTGGCCGACCGGGCCGCGTACCCGCCGGAGCCGGCCGGGCGGCTGGCCGCCATTGACCGCCGGGTCGCCGCGATCCGGCGTCGCCGGGTGACCGCCCTGGCCGGCGCCTTGGCGGTGCTGGTCGGCGCGGCGCTGGCCGGCCCGACCGTCCTGCACCGCCTGAACAGCGCTCCGGCCACCCCGCCGGCGCACGTCATCGACCACCTGCCGGAGTACACCGGCGGATCCCGGCTGGTCGCGCGCGTGACCCTGGCTCCCGGTCAGACCCGGGCGACGCTGCAGTACACCGGCACCTCGGGGGCGTCCCTGTTCTTCGCCCGCGCCTGCCCTGGCGCCGGTGCCCGGCCCGACGTGGGCGTCGGTTTCAGCGGCCCCGGCGGGTCGTCCGCGATCGGTAGCTGCCAGACCCCGGAGGAGACCGTCGGCCCCCGCCTGCTGAACGCCAATGGCTTCCGGACCGGTGGGCGGATACAGGTCACCGTCACCGTGGGGGCCAGCAGCCCGGTCGAGGTCGAGGCCGGCATATACCAGGCGGTGCCGTTCCCCGAGTACCCGCACCAGCCGCGGCCGCCGGTGGTCACTCCGCCCAGCTACGACCCGGGCGATGGCGACACCCGGATCGACACCCAGCTCACCCTGCGCCCCGACCCGGCACGGCTCAACACCACTGTGACCCGCACCTTCACGGTGACCGGCATGCTGGGGTACGTACTGCGCTGCACCGCGCCGGGGGTCCTGCACCTGTCCATCAACGGCGTCGACCTGGGCGAGCGGCGCTGCGACACCTACGGCCTCGACCCGGGGGCTCCGGGCCTGAACAGCTTCATCAACAACACGGTCAACGGGCCGCCCGACACCCGGCCGATCACCCGCACCTACACCGTCCGGCTGGTCAGCACCTACTTCACCGACCCGGCCTGGCTGTTCGTCGCAGGCCCCTACGTGTACCCGCGCTAGGTCGTCGACGGCATCGCGGACACCCCGACGGTCACGCCGGCAGGCCGGCGGCCGGCGGTTGGTCGGTGGCCGCCCGGACCGCGGCGATGAGGTCGGCTGCCGCCTCGACGGTTCCGGCCAGGTCCGCCGAGCTGCCGCCGACCGCGCCGAGCACCCGCTGCGCATGCTCGGCGAACCCCGCCGGCGCGACCGGGAGCCGGCCGGTGGCGGCGACCATGCCCTTCTCGTTGATCAGCCACTGGCGCGCGTGCCCGTGCAGGGCATGGCAGGCCACGCCGACCGCCTGGAACAGGCAACCCGCCGCGTACGCCGCGTCCGCCGCGCCGATCGCGTACCCGGCCAGCCGCACGGCGAAGTCGGCGCCCCACAGGCCCCGCAGCAGCGCCTCGGTCAGCGCCTGCGGGTAGTCCGCGGTCGCCGCGCGCAGGCCGGCCAGTTCCCCGGTCGGGTCGGCAAGCACCCGGCACAACGCGACCTCGCCGGCGTACGCGTGGGAGTAGAAGCCGAGCGGGTGGCCGTTCTGCTGGCCGACCGTGTACCGACCGGCCCGGCAGTCGGCCCACACGGCGCTGACCCGGTCCAGGTCCCGGTAGATCCAGTCGACCCGCTGACCGCCGATACGCAACCACGCACCGCCGTCCACCCACGGCCCCCACGCGCCGGGCTCGGTCACGACCACCGGCTCGTCGGCCACCTCTGCCGCGAGCGCCCGCAGCGCCGCCGTATCCAGCCCGCCGCGGTAGTAGAGCCCGAGATCGGTGTCGGAGTCGGGGCGGTGCGTACCGCGGGCGCGGCTGCCGCCGAGCGCCACCGCCACCACGCCGCCCACCGAACACAGCCGCCGCGCCAGATCCGTACCAGCCACACCCGATCGTAGGCGCCGGTTACGTGGCCAGTGACACCTCGCTGCCTACGATCTGGTGTTCGCGCCGCGGCGGCTGATGGCTCCGGGCCCGCGGGGGTGTTCGCCAGGTGCGTGCCCGCGCCATCACCGCACCTGCCGCGCCGAACAGCCCCTCGCGGTCGCACAGTTGCGCGAGGACGAGCACCGCGGCCAGAAAGCCGACCACCGGCAGCAGCCGGGCCACTTCGGCCCACGCCTGTGCGGGCCGGAGCGTCCGGGCGGCGACGGCCAGCCCGGCGGCCGGGACCGCGGCCGCCGCCTCCGGCCACCCCCGGGGCCGGGCAACCGCGAACCCCAACACCGCCAGCAGCAGCACCACCGCGAACGCCTCGCCGCCAACGCCGCTCAGAGCCACCTCCCGATTCCCCGTGCGACCGCCGGAGAGCCCGCCGCGGAACGCGTCTTCGGCTGTCCGGGTCCCGATTGTGGCAACCCGGATCCGGTTGCGCCTAGCGGATGCCAACAGTCAAGCCGCAGGGTCGTAGCCCTGCTGTGCCGGCAGGAGTGGGCTCTTCAGTGCTGACACAGGAGGGCTTCAGTGGGGGTGGCTAGCGTGCGGGGACCGCGCCCGAGGCCGGCTTGGGCTGACTGATCACGGAGATCGTGCATGAGAAGTGTTTCTTGGCTGAGGTGGCGGCGGGTTGTTGGGCGCTTGACGATCTTTGCCGTCGTGATCGGGTTCGGGGTCGGTGCGGCCGCGGACGGGGTCAGCGCCTCTCTTGCGTTTGACGGGTCGTCGTGTCCGGACCAGGGTTGCGGGGCCAACCACAATCAGGTTCTGGTCTAAAGGCTGGTTTGTTCTGGTGGGGGGCTGGGATATTATTTTGGCGACCGTCATTGAGAGGCGGCGCCATGGTCTGGGAAGTGCTGCTCCTGGGTTTTGTGCTCAGTCTCGACAATTTTCGGGTGTCGATCGTGCTCGGCACCGTTCCGTTCGGATTGCGGCGGGCGGTGCAGGTCGCGGTCGTGTTCGGGTTGTGGGACGGGGTTATGCCGCTGATCGGTCTGTTGATCGGTCGCCGGGTGGGGGAGTCCTTCGGGGACCTCGCCGAAATGGTGGGTGCGGCCGCGCTCGGTGCGTACGGGCTCTATCTCGTGGTCACGGCCGTACGGAATCCTGAGCCGGACGAATTGGATCACCCGTGGGCGTTGTTCGGTATTCCGTTGACGTTGAGCCTGGACAATCTGGTCGCCGGCGGGAGTCTGGGGCTATTAGGGCTCTCGCCGTGGTTGTCGGCCGGGGTGTTCGGTGCCATGACCGCCGTTTTGTCGTTGGTCGGGTTACGGCTGGGGCGGGCGCTGGCGCAGCTGGTCCGGATCCGGTCCGACCTGTTCAGCGGGGTCGCGTTGATGATCGCGGCGGTGGCGCTGCCGCTGGTGTTCGGCGGTTGAGGGCCGCGCGGTGCGGGCGGGGGATCAGCGGGAGGTCGGGTGGGTCCGAGTTGGCGGCGGTGACGGCCAGCTGGACCAGGTCGTGGTCGGGGGACAGGTGGCAGACCGGGTCGGTGCGGGCGGCCTCGCCGGTGAGCTGGAAGGCCTGGCAGCGGCAACCGCCGAAGTCCAGTTCCCGGCGGGAGCAGCCGCGGCAGGGATCGGGCATCCAGTCCGTACCGCGGAATGCCGTCATCACCGGGGAGTCGGCCCAGATGTGCGCCAGCGAGTCCGAGCGGACGCTGGCCCGGGGCAGCGGCAGGGACTGGGCCGCCGGGCAGGGCAGGACCTCGCCGTTCGGGGTGACCGTGAGTTGGCGGGAGGCCCAGCCGCCCATGCAGGGCTTCGGGTAGCGGCTGTAGTAGTCGGGGATGACGTAGAGGATGTCCATCCGCGACCGCGCGCGGGCCGCCCGGACCACCTCTTCGGCGGCCGAGAGTTGGGCCTGGCTCGGCAGCAGCGCGTCCCGGTTGCGCCAGGCCCAGCCGTAGTACTGGGTGTTGGCCAGCTCCACCCGGTCGGCGCCCACCTCCTCGGCCAGCTCCAGCACGGCGGCGATCCGGTCGATGTTCAGGCGGTGCAGCACGACGTTCACCGTCAGCGGCCAGCCCAGCTCCTTCACCAGCCGCATCGCCGAGATCTTGCGCGCGTACGACGGGGTGCCGGCGATCCGGTCGGACAGGGTCGGTGAGTCGGCCTGGACGCTGATCTGTACGTGGTCCAGCCCGGCCTCCCGCAGCTGCGCCGCCCGCGAACGGGAGAGCCCGAGGGCGCTGGTGATGAGGTTGGTGTAGAGGCCCAGGTCGTGCGCGGTCGCCACGAGTTCGGGCAGGTCGCGCCGCAGCAGCGGTTCCCCGCCGGACAGGTGGCATTGCAGTACGCCCAGCTCGCTGGCCTCGCGCAGCACCCGCTGCCATTCGCCGGTGGCCAGCTCGTCGGTGTAGTCGGCCATGGTGACCGGATTGGAGCAGTACGCGCAGGCCAGCGGGCAGCGGTAGGTGAGCTCGGCCAGCAGCCCGTACGGGCTATCCATCGGCCAGCTCCAGGCAGCGCCGCTCGACCAGCCGGCCCAGGAACTGCCGCACCTCGTCCGGAACGACGCCCCGGTAACTCTCGCCGAGCGAGGCCACGATCTCGGCGACGCTGCGCCGCCCGTCGCACAGCCCGAGGACGTCGGCGGCGCTGCCGGTCAGGACCACGACCGACTCGGGCCGCTGCAGGACATGCCGCTGCCGTGTCGGGTCGTACGACAGTCGGACATGGCGCGCCAGCCGGGGCCGGTCGGAGCCGGACACGGACACGGCGCTCACCGCGGGTACGCCTGGTCGATGGCGTCCATCAGGCTCCACAGCACATCGCACTTGAACGACAGCGCGTCGACGGCGGCGGTCTGCGACTGCGGGGTCAGGCAGTGCGCGGTCACCACCTCGAGGGCGTGCTCGCAGTCGCGCGGTGCCTGCTCGAGCCGGGCGCGGAAGTACGCCAGCCCGCCCGCCTCGATCCACGGGTACCACCGCTCGAAGGCGGCCAGCCGCTCGGCCATCAGGTCGGGGGCGAACAGTTCGGTGAGCGAGGAGGCCACCGCCTCGACCCACGGCCGGGTACGGGCGAAGCTCACGTACGCGTCGACCGCGAACCGCACCCCGGGCACCAGGTGCCGGTGGTCCAGGATCTCCTCACGGGTCAGCCCGGCCGCCTCGCCCAGGCGCAGCCACGCCTCGATGCCGCCCTCGCCCGCGGCCGTACCGTCGTGGTCGACGATCCGGCGGAGCCAGCGCCGCCGGACCGCGGGGTCGGGGCAGTTGGCGAGGATCGCCGCGTCCTTGCGGGGGATGTTCTCCTGGTAGTAGAAGCGGTTGGCCACCCAGCCCTGGAGCTGCCGCCGGCTCAGCGCCCCGGCGTTCATCCGCACGTGGAACGGGTGCTGGTGGTGGTACCGCCGCGAGTACGCCCGCAGCATGTCGACCAAGCCAGAGGCGGTGATCGTCGCGGTCATGGCACCCGCACCTCGAGGCCGTCCATGGCTACCTCCATGCCGCTGTCCTCCACCGCGCGCCGCTGCGGCGTACCCGCGAGCAGGATCGGGTTGGTGTTGTTCATGTGTACGAAGATCGTCCGGCGTACGCCCAGCGACCGCAGCTGCGCGAGGCTGCCGTCCGGGCCGTCGATGGGCAGGTGGCCCATCTCCCGGGACGTCCTGGCGGCCAGGCCCAGCCGGACCAGCTCGTCGTCGCGCCAGCACGTACCGTCGATGAGCAGGCAGTCGCAGCCCCCGATCTCGGCGCGTACGGCCGGGGTCAACGCCTGTACGCACGGCAGGTAGACCACCGTCGCGCCGCGCTCGTCGACCAGCCGGTAGCCCACCACGCGGCCGCCCTCGGCCGCCGCCCCGCCGAACCGGTCCCGCTTGGTGGTGGGCACGTCGAAGGCCCGGCAGGTCAGCCCGTCGCCCAGCGGCAGGTCGGCGCCGGGTACGACCGCACGCCAGTCCACCGGGCAGTAGTGCTCGAGCGTCCGCAGCACCCCCGAGCCGTCGCTCAGCGTCTTGTGCACCGCGGGCGTGGCGTACAGCCGCAGCGCGCGCGCCTCGCGCAGCAGCAGCAGGCCGAGCGTGTGGTCCAGCTCCGCGTCGGTCAGCAGCACCGCCTCCACCGGCGCCGCCCGGCCCTCACGCGGGCCGGGGAAGGATTCCAGCTGGGTACGGATGTCGGGCGAGGCGTTGAGCAGGAACCAGCGCCGGTGGTCGGCGCTGACCGCGACCGAGGACTGGGTACGCGCGGGAGCGGCGCCGGCGCGTACGGCCGTACACACCGGGCAGCCGCAGTTCCACTGCGGTGAGCCGCCGCCCGCCGCCGAGCCCAGCACCCGAAGCCACACCGTGACAACTCCCGTCGCGGTAAGCGGAGGGGCGCCGGAGCCGGCCTCCGGCGCCCCCCACGTACCTGTCAGTCCTCCAGCTGGCCGAGGTACATCGTCACCTCGGCCGCGAGCGCGATCTCCTCGAACTCGGGCATCTCCCACTCCATGGGTCCACCTCCTCTCGCCGCCGCTACTCCGGGAGGGCGAAGACGATCAGCGCGCTGCCGTGGCCGGCGCCGAGCATCCCGGGCAGGAACCCCTCGGCCCAGCCGCCCCAGCCGACCGGCACGGCGACGTACTGCCTGCCGTCGACCATGTACGTGGTCGGGCTGCTGTGGTGCCCGCTGCCGCACTGGAACGACCACAGCTGCTCGCCGGTCCGGGCGTCCAGCGCGTTGAACTCACCCGACGGCTCGCCGGCGAAGACCAGGTCGCCGCCGGTGGCCAGGGTCGAGGCGCACATCGGCAGTTCGTTGCGCCAGCGCCACTTCTCCTCGCCGGTGGCGTCGAAGGCGCTGACCGAGCCGACCGCCTCCTCGATGTCCACCTGAACGCCCGCGCCCCAGTAGGGGATGCTCTCCTTGAACTCCCGGCGCCGCCGGGTGGCCGTCGCGCCCACATCCTGTACCGGGACGTAGAACAGTCCGGTACGCGGGCTGTACGACGCGTGCGTCCATTCCTTGGCGCCGGCCGGGCCGGGGTAGAAGTGGACCGGCACGCCCTCCTCGTCGGGGTAGACCTTCGCGCTGACCTGGCCGTCCCGGGTGATCGCGCCCCAGGTGATCCGGTCCACGAACGGCGTGATCGAGACCCGTTCGCCGTTGGTGCGGTCCAGGACGAAGAAGTAGCCGTTCTTGTCGAAGTGGCCGAGCAGCTTGCGGCCCTCGTGCTCGAACAGGATGCACTCGCCGATGCTGTCGTAGTCCCACACGTCGTGCGGGGTGCACTGGTAGTGCCAGCGGATCTGCCCGGCGTCGACGTCCACCGCGATGACGCTGTCGGTGAACAGGTTGTCGCCCTCGCGGACCGCGCCGTCGAAGTCGGGCGCCGGGTTGCCGGTGCCCACGTACAGCAGGTTGGTCTCCGGGTCGAAGGTGCCGGTGATCCAGCAGTTCGCGCCGCCGCGCGCCCACGCCTCGCCGTCGGCCGGCCAGGACTCCGAGCCGGGCTCGCCGGGCTTGGGGACGGTGTAGCAGCGCCACTGGTGCTCGCCGGTCTCGACTTCGAAGGCGTCCAGGTGGCCGCGTACGCCGAACTCGCCGCCGGAACTGCCGACGATGACCTTGTCCTTGATGACGATCGGCGCGACGGTGGCGCTCTCACCGGCCCGTACGTCGCCGTAGGTCCGGTCCCAGACGCGCTTGCCGGTGGTGGCGTCGAGGGCGAGCACGTGCGCGTTGGCGGTGACGAAGAAGACCTTGCCCTGCGCCACGGCGACCCCGCGGTTGACGTTGCCGCAGCACAGCGACACGTCGAAGGGGATCGCGTGCTTGTAGCGCCAGATCTCGGTGCCGGTCTTCGCGTCCAGCGCCCAGACCCAGCCGTCCCAGCCGGACAGGAACATGACGCCGTCGACGACGACCGGGGCCGCCTCGAAGGAGTACGTCGAGGTGCCCGCGATGATGCCGCTGGTGCCGGCCTGGAAGATCCAGGCGGGGCCGATCCGTTTCACGTTCTCGGTGTTGATCTGGTCCAGCGGGCTGTAGCGCTGCCCGTCGTACGCGCCGTAGTAGGTGAGCCAGTTCTGCGGCTCGGACCGGGCGTTCAGCAGGCGCTCGTAGCTGAGGTCCTGGACCACCGGCGGTGCGACCTCGCCGCCGGCGATCTTGCCGCTCAGCCGGCCCTGGTCGATGGCGATGCCCGCGTCCACATATTCGATGGAGGTCATCTGGTGCCCACTCCCTTCTTACGGCCGCGGCTGGTCGGGACGGTCGAGGCGGGCCTCCGGCGGTACGTCGCCCAGCACGACGATGGCGCCGGTGAGGCCGCGGCCCTCGTCATTGCCGGTGGGCGAGCTGTACCAGTAGTAGCCGGGGCCGTCGAGGTTGAGGCTCGCGTGCCCCTTCGAATGGTTCACCAACCAGATGAATTTCCGGTCGCCATTGCTGGGCAGCAGCGCGCAGTGCGTGTTGAGGTCGTCGTTGATGAGTTCGAGTTCGAGGTCGCCGCCGTGTGGGAGTACCAGAATGGACGGGTCCCAGGTCAGTTCGTCGGGCCGGATGCGGATTGTCGCCTCCATCCGGCCGTCGTCGCGCTCGGTGGCGTGCCCAATGGTTCCGGTGTTCAGCACGCGACCCAGTGTTGCTTTGTTCTGTACGTTCAGACCGAGCTTGTCCAGTAAGTCGCTACGGTCTTCCGCGGTCGTCATCGGCGTCGCCTCCTGGTCCGGAATCCCTCTTTAAGGACGGTCGCATTCGTCGCAATGTGGAGGCAGTAGAATCGTCAATCAGGCAGACCGTACGCCCGCTGAAACACACCGACAAGCGACCGTGGCGCGCCTGCCGTTCGCCCGCGATCGGCTACCGTTCGCACCGCAATTGCCGCCGTTGGCCCGTGTCAGGCGAGGTCGAGGGTCATGACCTTGTCCCAGGCGGCCACGAAGTCGCCGGCGAACCGCTGGCCCGCGTCGTCGCCGGCGTAGTCCTCGGCCAGCGCCCGCAGCTCCGGGTCGGCGCCGAAGACCAGGTCGACGCGGCTGGCGGTCCACCGCGGCCGGCCGGTGGCGCGGTCGCGGCCCTCGAAGGTCTCGGTGCCGGTGGCGGTCCACGCCGTACCCATGTCGAGCAGGTTGACGAAGAAGTCGTTGGTCAGCGTGCCGGGTGTGGTGGTGAGGACGCCGAGCGGCGACCGGCCGGTGTTCGCGTCCAGCACCCGCAGGCCGCCGACCAGGACGGTCATCTCCCGCGCGGTCAGGGTCAACTGCTGCGCGCGGTCGACCAGCAGGTGCTCCGAGGGCCCCCGGGCGGCCCGGCCGCGGTAGTTGCGGAACCCGTCCGCGGCCGGTTCGAGGGCGGCGAAGGACCCGACGTCGGTCCACTCCTGGGTGGCATCGGTACGCCCGGGGGTGAACGGAACCTCGATGCCGCCGGCCCGCTCGATCGCGGCGGCCCCGCCGAGCACGATGAGGTCGGCCAGCGAGATGCCGCCGGACTCCCGCCGGATCGCCTCCAGGGTGCGCAGTACGCCCGCCAGCGTGCCGGGATCGTTGACCTCCCAGCCGCGCTGCGGGTCCAGCCGGATGCGCGCGCCGTTCGCCCCGCCGCGCCGGTCGCTGCCGCGGTAGCTGGACGCCGCGGCCCACGCGGTGCCGACCAGGGCGGAGACCGGCAGGCCGGAGGCGAGGATGCGGCGCTTGAGCGCGGCGATGCCGGCCGCGTCGACCAGCACGTGGTCGACCTCGGGGACCGGGTCCTGCCAGCGCAGCCGTTCCCGCGGGACCAGCGGCCCGAGGTAGCGCCGGACCGGGCCCATGTCGAGGTGGGTCAGCTTGAACCAGGCGCGGGCGAAGGCGTCGGCGAGCTGGTCGGGGTGGTCCAGGAAACGCCGCGAGATCGGCTCGTACGCCCGGTCGTACCGCAGCGCCAGGTCGGTGGTCAGGACGGTCGGTGCGTGCGCCTTCGCCGGGTCGTGCGCGTCCGGTACGGTGCCGGCCCCGCCGCCGTCGCGCGGGATCCACTGCCACAGCCCGCCCGGGCTCAGCTCCAGGTCCCACTCGTACCCGAACAGCGTCTCGAAGAAGCTGTTGTCCCACCGGGTCGGCGTCGGCGTCCAGGTGCCCTCCAGCCCGCTGGAGATGGTGTCCGCGCCCGCCCCGCTGCCGTACCCGCTGCGCCAGCCCAGGCCCTGCTCCTCCAGCGGGGCGGCCTCGGGCTCCGGGCCGAGGTACCGGTCCGGCGGCGCCGCGCCGTGGGTCTTGCCGAAGGTGTGCCCGCCGGCGATCAGCGCCACGGTCTCCTCGTCGTCCATCCCCATCCGGGCGAAGGTGTCGCGGATGTCGCGGGCCGAGGTGAGCGGGTCGGGGACGGTGTTCGGGCCCTCCGGGTTGACGTAGATCAGGCCCAGCTGGTCGGCGGCCAGCGGCCCCTCCAGTTCCCGTACGCCGCGGTGCCGCTCATCGCCCATCCAGGCGCCCTCGGGACCCCAGTAGACCTCCTCGGCCTCCCAGACCTCGGGCCGGCCGCCGGCGAAGCCGAAGGTGGGCAGGCCCATCGTGACCAGCGCGCGGTGCCCGGCGAAGATCATCAGGTCGGGCCAGGACAGCGCCCGGCCGTACTTCTTCTTCACCGGCCACAGCAGCCGGCGCGCCTTGTCCAGGTTGCGGTTGTCCGGCCAGCTGTTCAGCGGCGCGAACCGCTGCATCCCGGTGGCCGGGCCGCCCCTGCCGTCGCGGATGCGGTACGTCCCGGCGCAGTGCCAGACCATCCGGACGATCAGCGGCCCGTAGTGGCCGAAGTCGGCCGGCCACCACTCCTGCGAGGTGGTCAGTACGGCGTCGACGTCGCTGGCCACCGCGTCCAGGTCGAGGGTGACGAACCGCGCGGCGTAGCCGGGGTCCGCGTCGCGGGCGCGCAGGACGGCGAGGTTGAGCCGGTCCGGCCACCAGTCGCGGTTGGTCGGCGCCCCGGACGGGTGGCCGGCGCGTACCGGCGTGACGCGCATGCCGAGGCCGCCGCCGCGCCCATTGTCCCTGTGCCCGTCGTCCACCTTGCGCGGGGGCTCCGGCACGGCGGTCTCAGATGTCCAGCGCCCGGCGCAGGGCCGGCGCGTTCCGGCGGGAGACCGGCACCATCTGGTTGGTCCGGTCGTCCATGACCAGCGACAGCTCGCCCTTGAGCCCGCGCTCGATCTCCCGGATGCGGCTGAGGTTGACCACGTACCGGCGGTGTACGCGCAGGAAGCCGGCGTCGGCCAGCTCGCCGTCCAGCTTGTCCAGGCTGGGTGAGGCGGCCCGCAGCCGGCCCTGGTCGGTGCACAGCCACACGTCGTTGCCCTCCGACTCGGCGAAGGAGACCTCCGGCAGCCCCAGCAGCACGATCCGGTTCTCCCGCATAGCGACCACCCGGCGCGGCTGCGTCCGGGGGTGCGCGCCGCCCTCGGCCTGCGGCAGGTGCACGCCGCCGGACGGGCCGAAGGCGACCAGGTGGCCGATCAGGTGGCCGGAGGAGAAGACCGGCCGGATGCCGACCGGGGTCGGCTCGCCGGCGAGGTGGGTGAAGATCTGCGTCGAGCCGACCCACTCGGCGTCGCGGGCCGCCTGCCTGCTGGCGTACCGGGCGGCGCCGATCAGTTCCGGCAGCCCCGGGTTCCAGCGCAGCGTCGGGTCGACCGCCGGGGTGGAGGCGGGTACGCCGACCAGCACGCTCGCGGTCTCATCGGCGATCACCACCTTGCCGGCGGTGTCCACCGCCGCCAGCGCCGTGGTCGAGCGCGCCCTGGCCTGCGTGTACGCCGCGACCAGCTCGGCGCCGCGGTCCCGGGCGCGCCGCCGCAGGGTGCGCTGGGTCATGGCGACCGCGTTGGCCAGCCAGCCGCCGGCGGAGGCGGGGAGCTGGCTGCGCCAGCAGGAGATGTTCAGGACCGCGATCGGCTCCTTGGTCACCACGTCCCGTACCGCGATGCCGGCGCAGACCCAGTTGTGGAAGGCCTGGCACCAGTGCTCGGCGCCCCGGATCACCACCGGGCCGTGCGCCTCCAGCGCGGTGCCCATGCCGTTCGTACCGGCCACCGACTCCGACCAGCAGAACCAGGGGGCCAGGTTGGCGTCGGTCGCCCGGGCCAGGGTGGCCTGGTCGCCCCACTCGGCGAGGATGCGGCCGGTGGCGTCGGTGACGGTCACCACGCCGCCGACGTTGCCCACCTCGTGCGCCACCGAGGCGGCGTGGAATCCGAGCTCGGCGAAGACGACATCGTGTTCGGGGGTGTGTTCCGGTTCCGCCACGGCCACCGGGGCCTGGGTGTGGTGCGGGTCGATCCGGTACTGCTCCCGGCAGCGGTGCCAGGAGATCGCGACCACGGGCCGTACGCCCGGGACCTGGTCCTCGCCCTGTACGAACCGTTCCCATGCCGCGAACACGCCGCCGCGGCCCGGGCTCGCCGGCCCGGGCTCGAGCCGATGAAGATCCTTCATGGGGGAACCGCCTCACAGCTCGGCATTCCCCACATTAGGTAGCCTGGTAGGGCTGCGTCACGTCCCCAGATCGGGGGTTTCGTGCCCAGATGTCGCTGCGTGGGGTAGTCAGGAGGCTGGTGTGAGCACTGAGCGGGCGGTGTTGGCCGGTGGATGCTTCTGGGGGATGCAGGATCTGATCCGGCGGCGGCCGGGGGTGGTGTCCACCCGGGTCGGCTACAGCGGCGGGGACGTGCCGAACGCTACGTACCGTAACCATGGGTCGCACGCCGAGGCGATCGAGATCATCTTCGACCCGGCGGTGACCAGCTTCCGGGAGCTGCTGGAGTTCTTCTTCCAGATCCACGACCCGAGCACGAAGAACCGGCAGGGCAACGACATCGGGGCCAGCTACCGGTCGGCGATCTTCTACACCGGCGAGGAGCAGCGGAAGGTCGCGCTCGACACGATCGCCGACGTGGACGCCTCCGGGCTGTGGCCGGGCAAGGTCGTCACCGAGGTGGCGCCGGTCGGCGACTTCTGGGAGGCCGAGCCGGAGCACCAGGACTACCTGGAGCGCTACCCGGACGGGTACACCTGCCACTACCCCCGGCCGAACTGGCGGCTGCCCCGGCGTACGGCGGAGACCACCGCCTGACGGCTCCCGCTGCCGACACGGCAGGATGTCGGACATGTCGAATATGTTCGTGCCGCCCGGGGAGGACCCGAGGGACCCGTCCCCGGTGCGGGCCGGCGAGCTGGAGACACTGCTCGGGTTCCTGCGCTGGCAGCGGCAGACGCTGGAGTTGAAGTGCTCGGGTGTGCCGGCTTCGAAGCTGGCCGCGCGGATGGTGCAGCCGTCGACCCTGTCGCTGATCGGGCTGGTCCGGCACCTGTCCGATGCCGAGCGGCACTGGTTCCGCTGGGTCCACGCGGGGGAGGACGCGCCGAAGCGCTACCCCGACGACGCCGACTTCGACGGCGCCGCCGAGGCGTCGGTCGACCAGGCGTGGGCGGTGTGGCGCGAGGAGATCGGCTACGCCGAGCGGTACGTGGCTGAGCACCCCGACCTGGATGCGGTGGCCGCACGCGAGCCGGTCTCGCTGCGCTGGGTGCTGGTCCACCTGATCGAGGAGTACGCCCGGCACAACGGCCACGCCGACCTGATCCGGCAGCGCGTCGACGGCCGGACCGGCCTGTAGCTACAGGCGCTTGCGCAGGCGTACGTCCGCGTGCCCGGCGGTCGGGATGCCCTCGTCCCGGGCGTACTCCTCGAAGCCGAGCCGCTTGTAGAAGTCCGGCGCCTGGAAGGTGAACGAGGTCAGCACCACCTGGGTGCAGCCGCGCCGCCGGGCCTCCGCCTCCGCCGCGGCCAGCAGCCTGCTGCCGAGGCCGGTGCCGCGGCTGTCCGCCCGTACCCACAGCAGCTCGATGCCGGCCGTCGTGCCCCAGGTCCACCCGGACAGACCACCGACCAGGCCGCCGTCGTCGTCGACCCGGACGCTCATGCCACGCACGTTGTCCTCGCCGGTCGCCGCGACGTTGAACGCGATCAGCTCGTGCGACAGCCGCTCGGACAGCTCCTTGTCGTCCTCGCCCACCTCAAGATCGCCCACGAGCCGCAGTCTGCCGCAGGCGCGCCCCTCAGTGCGCGCCATTTTCCCAGTACGCCAGGTAGCTGCGGTGCAGCCACCGGTCCACCCAGGCCCGGTCCGGCTCGGCCGGGACACCCTCGGCGGCCTGTAGGCGGGACAGCCGCGCCTCGGCGTCCTCGATGGCGACGAGCACCTCGCTGAACGACACCTCGCCGCGGCGGATCGCCCGCAGGTAGGCCCGGTCCGGCTCCGGGACCGGCAGCGTGATCCGGCCGGTGTTGAGCAGCTCCAAGCCCTGCAGGCCGAGCCGCAGCGCGTGCATGGCGTACTTCGTGTCGTACCCGTACACCTCGACCAGCTCCGGCCGGTTGGTGTGCGCGCTGATCTCGCCGGTCAGCGCCGCGCGCTGGGAGCGCAGGTAGCCGAGGAATCGCTCGCCGGCCAGCCGGGACACGAACCGGTGCGCGTTGTCGACCAGCTCCGCGGCCGTCCCGGTGCGGTGCATCACTTCGGCGTCGGGGACGAACAGCACCAGCAGTACGGTCGGGTTGCCGGCCAACGCCAGCCGCGCCCACTTGCGCGCCGAGTAGATCACCACGTCCAGGTCGCCGGCGCCGGACCGGTTGGCCAGCCCGCCCGGCCGGTCCCACACCGTGTGCCGCTCGTACTGCTCGAACACCACGCTCGGCGTCTCACCGGTCAGGCCGGCGGGCACCCGGGCCAGGCCCGTCACGTACTCCGGCGGCTCCAGGCACAGGCCCAGCTCGTCCCGGTCGTCCTGGCCGCCGATCGCCGTCCCGTGCGCGCCGGAGCCGACCTGGACCCGCAGGATCATGCCGGCTTCGGCGATCTTGCGGGCCTGCTCGGAGGCGTGCGGGTGGTCGTACCCGGGTGGCAGCGTGGTGTCACCGCTGATCACCGTTGTCACGGGGACCGACCATACCGGCAGGCCCGGTTCCGTACGCTCGGGCGCATGAGTGACGAGGTGGAGGTGGGGGTGCGGCTCGCCGCCGAGGGGGAGTTCGCCGCGGCCGCGGTGGAGTTCGAGCGTGCGCTGGCGACCGGGGATCCGACCGTGGTGGGGCCCGCGGGGCACGGGCTGGGGCGGGTGCTGCTGGAGTTGGGGGACGGGGCCGGGGCGCGCGAGGCGCTGCGGGTCGCGGCGGACTCGGCCGACGTGGAGCACGCGCTGGCCGCCTCGAGCCTGCTCGCGCTGCTGCTGACGCGCGAGGGGGATGTGGCCGGGGCGCGGCGGTTGTACGAGCGGCTGGCGGGCAGCGGGGAGCCGGGATTCGCCGCGCACGGGGCGGTCGGGGTGGCGAGCTTGCTGCACGAGTCGGGGGATCCGCGGGCGCGGGCGGCCTTCGAGGAGTTACGCGAGGCGGCTGGGCACGAGGCGTACGTGGCGGCGAGTCTGGTGGAGCTGTACGCCGACGCCGGGGAGTTGGCGGCGGCGGGGGCGGAGTTCGAGCGGCTGGCGGGTCTGGGGGACATGGCCCAGGTCGGCCGGGCCGCGGCGGTGCTGGGGCACCGGCTGGCCGAGAACGGCGACGCGGCCGGCGCGCGGGCGGCGTACGAGGCCGCGGTCGAGCACGGTGAGGATGCCGAGCAGGTGGCCGCGGTGCAGCTCAACCTCGGCGCGCTGCTGTCGGAGGAGGAGCCGGAACTGGCCCGGCAGGCGTACGTGAAGGTGCTGCGGGCCGGGTTCCCGGGGTTGGCCGCGACCGCCGCGCTGAACCTGGGCGTGCTGCTGGTGCGGTACGACCCGGCGGCGGCGCGCGAGTCGTTCCGGCACGCGGCGCGGCTCGGGCACCCGGACGTGGCCGAGGTGGCTGCCCGGTACGGGTTGTCTACTGTGGACTGATGCGGCACCTGGGGCTGGTGGTGTGCGGATCGCCGCTCGCGGCCCGGTCGGCTGAGGTCGCGGCGGCGGGCGTGGCGGCCGGGTGGGCCGTACACGTGATCGCGACGCGGTCGGCGCTGGGCTGGGTCGACCGGGCGGCGGTGGAGGCGGCGACCGGGTTACCGGTGCTGACCGAGCAGCGGGCGGCGGGGGAGCCGAAGCGCTTCCCGGTGGTGGCGGCGGTGGTGGTGTGCCCGGCGACGTTCAACACCGTCAACAAGATCGCGGCCGGGATCGCCGACGACTACCCGACGGGGTTCGTGTGCGAGGCGCTGGCCTCGCGGGTGCCGCTCACGATCGTCCCGTTCGTCGGCGACCGGCTGTGGGGTCACCCGGCGTGGGCGCGCAACCTGGACCTGCTGGCCGGCGCGGGCGTACGCCTGCTCGGCGTGACCGGCCCGCTCGGACCGGTCGCGGACACCGAGGCCGCGATCGCCGGCTTCGACCCCGGTACGGTCCTCAGCCCGGCCTGAGCCGAGCCAGCGCCATCGGTTCGGCGCGATCGGTTCGGCGCGATCGGTTCGCGGTCTGATCTGGTTCAGCGCCACCTGTTCGCCGCCACCTGTTCGCCGCCCCCGG
>Ga0081455_10001543_pt1 | contig 28366 bp, 24 predicted proteins | sample TabmetS3T2R1_FD_70207 | JGI IMG/M metagenome (GOLD analysis project Ga0081455, IMG submission 70207) | Tabebuia heterophylla rhizosphere microbial communities from the University of Puerto Rico - S3T2R1 | ecosystem: Host-associated > Plants > Roots > Rhizosphere ... | reverse complement strand
CCCATGCCGCCGAGCGTGGTCGACCGGGCGGCGAGATCGGCCGGCGGACCCTTGACAAGCCCGGGGCCCCCGGCGTACTAAGGCAACGTTTCAAGTTCGAACTATGCCCACCCACTATCGCGGCAGCCCGCCCGAGCGCCAGGCGCTCGACGCCTACATCAAGCTCATGCGCGCGGCCGAGTCGGTGACGGCTCGCCTGGAGCCCCTGATGCGCGCGGCCGATCTCACCGTCGGCCAGTTCGGCGCGCTCGAGGCCCTGTTCCACCTGGGGCCGCTGTGCCAGCGCGACCTCGGCCGGAAGCTCCTGCGCAGCGGCGGCAACACCACCGTGGTGGTCGGCAACCTGGCCCGGCGCGGCCTCGTGCGGCGGACCCGGCGGCCCGACGACCGGCGCTACGTCACCGTCACCCTAACCGGCAGGGGCCGCCGGCTGATCGGCGGGATCTTCCCTCGCCACGCGCAGCACGTCGTGCGGGAGATGCACGTGCTCTCCCCGGCGGAACAGGCCACGCTGGGCCGGCTGTGCCGGCAGCTCGGCCGCGCACACCGGGACTCGCGCGGAAAGGAGACCGACAATGGCGACACAGCCCACTCGCTTCGGCTCGCTCCGGCACTATGACAAGGGCGGGGTCGAGGTCATCAAGGACGACCCGCGCAACTACGTCTTCTCCAACGTCTTCGAGGTGGCCTCGAAGGCCAAGCCCTACGAGAAGGTCGCGGTCGGCAAGAACATCGAATACGTGATCGAGGCGATCCGGGCCGAGGGCACCTCGGGCTGGCGCGTTGCGGCCCAGGACGAGTTCGCGCTCGTGATGGACGGCGAGGTCGAGATCCGGCTGGTCAAGCCGGACGACGCCTCGATCGTCCCGTCCGGCAGCAAGGGCTCGATCCCGCTCGCGGGCGATCCCAGGGGCAAGAAGATGGGCCGGGTGAAGGCTCGTCGCGGCCACATGACGCTCCTGCCCGTCGGGGCCGCCTACCAGTTCCACGCCGGCCAACCGAGCGTGATCCTGCTGCAGACCCTGGCCGGCCGCGACACGGTCGAGCGCTGGGCCCAGATCTGCCAGACCACGCCCCGGCCCCAGGCCTGAGGGAGGACCACACCATGGCCACCGATACGCTCCTCGAGCTGGGCAGCATCGAGCCCAATCAGCACGGCTACCGCGAGTTCACCCTGGGCAAGTTCTCCTTCCGCCGCGACGAGTACTTCGTGCACGTGCGCTGGCCCAACGGCACCCACATGCTGGCGGTGGACGCCTTCCTGCGCGCGATCCAGCGCGACGTGGCCTGGGGCTTCTTCTACGGCATCGTGAACTTCGACACCGTCATCGGCACCGTGAACCACTACGGCACGGTGGATCTCTTCGCGGGCCGCTTCAACGCGCAGTACCGCCAGGCCGGGCTCGACTACTCGGAGAACTTCAAGACCGACGTGATCAGCCGCCTCTTCGAGGCGATCCTGGCCGACTGGACCAACGCCACCTTCGATCCGTTCGCTTCTCCGGAGGAGACCGGCAGCGCGTTCGGGCCCAAGAACGGCAGCAACAAGGAGGCGATCACCCGGCACCGGGTGACCGCGAAGCGGATGATCGGCGCCCCCGACGACGAGCCGGTCCGCACCGACGACAACGGCTTTCCGATCAACCGCCACTTCCTCGACGTGCCGCAGGACGCGCCCGAGGTGCACGCCGAGCCCGGCTTCGAGCACGAGGTGGTCTCGGTGAACCTGTTCGCGTATCTGTCGCGCTCCGACGTGACCTGGAACCCGTCGGTGGTGTCGGTGTGCAAGAACAGCCTCTACTGCCCGACCACCGAGGAGTACATCCTGCCGATCATCCACGGCAACGATCGCGTGGAGTGGTTCGTGCAGCTCACCGACGAGATCCAGTGGGAGGTGGAGGACCGTGACACCGGCGTGGTCCGCGCCCGCGTCACCATGAAGGCGGGCGACGTGGCCGCGATGCCCGCGGACATCCGCCACCGCGGCTTCTCGCCCAAGCGCTCGATGCTCCTGGTGTGGGAGAACGCCTCGCCGGAGCTTCCCGCGCTCTACGCCGCCGGCAAGATGCCGCCGGCGCCGGTGCAGTTCTAGGTCGCCCGAGGAGGCCCCCAATGTCCGACGAGACGTCCGGGGAGACGGCACGCCACGGTCGACGTCACTTCCTGCGGGTCGCCGCGGCGTCCACCGCGGCGGCCGCCCTGCCGGGCCTGCCGCCGCGACGCGCAGCGGCCCAGCGCGCGCGCACGCTCAAGATCGGCTACGTGAGCCCGCAGACCGGCCCGCTGGCCGGCTTCGGGGAGACCGACAGCTTCGTGGTGGCCGGCATCCGAAAGGCGGTGGGCAAGGGGCTCTCGGTGCGCGGCAGCAGCCTGCCGGTAGAGATCCTGGTCCGCGACAGCCAGTCCGATCCCAACCGCGCCGGCGAGGTGGCCTCGCGCCTGATCCTCTCGGACAAGGTCGACCTGATGCTGGTGTCGAGCACGCCGGAGACCACGAATCCGGTCTCCGACCAGTGCGAAGCCAACGGCATGCCCTGCATCTCGAGCGTGTGTCCGTGGCAGCCGTGGTTCTTCGGCCGCGGCGGCAAGCCCGAGACCGGGTTCAAGTCCACGTTCCACTTCTTCTGGGGGCTCGAGGACATCATCGGCGTCTTCGTCGACATGTGGAACACGCTGCCCACGAACAAGGTGGTGGGCGCCCTCTGGCCGAACGACGGCGACGGCAACGCGTGGAGCGACGCGCAGCGCGGATTTCCGCCCGCGCTCGCCTCCGCCGGCTACAAGCTGGTCGACCCGGGCCGGTACCCGAACCTCACCGACGACTTCTCCGCCCAGATCTCCGCTTTCAAGAAAGAGAACGTCGAGATCGTCACCGGCGTGCCGATCCCGCCCGACTGGACCACGTTCTGGAAGCAGGCCGCCCAGCAGGGCTTCAAGCCCAAGATCGCCACGGTGGGCAAGGCGCTCTTGTTCCCGCGCTCGGTCGAGGCGCTCGGCAACCTTGGTGACGGCATGTCGACCGAGGTGTGGTGGACGCCGCGTCACCCGTTCAAGTCGTCGCTGACCGGGGCCAGCGCGGCCGACCTGGCGGCCGCGTACACGAAGGAGACGAAGAAGCAGTGGACCCAGCCGCTCGGCTTCACCCACGCCCTCTTCGAGGTGGCCGTCGACGTGCTGAAGCGCACCGCCTCCCCGGACGACAAGGGCGCGATCGTCGCCGCGATCCGGGCCACGAACCTCGACACGGTGGTGGGGCCGGTCAGCTGGGCCAAGGGGCCGGTGCCCAACGTGACCAAGACGCCGCTCGTCGGCGGGCAGTGGGGGCGCGGCAAGGCGTTCCGCTTCGACGTGACGATCGTCAGCAATCGGACCGCCCCCAGCATCCCCGCGTCGGGCAAGCTCCGTCCCATCGGGCAGGCGTGAGCCCAGGCGGCCGCGCGGGGCGGTGACCGCGGCCGCGGCCCGGCCGGCGAGCCGCTGATGGCCGCGCTGCTCGCGCTGCAGGGAGTCTCGCGGTCGTTCGGGTCGCTGCGCGTCATCGATGACCTGAGCCTGGCGGTCGCCCCGGGCGAGGCGCTCGGGGTGATCGGACCGAACGGCGCCGGCAAGACCACCGCGCTGAACCTCATGATCGGTCGTCTGCGCCCGCAGCGCGGCGCGGTGGTGTTCGACGGGCGGGACGTCACCGCGGTCCCGCCGCACGCGCGATGCCGTACCGGCATCGCGCTCACCCACCAGATCCCGCACCCGTTCGCCGATCTCACCGTGTTCGAGAACGTGCTGGTGGGCTCCGTGTTCGGCGGCGGGCGTGGCGAGCGCGCGGCCTACGCCCCCGGCCTGGCCGCGCTCGAGCTGACCGGGCTCGCGCCGAAGGCCAATACGCGCGCGGGCGCGCTCTCCCTGCTCGAGCGCAAGCGCCTGGAGCTGGCCCGCGCACTCGCCACCGGGCCGCGGGTGCTGCTGCTCGACGAGATCGCGGGCGGCCTCGCCGAGGCCGAGGTGCACGAGCTGGTGGACCTGATCCGGCGCGTGCACCGTGAGGGCGTGGCCATCGTCTGGATCGAGCACATCGTGCACGCGCTGCGCTCGGTGGTGAGCCGGCTCGCGGTCATCAACGCCGGCCGGCTGCTGACCGAGGGCGCGCCCGATGAGGTCATGGCGAGCCATGATGTGCAGCGGGTCTACCTGGGGATCGACGTGCAGTGAGCCTGCTCACCGTGCGCCACCTGAGCGCCTCCTACGGGAGCTTCCAGGCGCTGTTCGACGTCTCGCTCGAGGCCGCCGAAGGCGAGACGGTGGCGGTCATCGGCGCCAACGGGGCGGGCAAGACCACCTTCCTCCGCTCGGTCGCCGGCGTGCTGCCGGTGCCCCCGGTCGCGGTCGCGTTCGCGGGCGACGCGGTCGGCGGGCGCCCCGCCCACGAGCTGGCCGAGCGCGGCATCGTCATGGTGCCCGAAGGCCGGCGCATCTTCCCCAGCCTGAGCGTCGAGGAAAATCTGAAAGTCGGCGCGTATCGCGGCCGGCCGGGACGCTTCACGCTGGCCCGCGTCTACGATCTCTTCCCGGTGCTGGGCGAGCGGCGCCGGCAGCCTGGGCCGAACCTCTCGGGCGGCGAGCAGCAGATGCTCGCGATCGGCCGAGCGCTCATGGCCAACCCGCGCCTGCTGCTGGTCGACGAGATCTCGCTCGGCCTGGCCCCCGCGGTGGTTAAGGGCCTCTACCGCGTGCTCCGCACGATCGCGGAAGAAGGCACCACCACGCTGGTGGTGGACCAGGACGTGAGCCAGATCATGAGCCTGGCCCAGCGCGTCTACTGCTTTCGCAAGGGCACGGTGTCGCTGGCGGGCCGGCCGGCCGAGCTGACGCGCGAGCGGATCGCGGCCGCCTATTTTGGGATCTGACGATGGCCTGGGGGATCTGACCGTGGCGTGGGTCGACACGATCCTGCAGGGGCTGCTGCTGGGCGGGCTCTACGCGCTCTTCGCCACCGGGCTCTCGCTGATCTTCGGGGTGATGCGCATCGTGAACCTGGCCCACGGCGACCTGAGCATCCTGGCCGCCTTCCTGGCGGTGGTGGTGGTCGAGACGCTCGGCTGGAATCCGTTCGCCGCGCTCGTGGTGGTGGTGCCGCTGCTGGCCGCGCTCGGCTACGCGCTGCAGTCGCTCGTGCTCAACCGGCTGCTCGGCCGGGGCATCCTGCCTCCGATCCTGGTGACCTTCGGCCTGTCGATCATCATCCAGAACGCGCTGCTCGAGACGTTCTCGGCCGACTCACGGCGCCTCGACCCCGGCGGGATCGAGACCGCCAGCGTGGCGCTGGGATCGCAGCTGGCGGTCGGGTGGTTTCCGCTCATCACGCTGGCGGTGGCGGTGCTGATCCTGGTCGGGCTGCAGCTGGTCATCGGGCGGCTGTCACTCGGGCGCGCCTTCCGCGCCGTCTCCGACGACCAGGAGACCGCCGAGCTGATGGGCATCGACCACCGGCGACTGTACGCGCTGGCCATGGCCCTGTCGCTGGCCATCGTGGCGATCGCCGGCGTGTTCCTCGGCATCCGCACCACGTTCACCTTCGCCAGCGGGCCCGACCGGCTGCTCTTCGCCTTCGAGGCGGTGATCATCGGCGGCCTCGGGTCGCTGTGGGGCACGCTCGTGGGCGGCGCCGTCCTCGGCATCGCGCAGACCGTCGGGGCCAAGCTCTCGCCGGCGTGGGGGATCCTGAGCGGCCACCTGGTCTTTCTCGCGGTCCTGCTGCTGCGCCCGCAGGGGCTCTTCACGAAAGCGCGGAGGGTCGCGTGACCCGCGCGGCGCATGCGGCCGGCTTCCGTATCGAGCGCACCACGCGAGCCGGCCGCGCCGGCCTCGTGGCGGCGGTCCTCGTGCTCGCCGCGCTCGTCACCGTGCCGCGGTGGGGTGATGCCAGCACGATGCGCATCCTGGTGGAGTTCATCGCCCTGCTGGTGCTGGCGCAGATGTGGAACCTGCTCGCCGGCTACGCCGGCCTCGTCTCCATCGGCCAGCAGGCCTACGTGGGCCTCGGCGGCTACGCCCTGCTGGTACTGGCCGACGACCTCGGCGTTAATCCGTTCGCGGCGGTGCCGCTGGCGGGCCTGGTCGCGGCGGCGCTCGCGCTGCCGACCGCGGCGCTCGTGTTCCGGTTCCAGGGCGGCTACTTTGCCGTCGGCACATGGGCCATCGCGGAGGTCTACCGGCTGCTCGTCGCCAACAGCTCAGCACTCGGCCGCGGCTCCGGGCGAACCCTGAAGGCGGTCTTCCCGCTGGCGCGCGAGACCCGCGAGCTGACCACCTACTTCCTGGCCCTCGCGATCGGGGTCGCGGCGCTGGTCGCGGTGTACGCCTTCCTCCGCTCACGCTGGGGCCTCGGGCTGATGGCCATCCGGGACAGCGAGCCCGGCTCGGAGGCGCTCGGCATCGACGTGTTCCGGACCAAGCTCGGCGTCTATCTCGGCGTCGCGTTCGGCACCGGCATGACCGGGGCGCTGATCTACTTGAACCTGCTGCGCGTCTCCCCGGACGCCGCGTTCAGCATCAACTGGACGGCGTACCCCATCTTCATCGTGGTGATCGGCGGGATCGGCTCGCTGGAGGGCCCGCTGATCGGCACCGCGCTGTTCTTCCTCACGCGGGAGCTGCTGGCCGACCAAGGCGCCTGGTACATGATCCTGCTCGGCGCGCTCGCGGTCGGCGCGATGCTGGTCTATCCGCGCGGGCTCTGGGGACTGGTGGCCGACCGGTGGGACGTGCGCGTGTTCCCGGTGCAGCGCCGCGTGGCCTGGGACCGCCCCGCGCGTGAGCCCTGACCGGGATCACGGCGCGAGGACGGCCTTCGCCTCGGTGACGAGCCGGGTGATTGCGCGCTTGTCGAAGGCGCCCCAGTCCGCCGTGCGCCCCAGCCGCACCACCACCAGGCGCGCGAAGGGGGCGATGACCAGCCGTTGACCCTGGGTGCCCGAGGCGAAGAAGGCGTCGGGCGGCATGCCGCCGCGGATGCGGAGGATGCCGCCCTCGCTCGCGCCGCGGTTGGTGAAGAAGCCGGCCCCGTAGCCCTCGCGCGATCGGGGCGTCCATCTCGCCGACCAGTCGACCCAGCCCTCGGGCAGGATCCGCGCGCCTCCCACGACGCCGTCGTGCAGATAGAGCAGGCCGAAGCGCGCCCAGTCGCGGGCGGTGGCGTAGCCGTACGTCGAGCCCACCGGGGTATCGGCCGCGTCGAACTCGAGGGTGACCCCCCGCATGCCGAGCGGGCCGAACAGCTCGCGGTCCGCGAAGCGCACCACGTCCTCGGCGCGTCCGCCCACCGCGTCGCGAACGATGCGGGAGAGGATCAGCGTGCTGAGGTTGCTGTAGTGGTAGCGGCGACCGGGCTGCGCCACGAGCGTGAAGTGCTCCGCGTAGGCCGCCATGTCCGGCTGGGTGTACAGCATGCGGGAGGACGGATCGAAGCCGTTGTTGGTGTCGTCCAGGGCCAGGCCGCTCGTCATGCGCATGAGCTGCTCGATCGTGATCGCGTGCCGCGGGTCGCCGGGATCGCGCCAGGCCGGGACCGGCGCCGGGCCGGTCAATGACAGGCGGCCCTGCCGGACCAGGATGCCGACCAGCGCGTTCATCAGCGATTTCGTCATCGACCAGCCGAGGAGCGGCGTGTCGATGCCGTACCCCGGCGCGTAGCGCTCCGCGACGATCCGGTCGTCGTGCACCACCACCACCGCGATCGTGCCCTGCGCGGGGCCGTCCGGCGGATCCGCGAACGCCCGATCGAGCGCGCGCCGCAGCCGCTCGTCGGCGGACTCCACGACCGCCGGGCCGACGATGTCGCCGAGCCGAGGGGCGGTGTCGCTCCACGGCGCCGGCGGCGGGGCCGCGGCCGCGTCGGCCTCACCGGGATAGACCAGCGTGCACCCCATCCCCGGCCGATACACCGCTCGGCTCTCGAAGAGGCCGGCCACCGAGGCGCTGACCTCGCGCCGGGCGCGGTCCACGTGGTGCCGCAGCAGGGGCAGCAGGCGACGGATGCCGGGCATGCCGGGCAGCATCTCGGCCGCGACCTGGTCGGGGTCCAGGCCCGAGACGAAGGCGTCCGAGCACAGCGTGTGGCTCACCAGCCCGGTGGCGACGCGGAGGGCGGTGTCCGGCCGACAGAGTCCGAGCGTCGTCGCGGCGACCCCCGCGAGGAGCAGGGCGGTGAGCAGGAGGCGGCGGGAGGTCGTGGCCTAGCTGCGTCCCGGCGCGCCGCTCGTCCGGAGCAGATCGTCGTAGAAGTCAGCCAGGCTAGCGAGCACCGGCGCGGCGGCGCCGGAGAAGGAGGAGCCGTGCATCACCGCGAGGATCCGCGGCTCGAGCCGCGCCAGGCGCCGGATGGTGGCGCCGGTCTGCGGGGTCACCGCGGTGTAGTGGAAGTGCCGCTCGGCGGCCATCGCCGCCTCCAGGATGTCGCCGTCGGTCACCGGGGGTGGATCGCCCAGATGGGTGAAGAGATCGCTCGTGAACAGCGTGCCGGTCACTTCCTCGTGGAGGAGCCCAGCATCCCAGCAGTGGGGCACGTGCGGGGTGTCGAGCCGGCGCACGCGACGGCCGCCCAGGTCGAGCACTTCGCCGTCGGCGAGGGCGCGAGGCGGCCGCGGAGCCTGGTCGTTCAGCCAGATCGCGCAGCCGATGGCCCCGTGGGTCACGGTGGCGTCCGGCGCGGCCGCGAGCCACTCACCGAGGGCGCCGCACTCATCGGCCTCGATGTGGCTGAAGGCGATCCAGCGCAGCCGCCGGAGATCCATGATCGTCGCCACCGCGCCGGACACCGACGGGAACAGCGCCCGCTGGCCGCAGTGGAAGAGCAGGGGCTGCTCGGCGTCGACCAGGAACTGATTGAACGTGAAGCCCTTCGGCCCCACCGCGGGCAGGAAGGTGGAGAGGCGGTACACCCGCTCCGCGATCTCGTCGACTCTCGTTTCCATGGCGGTCTCCGGCGGATCAGATCACGCCGATGTCAGCTCTCCATGTCCGGTCGCGCTCCCGGACCGAAATCCTCGTCGTTCGGCACGATGCCCAGCGCCGTCGCTTCCTCCTGCCAGAGGTCGAAGCACGGAACGTGCGCGAACAGCGCGGCGCCGTCCACCCTGACCTCGTACTCGGCCTCCGTCTCCGGAATGTTCATCCCGCACACCGAGCACCTCGTTCCGGTTCCTCGGTGGGCCCACACCAGCCGGGCGGGCGAGGGCAGTCCGCCCTCGATGAGGCGCCCCCGCACGTCGCGCCGGAGTCCATCGGCCTCGGGACCCGGCTCCAGCAGAGACCCGCCGCGGATCCATCGTGGATGAGATCGGGCGAGCCGGTCACTCCGTGACACGCTGGCCGCAAGCCGCGCCCGAAGCGAGGCGTTGTCGGCCAGCAGGTCTCGAGTGCGGGCCATGACCGCCGCTGGTGAGGAGGAGGGCATGGCCATCCCCATGGCCGAAGACACTATCCCATCGGGGAGGCGGCTCGCAAGCACGACGCGTGATTGACAAGCGCCCGACGCGCTTCCCATACTCACCCGGATGCGATTCGGGACCTTTTTCTTCTTCCAGGCCGCGCCCGGCCTCACGCACGCCGAGGTGGTCCACCGCGAGCTCGAGCAGATGGAGTGGACGGAGGAGCTGGGCTTCGATCAGATCTGGCTCACCGAGCATCACTTCATCGACTACGGCCTCGCCGTCGACCCGGCGAGCCTGGCCGCCACCGCGGCCGCGCGCACGCGCCGGGTGCGCATCGGCCTGGCGGCCGCGATCCTGCCGTTCCACCATCCGCTGCGGCTGGCCGAGCAGCTCGCGCTGATCGACATCGTCTCCAGGGGCCGGCTCGACGTCGGCGTCGGCCGCGGCAACCGGCCCGCCGAGTTCCGGGGCTACCACGTGCCCCAGCAGGAGAACCGCGAGCGCTTCGACGAGGCGGTCGACGTCATGCTGAAGGCGTGGACCGAGGACCGCTTCTCCCACGAGGGGCGCTTCTTCACCATCGGCGAGGCGCGGGTGATCCCGAAGCCCTGGCAGCGGCCGCACCCGCCGATCTACCAGGTGTGCGGCAGCGACGACGGCATCGAGTCCTCGGCCGCGCGCGGCTGGCCCATGCTGAACTCGCTGCTCACCGGGCCGGTGGACCAGCTGATCAAGCGACGCGACAGCTACCTCACCGCGCTGCGCAAGCACGGGCGCACCGAGGCCGAGATCGCGCGGCTGATGGCCGACTGGGGCGTCTCGCGCCAGATCTACGTGGCCGACACCGACGCGCAGGCCCTGGCCGAGGCCAAGGACGCCGAGATGTGGTACCAGGACTCGCTGCGGCGCTTTCAGGTGCCGGAGCGCATCGAGGACGCGCATCCGAGCCTGCAGCCGGGCTTCCGCGCTGCCGCCGAGCGCTTCAGGAAGGTCACGTGGGAGGGGCTGGTGGCCGAGACGCTGGCCTTCGGCTCGCCCGACACGGTGGCCCGGCACATCCAGGCCATGCGCGACATGGGGGTGGGCCACATGCTCTGCTGGATGAACTTCGGCGGCTTGCCGCAGGAGCACATCCGGCGCTCCATGGAGCTGTTCGCTCGCGAGGTGATGCCCCGCTTCCGGGACTGACCGGCGGGGCTATACTGGGGCCGGCATGGCGTACAACGCGTGGTTCCAGTGCATCAACGGCTGCCCGGGGGAGTTCGACCTCCGCGAGGTCATCTACCGGTGCCCCACCTGCGGCGACCTGCTCGAGGTCACGCACGACGTCGACGCGCTCCGCTCCCGCTCGGCCGCGGCCTGGATCCAGCTCTTCGACGACCGCTACCGACGGAACATCTATCCGTACGGCTCCGGCGTCTGGGGCAAGAAGGAGTGGGTGGTGCCCTTCATCGACAACCAGAACATCGTGTCGATGTACGAGGGCAACTCCAACCTGCTCTGGGCGGACCGCTACGGCAAGCAGCTGCGCGTCGAGGATCTCTGGATCAAGCAGTGCGGCAATTCCCACACCGGGTCCTTCAAGGACCTGGGCATGACGGTGCTGGTGTCGGTGGTGAAGGAGATGATGGTCAGCGGCGCGCCCATCGACGCGGTGGCGTGCGCCTCCACCGGCGATACCTCCGCCGCGCTCGGCGCCTACTGTGCGGCGGCGGGTATCCCCGCGATCGTGCTGTTGCCCAAGGACCGGGTGTCGATCGCCCAGCTGGTGCAGCCGCTCGCCAACGGCGCCCTCGTGCTCTCGCTCGACACCGATTTCGACGGCTGCATGGCCATCGTGCAGGAGATCACCAAGGAGAAGCGCATCTACCTCGCCAACTCGATGAACAGCCTGCGCATCGAGGGGCAGAAGACGGTGGCCATCGAGATCGTGCAGCAGTTCGACTGGGAGGTGCCGGACTGGATCGTGATCCCGGGCGGCAACCTGGGCAACGTGCACGCGCTCGGGCAGGGCTTCGTCATGATGCAGGAGCTGGGGCTGGTGAATCGGCTGCCCCGCATCTGCCTGGCCCAGGCCGAGCGGGCCAACCCGCTCTACCGGTCGTTCCAGGACGACTTCAAGCACTTCGAGCCGGTCACCGCAGAACCCACGCTGGCCACCGCGATCCAGATCGGCAACCCGGTCTCGGTCAAGCGCGCGATCCGCACGCTCCAGCGCTTCAACGGGGTGGTGGAGCAGGCCAGCGAGCAGGAGCTCGCCGACGAGGCGGCCCGCGCCGATCGCACCGGCATGTTCAACTGCCCCCACACCGGCGTCGCCCTCGCCGCGCTGCGGAAGCTGGTGGACCGCAAGGTCGTCCGATCGAACGAGCGGGTGGTGGTGATCTCCACCGCGAACGGGCTCAAGTTCGCCGACCAGAAGGCGGCCTATCACATGGGAGCCCTCGAAGGCATCAAGCCGTCGCACCGCAACAAGCCCGTCGAGCTGCCCGCCGATGCCCGGCGCGTCGCCCGGGCCATCGCGCGCCACGTCGAGAAGGCGCGCGCGCTGCAGCCGTGATGGCGGCGCCGATCCCGTCCGGCCGGCCCGGCTCCGAGGCATCGGATCCGCCCCGCAAGCCGGTGGGGCCCAGCACCCTCGCGGTGCACGGGGGCGAGTCGCGCCCGAAGCCCACGCACGCCCTGACCACGCCGATCGTGCAGACCGCGACCTATACCTTCGCCAACACCCAGGAGCTGAAGGACCACTTCGACGGCAAGATCGAGCGCGTCGAGTACGGGCGCTACGGCAACCCCACCCAGCGGACCGCCGAGGCGAAGCTGGCCGCGCTCGAAGGGGCGGGGGACTGCCTGCTCTTCGCCAGCGGCATGGGCGCGATGACCACCGCGCTCTTCGCGATGCTCTCGCGCGGGACCCACGTGGTGGTCACCGACGATAGCTACCGGCGCACCCGGCAGTTCCTCAACCAGACCCTCTCGCGCTACGGCATCGAGGTCTCCACCGTGCCCGCCGGTGACTACGAGGCACTGGAGGACGCGATCAAGCCCACCACGCGGGTGCTGGTGAGCGAGTCGCCGACGAATCCCTACAACCGCATCCTCGACCTGGAGCGCTTCGCGGCGATCGGCCGGGGTCACCGGGTGAAGACGGTCATCGACGCGACGTTCTCGACGCCGTACAACCAGCGGCCGCTCGAGTGGGGCGTGGACGTGGTCGTGCACTCGGCCACCAAGTACCTGGGCGGCCACAACGACCTGCTCGCCGGCGCGGTGCTGAGCTCGGCGGAGCTGGTGGGCGGCATCCGCGGGCTCCAGGGCATCACCGGGGCGATCGTCGATCCATTTGCCGCCTATCTGCTCGTCCGCGGGCTCAAGACCTTCGCGCTGCGCATGGAGCGGCAGAACGCCAACGCCCAGGCGGTGGCCGAGTTCCTGGCCGGCCACCCGCGGGTCGCGGCGGTGCATTACGCGGGCCTGCCCGGCCACCCCGAGCACGCCATCGCCCGGAAGCAGATGCGCGGCTTCGGCGGCGTCGTGTCCTTCGAGATCGCCGGCGACCTCGACGCGGCGTCCCGGGTCGTCGACGCGTGCACGATTCCCTACATCGCGGCCTCGCTGGGCGGGGTCGAGAGCCTCATCGAACAGCCGGCGATCATGAGCTTCTACGAGCTCACCAGCGAGGAGCGGCTGCAGATCGGGATCAAGGACAACCTGATCCGCTACGCGGTCGGCATCGAGGACGCCGACGACCTCATCGCCGACCTCGCCCAGGCCCTCGACCGTGCCTTCTAACCGGGGGTCAGGTCTTACATTCCGACATTTTCGCGCGACGCGGCGCGATGCGATCGCCGGCTTCGGCAAAAATGTCGGAATGTAAGACCTGACCCCAGTAGCGCCGGCTTGTCGGCGCGTGGTGGGGTGTGGTATACATCCGCCACCTTTGAGGTCACCGCCGGCTTCTCCGAGGAGATCTCCATGAAGCGATGCGCCCCACTGGCCGCCTTCGTCCTCGCCGTCCTGACGCTGGTCGCGATTCCGGTCGCGGGGTTCGCGCAGGGCAAGGACACCCTGACCGTCGCGCTGCCGTCCCACGCCCCGACTCTCGACCCGCACATGCACTTCGAGCGGGTCGGCATTCTCGTCAACATCAACATGTTCGACTCGCTCCTGCACCGGGACACCAAGCTGCAGTTCGTCCCGTCGCTGGCGACGTCGTGGAAGGCCCTGTCGGACACCCAGTGGGAGTTCAAGATCCGCAAGGGCGTCCGCTTCCACAACGGGGACGTCCTGACCCCGGCCGACGTGAAGTACTCCTTCGACCGCGTCATCGACCCGGCCAAGAAGTCGCCCCAGTACGGCAACGTCCGCGCGATCAAGGAAGTGAAGGTCGTCGACGCGGAGACGGTGCACATCATCACCGACAAGCCGTTCCCGCTGCTGCTCGAGCGGCTGGTGTTCTTCCCGATCGTCAACAAGAAACACGTGGAGGCGGTGGGCGACCAGGCCTTTGGGACCACGTCTCCGGTGGGCACCGGGCCGTGGAAGTTCGTGGAGTGGAAGCGGGACCAGGTGATCCGCCTGGAGGCCTTCGACCGGCACTGGCGCGGCAAGCCCGCCTTCAAGCACCTCAACTTCCGCGCGATCCCCGAGGTGGCGACACAGGTGGCCGAGATCAAGACGGGCGGGGTGGACATCATCCGCAACGTCTCGGCCGACATCCAGCCCGAGCTCAAGAACCACCCGGTGGCCTACATCTCCTCGACGCCGATCCTCCGCGTGCACTGGATCGCCTTCGACATGCGGACGGCGCCCTTCGACAAGAAGGCGGTCCGGCAGGCCGCCAACTACGCGATCGACAAGCAGGCCATCATCCAGAAGTTGATGGCCGGGCTCGGCACCCAGGTCGCCACGGTGGTGCAGCCGCTGGCCTTCGGCTTCGACGCCGAGGTGAAGCCGTATCCCTACGACCCCAAGAAGGCTAAGGAGCTGCTGGCGCAGGGTGGGTTCCCGAACGGGGTGGACATCACCCTGCACAGCGCGTCGGTGGCCAACCGCCCCGAGTTCGAGGCCCTCTGCCAGATGCTCACCGAGGTCGGCCTTCGCACGACCCCACGGCTCTGGGACCCAGGTCCGGCCTGGAACAAGTTTTCTCAGGGCGAGGGCAAGGGCACCAACGGCATCTACGGCACCTGGGGCAACTACTCGGTCTTCGACGCCGACGCGGTGCTGCACCCGCTCTACCACACCGAGCCGGGCGGCTGGTATGGCAAGTGGTACGCGCGGATGGAAGGGCTCGACAAGCTCATCGACGAGGCGCGCTCGAGCGTGGACCAGCCCAAGCGCAAGCGCCTGTACGCCCAGATCCAGCAGATGATCCGCGACGAGGCGCCCTCCGCCTTCCTGTGGACGCAGTACGACACGCTCGGCATCTCGAAGAAGGTGCAGTATGCGGCGAGGCCGGACGAGTGGCTCTGGCTCTACGACGCCAAGCCCGCGACGCGGTGACGCGGGGAGGAGCCGCGCGCGTGATCGGGTGAGGGCCCGGGCGTGCTGAGCCTGCTGACCCGCCGGCTCATCCGCCTGGTGGTCGTGCTGGCGGGGGTGTCGGTCGTCACCTTCTCGATCCTGCAGGTGAGCGGCGATCCCGTGTCGCTCATGATGCCGGAGGCCCCCGAGTCCGACCGGGCGGTGCTGCGGCAGTCCATGGGTTTCAACGACCCGCTGCCGGTGCAGTTCGCGCGGTTCGTGCGCAACATCGCGCGCGGCGACTTCGGCCAGTCGTTCTTCCACCGCGAGCCGGCTCTGCCGCTGGTGCTCGAGCGGATGCCGACCACGCTGCTGCTCACCGTGCTGGCCATGGCCCTGTCCCTGTCGCTCGCGCTGCCGATCGGCATCCTGAGCGCGATTCGCCGCAACTCGGTCTTCGACCACTCGGCCACGCTGCTGGTGTTCCTCGGCACCTCCATGCCCGTGTTCTGGACCGGCATCATGCTGATCCTGCTCTTCGCGGTGCAGCTGCGCTGGCTGCCGGTGTCGGGCTGGGAGAGCTGGGCCGCCCTCGTCCTGCCCGCGGCGACCCTCGCGACGTTCTCCACCCCGCTGCTGCTTCGGATCGTCCGCTCGAGCATGCTCGAGGTCGTCAACCTCGACTACGTGCGCACCGCGCGGGCCAAGGGCGTGTCGGAATCGCTGGTGATCTGCCGGCACGCGCTGACCAACGCGGCCCTGCCGCTGGTCACGGTGGCCGGCTTGCAGTTCGGCCTGCTGCTGGGCGGAGCGGTGATCACCGAGACGGTGTTCGCGGTGCCCGGGGTGGGGCGGCTCATCGTGGGGGCGATCCGCCAGCTCGACTTCCCCATCGTCCAGGCCGGGGTGTTCCTGCTGGCCCTGATCGTGGTGCTCGTCAACTTCGCGGTGGACGTGCTCTACATCTATCTGAACCCGCAGATCCGGGTGCGCTGACCGTGGCCGTCCGCACACTCAGCTCGGGGGTCCGCCTGGAGGACCGGGCCGCGCGGAGCGCCGAGCGCTCGCGGGTCTGGCGCAAGCTCGTGCGCAACCCGGCCGCGATCGCGGGGGTCTTCGTGCTGGCCGCGGTGGTGGGGGCCGCGCTCTTCGCCCCGTACGTCGCGCCCCAGGACCCGGCCCGCCAGAGCTTGATCCGGCGCTTCACCCCGCCGGTGTGGGCCGAAGCGGGCAAGGCGGCCTACCCGCTCGGCACCGACCAGGTCGGGCGCGACATCCTGAGCCGCATCGTCTACGGGGCGCGCGTGTCGCTGGTGGTCGGGGTCGCCGCCGTGCTGGTGAGTCTGGTGGTCGGCGTGACGCTCGGGCTGCTGAGCGGCTTCCTGCAGGGGCGGGTCGACACCGTGATCATGACCGTCGTGGACGTGACACTGTCGTTCCCGCAGCTGCTCCTGGCCCTGGCCTTCGTGGCCGCGCTCGGCCCCAGCCTGGTCACGATCATCGTCGTGCTGGGGCTCACCGGATGGGAGCGCTACACCCGGGTGGTGCGGGCCGAAGTGCTGGCCCTGCGCGAGAAGGACTTCGTGGAGGCGGCCCGCGCGATCGGGGCGAGCCCCATCCGGACCCTGCTCCGGCACCTGCTGCCGAACACCTTCTCCTCGATCATCGTCATGTCGACCCTGCAGGTCGCACAGGCCATCCTGCAGGAGGCCGCGCTGTCGTTCCTCGGGGTCGGGACCGGGAGCGTCCATCCCACCTGGGGGCAGATGATCGCGCTGGGGCGCGATTTCGTGAGCGTCGCATGGTGGCTGCCCACGTTCCCCGGGCTGGCCATCCTCCTCACCGTGCTCGCCATCAACCTGGTGGGGGACCGGCTCCGAGATGCCCTGGACCCCCGCGTCGGCTGAGGAGAGGGCGCGCCCCAAAATTCAGTTGCAAACCGGCCGAGACCGGAGGCACACTGCCGCAACGTCCCGATTCCTCGTCCGCGTTCCCGCGGACCCCGGGGAGCAAACCTGACGTGATCCGACGCGTGCCCAACAGGAGGAGTCCCGATCCCATGTAGCGACCCATCTTGCTTTCACGGCGACACCGGTCGCCGGAAGGAGTCATGCCCATGAATCGCCGGCCCTTCCCGCTCGCCCTGATCGCTCTGGTCGTCTCGCTCGGTCTGATGTGCGGCACGGCGTTGGCCCAGACGCCGAAGCGCGGGGGCACGCTCCGTGTCAGCTACGGCAACTCGATCTCCCACCTCGATTTCCACACCGCGCCCGGCTACGAGATGATGTGGGTGGCCATGAACGTCGGGTGCGGGCTCGTCAACATGACGCCCGACGGCAAGTTCGTGGGTGACGCGGCGGAGTCCTGGCAGACGTCCCCGGACCATCTCACCTACACCTTCAAGCTCCGCAAGAACGCCGTCTTTCACGACGGCACCCCGGTGGACGCAGCGGCGGTGAAGTTCAGCATCGACCGCCTAAAGGACCCGGCGACGAAGTCCGGGATGCGCACCTTCTACGAGCCCGTCCACTCGGTCGAAGTGCTCGATCCTCAGACCGTGCAGGTCCGCCTCAAGCACCCCTACGGCTTCTTCCTCCACATGCTGGCCGCCTACCGGACGGGGCTGGTGATCTACTCGCCGACCGCGACCCAGAAGTACAGCGTCGAGGACCGCAAGCAGGGCAAGCCGGAGGCGGTGGTGGGCTGCGGTCCCTTCCGCCTGGTCGAGTGGGTGAAGGGCAACCACCTGCTGATGGAGCGCTTCGACAAGTACTTCATCCCCGGGCAGCCCTATCTGGACAAGGTCATGATCCGTCTCATCAAGGACCCGGTCACGCAGATGGCCGCGTTCAAGGCTGGCGAGATCGACTTCATCGCCTCGTTCTCGCCCGAGCACGTCTCGACCCTGAAGGCCCAGAACCCGGGCGCTCAGATCATGACCGGCAAAGAGACGACGCCGATGCTCGCCACCTTCAAGATCACGGTGCCGAAGGATGGCAAGCCGATGTCCAAGGACCGGACCCCGCACCCGATCTTCGGTGACGTCCGGGTTCGCAAGGCGATCGGCTGCTATGGCATCGACCGCAAGGAGATCGTGAAGATCGCCTTCAAGGGCGAGGCGACGCCGTGGGTGGGCATGATTCCCCCCGGGACGATGGATACCGTGGACCTCAACTCGACGTGCCCCTACGATCCGGCGAAGGCCAAGGCCCTCCTGGGCGAGGCCGGCTACGGCCCGTCGAAGCCGCTGACCTTCGAGCTGATGACCAACACCGAGAAGTCGGTGTTCAACGTGATCGCCACCGTCATCAAAGAGCAGATGTCGCGCATCGGGGTGACCGCGAACATCCGTCTCACCGACAAGGTGACCTGGATGAACGCGACCCTCCAGGACGGCAACTGGGACATGTACGTCGAGGACCTCCTCTCGCTGGTCACCCTGGACAGCAACGCCTATCTCACCACGACGCCGTCGACGTGGAACCAGGGGCGACACACCGACGCCAAGGTGGACGAGTACTACGAGCAGTACGCTCGGGAGACCGACGAGACGAAGCGCAAGGCCATCGCCAAGGAGCTGGCCGAGTACATGCTGGACAAGATGTACTGGAACGTCATCTCCGGCTCGCCCTTCTACATGGTGGCGCAGCCGTGGGTGAAGGGCTACACCTACAACCGGGAGTTCGAGGTGCACTACAACCCGGTCTGGCTCGACAAGTAGCGGTCGGTTCGGAGACCGGTCGATGCGTGTGTACGTCATCAAGCGGTTGCTCCAGATCGTGCCGACCGTTCTCATGATCACGCTGGTCGTGTTCCTGATGATGCAGTCGATCCCGGGGGATCCCGTCGTGGCCCTCCTCGGCGACGCCTACACCGAGGAGGACGCGGAGAAGATCCGCCATGCCTACGGCCTTGACAAGCCGGTCATGGTCCAGTACTTCATCTGGCTCGGCAAGCTCGCGCGGGGGGATTGGGGCGTCTCGGTGCTGACCGGGCGCCCCGTCCTCCAGGACGTCCTGGTCCGCATGCCGGTGACGCTCGAGCTGGTCGTGCTCTCCATGGGCATCGCGCTCCTGATCGCGATCCCGGCCTCGATCATCGGGGCCCTGCGGCAAAACACCTGGGCGGATTACACCGCGACGTCCATGGCCATGGTGGGGGTGTCCATCCCGGAGTTCTTCGTGGGGGTCTTGCTGCTGCTCACCTTTTCCATCGGGCTCCACGGCCTGCTGCCGAGCTCGGGCTGGGTGTACCTGCCCGGGACCTGTCCGAACATGGTCTGCGGGGTGAGCGTCTGGGGCAACATGCAGCACATCCTGATGCCGGCCATCGCGCTGGGGATCGGGCGGGCCGCCATCCTCACCCGGCTCCTCCGGGCGAGCATGCTGGAGGTCATCCGCACCGAGTACGTCACGACCGCGCGGGCCAAGGGCCTGAGCGAGCGCCCGGTCATCCTGAAGCACGCGTTCAAGAACGCCCTGATCCCGACGGTGACCGTCATGGGGCTGCAGGTCGGCTTCCTCATCGGCGGGGCGATCGTGGTGGAGACGCTCTTCGCCATGCCCGGCCTGGGCACCTTCGGGATCGACGCGATCATCGCACGCGACTACCAGCAGGTTCAGGGCTTCGCGCTCATCACCGCGCTGGCGTTCGTGGTGATCAACCTGATCGTCGACCTCACCTACACGGTGCTGGATCCGCGGATCCGGTACGCCTGAGGAGACCATGGCCAACGGCGGAGACTCGCTCCGAATGAAGCCGCGAGTGATCAGTGGGGGCGCCGTCAACGAGGCCGCCCTCCCGGTCGGGATCGCGCTGCCCGACCGGCGTGCACGGTCGGAGGCGCCGCTGGTGCAGGCGGTCCGTCGTCTGCGCAAGAGCACGACCGCGGTGATCGGGGCGGTCATCGTGGCCGCGCTGGTCCTCGTGGCGCTCTTCGCGGACGTGATCGCCCCGGCCAGCCCGATCGTCAGCGATCAGACTATGACCTTCGCGGCCCCAAGCATGGACCACCCGCTCGGGACCGATCAGCTCGGACGCGACATGCTGAGCCGGCTCATCCACGGCAGCCGGGTGTCGCTCGCGGTGGGCGTCTCATCCGTGCTGCTGGCGCTCCTCATCGGGGTGCCGCTCGGGATGATGGCGGGCTTCATCGGGGGCCGGGTCGACACCGTGGTGATGCGCGTGATGGACCTGATCCTCGCCTTCCCGGTCTACCTGCTCGCGATCATCATCATGATCATGTTCACGCCGACCGCGGGCATCATCGGCACGATCAAGGTCGTCGGGGCCATCGCCATCGTGCGCATCCCGATCTACGCCCGCCTGGTCCGCGGCAGCGTGTTGTCGATCAAGGAGAAGGAGTACATCGAGGCCTCTCGCGCCCTCGGGGTGGGGGACCCCACCATCGTCCTGCGCCACGTCCTGCCCAACTGCCTGGCGCCGATCATCGTCACCACGACCCTGGGAGTGGCCACCGCGATCATCGTGGAAGCCACGCTCTCGTTCCTCGGCCTCGGCACCCAGCCTCCGACACCGAGCTGGGGATGGGACCTCAAGGCCAACGTCGTCTTCATCCAGGCCAACCCCTGGCTCTCGCTCTTCCCGGGCCTGGCCATCTTCGTCACGGTGCTAGGCTTCAACCTCTTCGGCGACGGCCTCCGCGACGCCCTGGACCCCCGCCTGAAGTAGCCCACGCCAGGCGGCCGGGCGGGGGCGCAGGCGGCCTCCGGCGAGAAGCGTCACTGGAATGCGCCGACCGGTGACCGGCCGGCCGGGTCACCCGTTCCCGGACACGCAAGCACGGAGGCTCACGTCGCTAGATTGGGAACTGCTGCCCGCGCCAAACGAGTAAGCCGGTCGTGGTGAGAGGCCCACCCCCGCCACCGGCCGCCCGCGCCGCCGTTCGGCCGCCGCGGCGCCATTGCTCGGCCGCCTCCGCGCGACGGCTCGACCGCCCGACGCGTGGCCGGGTACGGCGCGCTTACCCCCCGAGGCGATCGACGAGCGCCCGCGCCCACGCCATCCGCGCGGGATCCATCACGAGCTTCGCCGCAAACGCCTCCCCGAACGGTCGCGTGGCATCGATCCCGAGCTTCGCCGTCACCCCCCGCTCGTCCGCGCTCGGATCGAGCAGCGCCCCCAGGCTGCCGCCGATGGTCACCAGATCGCGGTCGGCCTGCATGCGCGTTGCCACCGCCCACATCACGTCCGACTCGTCGAACACGTCGATGTCGTCGTCGACCACGATCACCAGCTTCAGGTAGTGGTCCACGCCGAGCACGATCGGGATCACGTGCTTGGCCTCGCCCGGCCGCCCCTGCTTGATCGCGACGTAGGCGCTGAACGAGGAGGTGCCGGACAGCGGCACGTGCACGCCCGCCACGTTGGGGATCACGCGCTGGAGCGCGTTCCAGATCTCGGCCTCTCGCACGAGGCCGAGCGTGGTGATGTGGTCGCCCGCCCGCCCCGAGCCGATCGACTGAAACCACGGCGCGGCCCGCATCGAGATCGCCTTGGCCTGGAACACGTGCTCGGTGGAGCGACGGGAGAAGTAGCCGGTGAACTCCCCGAACGGCCCCTCCGGCTCGCGCACCCCGGGCAGGATCTCGCCCTCGATCACGATCTCGGCGGCGGCCGGCACGGTGAGGTCGATGGTGGCGCACGCCGCGACGTCCAGCGGCTCGCCGAAGAGCCCACCCACCACCTCGAACTTGCCCACCTCGGCGGGCGGATAGGCGAGCGAGCCCATCGAGACCAGCGGGTGCAGGCCGAGCGCGATCGCGCACGGCAGCGCCTCGCCCCGCGCCTCCGCCCGGCGCTGGTACTCGAACATGCGCCGCCGGGAGTGGAGGCTCACCCCCATGCGGTCTCGGCCCTTCAGCTGGAATCGGTGGTAGCCCTCCGTCTCCACGCCGGTCTCCGGATCGCGGGCCACCAGCATGCCCGCGGTCAGATAACGCCCGGCGTCGCCCGGGAAGTACGTCGGCATCGGCAACCGGTCCAGGTCCAGATCGCGACCGGTGAGCACGCGCTCGCGGAACGGAGCGCGCGCGACCACGTTCGGCTTGATGGTGTCCTTGATCCGCCGCGCGTACTCCTGGGCCAGCCGCGCCTCCGGGACGCCGAGCGCCCACGCCAGCGCCTTCCGGCTGGCCACCACGTTGGCGATGATCGGCATGTCCGCGCCGGTCACCTTCTCGAACAGGAGCACGGGCCACCGCCGGCGCCGCTCGTACTCCAGCACGAGCGCCATGACGTCGTGGTCTCCGCTCACCGGCTCGGCCACGTGCACGACCTCGCCGGGGAAGGCCGCCTCGTAGGCGGCGACGAAGTCGCGGATGCCCTGTCCGAGCCCACGGCGCGTCGTCATCGCGGGAATCTTGCCAGAGGTGCCCGACGCGGTCAAACGCGCCGGCTCACGCCGGACGTGCCGCGCGGGCCGGCCGCGCCGCGCGCTGCGAGACGAAGACCGCGGCGAAGCAGGCGAGGCCGGCGGTATCGCTCCACGTGCCCGGGAAGATCAGCAGCAGCGAGCCGGCCAGGAGCACGGCGCGCTCCCACCGGCGCGTCGGGGCCCGGAAGTACCCGATGAGCCCGGCGCCCAGCATGACGATGCCCAGGGTGGCCGCCACCGTGCGCCACACGATGTGCGGGATCGACGGGCTCATCAGCAAGAGCGCGGGGTCGTAGGCGAACGAGAACGGGATGATGAAGCCCGAGACCGCCAGCATCATGCCGAGCCACTGCGTGCGCCACACGTCGGCCCCCGCGATCGACGACGTGGCGTAGGTCGAGATCGCGGTGGGCGGGGTGAGGTCGGCGAGGATCCCGAAGTAGAACACGAACATGTGGGCGACGAGCTTCGGGACGCCCAGCTCGACCAGCGCCGGCGCGGCCATGATCGAGGTGATGATGTAGGTCGCGGAGGTGGGCAGCCCGGTGCCGAGCACCAGCGCGGCGATCATGGTGAGCACCAGGGTGAGCAGGAGGTTGCCCCCGGCCAGGCCCACGATGCCGGTAGCGAGCTTCAGCCCGAGGCCGGTGGTGCTCACCACGCCGACCACGATGCCCACCGTCGCGCAGGCCAGGGCCACCGGCATCGCGGCCTGCGCGCTGTCGCTCAGGAGCGAGAGGACGCGGGCCGGCCCGATGCGGGTGTCGCGCCGCAGCCACGACAGCGCGAAGGCGGCCACCAGGCCCCAGAAGCCCGCGAAGAGGGGCGAGCGGCCGTCGACCAGGAAGTACACGAGCACGGCCGGGCCGCCCAGCAGGTGCAGGTCGCGCCGCAAGACCACGCCCAGGCGCGGCAGCGCGTTGCGGTCGAGCACGGGCAGACCGCGCCGCGCCGCCTCGAAGTGCACCATCACCGCCACCGCCACGAAGTACAGCACGCCGGGGATCGCGGCGGCCACCGCGATCGAGGCGTAGGACACCTGCAGCGTCTCCGCCATGATGAAGGCGGCCGCGCCCATCACCGGCGGGATGAGCTGGCCGCCCATCGAGGCGCACGCCTCGACGCCGGCCGCGAACTCCGCGCGATAGCCGGCGCGCTTCATCAAGGGGATCGTGAACGCGCCGGTGGTGACCGCGTTGGCGATCGCGCTACCGTTGACCATGCCGAAGAGCCCGCTCGAGATCACCGCGACCTTGCCGGCCCCGCCGCGGCTGGCCCCGGCCACCGCGAGGGCGCCGTCGGTGAAGAAGCGCAAGAGCCCGCCGTGGGACATCACGCTGCCGAAGACCACGAACAGGAAGATGAAGGTGGCCGACACCAGCGCGGGGATCCCGAAGATCCCCTGCGTGGTGAGCGTCTGCTGATCGAGGAGCTTCAGGAACGTCTCGCCGCCGTGGCCCAGGAAGCCGGGCAGCCAGGGCCCGACGAAGGCGTAGGCCACGAAGGCCAGCGCCAGCACCACCAGGGCCGGGCCGATGTGGCGGCGCGCGGCCTCGAGCAGCAGCACGGTGAAGAGCACGCCGACCACCACGTCCCATCGCTCGGGATCGTCGACCAGCGCCATCCGGCTCGCGAGGCGCTCGTTCTGCCAGACGAAGTAGGCGGCGCAGAGCAGCGCGAGCCCGGCCGGGATGGCGTCGAGCCAGCGGCGACGGCGCCGTCCGGCCAGCCGGGCCGCCGCCTCGGGCGAGTCCGGCATCGGCTCGGTCAGGAACCCGAGCGCGATGGCGAAGGCCACGTGCACCGGCAGCTGGATCAGCAGGTCGTAGAGGCCGCCCCAGGCGGTATAGAGCTGGAAGATCGACCACGTGATCGCCAGCCACGTCCGTGGCGCGCGCAGGTCAGGCACGGTGGACGATCTCGCCGCCGACCATGGTGAGCCGTGCGGTCTGGCCGACCAGCGCCTCGAGCGGCGCGGTCAGCGGGTCCTGCTCGAGCACCGCCAGGTCGGCCGCCCAGCCGGGGGCCAGCCGGCCGCGCCGGCGCTCGGCGAACGTGACCCACGCGCCGCCCTGGGTCAGCGCGGTGAGCGCCTGCAGGCGCGTGAGCCGCTCGCGCTCGCCCACCACCGCGCCGGTGCGCATGTCCCGCCGCGCCACCACCGCGGCGAAGGCCACCCAGGGGTCGGCCGGCTTGTTGTCGGTGGCGAGCCCGAACGGGATGCGATGGCGGGCCAGGCTCCGGTGCGGCAGGAGCTGCTCGGCGGCGGCGCCGCCGAGACGGGCCACCTCGTCGGAGGCGGAGCGGTAGAGATAGGAGATGGGGTTCGTGGTCGCCACCACGCCGAGCCGCCGGATGCGGGCCAGCTGCTCTGGCGTCGCCGCGTTGAGGTGCACCAGCACCCAGCGCAGGTCGCGGATCGGATGCCGCCGCGCCACCGCCTCCCACGCGTCCAGCACCTCCGGCAGACAGCGCGTGACCAGCGTGTTGACCCGCAGGCCGTGGCGCGCGGCCAGCTCCGCCTGCTCGAGATAGGCGGCGGGCTCGTTGGCGCTCTCCACGAAGCCGGCCCAGCCGGTGTAGGGCTGCGCCTCGTGGAGGATGCGCGCAACCGCCGCGTCGCCGCCGTAGTGCAGGCAGATGCCGCCCACGCGCAACCGGTCGTCGCCGAGTCCGCGCCCGCCGGCCCACGCGGCCAGCGGCGGGATCGCCCGCGCGGCCTCGGCCGGCGGCCACGTCGGGCTGACCGCGAGCGAGCAGCGCAGTTGAAGCTGGCCGCGCGCGTGGCTCTCCCGGTAGGCGGCCAGCACCTCGGGCGCGATGCCGTGGCCCTCGTAGACCGCGGTGACCCCGCGCGCGGCGTAGCGCCGCTGCGAGACGCGCAGCGCGCGCACGCGGTCGTCGGGGGTGAAGCGCGGCGCCGCACGCATCAGGGTGAACTCGAGCACCTGGATCAGGTTGTGCTCGACGAACAGGCCGGTGGGCTCGCCGGCCGCGTCCCGCACGATCTCCACGCCGGGCGGCGCCGGCGTCTCGCGGGCGACTCCGGCCAGCGTGAGCGCGCGGCTGTTGGCGACGGAGTGGACCGGGGGGCGGTTCCAGTAGCCCCAGATGCCGCGGACGTAGACGGGATGGTCGGGCGCGGCCGCATCCAGGTCCGCGCGCGTCGGCCAGCGCCGCTCGGCCAGGCCCTCGGGCATGCCCTGGTAGAACGGCGGGGCGCCGACCGGCATCGTGACGATCCACGTGTCTGGTTTCTGTCTGGCCGCCTGCGTCCGGATGAGCCGTTGAATGTCGGCGATCGAGCGGCAGCGCGCGAGCGAGGGGTAGATCTCCTTGAGGCCCTCGCGGTCCAGGTGGGCGTGGGCGTCGACCAGCCCGGGGATCACCGTCGCTCCGCGCAGCTCGATCACGCGGGTGTGGCGGTCGCGCCGGCGCAGGACCTCCGTGCGCGAGCCCGCGGCCGACACGCGCCCGCCCGCGACGGCGAGGGCCTCGACCACCGGGCGCCGCGGGTCGAGAGTGAGGATGCGCCCGCCGACGAGGACGAGCCCGCCGGCTATTTCATCCACCCCTTCTCGCGGTACGCCCGCTCGGCGCCGGGATGGAGCGGAATGCCGACCCGCTCGGGCTGCCACGCGGTCTGCGGGTTGAACTCGGCCAGCCCGCCGTGGCCGCGCACCAGCGCGTCCTTGTTCTCGAGCACGGTCTTGGTCACGGTGTAGGCGATCGGCTCCGGGAGGTCCGTGTTGGTGATCAGCACGGTGGGGAAGCCGACCGTGCTCACCGGCTTCGACTGCCCCTTGAAGGTGTCGGGCGGCATGGTGGCCGCGGCGTAGCCCAGGGGCACGAGCGCCTTCGCGGTCTCGGGGTCGAGGCCGAGGAACTCGACGTCCACCGAGGACACGATCTCGCTGACCGAGGGGTGCTTGGGGGTGACCACCGCGAACAGGATGTCGGCGCGCCCGTCCTTGAACGCGTCGATGATGACGTTGTAGCCGACGTGCTGGGTGGAGCCGCCGAAGCCGCGGATCTCGTTGTAGCCGAGCCCGACGGCGCGCAGGAGCTGCCGGCCCGCGAACTCCCCGAGCGCGCCCACCGGCTGGGTGTAGACCCGCACCGGCAGCTTCTTGTCGCGGATCTCCCGCACCGAGCTGATGCCGAGCTTCTTCGTGGCCACCGCGACCAGATAGTAGGTGTCGAAGCCGCCGACCAGCCCGCGCAGGTTCGGGAGCTTCTCGGTGTAGGCCTCCTTGCCGTCGAAGGCCCAGCGGTTGGTCACCGTGAACGACAGGCCGAGCGGCGTCTCGTTCTTGGCCACCAGCCGCGGATTGCCGACGCCGCCGGCGCGCGGCTTGACGTCGATGTTGGAGCCGGGCGGCAGCGTCTTGCGCAGCAGCTCGGCGATGGTGGCGCCGTAGACGTACCAGGCGCTGCCGGTGTCGAGGGTGGCGAACGACAGCGTCACCGGCGCCGGGGCCTGCGCGGGCGCCTCCACCGCCGCCAGCGCGACCACCGCGGCCAGTACGAGAGCCGAGAGCGTTCTCATCGAGATTCTCCTTTGGCGGATTCTCCTGTGCCGAGGCGGGTCGGCCCGGACGAGGCCGCGATCGTCGTGTGGACGGGCCGGAGCCATCGCGGGATTCTGCCAGATCGCCGGGATCGGGTCAAACCGAACGGCGCGGAGGAACGCACGCGACTACTGAGCCCACAGCTCGATCGGCGTGTCGCGCCCGCGCAGCGCGTGCGGGCCGCGCGCGACGAGGCCGGCGAGCAGGCCGGGCTCCGCGGCCTCACGCGTCACCGTCGCCACCAGCGCGCCGCTGGCCACGAGAGAGGCCCCCAGCTCGCGCGTGAGGGCCTGCAGGCGGCTCGTGACGTTGGTGGTATCGCCCACCGTCGCGAAGGCCATGCTGCGGCGGCTGCCGATGTCGCCGGCCACCACCGGGCCGTAGTGCAGCCCGATGCCCATGCGCAGCGCCGGGAGTCCGGTCGCGGTCCGCTCGCGGTTCCAGGCCTCGAGCGCATCCCGCATGCCGCGGGCGCAGGCGAGGGTGTCGGTCGCGTCGCGCGGCCCCGGCTCCGGCACGCCGAAGGTGGCCAGCAGCGCGTCGCCGATGAACTTCTCGAGGCAGCCGCCGTGGCGGAAGACCTCCTCCTCCATCCGCCCGTGGAAGTCACGGAGGAGGGCCATGACTTGCTCCGGGGTCATCTCCTCCGCCATCGTGGTGAAGCCGACCAGGTCCGCGAACAGCACCCCGACGGATTGGCGGCGCACGCGGCCCAGCGGCTCGTCGCGCTCGGCGAGCGTGTCGACCACCTTGGGAGAGAAGTAGCGTGCGAGATTGCCCCGGGTGCGCTCGGCGTCCAGGCGCTCGGCCACCAGCGTGCGAGAGCGCCGGACGAGGAGCGCGAGCCCCGCGCTGACCAGCAGGAAGACGATGATCTCGGTCTCGTACTTGAGGATCGAGGCGTAGTTCGGATCGAGGAAGCGCGCGAGGGGGGCCGGCCCTCCGGGCGGATCGAGCAGCGTCTCCGGCCGCGTGGCGATCCACCAGAAGGCGAGGCTCCACGCCCCGGCTCCGCACAGCCCGGTCCACGCGAGCAGGCGGGGCCGGAAGGAGAAGGCGGCCTGCATGAGGAAGAGGAAGAAGTACATGAACGCCGCCCAGCGGAGCGGCAGGGCCAGCGGCGGCGCGGCCGGGTCGAAGGGGTTCGGGACGAGCAGCGCGGCCGCGAGCGCCAGGCAATCCACCAGCATGAAGGCGTAGGGCGTGATGGGCGGAGCGATCCGGCGCGCGTACAGCAGGAGCTGGGCCAGGCCGGTGACCAGGAAGAACGCGGCGGTGCCGAGCACCCAGGCCAGGGCAAGCCCGCGCAGGGGATTGGCCAGCGCTAGCCACGCGATGATGATCACCACCGCGACGGAGCGGGTGGCCGCCGCCAGCATCAGCCCCCGGCGCTCCTCGCGCGCGAAGGCGGCGTCCAGCCGGGCCCGCGCGCTCAGGTCACCGGATACTGCCGCGCGCGGGGCCGCGCCGCGAGAGAGCGCCGAAACGGGAGCCGCGGAGAGGTGGTT
>Ga0081455_10001542_pt1 | contig 28381 bp, 31 predicted proteins | sample TabmetS3T2R1_FD_70207 | JGI IMG/M metagenome (GOLD analysis project Ga0081455, IMG submission 70207) | Tabebuia heterophylla rhizosphere microbial communities from the University of Puerto Rico - S3T2R1 | ecosystem: Host-associated > Plants > Roots > Rhizosphere ... | reverse complement strand
CCTGTTGGACAGTTTGTTGGACACAAACTGCTGCAAGCAAGTTCAAGAAGACGAAGAAACCCAAAAAGGTATCGACTTTTCAAGCATCAAGCCGAAGATGAAGTCGCGCCGCTAGGGAGCGCCATGACCCCCAATCCGCGGCCCTTCCCTGATTTGCTGCGTTCCGCCGCGCTCGAAGCTAAATTTGCCTCGTCCGCTCGGTTACCGTGTGGACGCTCGATCGGCGAGCGGTGCGCGATATTGCAAAGGGCCGCTGGCACCGATGCCCAGCCCGACCTCGACCGTGCCTAGATCGGGAAGATTGCGCATTTATTTTGAGTGACCTCCATTTAATTTCCGAATTTGAGTCCTCCACATTAAATAGAATGCACTGAGATTTACAGCAATCACTACTGCAGCCGCCACAAGCTGGCGGACGGATGTGAAGAAACGCAGCGCAACCTATAATGGCTGGAATTATTCTATTAACAGGTATCTCAGTAAGCTCCTCTCTCTTTACGGGTTTTTAATAAATGATATAAGGCGGGAAAAGTTGGCAATTCGCGCCAGCAAATAAAAGCAATTATGAATTCCAGTTATTGGCAGGAGTAGGCGATGATAAATCTTCGCACCACAGCAATCGCAATTTCAACGGCCGCGGCCATGTTCAGTGTACCGGCCCAGGCTGACATCGTTTCGAGCACCTCGACGAGCTGGCAGACCAGCAGCACATCCTGGAATGTCGACCTCAGCAACAACAACGTGAGCAACTTCACTGCTCATGTGGGCACCGAACTCATCAATGTTTCTGCAGTCGGCGTCGTGGACACCGGAAGCGGAAACGCAACGGTCACACCGGGGACCAAGGACACTAAATTCACTTCGATTACCTTCAACCCTGTGAACAACGTGTTCACCTCGTTCTCATTCCAGGGACAACTCGACATCCTCGGCAGCATCTTTGTCGAGGTGAACGACAATTTCGGTAACACGTTCACGTTCTCCAACGTTCCTGCGAATGCATTGTTCGGGCCATTCGGCGCGGCCGCGGTTGCGGGTACGGGCCAGTACATCGACAAGGTCACGGTCTATTCTGCGCTCCCTGAAAACTTCAAGTCCATCAAGGATATTGATTTCGGTCAGTTCACGGTAGCGGGCGCGGTGCCGGAACCGGCAACCTGGGCCATGATGCTGCTCGGCTTCTTCGGCGTCGGCTTCCTGGCCTATCGCCGCAAGAATCAAGGCCACACTCGCCTGGCCTGATCCAACAAGACGTCGCATTGTTGCTGTGGCAGGCCGCCGAAAGGCGGCCTCTTCACGGTCACCAGTGCCGATGCGTTGCATGCGCACCTGACGCCACGTGCCCTCCGGCCCCCGGAAGCACCGTCTTGGAAGCATCCTATGGATCGAGATCCCCGCGCGAAGGAACTGGCCAATCTGAAACAGGCTCTCGCGAATTTCGAGCACAAGCTCGATGCCTACGAAGCCCGCATCGGACGCAAGTCAAAGGCATCGCAGCCGCATTGCCTGACCTCGACCGATCCTCAAATTGCGTTCGCCAATGAGGTCGTCGCGGCCATGAAAAACCGGATGACCGAAGGTCACCGCATGGTCGGCATTCGTGGAAGCCTCTCCTAGCGCTATCCGCGCGACTTCCGTCAATCGCGCACCCCGGCACCTCGGCTCGCTCAGCCAGCGGTCGCCTTTCTTTGGTGCGCCGCGCCCCACAATTTCGGCCTGCTTCGTTCTCACATCACGCGCTCCACCCCCGCGCGAGAACTGCTGCTTTTCGAAGATTGAGTGAGTAAAGTCGTTTCAACGGCCGCAGGCCCCTCACACGTTTTTGCGGAATGAATGCGCGACTACACGTTCAAGGAGAAGGCCAAGATCACCGCTGGCGCTGTGGCGGCGCTCGTCATCGTGGTGTGGCTTGTTGTCCTCGCGTTGACGCTGCTATCGGCGGGTTAGGATGGTGGCTGGCGATATCGCAGGAACTTTGTTCTACTACCAGAACGATCTCAGGAACTTTGTTCTACCCCAGAGAACCGGCTCAGGAACTTTGTTCTTCTCCGGAGAACTACGGGCCAACAGGTACGCAACTCAATGACAGCCAATCTCTCGCGCGTCGACGGCGCGCGTGTCCTCGCCGACCTGCACGCACTGCGTGCAATCGGCACGTATAAGTCCGGTGTTCACAAGCCGACGTTCTCGGAGCCGCATCTGCGTTCGCTGGCGTGGCTGGTCGAGCGGCTGCCCGAGGCCGGCCTTGCGGGCGAGATCGACGGCATCGGCAATATCGTCAGCACCAGCACGAAAGACGGCCCGAAGCTATTGGCGGGCTCGCATCTGGAAAGTCAGAACCATGCGGGCTGGCTCGATGGACCGCTCGGCGTGGTGTATGCGCTCGAAGCCGCCCGCGTCATCAATCGCGATCCTGACATGAAGGGCGCCGTTGAAGTCGCAGCCTGGTGCGACGAGGAAGGGCATTTCGGACACTTCCTTGGCAGCCGGTCCTATGTCGGCGGCGTCACCGAAGCCGATATCGACACCGCGCGCGACCGCAACGAGGGAAAAAGCATGCGCGATGCCCTGCGCGAGGCGGGTCTTGCCGGCCGCGCCCGCACGCGCTGCGAACAGGGGCGGCATATCGGATATCTGGAAGCCCATATCGAACAGGGCGAGACGCTCGAAAGCAGCGGTCTCAAAATCGGGATCGTCACGTCCATCGTCGGCATCTGGCAATACCGCATCGCCTTCACCGGCGAACAGAACCACGCCGGCACCACGCGGATGGCGGTTCGCCGCGATGCCGGGCTTGCGCTCGCCAGGTTCTGCGTCGCGATCGACGATCGCTTCCCCGCAGCCTGCGGTCCGCGCACGGTGTGGACCACCGGCCGCATTACGCTCGATCCCGGTGCGCCCAGCATCATCCCGGGAGCGGCGGAGATGCTGTTCCAGATTCGCGACGACGATCCCGCCGTGATCGCGCGGCTGGAAGATCTTCTGCGCAGCATGGCTGCCGAGGTCAACGCGCAGGGCCGCTGCGCCGTCGCGGTGGAGCGCATCCGCACCGGCGCGCCCGCGTTGATGGACGCCGCATTCCAGCAGGCCATCGAACAAGCCGGCGCAGCCTTTGCCGGCGGCAAGGCACTCCGTATGCCGAGCGGCGCCGGCCACGACGCACAAGTCCTTGCCACCGTCATGCCGGCGGGCATGCTGTTCGTGCCCTCGATCGGCGGCATCTCGCACCACTGGACCGAGAACACCGCCGACGCCGACATCGTCACGGGCGCCGAGGTGTTTGTCGATGCCTGCCGGCGGCTGTTGGCGCGATGAGGCGGCACGAGAAACGATATGACCGCTGAGACCAAGCCGACCCGTTCGATCAGGGACATTCCACCGGGCGTATGGATTCTCGGATTCGTCTCGATGCTGATGGACGTCTCGTCGGAGATGATCCATGCGCTGCTGCCGATCTACCTGGTGTCGGTGCTCGGCGCATCGATGGTGACGGTCGGCGTCATCGAAGGCATCGCCGAGGCCACCGCCTCGATCACCAAAATATTCTCCGGCGCACTCTCGGACTGGCTCGGCAAGCGGAAATGGCTGGCTGCCATCGGCTATGGCCTCGCGGCCTTCACCAAGCCAGTGTTCCCGCTTGCGCCAACCGTCGGCTGGCTGGTGGCTGCGCGTTTCGTCGACCGGATCGGCAAGGGCATTCGCGGCGCGCCCCGTGACGCGCTGGTGGCGGATCTCTCGCCGCCCGACCTGCGCGGCGCGAGTTTTGGGCTGCGCCAATCGCTCGACACGATCGGCGCCTTCCTCGGCCCCCTGCTCGCCATCGCCCTGATGTGGTGGACGGCAGATAACTTCACGACGGTGTTCTGGGTTGCCGTGATCCCCGCCTTCCTGGCGTTTGCGTTGATCGTTTTCGCCGTGCGCGAGCCGGAACGGCCGAAAGCGCTGCGCACCGTGCGCAATCCGATCAGCCTGGCCGAGATCAAGAACCTCGGAACGGCCTATTGGTGGGTGGTGGCGGTCGCGAGCGTGTTCACGTTGGCGCGCTTCAGCGAAGCCTTCCTGGTTCTTCGCGCCCAGAATGTCGGGCTGCCGATCATGCTGGTGCCTGCCGTGCTGGTGGCCATGAATGTCGTCTATGCCCTCGCCGCCTATCCCGCCGGCGTCATGTCGGACCGCATGAGCCGGACGGCCGTGCTCGCCGGCGGCATTGTGGTGCTGATCGTTGCGGATGTCGTGCTGGCCCTGATGCCCTCGATAGGCGGCGTCGCGCTCGGCGTTGTGCTCTGGGGCCTGCACATGGGGCTGACGCAAGGGCTGCTGGCCGCGCTCGTGGCCGATACCGCGCCGGCCGAGCTGCGCGGCACGGCCTTCGGATTCTTCAACCTGCTCGGCGGCCTGGCGATGCTTGCCGCCAGCGTCATTGCCGGCGCGCTCTGGGATATCGCTGGACCGCAAGGAACGTTTCTGGCCGGCGCCGCCTTCGCGCTGGTCGCGCTGGCGGGATTGCTGATGGTACGAGGCAAGATCGGCAGCCAGATCGCCGCGCCCGAATAGAGACGAGCCGTGCGACCTTCACTGCGGTTGCAGGTCGAGATCCCTGATCAGCTTCCCCCAGCGGGTCGTCTCTGACGCGATCAAGGCGCCGAACGCCTCCGGCGTACCGCCCATCACATCGATGCCGAGCGTTACCAGCCGGGCGCGAAACTCCGGCGCCAGCACGACGCGGTTCAGGTCCTCGTTCAGCCGTGCGACGACAGCGGCCGGCATCCGTGCCGGGCCGAGCAGTCCGAACCAGCCGGTGACGTCGAAATCCGGCTTGACCGTTTCGGCGATCGTCGGGACATCGGGAATGGCCGCCGCGCGTGATTTGCTGGTGACGGCGAGCCCGCGGACATCACCGGACTGCAACAGGCCGATCGCGCCCGACACCGTGTCGAAGCTGAAGTCGATGATGCCGCCCATCAGGTCGATATTGGCGGGGCCCGAGCCGCGATAGGCCACCGCGAGCGCATCATAGCCAAGCTGGGCCCGCAGCAGCAGCGCGCCCAGCGAGGTCAGCGTCGCCCCGCCGCCGCCGGTCGCGAATTTCAGCACGGCCGGCCTCGCGCGCATGTCCGCCAGCAGATCTTCGATGCGGCGGTAAGGCGAATCCTTGCGAACGAGAATAATGACCGGTGACTGCGCCAGCGCCATGATCGGCGTGAAGTCGCGCTGGCTGTCGAATTTGAGGTTCGGGTAGAGCGCGGGCGCCCCGGCATGTCCGCTCGAAACCAATAGCAGGTTCGCGCCATCGGGCTCCATCTGCGCCACCGCACCTGCGGCCAGGGTGCCGCCGGCGCCGGGACGGTTGAGCACCACCACCGACGATCCCGTAACCTCCTTCAATTTCTCGGCGATCAGCCGCGCGGTGGTGTCGGCCGGTCCGCCGGCCGGGAAGCCGACGTGAATGGTGATCGTCTTCGGCAGTGACACGCCCTGCCCGCGTGCGGCCGCAACCGGCAGCAAGGCTGCGGCACTGCCTGCCAGGAAGGTTCGCCGCGACAAATGTATTGGTTTCAACATGTGAGCTATCCCGCTGTTGCGTTGCCGGTGACGGGCGGGCGATAGCCGCGCCGCGACGAAGGCGTCAGGGCGCCAAAAATCGGCCACCTGATCGGCGCGCCCAGATCCATCATGAGCTGCTGAAAATCTTCGAGGCGGCGAGCGTCGGCCCGGACCGCCCGCGGCGGCAGATTGAGCCGGCTGCAGGTTGCCGCCAGCGCGCCCGCGGCTTCGCCGATGCTCCATTCGACGGGATGAACGCGATAGGCGCCGCTGGTGATCCGCGTGGTGCCGATATTCTTGCAGGCAGGAACCAGATTATCGACACGGACCGGAATCAGCGCACCGAGCGGAATTTCGAACGGGAAGCTGTCGATATCCACGGTATCGCGCGCCCGCGATGTCGGCGGATGCAGGTCGATCCGATAGGCGCCGATCCCGACGCTGTCGTGAAAACGCTCCGCGGCATCCGCGCCGGGACGCGCAGCCACGCCGACATGCTGCTCCAGCACCGTGAATTCGGCCATAATACGCCGCCCTTCGCGGAAATAGACCTGCTTGGCGAGGCCGTCAGTCGTGCCGAGCACATCGCCGCGCAGACGCAAACCCCGATAGCCCTGCCCGCCATCGAGCCGCGGCGCCTCGGTTTGCATCCAGTACAGGAAGGCAAGACTGAACTGGCGGCACTCCTGCAGCGCTTCGGCCTGCGCCTCGGCGCTGACGCCGACGAGCGGACGCAGCCAGTAATCCATCTGCGGCCAGTTCGCGATCGAGATATCGCTGGCGTAACTTCCCGGCGCAAAATTCCGCCGCCAGGCAATGCGCCGCGCATGCCAGAGATCGAAGAGATAGGGCTCGTCGGTGTCGCCCGCGAACAGACGCCGCTCCAGCGGCTTGTGGGTGACGTGATCGCTGACGGTCCAGTGGAATTGCCGGTTCGGCCAGCAATCGAGCTTCAATTCGCGAAACTCCGCATAGCGCGCCGGCTTCTCGATCGTGTGGTCCTGGTCAGGCAGATAGTCCAGCGCCATGCACCAGGTGACGGACTGCTGGTCGAAGGGATCGGCGACATCGAGCGCGTTGGGCTCACCGGTATCGGCGCGCGCCTCGCCACCGAGAACATGTTCGACGCCGGCCAATTCGAGCAGATCGCCGGTCTCGGTCGCGTCCACCACGATGCGCGCGTCGATCGTCTGGCGACGGCCGCTGGCTATCTCGGTGAACGCGACGCTTGCAATCCTGTCGCCGACGACATCGGCCGCTATCGCCCGCCATCCGCGCATCACCGTCAACAGACCGCGGCTTTCGTAAGGCCCAAGCATCGCCTCGATGACGCGCAGCGCCACCTTCGGCTCGCAACATAGCGTGCCGACATTGCCCATGCCGGGATTGAATGGATGATTTTCCCGTGCTGCCGGCGTCACCGGGTAGAAGCGGAAATAATGCTCGCGAATGGCGTCGCGCAACGCGAGATAGCTCTTCGATCCGACGCCGAGTTCGACCCAGGGATGTTCGTCGAGCGGCACGCCTTGCGCCGTGAGTTGCCCGCCCAGCCAGTCCAGCTCCTCGACCAGCACGACGCGCGCGCCAAGCCGCGCCGCCGTCAGCGCGGCGGAAACACCGCCGAGGCCGCCGCCCACGATCAACACGTCGACCTTCGCTCGTCCCGTCACACCGCACCTCTGGCCGTTACCGGCTGCGCTTTCCTGCCCTTTACGAAGACGGTAGTTCTGCGGTCTGGCCCGTGCTAGGCCGAATTGTGCGAAATAGCGCCAATTCGTGCGCTATGCGCACAAGGTCAGGGAGGATCGCAGCATGGAACAGGCGTCGACGCCGTCATTTCTGCCGACCGGCCGTACCCGCGTGCTGTCGATCATCGGGCATCCGATCAGACAGGTGCGCTCGCCCATCGCCGTCAACACCGAGCTGGCGCGCCGCGGCATCGACGCGGTTCTCGTCCCCATCGATATCGAAGTCGGCGCGCTTGGCGCATTCTTCACGGTGCTGCGGGCCTTCGGCAATTCGCCCGGCGCGATCGTGACGATCCCGCACAAGATCGCATCGGCGGGATATGTCGATGCGCTGTCGGATCGTGCGCGGCTGTTGGGAGCAATCAACATGGTGCGGCGCCTCCCCGGCGGCCGGCTCGAGGGCGACATGAGCGATGGCCTCGGCTTTCTGGCAGCCGCAGCCCAGCAAGGTGTCTCGGTGCGGGGCAAATCGGTCGCCGTGTTCGGCGGCGGTGCGGTGGGACGCGCCGTGCTGCTGGCGTGCTGCGAAGCCGGCGCATCGCGGGTCGCTTTTCAGGAGCCGGATGGCGACCGGCGTATGGAGCTGCGACGTCTGGCCGAGAGCGCCGGATTCGCCGGTCGCGTCACGCTCGATGCGATCAGCACCTATCCGGAAGCCGATATCGCCGTGAATGCCAGTCCGCTCGGGATGCGGCCCGACGATCCCTTGCCGTTTGCGCCGGATCGGCTCGCTCCCGGCGCGCATGTCGCCGACGTCGTGACCGAGCCGGAAATCTCGCCGCTGCTGGCCGCAGCCCGTGCCTGTGGCCTGACTGTGCAGACGGGCCGCGCCATGGCAGAGGCCCAGCGCGACATCCAGCTTGCGTTTTTCGGGCTCGACAAACCGGCAGGCGAACCGGCATGAGCGCAAGCAAGCCCCCCGCAATGCCGTCCGATAGTCGCGCTTTTGTGTCGAGCTTCGCACGCGGCCTCAAGGTGATCGAAAGCTTCGGACCCGACAACCGCACGATGACGGTGGCGGAAGTGGCCGAACGAACCGGCGTCGATCGCGCCGTTGCCCGCCGGCTGTTGCTGACGCTGGTCCATCTCGGCTTCGTCCATGTTCATGAGCGTCGCTTCGAACTGACAACCCGCGTGCTGCGGCTCGCCTACTCGTTTCTCTCCTCGGCCGGTCTCGGCGCTTCGCTGCAGCCATTTCTCGATGGTGTCGCGCGCGACATCAGGGAAACCATTTCGATATCCGTTCTCGATGAGGCCGAGGTCGTGTTCGTCGCGCGGTCCGACCTCCCGGGCCGCCGGCCGGCCTACGTCGTCACAACAGGCATGCGGCTGCCCGCTTTCAGCTCCGCGTCCGGCCGCATGCTGCTGGCGCATCGCCCGATCGCCGACGTCAGGAAACTTCTGGCCCGCACGCGCATCGTCCGACTGACACGCCGGACCATCGTCAATCAGGGGGAAATCGTCAGGGCTATCGCAGCCGCCCGTCGCGACGGCCACGCCCTCAACTACGAAGAGACTGAGGATGGTTTGATCGGTATCGCGGTCCCCGTGTTTAACCGCGCCGGCCTTGTGGTCGCGGCCCTCAATGCCAGCACCAGCACCGCCCGCGCCGATGAAGCGCGGGTGCAAAGCGAGATCCTGCCGCGATTGAAGGCAACGGCCGGGCAGCTGACGTCGATGCTGCCATGAGCCGGCCTCGCCTTCCCGAATCGGCCAACCGGCTCCGGAACTCGCGCCGAAAATCCCGGAACCGCCCAGGTTCTCAAACCACTTGGTGACAAGGAGTCGCGTCTAGTTTTCTTGCAAACGGCTGCGTTTACGGCCATTTACGCTCACGTGAGGTAAAGTTCCACAAAATGCTGCTGCTTCAGGCCCTTCCCACATCGATCGGCGTTGCCGCGATCGCGCCGGCGTTGCTGGTGCTATGGCTCGTCATTGCCGCCGACGAGCGCCCCGGCCCGCCCGCGCGGGTATGGCTCGCGTTCGTGCTCGGGGCCGCCAGCATTTCGTTGTTGGGAGTGGCGCGCGCCCCTTTTGCCGCGATCCTTGCGGTGCCGGGAAATCCCTGGATGACGCAGGGCCTGCGTTCCGTTTTCGGCGTCGCCGCGCCGGAAGAAATCGTCAAGGTCCTCGTGATCATTGCCGTGTCGCTGCCGGTGCGCCGGCGGACGTTTGCGGATCCGATGGATACCGTGGTCTACGGCGCGGCCGCCGGCCTCGGCTTCGCGGCTTACGAAAACCTCGCTTATCTGGTGCAGCATGCCGACATGTGGCGCTCGCTGGCGGCCTTGCGCAGCGTGCTGACGGTGCCGTTCCACGGCGCGCTCGGCATCATCGCGGGCGCCTATATCGCGATTGCCCGTGCCGGCACCGCGCTTGGCGCCCATCGCCATCATCGCGACTGGGCGCGGATCTCGAGCTGGTGCCTGGCGTTGTTCGCGCCGGTGGCGCTGCACGCCGCCTTCGACTTCCCGCTCCTGACATTGCAGAAACATCCCGATCTCGGTCCCGCCATCCGAATGCTGCTGGGGGCGGCGAGCCTCTTGATCGGCTTCAGCTCGATCGGGTTTGCCATCCGCCTGGTTCGGCGCGTCGGCCGCCACCATGCGCCGCGCACCGAAGTTGCGCGTGAGCGCCTCAGCCAGTTGCGGCGGATGTGGGCGCTCTTGCTCGTGGGCAGCGGCGCGGGCTTCGCGGGCGCGGCTTTCGTGCTGACCTCGCTCCATCACTGGTTCGTCAATCCGGATCGCAACGCCTCGCTGCTTCTCATTCCGCTCGGCATGACCTCCATTCTGATAGGCCTAGCATTGTTGCTGGCGACATCTGCGGTTTATGTGTTCGGCCGCAACCGCATCAGGACGTCCTCGGAGGGATTTTCGTCCGCGCCCGAGCCGGGCTGAATGTCGTCTTCCCGTCGTTGATCTCGCTTAAAGAGCCTCACGAACAAATTTCCCCCGCCGTCGGTGCACCGGCTATATTGGACACTCGATCGGCGCGGCAGGCATCGGGAGTTTCCAGTGACCCTTCCCCAGGACGGCGGTCCCCCAGACATCGGCAAACTACAGTCTGAAATGAACGCCAGGGTGAAGGCGCACTGGAAGGCCTTCCTGTTCGAAGGCATCGTGCTCGCTTTGCTCGGCCTGGCCGCGATGATCGTGCCGCCGCTGGCAAGCCTCGCCGTCACCATCTTCCTTGGCTGGATGTTCCTGATCAGCGGCGTTGCCGGGCTGTTCGTGACCTACTGGTCGCAGCAGATGCCCGGCTTCTGGTGGTCGCTGTTCTCAGCGGCGCTTGCCGTTCTCGCCGGCGGCATCCTGCTGGCGCGACCCATGCAAGGCATCCTCACGCTCACCATTATCGTGGGCGCCTATTTCCTGGCCGAAGGCGTCGTCACCATCATGTACGCGCTGGAGCACCGCCGCGAATTGTCGGAGCGCTGGTCCTGGCTACTGATGTCGGGCGTAATGGACCTCGTGATCGCGTTCATCATCGTCGCCGGCCTGCCGGATTCGGCGCAATGGGCGATCGGCCTGCTGGTCGGGATCAACCTCGTGCTTGGCGGCGCCTCGATGGTCGGCATGGCGCTCGCGGCACGCAAGGCCTGACGCCGCCGATTATGGGGGTGACAAGCCCGAATGGCTGGGCTATAGAGCCTGCCATGATCACGTTCGCCGCCAGCAACTTTTGGTATTTTAGCTACGACAGCTCGCTGGCGGTGGGAGGATCGCGCTCAATCTGATGAATTGAAGCCAAAAGTCCGAACAGCCGCCAAACCTGGCGGCTTTTTTATTGGCCGGCAGGTTTCCTAACCAGGAGCCACAGCCGTGTTGAGCACCACAGACGACCTTCGAATTCGCGAACTGAAAGAGCTGAGTACGCCGCAGGAGGTGATGGGCGAGATACCCCGCACCTTGACCGCGACGCGCGTCGTGATGGCGGCACGCAACGCCATCCACGCCATCCTGAACGGCACCGATGACCGCCTGCTGGTCGTCGTCGGCCCCTGCTCGGTCCACGATCCCGCCGCGGCCGTCGATTACGCCGAGCGGCTCGCCGCCTTGCGCGAAGCGCTCGCCGACCGCCTCGAGATCGTGATGCGGGTCTATTTCGAGAAACCGCGCACGACGGTCGGATGGAAGGGACTGATCAACGATCCCAATCTCGACGGCTCCTTCGACATCAACAAGGGCCTGCGCCTTGCCCGCAACGTGCTGTCCGCCGTGAATAATCTCGGTCTGCCGGCCGGGACCGAATTCCTCGACATGACGACGCCGCAATACATCGCCGACCTGATGGCATGGGCGGCGATCGGCGCGCGCACCACCGAGAGCCAGATCCATCGCGAGCTGGCGTCTGGTCTGTCCTGCCCGGTCGGCTTCAAGAACGGCACCGACGGCAATGTCCGCATCGCGGCGGATGCCGTGAAGTCGGCCTCGCATCCGCACCATTTCATGGCGGTGACCAAGGGCGGACGCTCGGCAATCGCGGCGACCACCGGCAACGAAGACTGCCACATCATCCTGCGCGGCGGTAACAAGCCAAATTACGACCGCGAAAGCGTCGAGGCCGCGTGTGTCGAACTCACCCGTGCCGGCGTCGCGCCGCGGATCATGATCGACACCAGCCACGCCAACAGCTCCAAGAAGCCGGAGAACCAGCCGCTCGTCGTCGCCGACATCGCGCAGCAGATCTCGGGCGGCGAGCAACGCATCACCGGCGTGATGATCGAGAGCAATCTCGTCGCCGGCCGCCAGGACGTGGCGCCGGGGAAGCCGCTGACCTATGGGCAGAGCATCACCGACGGCTGCATCGGCTGGGAAACAACGGTATCAGCGCTGAACGTGCTGGCCGATGCGGTAGCGACGCGCCGAAACGCGCAGCCGAGCACGTTTCGGGAAGAGCGTTCGGCGTAAAGCCACCCGGCTCGAATGACGGCGAAGCAGGGCACGCGGACGGCGCGCCCTGCTTATGCCAATTAAAGCAGCAACCCCGGTCCGGAAACGTGGACGCCTAAAATCCGGTACCCCTCCCCCAAACGGCTGATTACGCCGACAAGCCCACGGCATACGGTTTGCAAGAATCAACTTGCAGGAATCGACGGGGCTGTGGGGTAGCTCACATGACGAAATCACGCTTCGAAATATACGTTCCTGCAGTGGTCGGGCCCGTCGCCAGCCCCCTGGCGGTGGCGGTAACTCGAACAAACATTTCATTTTTGGAGTACTGCGATGATCAATTCGGCCGTTCGATTGTTGTTGGCGGTGGTTCTACTTGCTCCGGTTTCAGCATTTGCGGCCGATCAGGCCCGCGTTCAATTTTGTTGGGCGATGGGAACGTTCGACCACACGATCTACTTCGCCGAAGTCGAGAATCGCGAGGACCGGCAGGCGAGCTTCGACACGCTGCTCGAGATTTCAGGCATTGATCATCACGCCGTTAAATGCACCACGTCGGATCCTGAGACGCATCGTGTGGCGCGAGCGAAATTGATGAAGGATTGGCGGGAGTCCGAATTTGAGATCGTGAACACCACGTTCCTGTCCGATCTCGATTACTAAGAGCGGAGACTCATTAGCAGCCGGCCGCGAAAGGCGCCCTTCAGAACATCGGCGCCGACATTGCCTCAACCTCTATGGTTTTTGTCGGACGAACGCTCAGCGTGGCCAATGGCCCCATGCGGACATACACCTCGTTCGGCACCCTGTAGTCCCGCAGCACTTGCGAGATCTTGTTGAGACCGCAGGCCTCGCGTTGCACGACAAAGAGCCAGAGCGCATATCCCGCCTGTTCGACGAGGTCATCGCGGATCTTTCGATCGGAATTTGCCGTCCGCGGGCATGCGGCAAGCGCCGCCAGCGCGGCCTCAAGCCGCCGTCCAAGCCGTCCGAACGCTGACGCCCTCTCCTGGGCGAATTCATATTCGAGGGTTGCGCATCCAGAACGAAGTAAATCCAACGTCATATTGGCGCGCTCCGAAACGTGACCTGCCAATTATCTCCATCTTATTGGTCCGCCGGAGGCTCTTCAAGGCAAAGCGCAATTGCGCGAAGGGCCGTAGGACGGATTTCGCTTCAGCGGCTTTTGGACCTAGTACTTCGCAATGACGGGGCCGCCGAAGCGGTAGTTAACCCGGACCGTCGCGATGTCGACCCCCTGCTTGATGTCGTCACTGCGGGTGACTGCGGCGATCGGCTGGAAGCTGATGCTTCTGGTGCCCAGGAACAGGTGATCATATTCGACAGCGACGGACCAATTCGGCGCAAAGCCGACCTCGACGCCAGTGCCGACGGCGCCGCCCCATCGCGTTTCGCTGGCCTGATAGATGACGGTGCCACTGGCGTTGAAATAAGAGGTGTATTTGTCGTCGGCGACCGCCGCGCCACCCTTCACGTACCACAGCACATTATTCCAGGCGTAGCCGACCTGGCCGGTGAAGAGGCCGATGGCGTCGATCTTGGTCTGGTTGGTGTAAGGAATGATAGCCGTCAGGCTCGAGTTGGAGCCCTTCAGATCAGCCCAATCGCCCTGGGCTTCGAGGCCGAACACCCAACTGCCCGCCTGCCAGCGATAGCCAAGCTGACCGCCGACCACGCCGCCGTTTGCGGTGTGACAGCCTTCAGAGTTCGGGTTGACCGGGACGCCCGCCACGTTGGTGATGGTGAAGCATTCATGGCTCCAGCCACCACCGCCGTTGAGACCAGCGTAGAAGCCGCTCCAATCGTACACCGGCGCGGCAATCGGAGGAGCCTTCGTGTAGGGTCTTGCTGCGAGGTCGGCAGCAGATGCCGGGCCGGCAGCCGAGAGGATCGAGAGAAACCCAAGTCCGACAATCACCTGACGAAGCATGCTACCCCCAAGACAACGAATGCATCCCTTCTGTCACGAATCCCTTGCATGCGACAGCACACCTCATCTTCATGTCCAATATTTCGCTGGAATGTTACCTGATTGCATCAGGGGTGATTGGCCGAAGGCGTAATCCGCCCTGCGCTCCGGCGTGTCGCCGCGTTCGGATCAGAACACGTCAATCGTCGGGAAGCGAGGCTCCCCGGTGATGCAGTCCCAAAGGTAAATCGCAAGCCCGACATCGCCGGTCCAAAGCGTATACCGTCCGCGGCCAACGACGGCATGAGCGCCGCGATACTGGACGATGGCCGTCATCGCGAATTGACGTGCGCGGTCGAGCCAAGCCGGGTCGTTGGTGCGGCGGTAGAGCTTGAGGAATGCGTAGCCATTCCCGCCGGTGCCGTGGCAAAGGCCCGCGCCCTTGGTCAGAGGTCCGGCGGCCCAGGTGAAGCGACCGCCATCGACAAGGAGTGCGTCGAATTCAGGGGTGGCAAAGGGCGCATCGGCAAATGTCGTCACCATGCCGGGCGCGCCGTGGCAATGCTGACAATAGAGAGGCGGCCTCGCACGCTTGCTTCTCGCCGCCCAGTTTGTCCCGATTTCCGACGGCCACGCGTTCGCTGCGAGTGTCTGCGGCACAAATTCGGCCACCTGCGCTTGCTGCGCCGGCGTCAACCAATCCCACCCGTGCAGCAACGGAATGACATTGCCGGCAAAACCGTGAACGGGCCCCAGCCAACGGTCGTTCTCGCCATAGAGATCCTGGGTCCAAAGTTGACCTTGCGGCGTGTCCTCGAGCGCGCCCAACAGCCGCGCCGCCTGCACTTCGAACAGGCCGCGCCATCTCGGCTCCTTTGTCATCCCGGCCATATGGATTGCCGCAAGCATGGAGCCAGGCATGCCCCACATGAGCTCCCGGATCGGCAGCTCCATATTTGCTTCTGCGCGCATATGCACGAGATCCGCCAGGCTCGATGTAGGGGCGAGACGCATGGCGAGCAGCGCCGCACCCATGTCGCCCTTGAGCAGCGAACCATGCTTCCCGTAATCGGCAGGCGAATTGTTTTCGGAGGCTAAGCGCGTCCGCTCCAGAAGCCGGGGCAGAACAGGGCGGAAGTCTCTGCTAACACTGACAGCACCGATCCGATGCAAATAGTCCAGCGCCCAAATGACACCGGCGGCGCCCGTGTAGAAACTGGGGTTACCGTCTCCCACGCCATCGTCGCTTGGATGACCCGGCCAGAACGTGTCGGAATCGAACTGCGCGATGGCATCGGCTGCAATTTCTTCGATCGCGGCCCGGACGGCCAATTCATTCCAGGCGTCACCTGCGAGCGAACGATGACGACCGAGGGCAATCATGCCTGAGGGTCTCCCGAGCGCGATCCATCTTGTTCAGACGAGGGAAGGATCGCACCAATGTCGAAGGCGGCCCAAGGCCGCTCCCACTATCTTCCAATCGTCACGCCGGCGGTTGAGCGCATGGCGTCCCTGAGGCTGGTGGCTTTCATGTCATCGAGCACTTCTCTCGTCAACACGGTGGTTTGCCCGGGAATGTTGAGGATCGGCTCAGTCGCGCGCGGCGACGAAAGCCGATTGGCTTTATACGGCGCTACCGGATCAACATAGGAATTGCGATCGGCTGCCATCGCCCGCGCGGCTTTGTGCTTTAGTCCTGCCACACGCGGGCGTGCCTTGAGCGCGTTAGATCGATAGGAGCTAGTCGATCCCTGAACCGCCAACAGCGCGTGCCGCGGCGCGCTGGACGCGACGGCAAATGCTCCTCCGTCGCAGCAGCAGACAGCAGCAACAACCGCGATCGTTCGCAACATTTTGGCGGGCATGCGACCTCCCATCTCACCACAGCCCGGGATGATATATCGGCCGTTACAAATAGACGACGGCAGATCGGCACACTTGGCGCAGTTGTGATGTGTATCGGCGTGGGATGCGCGGCTGACGGTTCGCGCTATATCGGCTGCGATGCCAGGAGTGACCGGATGCGATCGGCATCGGAACGCGTGACCGGATTATAGACGATCATGCCGAGGTCGGGTCGGCCATCGACGGCAAATGCGGAATATTCCATCGTGATCGGGCCGAGGATCGGGTGCTTGAGGCGCTTGACGCCCTCGCCGTGCACATTGACGTTATTGTCACGCCAAAGCGCCGCGAATTCGGGGCTGCGCTTGCAAAGTTCGTCCACGAGTTCACCGACTTCGGACACGGCGCCGGCGCGCGCCGCATCCGCCCGGAATGCGCCGACCACGAAACGGGTGATGCTGTCCCAATCAACTTGCGCGGCCCTGACGCGCGGGTCGCAGAAGATCAGGCGAAGGATGTTGCGGTCACCCGGAGCGAGCGCGCCGTAATCGGTGAGAACTGCAGCGGCCGCGCGATTCCAGGCGACGACGTCCCAGCTGGCAGTCTTGATCAGAGCAGGACTGACCTCGAATGCATCGAGCAGTCGTTGCAAACGCGGCGTGACGCCCTCGGCGGCCTTGTAACGGACCTCCGGCGGACGTCCGAGCCCAAGCAGAAAAAGATGTTCGCGCTCGACGTCGGTCAGCATCAGCGCAGCAGCGATGCGGTTCAACACGTCCGCCGACGGCGCGCCGCCCCGGCCCTGCTCCAGCCATGTGTACCAGGTCGGACTGATGTTGGCGCGCTGGGCGACTTCTTCCCGGCGTAAGCCCGGCGTGCGTCTGCGCCCAACTGCGAAACCGAACGCCGCCGGATCGAGCCTGACGCGGCGATCCTTCAAGTAAGTCCCGAGCAGATTGTCGGCCTCGACGGACATTTGCCGATCCTGTTAGCCATTATACCATGATAACATCACTACTTTAACATGATGAACGCTTGGTCGATACCGGTCTCCGAACAAACATCGGAGACCTCCATGCGCGTATTCGTCACCGGCGCGACCGGCTTCGTCGGCTCGGCCATTGTCCGCGAACTGATCAATTCGGGCCATCACGTCGTGGGGCTCGCCCGCTCCGATACTGGAGCCGCCTCTCTGGCGGAGGTTGGCGCCGACGTTCATCGCGGCTCACTGGAGGATCTGCAAAGTCTTCGCGACGGCGCGCGCAAGGCCGACGCCGTCATCCACACCGCGTTCAACCATGACTTCTCAAGATACGCAGAAAATTGCGCGGAAGACGGCCGCGCGATCGAGGCCATGGGCGCCGCGCTGGAAGGATCCGCGCGGCCGCTGCTCGTCACCTCGGGATTTGGCGCGCTGGCGCCCGGCCGGACCGCGACCGAGGAAGATCCCCCCGATCCGCATTCCCCGCGCGTCTCCGAAGTGGCGGCTGCTGCGGTAGCGGCACGCGGCGTGCGCGTATCCGCGGTGCGCCTGGCGCGGTCGACCCATGGCAAGGGTGATCATGGTTTTGTCCCGCGTCTGATCAGTATCGCGCGCGAGAAAGGCGTCGCGGCCCATATCGGCGACGGGCAGAACCGGTGGCCCGCGGTGCATCGGCTTGACGCTGCCCGCCTCTATCGGCTTGCGCTCGAACGGAGCGTCGGGAACGGCACCTATCACGCCGTCGCCGAGGGCGTTCCGTTCAAGGCGATCGCCGAGGTGATCGGCCGCCGGCTCGGCCTGCCGGTCGTCTCCAAAACTCCGGAAGAGGCAGCCGGGCATTTCGGCTGGCTCGCCAGGTTCGCCGGCATGGACGTCCCAAGCTCGAGCGAGCGGACGAGGTCGGAGCTGGGATGGAAGCCGGAGCAGCCGGGGCTGATCGCCGATCTCGATCAGGCCCATTATTTCGATGCCTGAGCACAACCAAGTGTCTTGAGCGCGGAACCACGAGCGTGTATCGGCGCAAGCGAAATGCCGGATCGGCCGCAGCGCCGAGCCGGTGACGTCCTGCCAGGTGATGAATTGACCTCCCAACCTTCGACGAAGCCCGTGGCTGCATCCAGCTCGTTCGCAGCCATGAAGTCGCGGCCCTACCGCGCGCAGTTCGTGGCTTACGTGCTGGCGATGATGGCCGACAACATCGAGCATGTGATCAGCTATTGGGTGGTGTTCCAGAAATTCCATTCGCCGGCGCTGGCGGGCTTTGCGGTGCTGTCGCACTGGCTGCCCTTCCTGTTCTTCTCCGTCGCCGTGGGCGGGCTGGCCGACCGGTTCGACCCGCGCCGCATCATCCAGTGCGGCATGCTGCTCTTCATCGTGGCGTCCTCCGGATGGGGTGTTTTCTTCATTACCGATACGCTTGAGATGTGGCACGCGATGCTGCTTCTGGTGATCCATGGCTGCGCCGGCGTGCTGTGGCAGACGCCGAACCAGTTGCTGCTCTACGATATCGTAGGCCAAGCCGATCTCCCGAGCGCGGTACGGATGAACGCGACGGCGCGCTATCTGGGCATCCTGGTCGGCCCGGCCGTGGGCGGCGTCATCATGCTGACGCTGGGCACATCCCACGGCATCATTTTCAACACGCTGTTCTATTTGCCGATGCTGCTGTGGCTGTTCTGGGCGCCGGTCCGCGACAAGAGCCTGGCGGTGCGCCGCCTCGCCGTTCGCGGCCTTGCCGACATCGTGCAGACCATCCGCGACATCGGCACGCACCGGGTCCTGACCTTGATGACGCTGCTCGCCGGGTTGACCTCCTTCATGATCGGCAACGCCTACCACGCCCAGATGCCGGGCTTCGCCGGCGAACTTGGGCATGGCGACCCCGGCGTCGCCTACAGCGTGCTGCTGGCCGCCGACGCCGCCGGCGCGCTGCTTGCGGGCATCGTGCTGGAAGCGTGGGGTCGGCTCAAGATTTCGCCGCGGACCGCCATCGTGCTTGCCATTCTCTGGAGCCTGTCCCTGCTCGCATTCGCTTCCGTCGGGATTTACGCGCTTGCGATCGTATTACTGTTCGCCGCGGGGTTCTTCGAGCTGTCGTTCAATACGATGGCGCAGGCCCTGGTCCAGATAAATGCCCCGACCGACATTCGCGGCCGCGTCGTCGGCCTGTTCAACATGGCCGGGCTCGGCATGCGCGCCTTCAGCGGGATCACCGTGGGCCTGCTCGGTGCCGCGATCGGGATACACTGGTCGCTCGGCCTGTCGGCCGCCGTGCTATTGGCTTTCCTGCTCGTGCTCTATCGCCGCGCGGCAAAGTACGGCTGACACCGCAAGCGGCGGCCGGTCGCAAAACCAGTTCTTGAGGAGTCTGGCCCCTAGCAGCCGCGGCAGATGCTCTTGATCTTGCGGTCGAGCGCTGCGTTTTCCTTGCTCAAGGGATCGTTCGGGTCGCTCAGGTTCTTTTCGCTGGGCACGTCGCCGCGGCGGGGCTGACGGTGCCCGATCGGCGCCTCCGGGACTCCTCCGGCACTCGGGCTGCTGCTCTTTGGCATGGTCGACGTGCCGCCCTGCGCGAACGCCATAGGCATGCCAAGCAGGACCATCAGCGCGACCGACAAGATTGTTCTTTGCATCCTGATTCTCCCGCCTTTTAGATTCATTTATCGTGTCCGCTCCGGCACGTCGATCGTTGCGCAGTTACGGCGTCCCTGGGCGGCGCAGTCCTGCGCCTTTCGTACATCGGCCATGGTGCCGAGCAGCCAGATTCCGGCGGCCACCAGCACCACGAAGAAGCCGAGCAGCACCGCATTTTCGATACCGCGATGGCCGCCCTCCTCTTCCGGCGGCTCCCGCTTCTCCTCGCCGTTCTCCGTCATCGCGAGATCACGGCTTTGGCGGATAGAGATGAACGTCGCCGCAATAGTCGACGATACGATACCGCGTTTCCGAGGATAGTTCAGATTCACTGGAACTTGCATGCGACAAATAATTCGGTCCAATCGGCGCCTTTCCATGGCCGCCGGGAATATCGAGCACATATTCCGGTTGGCACAGGCCCGAGACGCGGCCCCGCAAATGGCGCATCAGTTCCTGGCCTTCGGCGACGGTGGTGCGCAGATGCGCGGTCCCCGGCGCCAGATCGCCGTGATGCAGGTAATAGGGTTTGATCCGATTTTCGACAAAAGCACGCATCAGCGCTTCCAGCGTCGCCGTATCGTCGTTGACACCGCGGAGCAGCACCGTCTGGCTCACCAGCGGAATGCCGGCGTCGGCGAGCCGCGCGCAGGCGGCGCGGGCCTCGCCCGACAATTCGCGCGGATGATTGGCGTGAACGGCGATCCAGGTCGTCGCGCCGTCCACACGCAACGCCCCGATCATGTCGCCATCGATGCGCGCGGGCGCCGCCACCGGAACGCGGGTGTGGATGCGGACGATCTTGACGTGATCGATGGCGGCGAGATCAGCCATGATCTCGGCCAGCCGCCGCGGCGACAGCATCAAGGGGTCGCCGCCGGTCAGGATCACTTCCCAGATTTCCGTATGCCCACGGATATAGTTCAGCGCATCGCGATAGGCCGCATCCGACAGCGCCGTTGCCTTGCCCGGCCCGACCATCTCGCGGCGGAAGCAGAAGCGGCAATACACCGCGCAGACATGCACCAGCTTGAACAGGACGCGGTCGGGATAACGATGGACGATGCCGTTAACCGGCGAATGCGCGTCGTCGCCGATCGGATCGGCATTTTCGCCCGGCGCGCTCACCAGTTCGAGCGCGCTCGGGATAAACTGCCGCGCGATCGGATCGTCCGGATTTTCGGTGTCGATCAGGTTGGCGAGTTCTGGCGTCACGGCAATCGCGTAGCGCGCGGCGACCTGCTCGAGGTCGGCCAGATCAGCTGCCTTCGCCAACCCGCGCTCGATGAGATCGGCGGGCTGCCGCAGCGTTGCCGACAATTTCGGATCGATCCTGTTCATGTCTCTCCTGAAGGTGGCGTCCACACCACCTGGTCCACCCGCAGCGCGCCGCTCGCCAGCATCACCAGCCGGTCGAAACCGAGCGCGACGCCGCAGGACGGTGGCATCTCGGCAACGGCTGCGAGAAAATCCTCGTCCAGCGGATAGCGTTCGCCGTAGCGCCGCTGCTTCTCGTCCATGGCTGCGGCGAAACGGCGGCGCTGTTCGTCGGCATCGGTCAGCTCACCAAAGCCATTGGCGAGTTCGACGCCGCAGGCATAGACCTCGAAACGTTCGGCGACGCGCGGATCGGCCGCTTTCGTCCGCGCCAGGGCCGCCTCCGGCGCCGGATATTCGAACAACACGGTCAAACGCCCCTGCCCCAGATTGGGTTCGACATGCTCGACCAGCACCTTGCTGAAAATGTCCGACCAGGTGTCGTCATCCGTGATCCGCACCCGAGATTTGGCCGCCGCCGCAAGCGCCGCTCGATCGCCCTCGCCAAGGCTGATGGTGGAGAGCAGATCTACTCCGGCAAAACGCTCAAACGCGGATGCCACCGTCAGCAGTTCCGGCTCGGCAAAGGGATCGGCCGTTCTGCCGCGGAACGAAAACCGGCCGATCCCCGTCGCCTGCGCGGCGTGTGCGATGACGACGATGGTGTCGGCCATCACGGCGTCATAGCTGGCGTTGGCGCGGTACCACTCCAGCATGGTGAATTCAGGCAGATGCAGATCGCCGCGCTCGCGGTCGCGGAACACGCGCGCGAATTCGAATATCTTGGTCTCGCCGGCGGCGAGCAGTTTCTTGGCGGCGAACTCCGGCGACGTTCGCAGATAGCGCATCGCCCGGGTGCCATCGTTACCGAGTATCTCAGTACGAGGCGCATGCAGGTGCGTCTCGTTGCCCGGCGAGACCTGCAGGATGCCGGTCTCCACCTCGCAAAATCCCTGCTCGTCGAACCAACCGCGCACCGCCCGCGTGATCGCGCTTCGCGCCGACAGGAACGGCTTCCGGTCGGCGTGCCGCGCGGCGGACCACCACGGCGACGGCTGATCGGTCCCAGCCATCAGCAACAATCCCTGTCCAGCCGCCACGCAGCGTTCCCCGCCGGGCCTAAAAAGTCGCTCAAGGAATCGGCAAATACCATTGAAATTGTTCGACTTTCTCTATGATTCCGCCACTCGGCGGCGGCGTCCGGCACTTAATCCATCTTGTCATGGCGAAACCCGCTCGCCTTGTCCATTCACCCGATAAGCCTCGGGCCGCGTGCTGAACCTTGTGGCCCGCACCGCAGTCCAATGGCCAGAATTTGCAACAGGATACGCGCATGTCTGGCGGCTGGGTGGGAAGAACTGCAATCCTCTTGTTAATGGTTTTGGTCACGGTGGCGCCGGCCAGCGCCGACAGCCCCGGCAGCGAATTGAAACGGCTGGAGGATGCGGACGAAACGTTCACTTCACCGGACGGCCAGGTAACCGTTGAGCAATATCAGGGGAAGAAGGGCGAGGACGATCTTGTCTACCAGTTCTGGACCTTCGACGCGAAGCATGAGCACGGCGCTCTGCTGAACCCCGGCGAAGATACCGACCTGGCCGGGTACCGCGCCGGATTCCGATTTAGCCGCAACAGCCAATGGCTGGTGCGGATGCAGAAACTCGGCGCCGGCTATCACACGCTGTTTCTGTACCGGCGGACCGGTTATCAATTTTCACCGGCAACGCCAAAGCCGCTCGGCGAGATGGCCTGGGATTATTTCTTCAGCCAGCCGGTGTCCAGGAAGATGCACAGGAAATCCAGGGATCGCGATTCGCTCAACCACAAGCAGGTACATCTGCTCCAGGGGATGGACGACAATTACGCCTCGATGGGAAAGCGTTGGCCTGACAGCCGCTATATCGTGCTCTCCCTTTCGTTCGATTCACAGGGCGAGCAGCCGAAGAAGCCCTGGATCGAAGGCTGGCGCTGCGTCTTCGATACGAAAACCGGGCAATTCTCGATTCCCTCCGATTTCGTCGACCACAACACGCAGGCGGTCGAGTTCCCCCAGCGGCGCCGACGATAAGCCCAGCAAAATAGGGCCGTTACGGCCCCAGCCATTCCCCTGGGAATGGCGGCAAAACGCTGGCATCGACGGGCAAAATCAGTATGTTGCAGCCCGAAACCGCCTGATCGGCCCTGCGGACGCCCATGTCCGCGAATGGGCCGAAGGCCAGAAATTCAGGAAAACAGCTTTGAAAGTCATCGCCAGTTCTATCCGCAAGGGCAACGTCATCGAGCAAGACGGCAAGCTCTACGTCGTCCTTTCGGCCGAAAACATCCATCCCGGCAAGGGAACTCCCGTCAGCCAGATCGAAATGCGCCGCATCGGCGACGGCGTGAAGGTGTCGGAACGCTACAAGACGACTGACCAGGTCGAGAAGGCCACCGTCGAGGACCGCAATTTCAACTACCTCTATGAGGATGGCGACGGCTTCCACTTCATGAACGCCGAAACCTATGATCAGGTTCAGGTGTCGAAGGAGATCGTGGGATCGTCCGCGCCCTATCTGCAGGAAAACATGACGGTGAAGCTGTCGATGCACGACCTCAATCCGGTCGCCATCCAGTTGCCGCAGCGCGCGACCCTCGAAGTTGTGGAGACCGAGCCGGTCACCAAGGGTCAGACCGCGTCTTCCTCCTACAAGCCTGCTATCCTCTCCAACGGCGTGCGTACCTCGGTGCCGCCGCATATTGGAACGGGAACACGGATTGTCGTCATGACCGAGGACGGCTCCTACGTCGAGCGCGCAAAGGATTAACGCCGCGCCCTAGGCTACGGAGCATACGCCGGGGGGACGATGCATTGGGTATCAAGGCTGTCAGCTTGCTCTCGCGGTGGCTGGCAGCCTTTTGTTTGCTCTTTGCCTGGGTGACCGGCGTTTCCGCCAACGAGTTCCGGACGCCGTCGATTTCGGCCATTCGCGTCGAATGGCGCGCCGCTCTCGATCAGCTTCGCACCGAGATCAGTTCCCAGCCGGCGATCACCTCGCGCTTCACCTTCGCAGGCCGGGCGCGGCTGCCGACAGGAGATCCGCGCGCAACACCCGCGCTGGTGCAACTGAACGCGATCAATTCGCCGATGTTCACCGGCATTGCGAACAGTCCGGTACCGGTGCTGTTGCCGTTCGACACCGCGGCCTATCTCGAAGCCGAGGCCGGAGGCACGCGCCATCCGGCGGTGTCGCGCTATCAGGCCGACTTCCGCCCCGTCGATGTGTTTCACGCCGGCCCCTCCGGCTACGACGCGGTGTTTTCGCTGGAGCCCGGCGCCGGTGACGGCCTGCCGTCGCGAACTTTCGCCCGGCCGGTCGAGGTGCAGATCACGGGCTCGGTGCTGGTCTACGACCTTGCCGATCCGCGCGGCGGCAAGGGCGAGCCAGTCAGGGCGCTGACGGCGCAATTCCCCGACATCCGCCGCTTCATCCGCGAAGGCTATGTGCGCTACGCCTTCACCCGCTTCGGCGTGCCCTATGTGGTGTCGATCCAGTGCCTCGATTCAGCGGCGCGCCCGCGCAGGCTCGCTTGCCGCGAGGCCTATCCGGTCGCCGAGCGTTTTCTGAAGGCGCTGCGCATCGCAGGCGGCCAGCCGGCGCGCCCGCGCTTCGATATTCCTTCCGGCATCGCGGAGCGGCCGGCGGCGGCTTCTGCAGACTTCACCTATCGCCCGAGCGGCGACATCATCGCCCGCAGCGGCGCGCGCAGGCGCGGCGGCCACGCCGATCTCGCGGTCTATTCGCAGATCCGCTTTCCGCTGGAGAGAGCCCCGGTTCTGGTCAGCTCGCAGCAGTTCGGCACGCGCAAATCCGGCGACCGCATCGGCGTCTACCCGTGGCGGGACAATTTTTGCGAGGCGCGCAGCTTCCAGGTCGGACAATGCGCGGCCGGCTTCGGCCACCAGGGCCAGGACATCCGCCCCGCGCCCTGCCCGCCGAACAGCGGCACCGAGAGTACCTGCCATCCGCGGAAACAGGCCGTCGTCGCCGTCCGCGACGGTGTCGTCATCCGTTCCCTCAAGCAGCAGGCGGCGACGCTGCAGATCAACACAGGCAACGAGCACATCCGTTTCCGCTATATGCACATGAACCCGTCAGCCATGGATGCCGATGGCGTCCTCAACGGCCGCCGCCTCGCCGAGGGCGAGAAGTTCGGTGTGGTATCTAACTATCTCGATTTCCCCAACGGCACGTCGTACCACCTGCACTTCGACGTACAGGTGTTCACGCGCGACGGCTGGATCTGGGTCAATCCCTACACCACCCTGATCGCGTCCTACGAACGGCTGATCCGCGGCCGCGGCCGCGAGATCGGCACCCAACCTCCGGCCGTCGCCGCCGTGGCACACGCGTTGCCCCAGAATATCCTCCGTCAAGTCGCGCGGTAAGACGGCGCGAACCAGGGCGTGACCTCGCAAGCTTCGGCGACGCGCTTTGCACCCAATGCGTTGCGAATGCGGCCCGCGGGCTTGACGTAAATCGGGCCGGAGCGAAGCGCCGGGATGCCGCCTTCATTTTGGAAGGCATTCGACGTTGTAAGCGATGATGACTTGCGCCGGGTCAGCCTTGCGAAGGCTCTTCAAGTCCTCCAAACCGCTTCTGAGTTTGGCTCCTGCCTCTTGCAGGCTGCCCTCGAGTGCCGACTTGGCTGCCTTGCATCGTTCCTCATTGGAGAACTCCTGAAACACCACGGTGGGCAGAAGCCTCCATTCGGCTCTGTCGTCGGTAGCAGCCGGGCTGACTGAGTAGGAGAAGACGTACATCAGGACCCACATCGGTATGCTCCACATGCGACGGAAGCAGTAGAGCTGCGCCAATAAAGCAGCCCTGCCTCGCTGGCTCAGAGACTGTCGTGATGTCGTTCCGTGGCTCGTCAGCAAGCCATGATCTAGATCAACGGGTGATGGAGTTGCCGCGATCTTTTCGACCCGGCATTCTGCCGTTTCGCACGATCCAGGTTAAGTAACCGGGCGCGAAGGTCCTTTGGCGCAAGACCCGCGCGTCATCAACGGTAGTTTCCGTCGCTTACGAAGCCGCAGCGCCGACGGCCGGTTTCCGCGCCGGTGGCGTCCAGCGAAACGCCGCGCCGAACCTGTTCCAGACATTGATCGACGCCACCGCCGAGGTGAGATAGGCGAGTTCTTTCTCGGAGAACTCCGCGCTCGCCTCTGCATAGACCTCGTCGCTGACGCCTTCGCTGAGCAAGGTCAGCGCTTCCGTCCACGCCAGCGCCGCGCGCTCGCGTTGCGAGAACTGCGGCGCCTCGCGCCACACCACCACAAGATTGAGCTTGTCGGAGGGCACGCCGAGCTTCTCGCCTTCGAGAATGTGATACTGCACGCAGAAGGCGCAGCCGTTTATCTGCGAGGCACGCAGCTTGATCAGTTCGAGCAATTGCTTGTCCATGCCGGCCTTGCCCGCGACCTGGCCGAGCGCTCGCACAACCTCGTAGGCGTCCGGCGTCAGCGACATGAAGTCCTTGTACTCTTTGCGGGCGTGTGACATCGGCCGTTCCTCATGTTATCAGTGCTCTGATTTATTATAAGAGCACTGATATGCAGCGCAAGGCATCACGGAGCATGGCGGCACGATCGCGAAATCCGTCGGCGAAAACTCAGCAAGCAACGCAAAAGCCGGCAGCCGGCAAACCCGGGCGACATTCGCAGCAAGAAAGTCGCACACCTTTGATGCTGCGCCCGCCGCCGCCCGGCGAAGGCAAGCGCGGCGAACAGGGCTACCTCGCCTATCTCCTGCGCCAGGCGCAAGGAGCGACCCGGCTGGCGATGGAGCGCTCGCTGGCCGAGCTCGGCGTGACCTCCCCGCAATTCGTGGTGCTGACGATGCTCAAGGCCTATCCCGGCCTGTCCGGCGCCGAGCTCGCGCGGGTCGCGATGCTGACGCCGCAGACCGTCGGCGTCATCATCGGCAACCTCGAGCGCGACGGCGCCATCCGCAAAACCCCGCATCCGGTCCATGGCAGGATGCTGCAATGGACGGTGACGCCGCGCGGCGCGGCCCTGCTGGGTCGGTGCCGCCGGCACGCCGAGACGGTCGAACGACGGCTGGCGGCCGGGCTCTCCGCCGAGGCGGAGCGCACGATCCGGCGCTGGCTTGCTCGAATTGCTACGGATTTGTAAGAAAATCGCCGGTTCCCGCGGCGTCTTGGCTTTTGGCCCGGACGTCCCGCCCCGCTAGAATGGGGGGCATGAAACATCCCGATTCTCCGATCTCCCCGACCCGTCGCACCTTGCTGAAGGCCGGCCTCGGCGGCGGCATCCTGCTGGCCGCGCCATCCGCCGCGTTTGCCGCGCCGGCCGGCTTCGACCAGTGGCGCGACAATTTTCGCCCGCGCGCACTGGCCAAAGGCATTTCGGACGCGACCTGGACGCGGGTGATGGGACGCATCGAACCCGACATGACCGTGTTCCGGCAAATGCAGAAGCAGCCGGAATTCCACGAACAGATCTGGCAATACATCAACCGCCGCGTCTCCGACTGGCGCATCATCAACGGCCGCGAGGCGCTGAAAAAGAACGAGGCGCTGTTCGCCCGCATCGAGCAGGATTTTGGCGTCGAGCGCGGCACGCTGCTGGCGCTGTGGGGCGTTGAATCGGCCTATGGCGATCCCTTGGTGCAGCAGAACCATATGCGCCCGGTTTTCCCGGCGCTCGCAGCGCTTGCCTGGAACGAGCCGCGCCGCCGCGCCTATTGGGAAACCGAACTGATCAATGCGCTCAAAATCGTCGACCGCGGCTGGAGCACGCCGGAGGAGATGCGCGGCTCCTGGGCCGGCGCGATGGGCCATACGCAATGGATGCCGGAAGTCTGGCTCAATGTCGGCATGGACTACGACAAGGACGGCCGCGTCTCGCCGTTCGGCAAGCCCGACGATGCGCTCGGCTCCAGCGCGCGCTTCCTGCTCAACCGCGGCAAGTATCACCGCGGCGAGCATTGGGGCTATGAAGTCCAGACCTCAAGCGGCGCTTCGAGCGGCAGCCGGACCTACGCCGCATGGGCCAGCGCCGGTGTGACGCGCGCCGACGGCAAGCCGTTTCCGCAGCCGAACACGTCCGCACAGATGTGGGTGCCGGTCGCCGGCGGCCCGTCATTCCTGCTGGGCCCGAATTTCTATTCGGTCAAGAGCTACAACCCGTCGATGAACTACGCGCTGGCGATCTGCCATCTCGGCGACCGCATTCTGGGCGCGCCGCCGTTCATCAACCCCTTCCCCGGCTCCGAACGCGCGCTCACGTTGGCTGAAGTGCAGGAAGTTCAGACACGGCTGACAAAAGCCGGCTTCGACACCGGCGGCACCGACGGCCGCGTCGGCAACGACACCATGAAGGCGGTCAGGGATTACCAGACCAAGATGGGACTGTTGCCGGCGGATGGCTATGGTGGGTTGAAGGTGCTGGCGCGGTTGCGGCAGGGAAACTAGTCCAGGTCAG
>Ga0081455_10001541_pt1 | contig 28384 bp, 35 predicted proteins | sample TabmetS3T2R1_FD_70207 | JGI IMG/M metagenome (GOLD analysis project Ga0081455, IMG submission 70207) | Tabebuia heterophylla rhizosphere microbial communities from the University of Puerto Rico - S3T2R1 | ecosystem: Host-associated > Plants > Roots > Rhizosphere ... | reverse complement strand
ATCCTGGCCAAAGTGGCCCCCTCAGCCGAATAGGCGCGCCTTCCTTCTCTCCCGTCTCACCGCTTTACCCATCGCTCGAGCAATGGACCTCATCGGTCCGGGCTATTCGAATTCCAGGAAGTATTGCTTGGGCAGGAAGGTGTGTTCTTTCGCTAGGCGATAGCCGGCCTCCGTCATTTCCTCGATCACTTTCTCACGGGGCACGAGATGACGCTTGGGAAAGCTCAATTCGCCGGAACGTTCATCGTGATAAAAGTCGATGATCGCAATGCGGCCACCAGACTTGAGCGACGTTTTGACGTTGCGAAAATACAGGGCACGGTCTTCGAGGTGGTGGTAGGTGTTGCAGACGAAAATCAGATCGACCGCTTCAAAAGGAATCTTTGGGCTGTCCGGCCTGGCGAGGATGAATTCCGCTTCGAACGACCGGTGCATGTGGACGAGGCTGTCTTCCACATATTTCAAGGCTTCGGGTTCGATATCGATCACATACACTTTGCCGGCGTCGCCGATCGCCTCCACAAACCGCCGGGTAAAGTAGCCGGAGCCGGCGCCAAGGTCGGCGACGTACATGCCCGGCTTGAGTGCCAAAGCGTCGACGACCTGCGCCGGTTTCTGATCCTGATCGCGCTCGGGACGATCGAGGCGATCGAGGTATTCCATGACATTGGGCATCCGCTCGTGCTGATGCCCTTGCTGCGCCGACGCCGGTCGCCCCATCGGCAGGCCTACGCTTACCAGTGCGAGGCCCGCGATGGCGATCCAGCGGCCGGTCGCTTGCCGCCTCGTCATTCGTCTTACTTCTTTTTTCCTAACGTTTGTTGCAGCACGCCCTTCCATTCGTCGCGGTTCACCGCCGGTAGAGTCGTGATCTGAATGTGCCCGAGCGAGGCGTTGAGCACGGCGGCTTTCATAGCGGTCTTGTTGTCAGGAAATTCCCAGATGGCGATGACGTCGTACTCGCCAAGACAGTAGTAGGCCTGCACGAGCTTCCCACCAAGGGATTTGGCGTTCTGCTTCACCATTTCGGCCCTCTCAATTCCCTTATCCTTCATGGTTTGAAGACCGTGCTGAGTGAACTTCACGAGGCTGACGTAGGTCTGCATAGCGGCCCTCCTGTTTGAAAAGTAAAGTGCGATTTGTCGTGCGCAGTCGTGCGCCAAATTGTAAGCGCCTTCTCAGTACGTAACAATATGGCTCTCGATTGATCCATCCAATTGCTCGCTTTCTTTAGAGATTGGGTCTGGTTGGTCTTCAACTGTGCGCGTTCGGCGAGCAAAGGATGCCAAGACTTAAAGCAAGGGTTTTCCCTAGGCCGCCTGAACGTGAAACCGGCACATAGTAGACCCACAGCTTAGCACTTGTCCGATCAACGCGGCAGGAGAGGGAGGCTTTATAATGGACATGCAGCACCTGATCAAACAGTTCATTTCTGACGGCAAGAGTCTCTACCGGAAACTCCGGAGCCACGGGGAGGAACTCTCCGACTTGGACTTGGTCGCACTTCGAGAGCAGCTGCATATGCTCGATACGGAAGCCGGCCATCTCCAGGACCTCAAGTCGGACGGCATCACCTTCATGTTCCATGGTCGAAAGCCGCAATCCGATAAACCATATATGCGCAAATCGGCTTAGCCTGAAACATCAGTACTCGTTTTCAATTCCACTTGGTTGCCGATCTGAACACCGACGGGCGGTGTGTCATGCCTCGCCCTGTGTCCTTCACCGAACCAGCACCCATAGGTGTTTTATCGTATGCGATTAGTGTAGGCTCGTGCTGTGAAACCCGGATATCGCTTGATCGTCGTCGATCGCGACGGCGTATTGGTGTCGGAATTCCAGGTAACCGAGCGCGACCTGTCCGATCCGCCGGCGTTCGTGGCTGCGATCAAGCGGTCGATCGAACAGGTGGAAGAGGAAGAGCCATAGATGAGCGGGTCGATGCGTGCGCCGACCACACCACAGGATTTGGCACGGTCCAGTCTGTCCGTGCTGTTTATGATCGGCCTCATTGCCGCCTCATTTTGGATCCTGCGGCCATTCCTTCCGGCGCTATTGTGGGCGACGATGATCGTCGTCGCGGCCTGGCCGCTGATGCTGCAGATCGAAGCCCTTCTCTGGGGGCGGCGGGCGCTGGCCGTAACTGTGATGACGGTGGCGCTGCTGCTGATTTTTGCCGTACCGTTCTCATTGGCGGTCGGGACACTCGTCGCTCATCTCGATGAGATTGTCGACTGGGCGCAGTCGCTCAAGTCTCTCAGCCTACCGGCGCCGCCGAGCTGGGTGGAAAGCATTCCGTTTCTGGGTCCCAAGACCGCCTCGGTATGGCGGGAATTCGCCTCGTCAGGCCCGGAGGAATTGGCCCGCTATGCCGCTCCCTATGCCCGCGTGACCGGGAGCTGGCTGCTCGCGCAGCTCGGGAGCCTCGGGGCAATGACAGGGCAGTTTCTGCTTACGGTGCTGATCGCGGCGGTGTTGTTCGCTCGTGGAGATATTGCGGTCACGGACTTGTGCCGGTTCGGACGGCGATTGGCTGGATCGCGTGGAGAGCGGGCGGTCAATCTGTCCGGACAGGCGATCCGTGGTGTCGCGCTCGGCATTGTCCTCGTGGCTCTCGGGCAAGCCGTCCTCGCAGGAATTGGGCTCGCCGTTGCGGGCGTGCCGTTCGCCGTGTTGCTCACGGCGTTGATGTTCCTGTTCGGCATCGTCCAGGTGGGCGTAGTGCCTGTCCTCGTGCTCGCCGTGGTCTGGTTGTACTGGCAAGGCAGTACTGGATGGGCCACCGCACTCTTGTTCTGGACGATTTTCGTCGGCACGATTGACAATGTGATCCGCCCGATCTTGATCCAAAAAGGCGCCCAACTGCCGCTGCTGTTGGTCGTTGCCGGCGTCATCGGTGGGTTGATCTCATTCGGTCTCGTGGGAATTTTCGTCGGGCCGGTCGTGTTGGGGGTGAGTTATATGCTCTTTGAGGCTTGGTTGTGGGAAGAGACGGAGGAGCCAGCAGAGGGAGCCTCATGAGGGGCGGCGTTTTTGTTGGCTGCCTGTGTCTGATTTTGCTGATGCTTGCGCCGGCGTATTCGGAGCAGGATCGGGGCGTCTGGCGCACCGAAGCACCGGCATCCATGAAACGGACGGAAGTGGCCGCTGCGACAGTCGGCGGAAAAATCTACGTCGTCGGCGGTTTCGAAGAGCCCAGCTTGGGCAACGTGCTAAATTTTGCGATTACGCCTGCAGTCGAGGAATACGATCCTGCCACGAATCGATGGACTGCCAAGGCTCCCATGCCGGTGGGGCTGCACCACGTGGGCGTTGGTGTCGTTGGCGGGCGCCTGTACATCATCGGCGGCTACAAACAGTCGGGATTGAGTGTATGGGGACCGGTGGCCACCGTCTATGCTTATGATCCAACCACGGATACCTGGAGCGAACGAGCGCCCATGCCGACGGCTCGCGGGGCGTTGTCCGTCACCGTGCACGAAGGCAAGCTCTACGCAATCGGGGGTTACGAGGGGAGAGCCAACAGTGCAGCCGTCGAGGTGTACGATCCAGTGCGGAACAGCTGGTCTGCACGCGCCGCGTTACCCACCCCACGCGACCATCTGGCGACGGCAACGGCGGCTGGAAAGATCTACGCCGTGGGCGGGCGGCTGAAAGGCGACTATCATCGCAATCTCTCTACGACCGAGGTGTATGATCCCAACGCCGATAAGTGGAGCGCAGCGCCGGATCTTCCGACCGCTCGTAGCGGCATCACAGCCGCTGAGGTTGGCGGCCGGGTGTACGTGTTCGGCGGGGAGGGCGCCGACGGGACGTTCCACGAAAACGAAGCCTATGATCCGGCCAAAAACGTCTGGCAAGCCATGGCGACAATGCCCACCGCACGTCACGGCCTCGGATCGGCTGTCGTCGACAGCCGGATTCATGTCCTCAGTGGCGGTCCGACTCCAGGCGGCAGTTTCAGCAATCTCAACGAAGTTTATTCTCCGCCGGGGGGAGGCCGCTAAACGCTTTTTCGCCACACTCTCAACCACCGTTCTGAAAGTAGCTTCGGTAGCACTCTTGGACGGAGAGTGTGTCCTCAGGTCGCACCAGACGCTCCCAAACATCTCCTGCCCCGACCTCGCCTTCCTTGACGACTGCCAGATAAAAGCCACAACGCCCGCTCGCATGAAACCGTTGCGGCATGTCGGGGCGACCGAATCGCACGCCGAGTTTGTAGCACGGCATGCGGGGCTGCGTGACCTCGACCACGGCACTGCCGATGCGGTATTGATCGCCGATGCAGACTGACCATTCATCCAATCCCTCGGTCGTGAAATTTTCGCCGAACATGCCGTAGGACAGTGGGATGCCGGGGAGCTCACTGCGCCAGAACGAATAATGTTCGGACGGATACACATAGACGGCCTTCTCCCATCCGCCGTGCACGCGTAAGTCGGCTTGCTCGTCACCCTCCAGATTATTCCGGCGCAGCATGATGCGGCCTACTACCGGATCCTTGTAGATGCCCGTCTTCACCATCCTTCGCCGCCATGTTACCTTGCGCGGACGTCCGACCTGGATTGAGAGAACTTTCATGATGCGCCTCCCGATGAGTGCCCGACAGAAGTGGTCCGTCGGGCGAAGTGAACTTCGTTCACTGTCTGCACGCTGCGACTTCAGCCTGCTCCAACGAGTGCAAAAACTCGACGATCGTGGCCCCGATTTCTGCACTGTGCGTTTCGAGCGCAAAGTGGCCTGTGTCAAACAGCCGGACCAGCGCATTGGGATTATCCCGGGTGAAGGCGGACGCTCCGGCCGGCAAAAAAATGGGGTCTTCCTTGCCCCAGACGGCGAGCGTCGGCGGCCGGTGCTCCCGAAAATACTCCTGAAAGCGGGGATAGAGCTTCACGTTGTTCCCGTAGTCCAGAAAGAGATCCAATTGAATGTCCTCGTTGCCGGGGCGTCTCAGCAAGGTGCTGTCGAGAACGTATGATTCAGGGGCGACGCTCGATTGATCGCTGCCGTGGGTGTATTGCCACTTGATGGAGTCCGGCGAGAGGAATTCTTTTAATGCATGCCGATTTTCTGAGTTAGGATCGGCCCAGTAGCGCTGAATGGGATTCCAGATCGCGCTAAAACCTTCCTCATAAGCATTCCCATTCTGGGACACGATCGCCGTGATCTGGTCAGGATGCCGGAGGGCCAGCCGAAGACCGACCGGCGCACCGTAATCGAAAATGTAGATCGCATAGCGGGTGAGGCCGATCCCTTCCGTGAATCGATCCATCACCTCGGCCAGCTGATCGAATGTATAGGCAAAGTTCGACCGGCTCGGCGCGTCGGAAAATCCAAACCCGGGAAGATCAGGAGCAATCACACGGACATGCGGCGCAAGGATCGGAATCAGGTTGCGGAACATGTGCGAAGAGGAGGGAAAGCCATGCAGCAGGAGAATGGCGGGGGCGGTAGGCGAGCCGGCTTCACGGAAAAAAATCGTGAGTCCATCCACGTCTTGTTTGCGATAGCGGATCGATGCGTCATGGGTAGTCATGAAGGCTCCTTTGGTTGGTGCAGTGGTATAACCAGTAAAACTGTATATTGACGGTTATACCAACCGTAGGCTAACCTGTCAAGTATGGATTTACCGGTGCAGCCAAAAGGGCCCTTTCTCTTCATTGGTAACCAGCCTTGTCTGGATTTCGTCAATACCGACCTGGTGATGAACGGACAACCCACGGACCTGTTGACTTCCTTTCCGGATCTGATCGCCTGGGTCATTCAAGCCGGTCTGATGACGGCAGAGGAAGCCAAGGAGATCGAACGGGAAGATGCCCGCCACGGAACGGACACACTACGACGGGCGAAGGCATTTCGGACGACTATGCAGGCACTGGTCGAACGCCTTGCCGTCCACAAATCTGTTCCACAGACTGCGGTTGACGCCATTAATCACCTGTTACGTCATCGGATCGGCTACCCTCAGGTCACACGGCGAAACCGTACCTTTGAGCGGACGCATCAGGCAGAAGGCGAGGGCTCGAGTCGGTTGCTGGGGTTGCTAGCTGAGACAGCCAGTGATTTGCTTTGCACGTGCGATGTTTCATTGATCAAGAAATGTCAAAATCCGGCGTGCGTGCTGTTTTTTTATGATACGACCAAGAACCATGCTCGTCACTGGTGCAGCATGAGTGGTTGTGGAAACCGCAGCAAGGTCGCGGCCCACTATCATCGCCACCGGAAACACAAGACATGAAGATGGAAGTCCACACGGTGGCCGGCATCGACGTCGGCGGTTCGAGGAAGGGCTTCCACGCCGTTGCACTGCGCGGAAAGAAGATTGTGGCCAAGCTGGCGACTTGCCACGCTACTCATCTCGCGGGCTGGTGTCGTGCGCAGGGCGTGTCGGCTGTCGGGATCGATGCACCTTCTCGGTGGAGTCTTACGGGACGGGCGAGGGTATGCGAACGCGAACTGGCAGGTCTTGGCCTGTCATGTTTTGCGACTCCCGGTCAGGCGATTGGAGAAGTACACCCGTTCTATCGGTGGATGGTCCATGGGGCCGAGCTGTTTCGGCTGCTGGCACCGGAGTATCGGCTCTACGATGATCGGACCCCGTTGTTCGAGCCTCTCTGCTTCGAGACCTTTCCGCAGGCCATTGCTTGCGCGTTGGCCGGCAAAAAACTTTCCGCCAGGCACAAACGCGTAGAACGCCGGCAGATATTGGAAACAGCCGGCATCGGAAGCAATGCTCTGACCGCCATCGACGACATCGATGCCGCGCTCTGTGCTGTGGCCGCTCAGCATGTCCTCTCTGGGAGCTTCAAAGCCTTAGGCGACGCAGCGGAAGGATACATCCTCCTTCCAACTTCCTCACAGAATCTTTCCCGTTCTCTAACAAAGAACAGCTTGACTTGCCGCTGAGGTTACATTACAACCGCGAGGGTTCTCGGTGGCGTTGGCATTTGAGGAACAGCTCGCTGCCCCGCTCATGCACTCCGCCTGAATTCTCTCTCACCGCTTTTACCGGAACGAATCGCTGACGGTCTCCATGGAATTCAACGGTACGCCGCGCACGGATGCATTTACACAAGGCTGCCGCGACTTCATTCGCTCGCTCACGTACGAAGCGATCCTGGCGTGCACGGTCTATGGCCCGGCCATGCTCTTCATGATCGGACCGGCGGCGATCGTGACGAGCCATCCGCTGATCATCATCGTGCTGCATAGCCTGCTCGGCTTCGGGATGAGCTGGACGATCCACTCCATGGGGCATCGCTTAATGGTGTTGCTGCCCCAGGCGCCGCAAAACATTTATCTCTCGCCACGCCTGTGCCTCCCCGTGAGGTTGACGCTGAGGCGCTTCGTGTGGATGTTGGAAATCCTCGTGGCGGCCGGCGTGTTGTGCGGTATTGCCGCAAAGCGATTCGTGACCGAGGATCCCATCACAAGCGCTCTGCTGATTGTCGTTGGACTTGGCCTTTATTTTTTACCCGTGTACCTGACCAAACTGTGGAGCGAGCGGTATTATCCAGCCTTGACGCAGTGGGGTCCGACTGGGGACGTGATCAACAAGTCCTTCCCCGACCTCCGTTCCTTCTTTCGGCGCTAACTTCTCGCTCGTTTGCTCTCCAAACACTATTCTAGTGGGTGCCGGCGCCAATCCTGGGCTCGTTCCCAGTCCAACTGTCGATCCGTCGAAAATCCTGACCCATTCGGCGCCGCTCATGAGCGCCTTGGATGCGTACAAGCAGTTCGACAAGCGACAAGAGGGATGGGTGCCGCCGTCGCTGCGGCCTAAGCTCCGCGCGTGGTCTCCGCGTTCTCCTGTCTCTCCTACCTACCTTCAAGCTAGGGCCAAAATCCACCCCAACCAGGGGAAACGAAAGTAGGGTTTCCTCCATGCCTACGCCTTAGGTAAATTAATCATAGGAGGGAAGGGTGGGGCAGATCACCATTCTCATCAGTACGGTTGCGCTTCTGACGGCATCAGCGCCGGCGATCGTTCCGCCGGTGTGGGCAGCACTTGGGCAACCGGCGGCCACGGTCGAACACGATCGGGTGATGATGAAGGGGCAACGTCAAAGTCGGGGTGGAACCGGCTATTCGATCGACACGATCACGGTCGCGGGGATGCAGATCAAGGAGTATGCATCTCCGGATGGGTTGGTGTTTGCGGTCGTCTGGAAAGGCACGGGTGCTCCTGATCTGAAACTGCTTTTGGGTGAATATTTCGAAGAATATCGAGAAGGAGTCACTGCGGCCCGCCGCCGCACCCCGCGCGTCAGAGAACCCTTCAAAATGAAGAGCGACCGGTTGGTGGTGGAGCGGGTCGGCCATTCCCGCTCTCTCTGGGGGCGGGCCTACCTTCCCCTTCATTTGCCGCCCGGAATCAGGCCAGAGGACATCCAATGAAGTGGAGCGGCATGGCTGTTGTGGTGCTCTGTCTGCTCGCCGGATGTAACAGCAGCGGAGATGACACAGGAAGTTCATCGAGCGCTGGTACGATACCGATGTCCATTGGGACATCCAGTGTGTGTGTGACGATCAATGAACTGTGCGCCTCGGTCACGATCTGCCAGCCCGGGACCAGCAATTGTCAAACCGTATCAGATGTGCTGGTCGACATTGGATCCACTGGTTTGCGTGTGTTCGGCTCGCGCTTGTCAATCCCCCTTACGCAAACGATGGACGCTCAAGGGCGCGCGCTCGGGGAATGCACCTTCTTCGCCGACGGGAGTACGACCTGGGGGTCCGTGCAAATCGCCGATGTGGTGCTGGGCGGAGCGCCACCGGTTCGAGTTCCGATACAAGTGATCACACCGACCTTCGGTGGCCAGTCGGTTTCGAGCAACCCCTGCAATGATACGGTGGATAGCGATCCGGACTCCGCCAGCTTAAACGGAATACTCGGGATCGGTATTTTTCGCGAGGACTGCGGACCGGCATGCGAGCAGGAGAGCAACAACACTTTGTACTTTTCTTGCGAGGCCGGGTCCTGCGCCGGAGCCGAGGTGGCGCTGTCGAATCAGGTGCAGAATCCCGTCTGGCTGCTGCCAACCGGCAATAACGGCGTGGTGCTTATGTTGCCCAATGTTCCTGTCACAGGTGCACCGTCGGTCACAGGCTCCCTGATCCTTGGCATCGATCCAGCAGCGAGCAATACTCCGCCACCTGCCGTTCTCAGAACCGATGAAAGCGGCTTTGTCACGACTGTTTACAAGGGCCGAACATTTAGTCGGAGTTTCATTGATTCCGGCTCCAACGCCCTCTTTTTCCCCGACGCAACCCTCGCGAACTGTGCGATGCCATTGGATCCCTTTTATTGCCCATCAAATGCCGTCAATCTCTCGGCGACAGTCTTTGGGGTGAGCGGCCAGACGGTGGTGCCCTTCCAGGTGGCCAATACCCAGAACCTCGCGACCACAGGCAACGCCGTTTTCAACAACCTGGCAGGAGATTTCTCGACGTTCGATTGGGGATTGCCATTCTTTCTTGGCCGCACGGTGTTCGTTGGCATTGAAGGGCAGGACAGCAGCCTCGGCCCCGGCCCTTTCTTCGCCTTTTAAACCCTCCGTTGTTTTCTGCTCTTGTTTCCCTTCAGGCGTGGTCTGGTGATCTCCGGACATTCTCACGCGCCCAGCCCTGCGCACGCCGAGACGTCCCTTTGCCCAACGACGAGCACTTGTAGATGCCTTTCATTCCAAGCTTGCTCTTTTCTCTTGGAAGAGCAGCCTGGGTCAGTCCAAACGTGAAGGAGCACCGCCTATCTGAAAATACGATTGGTCTGGTGTGCCGCCTTCTGCGAGCACAAGGACTGACCAGGCTGATCCACCCCATTCTGGTGTGCGCGTCGGGCGAGCAGAGGAGATCAATAGCCCATCACGCCCCCACGCTTACGCCGCCTTTCTCCATTCCCACGTATCCTCTTCTCCATACACCGGCCGTTTAGCGGAGGAGGGCGTTGCTTCAGACGGCTGCGGGATAATGCCTAGCGCGCGCCTCGTGAGTCCGACGACAATTGCACCGAGCAAGAGGAGAGCAAAGACATAGGAGAGCGCTTCCAAAAACGGAAGTTGAAAGAACTGATTGCCGAATACCGTTTCGATGAACTCTTGCATCGTACATACCTCCTTTTGCGCTTTGTTTGCCTCGACAATCGAGGCTGAACCTCACCGAGGAGAGAGGTACCCGCCACTGTGCGGCCGTTTGGCCGGATGACAAATGTGGCGGCAACCTCACATGGGATTCGTGCAAGTGAGATGCCCTTTGTAAGTAGGCGACGAATCGTGGGTCGTAGGTGGGTGGAGAATCGATTGTCCCAGTGGACGGAACAAAATGTCTGAGGCCGGAGATTACCCTGCGCCATTTGCTTACATGGCGTCAGCCCCCAGTCTCGTTGCGCACCAACATGTCGTGAATCGCCTTCACTGTGCCGGGCGCATGACCTTCGCTCCGATTGTTCACGAGCACGTACGCGCGCCGGCGTTCCTCCACCGCCTGCCGCACGAGCTGGACCGTGGCCTCACGCATGTCGGGCAATGGACGGACTAGTTTGTCGTAGGGCTCATAGGCTTTCACTGCCTCGTGATATTTTTTGTCGCGTGGCGTGAGGAGACGTAACAGGATAAAGGAAGCGGTGAACTGCTGCGAAAGCTTTTCATGCTGCTGGGCGAGTGTCGGCATTCCATACAGGTGGTTATACACGTGACTCACGCCGTGCGCTTCCAGGATCCGCCGATACTCGTGACCGAGGACCGCTGGATTTCTCACTTCCGTGGCATATTTGAACTGTGTCGGCAGGCGGCCAAGGAACACATCGAGCTTGGGAAGAAAGGTCGCAGGCTCGAGACCCGTCCGCTGAAATTCAAAGATGAACGGTCCCGTGTGACTGTCAAATGCCTGGGCAAACGGCGGCAGCACTTGTTCAAGAAAATAATCCGCATCCAGAAATCTGGGATTTGGGCCGACCTTGCTCCGATAGCGCAACCCCGGAGGAAAGGCGGGGATCGTGATCTCTTCCCAGACCTTCGCACAGGCTTCAAAACCTTGCGGAAGCAACGACGCGTAGTGCTCGAGTTGTTTCGTGGAAGGCGGGCCATAAAAGCTGAAGTCGAATCCGACCGTGCGAAAGAGCGGCTCGCCCTCGTGCTCGTAGCGCGCGTATTCCCCCAGGCAGTCCTGCTTGAACCGGCCTTTCGGATAATTCTGCTTGTAGACCTCGCCCTTCCAGCCTTCGTAGGTCCAAGTGGAGGTGCCAAACCGCACCAAGGGAGACAATGCCATGGCGACATTGTACTCTGGCAGACTTCCCGGGGCATACGCCGTCGAAGTGCCGTGCTTATCGAAGTGGGTAATTGGGAACGATGTCGAGTTCAGCGAGGACGCCATAATGATCGGACGGCCACAGCGCGGTCCCATCTGGCAACTGTCCAGGCCGATTCAGCACGATGCGACTGGACCGAACGGACGTCTTGGACGCTCTCCCGTTCAACAGCAAAATAAAATCTACCCGCCGCGAGACCGTCGCGCCGGGTGATTCAATCCGCTGCCAGACCGTCGGACCGTTCATCTCGGGGTTGGCGACTCGGAAGGCATCGATGAAGCCCGCTTCGGTTCTGAGGGTTGTGAGGACCTCGGAGGTCTCGGATGCATTCAAGTCGCCCATGAGCAGTGAAGGCCCCGCACCGAGGCGATCACGTACAATCTCACCGACCCGTTTCATCTGACATTCATCTCTGCGGCCGGTGTGCGTGGAAAAAACTTGCAGCGATCCCCACGTCGTCGAGACGGTCGCCTGTAGCATGATGCGCGGCTCCAACCAGTTCTTGCAGCGCGGCAGATCGTAAATCTCGGAGGCGGTGATCGGAAAACGGCTGAGAATGGCCGAGCCTTCCTTGAAGCCCATCACGCCCACGACAACCCAATCGAGCGGCCACAGGCCAAAGACATGTGCCGTAGCGGGTTCGAACACCACATGAAAGCCGAGTGCTTTAGCAAGGCGCTCCGGCACATTGCCGTGCGTGCGGCTGTCGGAGGCCTCTTGAACCGCGACGATGTCGGGATCGAGCGCTCTCAACTCGCGGATCGCCTGCTCTAGCCGTTCTTCGAGATGCGTACTGCCGTCGAGAAATCCCGACAAGGCACCATCGTGCAGAAGGTTGTAGGTGACAACCCGGAGCGGACGGACGCTGTTTTCCTGCTCTGCAGCCGTCGAGACGGTGGTGCACACGCAGAAAAGGTAGGTGAGAACTAAGCCGCTTTTCATGAAGCATCCGACAGTCACGAGATTCTGGGGTGCCTTGTCGATGACTTGTGCCAATCGATAGGGACGGGGTATGAAGGTCGTGGTGAGATCATGCGGCGGTTGCTGATTGTACTCCGTTTTGTCGTTGTGGTTGGTGGATGCCTACAGCTTGGGCCGCCGATGTCCGCGGCGGCTGAGACGAACCTCCATGAGTTGAAGGCAGGCCAATGGTCGGGTGGAGCCGGCATGGGTTTCCTCGGCGATACGCCGGATGGGGTTTTGGAATTCGCGTTTAACGGTCATGCGGACTACTTTATTGCCGACCGCCTATCCATCGGCCCATTGGCACAGTATGCCGGCGTCGGCAATGACTTCCTCTTCGGCCTGTCCGTGCAGGCCAGGTACTGGTGGGACATCCCGAGGATGGATGCGACGAGGCTGGTGGTTCAGGGTGGAATTGGGTTCGTCCGGGCTGCCATCAAGGACACCGACAGCGGGATCGCGAATACCTATGGTTCGTTTTTGATCCCGATCGGCATCGGGATCGATCGTGCAGTGACTGAGCAGCTGTCGCTGACCGCCGACCTGGTTCTCAACTTCACCTCGCTTGGCGAGACGGTCCGCTCCGGTGGGCAGGAGTTTGATCTGCACACCAACCTCATGCCGGCGTTTTATCTTGGCGTGCGATTTTAGGAGGCCAGAACCCCAATCAAGCCGCTTCCCAAATCCCTCGGGCGGCTGTATCCTCCGGCGCAACAGGACGAGACACCCTAAACACTGCATGAACGTCTGTCCAGAGAGAAACGGAGGCCTTGCATGGTAGTACTTTCATTCCTCTTGGCACTGCTCGTCATGCCGGCAGCCGCACAGGCGCATGACGATACTCCGGAAAAGCCGGCGATCACGGTGACAGGGCACGGCCAAATGTCGCTTGCCCCGGATACCGCCTTCGTGACGCTCGGATTGGAGACGACGGGAAAGGCGGTCGCGGATGCTCAACGGCAAAACCGACTCGTCATGAACAAGGTTGTCGAGCGCCTCCGAGCCTTGCAGATCGAGAGTGAACGGATTCAGACCACCTCATTCACGGTTTCGCCACAGTACAAGCCGCCCCCCAAACGCTCCGAAGGACCGGTTGGTCCGCCGGAAATCATCGGCTATGTCATCAGCAATACCATAACAGTCGAAGTACGCACCCTCGACAAGGTGGGCGCGGTGATCGAAGAATCACTGGCTGCCGGAGCCAACCAGTTTCACGGCCTGCATTGGGCCCTTCGCAATGAGCAACAGGCCAAGCTGGAGGCCTTAAGACAGGCGGCTGGCAAGGCCCGGGAGAAGGCGGCGGCGCTCAGTGAGGCCTTAAAGGTGAAGCTCATTCGTCTGCTCAATGCGACGGAGGAAAGCCACGTGGTACGACCAATGCCAAAGGTCGCCCGCTCGATGATGGCCATGGAAGGGGGCGGGGGAGAGACGCCGGTCTTTTCGGGTGAGATCAAGGTCGAGGCGACGGTCACCCTCATTTATGAGATCGGCCAGGAGTGAAAGGGCCTGGAGTTGTACTGGGACGGCTGGCTCTTTTGATTTTTACGGAAACTTTACCTTCCGATGCTCACGAGGTCGTGGCCTCTCCTTAAGAAATGAGGAATTTTCTCTTCTGGTTTCACCTCCTGATGTCCTTTCGCGGAAGATTGATCCGTCTCCGACTGGACAAAAATTTTTAATTCTGTAGAATAGCCGAAATTTTTTCCCCGTTCTCATTCCTCATTCATCCTGCATCGTTTCCCGTTTCTTCGGACGACGTCACCAGCAGTTCACCTAGCTGAAAGGCGGCTCGTATGGCTATTTTGCCGACCACCACTCGTCCATCATGTGTGCTCGGAACGCCGGCCTGTCCCCACTGCAAGGATTCGGCGCTCGTTCCCAATGGAGGGTTTTTGACCTGTCCGACGTGCAATCTCGCGATTACCAGACAGGCGCTCTTGCAGGATGCGCTCGATCCTTGTGTGTCGCTCGAGTCCCCGTAAATGAAATCTCAGTTGGGAGTTTCCGTCGCCATCGCGGCGCTCTCAGCCGCAGTCTTCTTTCTTGACCTCCGCACAGGCCTTGGCTTCACTCCTTGGCTGCTGTATGTCTTCCCACTCGGACTCACGTATTGGATTCGCTCGCTTTACTCCCCTCTCGTCGTCGCCAGTGTTTGCATTGCCTTGATGTTTGTCGGTTATCTGCTCTCCCCGCCGTTGGTGCCGTCTTCGATCGCCTTGATCAATCGGGTGTTCGGGACGGTGACCTTTCTGGCGTTGGCGGCGTTGATCGTCGCCTACAAGCTTCTGGCGCGGCGGCTCTCGTTGCTGACGCATCAGTTGCGAGACGAACTCTTTGAACGCACGCAGGATTTGGGGCGTGCGGTCAGGGTTCTCAAGGCTGAGATGGGCTTGAAGGGATCGGAGGTTTCGCCGCCTCTGGCCGATCAGGAACTCAGCCGTCACCTCACCAACGTGCTGGTCGTCGAGAGCCGGCGGTTGCAGGAACAGTTTGGTCAGCTCGAGGAGAAGGAGGTGCTTTCAGCCGAACACCGGCTTGAAGAGACCCGTAACGAATTGGACCGATTGACCAAACAGTTGGAACAGTTTCAACGCGAACTCCTCAGCCGCGACACGCCGTGATGCGATTATGGTCTGCAGCAGAATATTCTCATTTGACGATCTGATGGAGGAATGAGGAAGAGGAACTAGGGGAGTGACGGTTCCGAGGCGGAGTGCAGTCTGTGTTACAGACGGCAGGCGCGATCAAGCGTTGTGATCATTGAAGCATCGTCGGCGCAAGATCAGGTCTTCCTTGGCCATCGCCGACGAGGATGTTTTCCGCCGGTGGCGCGAGCTGCTCCAGGATCGAGTTACGTATCCGTTCGACGCAGCTCTCGCAGATGCCGTGAGTGACACAGGTCTCGGATTGAACGAAGTCGAGATATGTTGCACACCACGCACATTGACGCGTCATGGCTCCCTCCCCGGATGAAGCGGTCACATTCATCCTGTCGACGCGTGATCATAGGCTCCCTCATTAGACAGGCGTACTAGGAACTCCCCTAGATCTATCCGGACGGATTACGACGGTGCCCGCTGTCACGAACGCTATTATTTGTGACGTTATTACACGTATTTGTAAGACGGGATTTCACAGGCTGTCTACAGATTAGAGAGCCAACGATTGGGATCCAAAAGTATGGAGAGTTTCCCAGTCGTCTATTTATTTATGGGGTTAGACGAAAGCAACGGGACATAACCAAATAGAGAAGCCCGCCTCCGGGAGGAAGCGGGCTTGTTGCGAGATCGCGGTGTGACTTGAAGGTCTAGTCTTTTACCACGAAATGTACGCTGCGATTCTTCTGCATGCAGGCGTCGCTGTGCTGGATGCAAAGGGGCCGATCCTTCCCATAACTCGTCGTCTTGAGCTGAACAAGCAAGCCGAGTTCCTGCAAATAGGACTTCACACTCTTGGCGCGGCGCTCCCCCAAGACCAGGTTATAGGCAGAAGTGCCGACCTCATCGCCCCGGCCTTCCAGCGTCAAGCGAGAAACACCGTCCTGCTCGAGCCTTCTCGCATTGGCCTCCAACACGGGCAACGCATCCCGCCTCAAGACGGATTGATCAAAGTCAAACAACACATCCGATAAGGCGCCGGCTGCCAGACCAGTCGCATTGATTGCAGATAATTCCGCCCGCGAAATACGCGGCCGCGAGGCAGTGATGCTGTGTTCAGGAGGAAGGATGTGCCTGATCTTCGGTTCGTCAATCTGCTCCTCGGCATATTCATCGCCGCCGACAGAGCCGGACTGGGTGGCGCAGCCTTGTGACAATAGGCATCCCAATCCAAGTGTGCCCAAGAGTATGAGTTCCGCTGGCTTGTTCATGCTCCCTCCTTGCCTCGCAGGATTTCGTTCTTAACCCTTTGATAAGCAAGGGAGGTGCCACTGTCGGGTTTTGGGCCTGTTGGGGATTGGCGCCGTTACGGTTCAGTGGCCGCAAGATCTTGGAAGAATTGCGCAGGTTCCGGAAGAGGCGGTAGAAATAAAGGTGTCTGAGGGTTCGACTGGCTCAGATCCCAAGCGTGCGCGGTTGTACAGGACGCACGTTTTTTGTCGCTTGAACGGCTGACACCACGACTGTGGTCGACTCCACCAAACCTCAATCGAAGGGGGTTGGGAGGCCAGTCTCCGATGTTGGTCCATCAGTGCGCCGCCTTTGCCCAGGACTTCGATGGGGGTGGGATCTTTTCCAGCAGCTCGCTGGCGCATTGCCGGATGAGCGTAGCCTCGTCGTCGGTGATGTGGTCACCGTCCAACAGCGCGCTCTGAATTCTTTCATTGATGCTGATGAGGTCGCTGACCTCTCTTCGAACATTGTGCATGATGAGCTCCCCCGAGCTTGGCGCAAAATCTTCATGAATGCGTGAATGATACATAATCACGCGAACTATGGGGTCAAGAGGATGAAGGAACAGGACCTAGTAAGGGGATCTAGACTTGAGGGGGATCTTCGCGGTCTTCACCCGTCAGCATAGAGACTTCCTTGGCTTCCATATCCTGCATCTCCGTGAGAATTCCCAGCAGCACTTGGCGCCGTTGCTGGACTGCGGTTTTTGGCAGATCCTTAGCCATGGGCTCTTGCGCGGATTCCGGAAGGTTGACCAACGCTTCGGTTTCGGCGACTGTGGCGTACTTGTACGTTTCAACATACTTATGGCTCTCGCCATAAAGCCGCCCAAGCAACGCTTCGGTTTCGGCATCGAATCCTTCGAGTGTCGGGAAGACCGGCGCCCGATGAGCCAGGTCTTCCAGCTTACCGATTTGTTCCTTGAGCTTATCGCTGCGCATTTTGGGTGAAAACGAAGCATTAGTATTCGGCATGAAGCGCTCCTTGTTCGATGTTTTTCTTTTACAGCACTCCCTTTGAACTCAGAACTGGGGAGGCCCCCTGCGGTCCGAATCTGCTCAAGGCCGGCGGAAAAATTTGACGAATGCCACTCTTCGAATTCTTCTTTCCGATAACGCTTCAAGATGAATTGCACGGAGAGGGGGGTCTCGGTAGGAACCAGTGGCCATCCCTGTGAGGCCAAGGATGGCCACTTCAGACATGCGGGCAATCTAGACGGCTAGGCGGCTTTCTTTCTCGGAACCTTTGCGCCCTTGCGCCGGGCCTCCGACAAGCCGATCGCTATTGCCTGTTTGCGACTTTTGACCCGCTTGCGGCTCTTGCCACTGGTGAGCGTGCCCTTTTTCCGCTTATGCATCGTCCGCTTGACGGATTTCTGGGCACTCTTGCCGTAGCGCGCCATACACACCCCCCCCTTCGGGACAGAGGACTGTCACGTGAAACCCCCCGCAGACGCCGGCCAATCGGCCGGCGTCCTCAATGGTGCTGGTTAACTAGTCTGCGCGTTGCAGCGTGGTAGTATGGCCCTTGTCGGTGATGTACGCCTTTACCATGTCTCCCGGCACCACCTTGTCCATCTTGGTGCTCTTGTCGACATGGATCTTCACCTCTTTCCCGTCGGTGTCCTTGATCCAGTAATACTCACCTTCCGTTTTCATCAAGGTGCCTTTGACGGTGTCTTTCGTGATGCGCTCCTTCATGGTGGGTGAGGCTTCCTTCTCCGACATCGGATTGGCGGCCTGGGCGGCGCCGATTCCGAAGCACAGCAGTCCAGCCGCGAGCAATGACATCATGACTGATTTCATAGAGTCCTCCTTGTTGTAATGAGAGTCATTGATGCGCGGTTAAAATTGGGCGCACCATATCTCCCTCTCTTCACTGTCATATGTCAGGGGAGGACTGAATACTGGGAAAGGGCCTAGGAAATCTGAGCGGTTATCCTACGAGGTCCGCATCGAACTGATTGAGAGGACGGACGACGACTGCACTCACTTCGTTGTACACTGCAATGCGTCCGCCTTGGCGCCGGCGTGTGAACGTGCCCTCGACAATGACCTGATCGCCTTCCTGTACCGGCACGCGACTGATCACCTTGAGTGTACCCGCATTGTCCTGCAGAAGAAATTGAAATGCCGGTTGTCCCTGCTTATCGGTGATCGGTTGGACCGAACGGACCTGACCCATGACCACCACTTCTTTTCGATCGTAGTGCTGCGGATGGGCAATCACTTCGGTCAACTCCACCAGTTCGGCAGCAGCCGGAGTCGTCAGAAGTAAGGACACGAATCCGAAAACCATCAAAAGCGAAGGGTGAAGCAAGGGTCGGAAAGAGGTATGAACTAGGGTTTTGCCTGTCATCTGCGGCGCTATTATAGCGATCTGAAAAGAAATGGCAAGCTGGGCCTTCACCTTAGAGGTCAGCCCTGATGCAAATTGCGCCCCGTTCCTTTGCGCTTGATCCGTTTTGGGCCTGCGTATAGAATGGCGCCACTTTCCAGGAGTTACCTCAGCTGATTCTGCACCACCTTCTGTTCCCCTTGATTCACGAACGGTAGACGGTGAAGCCAGCGGGAACCGTGTGACATAAAGTCCCGATTAACTTTTGAGGAGGGCATCCCGTGAGTGATTCAGCGATTGTGAGCTTTGCGTTGATTGCCGCCATCACCGGCATCGGCTACGGTCTCTACCTTGCGATGTGGGTGTTCAAATTGGACGCCGGCAACGCGAAGATGCAGGAGATCTCGAAGGCTATTCAGGAAGGCGCCGGCGCCTATATGAACCGTCAATATAGGACGGTTGGCATCGTGGCGCTAGTCCTGTTTGCCGTCCTGGCTGCCGCGGGCGCCGTCTCCGACAAATTTGGAATTTTGACGGCTGTAGGATTCCTCGTCGGTGCCAGCGCATCGGCCATCGCGGGTTACGTCGGCATGATCATCGCGGTCCGCGCCAACGTGCGCACGGCCCAAGCGGCGCATGAAGGCATGAACGCCGCGTTGACCGTGGCGTTTCGCGGCGGAGCCGTGACCGGTCTGTTGCTAATCGGCCTCGGCCTGCTCGCCATCACGGGGTTCTACACGATCGCACAATCGATCGCCGGTCAGGAAAAAGCCATTCATGCCCTGCTCAGTCTCGGATTCGGCGGCAGCCTCATTTCAGTCTTCGCGCGCGTCGGCGGCGGCATCTATACGAAAGCGGCTGACGTCGGTGCCGACCTCGTTGGCAAAGTGGAGGCGGGCATTCCAGAAGACGATCCACGCAATCCTGCGGTCATTGCCGACAATGTCGGCGACAATGTGGGAGACTGCGCCGGCATGGCCGCAGACCTCTTCGAAACTTACGCTGTCACCACCGTGGCAGCCATGGTATTGGCCTTCACCATGTTCAAGGGCAGCAGCGCACCGATTCTTTATCCGTTGGCGCTGGGCGCCGTGACGGTTTTTGCCACGATCATCGGGATTTTGTTCGTGAAGGTCGGGCCCAGTGGAGAAATCATGCCGGCGCTCTATAAAGGATTGTTTGTCGCCGGCGGTATTGCCGCGATCGCCTTCTATCCTGTGACGACGCAGATCATGGAGGGCGTGGGCGGCGTTAGCGGCATTAATTATTATATTGCCGCATTGCTTGGACTCGCGGTGACCCTTGCCTTGGTCTTCATCACCGACTATTACACGTCGAAGAGCTACGCCCCCGTGAAGTACATTTCCAAAGCCAGTGAAACAGGTCATGCCACCAACATCATTGCTGGGCTTGCGGTCGGCATGCAGTCAACGGCGGCACCGGTGGTCGTGATTGCGGCGGCTATTCTCGGTAGCTTTTGGATCTGCGGCGGTGCAGAGGGCGGCGGATTGTACGGCGTGGCTGTGGCGGCTGTGTCGATGCTATCGATGGCCGGTATCGTGGTGGCGATCGATGCCTTCGGTCCGATCACCGACAACGCCGGCGGTATTGCCGAGATGTCGCACTTGGGCAAAGCCGTGAGAGACATCACCGATCCGCTCGATGCGGTCGGCAACACGACGAAGGCGGTGACGAAAGGCTACGCGATCGGCTCGGCCGGCCTCGCGGCCGTCGTCCTGTTTGCCGAATATGCACGTGAAGTGGCGGCGCACAATTCGTCGTTGTCCGCGTTTGATTTGTCGAATCCAAAAGTATTAGTCGGTCTGTTCCTCGGCGGCATGCTGCCGTTTATCTTCGGAGCACTCTGTATGAAGGCGGTCGGAGAAGCGGGAGGTTTGATCGTCGAAGAAGTGCGACGCCAGTTTCGTACGATCAAGGGCATTATGGAAGGCACCGGGAAGCCGGAGTACGGGACCTGCGTCGACATCGTTACACAGGCGGCGATTCAGAAGATGATGATCCCGGGATTGATTCCGGTGGTGTCGCCTGTCGTAGTGGGCGTGGTGCTCGGCCCGCAAGCCTTGGGTGGCGTGCTGGTCGGCAGCATCGTGACAGGCCTCTTTGTCGCGATCTCGATGACCAGCGGCGGCGGCGCGTGGGACAACGCCAAGAAATACATCGAAGAGCAGGGCAAGAAGGGGAGTGAGACGCACAAGGCCGCGGTCACCGGTGATACAGTCGGCGATCCCTATAAGGACACCGCAGGGCCCGCCGTGAACCCGATGATCAAGGTCATCAACATCGTGGCGCTGCTCATCGTTTCGCTGATTGCCAAGTAAGAAACGCGAGCGCAAACTCGGCAAACCACTAGGTGCCGGTGAGGCTTGACCGGCTTCGCTTGACGGCCCGGACCTCCTAGAGTATCGTGATCGTAGGATCAGGGGGCGGATCCACGATTCCATCCTGGGAGGTATGGCGATGGAAAAACAGGAGCGCAAACAAGAGGTCCGAAGAGAGCCGCAAAGTAAAGAAGAAGTCAAAGCCAATCCCAAGGTCGTCGAGACCGGAAAGAAACTGAAGGAAGACATCGACAAGCTGGTCGATGAAATCGACGACGTCCTCGAAAAAAACGCGGAAGAATTCGTCAAGAACTACGTCCAAAAAGGGGGAGAGTAATCCACTCTCCCTCCGGCCGGACATTTCTCGCCCTGCCGATCCACAGACATCTCGCCAGCGGTCAGATACTCGCCAGCCTTGTTTGACAAAGCCTGAACGACCTTATAGTATCCGCCTCGACGGTCGTATCCGCTGAAATCTCAGCACGTTACGGCTCTCACAGGCTCAGGCTCGTTCGAGGTGGTATGAAGTCCAAGCTCTGGGTCTTCCGTGAGTTTGATCCCTTCCATCGTGCGGCTCTCGCGCAGGCCCTTTCGATTTCTTCAGCGACCGCCTCCTTACTCCTCGCCCGTGGTGTCACCACGCCGCATGAGGCCGCCAACTGGATGTCGCATCAGGTACCGCACGATCCCTTTCTGATTCCCGACATGGAACTCTCGGTCGAGCGGTTACACCGGTCGGTGTCGACGGGTGAGCCCGTCTGTTTTTATGGCGACTATGACGTCGATGGCATGTCGGCGACCGCAGTGTATCTTTCCTTCTTTCAATCACTGGGTGCCAACGTGCGAGCCTATGTGCCGCACCGCAAACGGGAAGGATATGGTCTGAACGCCGGAGCCGTGCAGCGGCTGCATGACGAGGGCGTCTCACTGCTGGTTACTTCGGATTGTGGGACGACGTCGCATCGCGAGATTGCTCTCGCCAAGCAACTGGGTATGGATGTGATTGTGACTGACCATCATCAGACCGGCGAAGACATGCCTCCGGCGGTCGCGGTGATGAATCCGCATCGGAAGGAAGCGAAGTATCCGTTCCGCGGTCTCTGTTCCGCTGGGCTGGCCTACAAGGTGGTCCAGGCCTATCAACTGCGATATGGGGAAGCGGGTGTACCGTTGGCATCGCTGTTGGATCTCGTGGCGTTGGCGACGATTGCCGATGTAGTGCCGTTGCAGGACGAGAATCGAGGGTTTGTGCGCGAAGGACTTGCGCAGATCTCGCGCGGCGCACGCTGCGGGATCAGGGCCTTGAAGCAAGTGGCCGGCGTCGTGCGTGATTGTTCGCCGGAGACGATTGCGTTCAGACTGGCTCCGCGGCTCAATGCCGCTGGGCGGTTGGACCATGCGATGTTGGGTGTGCAGTTGTTGACAACCGAGTCACCGGCTGAAGCGCAACGGTTGGCCGAGCGGTTGGAGGAGCTCAATCGCGAACGCCAGAAAATCGAAGCCGACCTCATGGCGGAGGCGATCGAGGCGGTGGATGAGCAGGAGTTGCCTGCAGCGCTGGTTTTGGCGTCCAGGCGATGGCATGTGGGCGTGGTAGGTATCGCCGCTGCGCGTCTGGTTGAGCGGTTCCATCGGCCGACGATTGTTATCGCCATCGATGAAGGGGGAGTCGGCAAGGGCTCGGCCAGGACCGTCGGAGGATTCGATTTGTATCAAGGGCTTGCGGCCTGCCAAGACCTCCTTGACGCTTTCGGCGGACATCCGAGTGCGGCTGGGGTGACCGTGCAGGAATCGCGGTTAGACGCCTTCCGGGAACGGTTTGCGGCCGTCGTCACGGAATGGACACGGGGAACTGCCAACCTGCCGACATTGCATGTGGATGCGGAGGTACAATTATCTGAGGTGACGGCCAAGCTCATTAAAGAAATCGGCGCTTTTCATCCATTCGGCGCAGGCAATCCTGAACCGACGTTCGCCGTAAAAGGTTTGGAAGTGATGGATTCGCGCACAGTCGGAGACAAGCACTTGAAAATGACGGTGCGGCAGGGCCGGTCGATGCCTTTTGATAGTATCGGATTCGGGATGAAGTCGCTGCTGGATCGCGGCATCCCTGCCCGCACACCGGTCGATCTGGCCTTCTTGCCCGAATTCAACCATTGGAACGGCTATGATCGGATCCAGCTGCGCATTCGGGATCTCCGAATCAGCGATCGAGGAACCGCGTAATGCCGAATCAAACGGTCATGGACATCGACCAACTGCTCGACCGCGTGAAGAGCTATAACGCGGAGGCGGACCTCGGTGTCGTGCGGAAGGCGTACGAGTTTTCCGCCAAGGTCCATGAAGGGCAACGGCGCCGTTCGGGCGAGCCTTATCTTCAGCATCCCATCGCGGTGGCCGGCGTGCTGACGTCTTTGAGAACGGATGTGACGGCGATCGTCGCCGCATTGCTCCACGACACACTGGAGGACACGGTTGCCACGCTCGAAGAACTCGAGAGCGAGTTCGGAAAGGACGTGGTGCATCTCGTCGACGGAGTCACCAAGATCGGCAAAATCACGTTTAAGAGTCACGAGGAGAAGCAGGCGGAGAATTTCCGCAAGATGCTGCTCTCGATGGCCGACGACATCCGGGTGGTGCTCATCAAACTGGCCGACCGCCTCCACAACATGCGCACGCTCGAACACCTGAGCTCTTCGAAACGGCAGGCCATCGCAGAGGAGACGTTGGAAATTTATGCTCCGCTGGCCAACCGACTGGGTATTGGTTGGATCAAGAACGAGCTGGAGGATCTCTGCCTCAAGCATCTCAAGCCCGACGTGTATGAAATGTTGCGCACGCGTGTCGCCAAACGCGACGAGGACCGGCAGCAGTACATTCACGAAGTGATCGAGCTGGTCACGAAAGCCATGCAGGAACACGGACTACCAGGACAGGTCTATGGCCGACCGAAGCATCTCTACGGGATCTATCAGAAGATGAACAAGCAGTCGATTTCGTTTGAGGAGGTGTACGATCTGACCGCATTGCGCATCGTGACCGACACGAAGATGAACTGCTATGCGCTCGTCGGCGTGATCCATTCCCTGTGGCGTCCAGTGCCAGGACGGTTCAAGGACTACATCGCCATTCCCAAGTCCAATCTCTATCAATCTATCCATACGACCGTCGTCGGCCCCAAAGGGGAGCACGTCGAGTTCCAGATTCGCACCGAAGAGATGCATCGGGTGGCGGAATGCGGAATTGCGGCTCACTGGAAGTACAAGGAGCAGGGTCGCGTGACGGATCGCGACAGCAAGACTTTCGGCTGGCTGCATCAATTCGTCGAGTGGCATCGCGATCTCCCGGACAACCGGCAGTTCATGGATTCGGTCAAATTGGATCTCTTCCACGACGTGGTCTATGTGTTTACGCCCAAGGGCATCGTGAAGGAGCTGCCGCGTGGTTCGACGCCCGTCGATTTCGCCTACGCCATCCATACGGAAGTCGGAGACCACTGTGTCGGCGCGAAGGTGAACGGCAAGATTGTTCCGTTGAAGCATCAGGTCGAAAGCGGGGATACGGTCGAGATTCTCACCTCGCCGACGCAGACCCCGCACAAGGACTGGCTGAAATTCGTCCGCACGTCGCGCGCCAAGACGAAGATCAAGCATTGGATCAAGATCGAAGAGCAGAAGCGCAGCGTGGAGATTGGCCGTCGCCTTCTGGAATCGGAATTCCGCCGTCACGGCATGGCTCCGGCGCAGATGCTCAAATCGCCTGAACTGGCAGCGGTGGCGCGGCAATCGGGCTACGACAGCACCGATGAAATGATTGCCTCGGTGGGGTTCGGGCACCTCCCCGCGGCTAACGTCCTCGAAAAGCTGACCGTATCTCAGACGCCGCCTTCGGAAACACGTCCGATGCCGGCTACGCGCAAGACGGTCGCAGGCAAGTCAGACGACAAAGGTGTGAAGGTAAAAGGGGCACGCGACGTGTTGATGCAGCTGTCGCGCTGCTGCAATCCGGTTCCCGGCGACCGGATCCTTGGCTACATCACGCGGGGTCGGGGATTGACGATCCATGCCGTCGACTGCCCAAACCTGGAAGCGCTCGATTATGACCGTGAGCGCCTCGTGGAAGTGGAGTGGGACAATACGACACCCAGTACGCATGCAGTGAAAGTCTCGGTGATGGCGGTGGACAAGACCGGCGTGCTGGCCAATGTCTCGTCTGCGATCGCCGAATGCCATGCCAATATCAGCCGCGCCGAGATCGCCACGAGAGAAGATCGCAAGGCGGTGCTTGATTTCATCGTCGAAATCTCCGGTACTGAGCACCTGGATCAGGTCTTGAAAGCGATTGAACGGGTGGATGGAGTGATTACGGCGAGGCGGGTCAGGGCCTGGCAAGAAAAATAATGTCAGACTGTTGAAAACGACCGTGGGCGTCGTTCTCGCATCGCCCAAGCCCTCAACATACCAGAAGCGTATGCCTCGGACTTGGGCTCGCTGCGGCCTTGCCCACAACCGTTTTGAACAGTCTGTGCTTTCATCATTACGGTAGTTTGAACTGCAGCTTCGAACCGTTCTCAAGCTTGAGACGCTCTGCCTCGCCTCCGCCCAATTCCAACACATACATCGCCGGATGATTGGGTTGATACTGAGGACAGCCGTCGTCGGTTCTCGTGCAGATAGGCACGTTTCGCGCGATGTGAATGATCTGCTTTTTCTCGTTCATCCAAATGATATCGAGCGGGATCTTGGTATTCTTCATCCAAAACGTCCAGGGCTGGGCCTGATCGAATGTGAACAGCATACCGCGGTCCTTGGCGAGAAACTCCCGGTGCATCAATCCCTCGGCCCGCTTTTTCATGGTGTTCGCGATCTCAACCTGGATGATCACTCCGCCGGGAAGCTGTATAGGAATGAGACCATCATCGGCCTGAGTACAGGCGGGAAAAACGAATAGGAGCGCGAAGGCAAAGGCGATGACCCCTGGGATATGCACGTGCCGATCCTATCGATGGACCGTTCACGAGTCAAGGTACGCAAGCACTCACCTTGCATTCGCGCCGTAACCTGTGCGATTCTCAACGCAAGAGCGGAGGTCGTATGAAGGAAGTTAGGAAAGTGCACTATGTGAAAGGCGTGTTCGTCTGCCCTAAATGCCGGCAGTCCTATGTTCAGGAAAAGTGGATCGAATCGTGGCGCGTCCGGTGCCACCGTTGCGATTATCGCGGTGCCTTGACCGATGTCTCCGTCGAGGAGCGCATGGAAGAGGAAACGTTTCGTCGGTGACCCGGGGAAGCTGGAATCAATTCTTCACCCGCCTCGTTTGCTCTCTGTTCCTCTCTCACATCGCTCTCGCCTCACAACCCGTGTCTGCAGATGAGCCGGTTCCGACAACCGTCAAGGTGCTGGTCGCCTACCATTCAGTATCCGGAAATACCGAACGGATGGCAGAGGCTGTCGTCGAAGGCGCCAAGAGCCGGCCAGGCACGACCGTCGTCCTCAAGCGCGTGGGGCAAGTGACGGCTGACGATCTGTTTTCCTCCGATGCGATCGTGGTCGGCTCTCCAGTCTATTGGTCCAATATGTCAGGCGAGGTGAAGACCTTTTTCGATAATTGGCAGTTCAAATTTGGCGTGTTTCCGGAGTTCAAGATGAGGAACAAGATCGGCGCCGCCTTCGCCACCGGAGGACAGATTTCGAGCGGCAAGGAAGTGACAATGCTGACGATTCTCGCAGCGATGCTCGGCAATCAGATGATTGTCGTCAGTGGAGGCGGTGCGTTCGGGGCCTCAGCGACCACGGAAGGCGACAGCCCCGGCATCGACAAGAAGGAATTGGCCGACGCCCAGGCGCTCGGCCGACGGGTGGCCGAAGTGGCCGCCATGCTCAGGCCCGTCTCCTCGCCCTAAGTCCCTTCATTTTTCATTTCAACCTTTCAAACGGCTCTGAGCAGACGGGTGCAACCGGTGAGAGAGGTCTGTGCTTCTGGAGGGCAATTGATTAGGAACTGACAGGTTTGAGGAGACGATGTTCGGTCGCGGCGAGCTCGACGAAGGTCTGAATGTTTTTTGCGCATCGACCGCAGCAGCCTGAGTCTTTCAGGCCGAACTTGGCTTTGATCTGGCATGGCATCACGATGCCCGCGCGTCCTGCGTCACGGACATCCGAATCGGTGATTCCCTTGCACAAGCACAGATACATGAATGCCTCCCTGGTCAGCAACGATTATGAGAAGCATTCTCAGTATGCCACGACTCAAGGATTCTGTCAACAGCGAGAAAGTCCTTGTGTAGAGCGCATTTTCGCCGCCTCGCCGCTTTTGCGAGTGTCAATTAGAGGGTGGCTTCCAGCTGACCGACCATATCCTTGATTGTGGTGAATCCCGATTGCCAGAAGGCCCTTGAGGTCATATCGACATTGACGGCGGCGAGGATACGTTCCGGAGACATCGAGCCTCCGGTGGCGAGCAGATCCAGATATTTTGGGACGAAGTCAGGGCCTTGCTGCTGGTAGGAACGGTACAGCGCCAGGACCAACAGATTGCCGAAGCTATACGCGTAACAGTAGAAGGGGCTTGCATAGATGTGAGGAATCGTCAGCCACTCCCATTGAAATTCGTCCGGAACTTTCACGGCCTTCCCGAATTGCTGGTGTAGTTCGCTCAAATACATTTGCCCCAGCTGGTCTCCGGTCGCCCCATCAGCGATCATCCGGTGAGCGGTCCGCTCGAACCTGACGAAGTAGGCCTGCCGCAGGACGGTTGCGTAAATGTCATCGAGTTGGCTGAGCAACAGGCCCTGCCGGATTTTTTTGTTGGATTCCTGCTGCATGAGCGCATCCGACAGGATGCGCTCGCCAAAAACGGAGGCTGTTTCGGCAAGCGGCAATGTGGAATGAAACGTAAACACTGAATGGTGCGCCGCTAGCATCCCATGCACCGCGTGGCCGAGTTCATGGGCCATCGTGGCGATGTCTCTGGCGTCGCCCGTATAGTTCAGTAACACGTACGGCGTGAGGCCCGGCACAACACTGTAACAATAGGCGCCGCCGAGCTTGCCGGGTCTGGTAGGCGCGTCGATGTGGCCATCGCTGAAGACCTGCTGCGCAAGGTCTGCCATCCGTGGCGAAAACCCGCGATAGGCCTCCAATACCATACTCACCGCATCGGCGTACCGGTACTTCGCCACTTCCGTGCGGTGAGGAGCATAGAGATGATACCGGTTCATCGACTTGATGCCGCAGATGCGGGCCTTGAGTTTGAAGTACTGCTGAAACAGATCTGAGTTCTCGGCGCACACGGACAACAGCACGTCAACGGCTGTATCCGGCACGTCGTTGCCCAGATTGCGGGCAGCAATCGGGGAGGCGAAGCGTCGGAGACTCAGGTTTTCTGATTTCCAATCGTTCACCAGCGTCTTATACATTTCTCCCAGCACGTCGCGCTGGCCGGAGAAGACCCGATAGAGTTCCTTGTAGGCGGCTTCGCGCACCGAAGCCTTGGGGCTCCGCACATACGTCATCAGCCCCTCGCGGTTAAGGACCTTTTTCTTCCCC
>Ga0081455_10001540_pt1 | contig 28386 bp, 32 predicted proteins | sample TabmetS3T2R1_FD_70207 | JGI IMG/M metagenome (GOLD analysis project Ga0081455, IMG submission 70207) | Tabebuia heterophylla rhizosphere microbial communities from the University of Puerto Rico - S3T2R1 | ecosystem: Host-associated > Plants > Roots > Rhizosphere ... | reverse complement strand
GTCGAGCGTCAGCAGGTCGGCGAAGCCGAGCGGATCCTCGCCCTCGTGGATCGCGGGCCGCCGCCCCCACGTCCCTCGCAGGAAGCCATCGGCGTCACCGATGCATCGGGCGAGCGACGGTCGTCGCGAGCCGCTGGTCCGCTCGAGCTCGGCGACCGAGGTCACGAGGCCGCGTCGGTCCCGTCCATGTCCTTCGAGTCGGTCGTGTCGGAGTCCTGCGTATCCGTGCCGTCCGCGTCCTGCTGGTCCTTCGCGTCGCCGTCCTGCATGTCCGTCGCGTCGCCGTCGCGGCCGTCCGCGTCCTGCGAGTCGGTGTCGTCCTTCCTCGGCTTCTCGGTCTCGGCCGAGCTCGCCGACGGTGACACGGTCAGGATGTCCTCGTCGGACAACGTCCTGTCGCCGGTCGTTGCCTCATCCATCGGTCGTCCCCCTCCCCGTGCGTCACCGCGATCACCCGACGGGTGTCGCGTTCTCCCTCAGATACCCCGAACGCCCGCCACGAACCTCGAGGGGTCTTCCTGGAACCGCTGGAGGCACCCGGCGGAGCAGAAGTAGTAGGTCGCGTCCTCGTAGGTCGACCGGTACACGGCCGAGGCGACGTCGACCGTCATGCCGCACACCGGGTCGATCGCCTCGTGCGTGGGGACCTCCGCGGGCGACGCGGCCGCCAGCCCGCCGGCGGCGCGTTCCCGCACGAGCTCCGCCAGGATCGCCACGGCGATCTCCTCGTGCGCGATCTTGCCAAGGTCCAGACCGGCCGGCGCGTGGACGCGGGAGATCTGCTCATCGGTCGCGCCGCGGTCTCGCAGGTACCCGAGCACGGCGCCGGCCCGCTTGCGCGAGGCGACCAGCCCCACGTACGCGGCGGGGGTCGCGAGCGCGGCCTCCAGCGCGGCCTCGTCGTAGTGTCCCTGCGTCGCCACGACGATCACGGAGCGATCGGTCACGTCGGCGTCCGAGAGCTCGAGAGCGGTGAGGACGCGGTCCGCGCCGGGGTAGTCCTCGGCGAGCCCGCCCTCGTCCACCACGACCGTTCGCCACCCGAGGGCCCCGGCCATCGTGGCGAGCGTGCCGACGGCCGGCGAACGACCGATGACGACCAGGTGCGGTTGCGGCAGGACGGGTTCCACGTGGACCTCCAAGGCTCCCTCGCTCTGGCAGGCGATCGGCACGGTGACGACGCCCTCGCGACCCCGGGCCTCGAGCAGCAAGTCTTCCTCCCCACCCAGGAACAGCAGCCGGGACGTGCCCTCCTCGAGCGCGCGCAGCGCCTCGCGGATCACGGTGGGTTCGGCGCAGGCGCCGCCCAGCCAACCGCGGACGCGCCCATCGGGCGTGATGAGCGCGGTCGATCCCTCCTTGCCCGAGGACGGCGCGCGTCGCCACACGACGGTCGCCAGGACGAACGGCCGGCCGCTGCGCGACAGGTCGGCCGCGAGCGCGAGGACGTCGGCGTTCACCCGGCCGCCGCCCCCGCCTTCGCGGCCTGGATCGCCTCCCAGACCTTCGCGCTGGTGAGCGGCATGTCGATGTTGCGCACCCCGAGGGGCCACAGCGCGTCGATCACCGCGTTCACGAACGCGGCCGGCGAACCCACGGTGGCCGACTCGCCGACGCCCTTGGCGCCGATCGGGTGATGGGGCGAGGGCGTCACGGTCTCGCCGAGCTCGAACCGCGGCGTCTCCCACGCGGTCGGGAGCAGGTAGTCGAGGAAGTTCGCGCCGATGCAGTTGCCCTCCTCGTCGAACGTGATCTGCTCCATCGCGGCGATCCCGAACCCCTCGCACAGGCCGCCGTGGATCTGCCCCTCGACCACCATCGGGTTGATCCGCACGCCGCAGTCGTCGACGGCGACCATGCGGTTCACCTTCCATTGGCCCGTATCGGCGTCGACCTCGACCACCACCGCGTACGTGCCGAACGGGAAGGTCAGGTTCGGCGGGTCGTAGTAGGCCACGCCCTCCAGGCCGGCCTCCATGCCGTCGGGGAAGTTCGTGTAGGCGGCGAACGCGACGTCCTGGATCGTGACCGCCTTGTCCGGCGCACCCTTGACGGTGAATCTCCCCTTGGCAAGCTCGACGTCCTCCTCGGACACCTCGAGCAGGTGCGCCGCGAGCTTGCGGGCCTTGTCCGCGAGCTTGCGCGAGACCATCGCGGTCGCCGCGCCGACGGTCGGGGTCGAACGGGACGCGTAGGTCCCGAGTCCGTACGGCGTGTCGTCCGAGTCGCCGTGCGTCACCTTGATGTCCTCGGGCTGGATCCCGAGCTCCTCCGCCACGATCTGCGCGAACGTCGTCTCGTGTCCCTGGCCCTGCGTCTGCGAGCTGATCTTCAGGTGAGCCTTGCCCGTGGGGTGGACGCGGAGCTCGGCCCCGTCGTTCATCTTGATCCCGAGGATGTCGTAGTCCTTGTGCGGGCCGGCGCCGACGACCTCCGTGAAGCTCGCGAGCCCGATCCCGATCAGGCGACCCTGCTCCCTGGCCTCTGCCTGCTCCTTGCGGAGCTGCTCGTAGCCGACCTTCTCGAGCGCCAGCTCCATCGCGCCGTGGTAGTCGCCGGAGTCGTACTCGAACCCGGTCGCGCTCTTGTACGGGAACTGGTCCTTCTCGATGAAGTTCTTCTTGCGGAAGTCGGCCGGGTCCATGCCGATCTCGTACGCGGCGTTCTGCACCAGGCGTTCGATCATGTACGAGGCTTCCGTCACCCGGAACGAGCAGCGGTAGGCGACGCCGCCCGGCGCCTTGTTCGTGTAGTAGCCGTCGGCGACGACGTGGGCGGCGGGCAGGTCATAGGAGCCGCTCACGATATGGAACAGCCCGACCTTGAACTTGGAGGGCTGCGCATCGGCGTAGAAGGCTCCCTCGTCCGCATCGAGCGAGACCCGGAGGCCGGTCATCGTGCCGTCCTCCTTCAGTGCCACCTCGCCGTGCATCCAGAAGTCGCGGGCGAAGCCCGTCGAGATCAGGTTCTCCGTCCGATCCTCGATCCACTTCACGGGATGGCCGAGGAGCAGCGAGGCGGCCGTCGCGACGACGTATCCCGGGTAGACCGGGACCTTGTTGCCGAACCCGCCGCCGATGTCGGGCGAGACGATCCGGATCTTCTCCTCGGGAAGGCCGGCGACGAGCGCGAACACCGTTCGGATCAGCTGCGGTGCCTGCGAGGTCATGTAGATCGTCGCCTGGCCGGTCGCGGGGTTCACGTCCGCAAGGCACCCGCACGTCTCCAGCGGCGACGGGTGCGAGCGCGGGTAGAACGTGTCCAGCGAGACGACCCGGTCGGCCTGCGCGAACGCCGCGTCCGTCGCCTCCTTGTCGCCGGACTCCCAGTGGTAGATGTGGTTGTCGGCCTGACCCTCCTTCTCGTCGCGGATCAGCGGCGCGTCGGCGGCCGCGGCCTGCTCCGGGTTGATCACCACGCCCAGCGGGTCGTAGTCGACGTCGATCAGCTCGAGCGCGTCCTTGGCGATGTAGGGGTCGGTCGCGATCACGGCCGCGACCTCCTGGCCCTGGAACCGCACCTTGTCGGTCGCGAGCACCGCCTCGGTGTCGCCCGACAGCGTCGGCATCCACGCGAGGTTGTGCTGGGCCATGAGCTCGCCCGTGACGACGGCGATCACGCCCTCGAGCTCCTGCGCCCTGGAGCCGTCGACGCTGTTGATCTTCGCGTGCGCGAACGGGCTGCGCAGGATCGCCATGTGCAGCATCCCCGGCAGGTGGATGTCGTCGATGTAGTTGCCGGCGCCGCGGATGAAGCGGTCGTCCTCCTTGCGCCGAACGCGGTGTCCGATCCCTCGGATCTCTTCGGCTTCGGTTGCCATCGTGTGTCCCCCTAGGCCACGGACGCTTCCGCGTCCTGCTTGCTCTCGGACATCGTGCGGCCGGCGGCCTGGATCGCGTTGACGATGTTCATGTAGCCGGTGCACCGGCAGATCTGGCCGGAGATCGCCCAGCGCACCTGCTCGTCGGTGGGGTTCGGGTGCTCGGCGAGCAGCACGGATCCGGTGAGCATCATCCCCGGGGTGCAGAACCCGCACTGCAGGCCGTGCTCCTCCTTGAACGCGGCCTGGATCGGGTGGAGCTGGCCGTCCTGCATCAGCCCCTCTACCGTGGTGACCTCGCGCCCGTCGGCCTGCACGCCGAACACCGTGCAGGACTTCACCGGTTTGCCGTCCAGCAGGACGGTGCACGCGCCGCAGCTGGTCGTGTCGCAGCCCATGTGGGTGCCGGTGAGCCCGAACTGCTCGCGGATCAGGTGGGCGAGCAGCATCCGGGGCTCGACGTCGGCCGTCCGGTCGGCGCCGTTGACCTTGACCGTGATCTCCATCGTGCTCCTTCCCGGATCTTGGCCTGGATGCGGCGGCTAGGCCGCGCGGGCGGACTCGAGGGCTCGGGCCAGACCGCGTTGCACGTACACGTCGACGACGTGGCGCTTGTAGGCCTCGGAGCCGCGGACGTCGTCTACGGGCGACGACGCCTCGGCGGCGAGACGGCCGGCCTCCGCGAACGCCCCCTCGGTGGGTTCGGCGCCGGCGAGGCTGTTCTCGGCGTCGGTGGCCGGGATGTTCTTGGTCCCGACGGCGGTCAGCGCGATGCCGGCGCGCTCGATCGTGCCGTTCGACAGCGACAGATGCACGGCGGTCGCGACGCTGGCGAAGTCGCCGACCTTGCGCTCGAGCTTGAGGTAGGTGCCGCCGGAGGTCGCGCCCGGTTTCGGCACCTTGATCCGGGTGAGGATCTCGTCGGGCTCGAGCGCCGTGGTGAACGTGTCGACGAGGAACTCGGAGATCGGCAGCTCGCGTTCGCCGCGCGTGCTCCCGATCACCACCGAGGCCTGCAGCGCCAGCATGACCGAGCCCCAGTCGCCGGCCGGGTCCGCATGACAGAGCGACCCGCCGATCGTCCCGAGGTTGCGGACGATCGGGTCCGAGATCAGCGGCGCGGCGGTGGCCATCAGCTCGTAGCCGGCCTCGATCACGTCCGACCGCTCGAGGTCGTGGTGGCGTGCGAGCGCCCCGACCGTGAGCGTGTCGCCGGACTCGGAGATCTCGTCCAGGGGGAGCCGGCTGATGTCGACGATGTGTCCGGGCGTGGCCAGCCGGAGCTTCATGACCGGGATCAGGCTCTGCCCCCCGGCCAGCACCTTGGCGTCGTCCCCGTACCGGTCCAGGAGCTGATACGCCTCCTCCAACGACTCGGGCCGGTGGTACTCGAACCTGGAAGGCAGCATCAACAACCTCCTCGATCGCAGCCGAGCGTCGAGCGGCGTCGCCGCGTGAACCGGAAGCCACGACTATCGCCCCGGCCCGCGCGAACGGTCAAGTCAATGGCGTTGCGCCGGATGGGTATCGTGGCCGCGTGGCCGGCTCCAACCGTGGCTTCTGGAAGGTGATGATCCCGCTCGTCGTCTCGGGGATCGTCCTGGTCGCGCTCGTGATCGCGTTCCGCCCCGTCGCGCGGACCGGCGCGGTCGCGTTCGCCCAGGCGAACCTGCGCAAGGCCGCCGAGGCCGCCGAGACCGTCGCCACGGCCGACGGGTCCCTCGCCGACGCCACGCGCGAGCGCCTGACGGCCGAGGGCTCGATCGAGGACCTGCTGCTGATCGACCCCGACCAGAGCTCGAACGACCCCGAGGTCGTGAGCGTGCTCGCCACCGATGCCGCGTGGACGGGTTCGGTCCGGGCCGAGACCGGGGAGTGCTTCTGGATCCGGCTCCGGGCGGGTTCCGACTCGGGGTTCGGGACCGTGTTCGGGACCGGGACCGACTGCTCCGCGGAGGAGGCGAGCGCCGCGAATCCCGGCGCGTGGCCCGAACCCTAGCTCGTTGCCCGAGCGCGAACTCGCGCGAACGCGAACGCGGGGCTAGCATCGAGAGCTCCACCCGTTCCGAAAGGGGGGACCCCGTGACCAACGTGTCGGTCACCGTCAACGGGATCGCGCGCGACGCGGACGTGGAACCGCGCACGCTCCTCGCGTACTTCCTCCGGGAGACGCTCGGGCTCACCGGGACCAACGTCGGGTGCGACACCTCCTCGTGTGGCTCGTGCACGGTGCTGCTCGACGGCGAGTCGGTGAAGTCGTGCACCCTGCTCGCGGCCCAGGCCGACGGGCGTGAGGTCACCACGATCGAGGGGCTCGCGAACGACGGGCAGCTCCATCCGATCCAGGACGCCTTCCGTCGTAGCCACGGGCTGCAGTGCGGGTTCTGCACGCCGGGGATGGTGATGGCCGCGGCGAGCTACCTGCAGGAGAACCCGAGCCCGACCGAGGAGCAGGTGCGGCACGCGCTCGAGGGGAACCTGTGCCGCTGTACCGGCTACCACAACATCGTGCAGGCGATCCTCGATGCCGCCGGCGAGATGTCCGGCGCGAGGGCATAGGGGGGCGAACATGGCGATCACCGAGAAGGTCGTCGGACAACCCGTTCTCCGCAAGGAGGACGCGTCGCTGCTGCGGGGACAGGGCAGCTTCGTCGACAACCTGACCCTGCCGGGGATGGTGCACCTGGCGGTGGTTCGGAGTCCCTTCGCCCACGCGAAGGTCGTCAAGGTCGACGTGAGCAAGGCGCTCGAGATCCCGGGCGTGATCGGGGCCTGGAGCGCCGCCGAGCTCGCCGAGGAGTGGGCCGGGCCGCTGCCGATGGTCTGGCCGATCACCGAGGACATCAAGACCTCCGACCACTGGCCGCTCACGGGGGACAAGGCTCGGTTCCAGGGCGACGGCGTCGCGGTCGTGCTGGCCGAGACCCGGGGCCTGGCGAACGACGGGGCCGAGGCCGTCGACGTCGAGTACGACCCACTCCCGACCGTGCTCGACATCGAGGAGGCCGCCAAGGACGGCTCGCCGCTCGTGCACGAGGAGCTCGGCACGAACGCGGTCGTCCATTGGAGCCACGGCGGCGGCGGCGATCAGGCGCTGTTCGAGAGCGCGCCCGTCAAGCTGAAGGTGCGCTACGAGGCGCCGCGGACGACGCCGAGCTCGATCGAGCCCCGGGGCGTGGTCGCCTCGCCGGTTCCGTCGCTCGGCGAGTTCACCCTGTGGACCTCGACCCAGATCCCGCACATCGCGCGGTTCACCCTCGCCGGCACGACCGGCATCCCCGAACACAAGCTCCGGATCGTGGCGCCGGACGTCGGCGGCTCCTTCGGCGGCAAGCTGAACATCTACGCCGAGGAGGCGCTCGCGCTCGTCCTCGCCCGCAAGACCGGCCGGCCCGTCAAGTGGATCGAGACGCGTTCGGAGAACCTCGGGGTCACGATCCACGGCCGCGGCGTGATCCACGACATCACGGTGGCGGCCACCGAGGAGGGCAGGATCCTCGGGTTCCACGTGATCGAGCTCTGCGACATGGGCGCGTACTTCCAGCTGCTCACGCCCGGCATCCCCGAGCTCGGGGGCTGGGTCTACATGGGGCCGTACGACACGCAGGCCTACTGGTACGAGTTCACCGGCGTCATGACGAACAAGGTGCCGACCGACGCGGTGCGCGGCGCGGGCCGCCCCGAGGCGACCTACGTGCTCGAGCGCGCCGTGGACGACCTCGCCCGGCATCTGGACAAGGACCCCGCCGAGATCCGCCGGATGAACTTCGTCCCGAAGTTCACCGAGGACCGTCCGTCGTTGATGGGCCTGAACGTCGACTCGGGCGACTACCTGCCGGCGTTCGAGCGCGCGCTCGAGATGGCCGAGTACGACCAGTACCGCAAGGAGCAGGCCTCGCGTCGCGGGAACGGCGACGTCAAGCAGATCGGGATCGGCCTGTCGAGCTACATCGAGATGTGCGGCCTCGCGCCGTCCAACATCCTGGGCGCCCTCCGGTACGCGGCGGGCGGCTGGGAGGCGGCGCAGGTGCGTTGCCAGCCGAGCGGCAAGGTCACGCTCTACATCGGCACCTCGCCGCACGGCCAGGGGCACGACACGACGTGGGCGCAGATCACGGCCGACGAACTCGGCGTCTCGGTCGACGACGTCGAGGTGCTGCACGGCGACACGGCGACCACGCCGCTCGGCATGGACACGTACGGGTCGCGTTCGATCGCGATCGGCGGGGCTGCGCTGCACTACGCGCTGCAGAAGATCAAGGACAAGGCCAAGACGCTGGCCGCCCACGAGCTCGAGGTGTCCGAGGAGGACCTGCGGTTCGAGGACGGCGCGTTCCGGGTCCAGGGCGCGCCCGACAAGGTCCGGACGATCCCCGAGCTCGCGGTCTCGGCCTGGACGGCGCACGACCTGCCCGACGGGTTCGAACCCGACCTGACCGCGACCGCCACCTGGGACCCGAAGAACTTCACGTGGCCGTACGGGACGCACGTGTGCGTGGTGGAGGTCGACACGGAGACCGGACACACGGACGTGCTGCGCTACGTGGCCGTGGACGACTGCGGCGTCGTGATCAACCCGATGATCGTCGACGGCCAGGTGCACGGCGGGGTGGCGTTCGGGATCGCCGAGGCCCTGTACGAGGAGGTGCTGTACGACGAGCACGGGAACCTCGTGACGGGGACGCTGACACAGTACCTGGTGCCCTCGGCCGCCGAGATGCCGCCGTTCGAGCTGGACCGCACCGTCACGCCCTCGCCGACGAACCCGCTGGGCGTCAAGGGGATCGGGGAGGCCGGCACGATCGCCGCGCCGCCCGCCGTGGTCAACGCCGTGGTGGATGCGGTGTCGCACCTCGGCGTCACCGACGTGGGCAAGCCGGCCACCCCCGAACGCGTCTGGCGAGCGATCCAGGCGGCGAGGGCCGAGGGGCCGCCCGGTGCGGGTTCGAGCGGTACCGCGGGTGCGGCCCCGACCGACGGGGGAGGTGGGGCATGATCCCGGCGCCGTTCGAGTACACGCGGGCCGAAACCGTCGACGACGCGATCCAGGCGCTGTCCGGCGATCACGAGGCGAAGATCCTCGCCGGCGGCCACTCGTTGCTGCCCCTGATGCGGATTCGGCTGTCGAGGCCGTCGAGGCTGGTCGACATCTCGCGGATCCAGGACCTGAAGTACATCCGGGAGGACGGCGATCACGTCGCGATCGGGGCCGGCACGAGGCACCACGACGTGGCCAACAGCGATGCGCTGAAGGAGCTGACGCCGATCGTGCCGTTCGCGGCCGCGCAGATCGGGGACCCGCAGGTTCGGCACGTCGGGACGATCGGCGGTTCGGTCGCGCATGCGGACCCGGCTTCGGACATGCCGTCCGTGCTGGCGGCCCTCGACGCCGAGATGGTGGTGCGGGGCCCAGGCGGCGTTCGGAACGTGCCGGCGACGCAGTTCTTCAAGGGCCTGTTCGAGCCCGACCTGGCGCACGACGAGGTCCTGACCGAGATCCGGGTTCCGAAGACGCAGGACCGCGGGTGGAGCTACGTGAAGTTCCACCGGCGCGCGCAGGACTGGGCACTCGTCGGCGTCGCGATGCTCGCGCAGAACGGCGCGGGTCCGGCGATCGCGCTCACGAACATGGCCGACCGGCCGCTGCGTGCCGCCGGGGTCGAGGAGGCGCTCGCGGGCGGCTCCGATCCCGCGGCCGCGTCCGAGCGCGCCGCGGAGGGCACGAGCCCGCCCACGGATGCGTTCGGGAGCGCCGGGTACCGGCAGGAGCTGGTGAAGGTGCTCGTTCGGCGCGCGATCGAGGAGGCGCAGTCGCGATAGGCGTTCGGGGAGACGCCCCGCACGGCAGACAGGGCCGGGCCCCGTGCCCGGCCCTCGTCTATCCGAGATCGATCGGGGGTTCGGCCGTGCAGCCTGCGATCTTTGACGCCGCAGCCGGGCTCCGTATTGGATGAGGGACATGCTGGCGCAGGTGAACGCCGACGAGTCCTGGTTCCGGGAGTGGGGCCTGCCCGTCATCGTGACCCTGGTGATCGCCGTCGTGGTCACGGTGGTGGTCAAGATCGCCGTGGGCAGGTTTCGGCGCAGGCTCGAGGGGGCGCCGAACCTGACGCAGGAGATCAACCTCGTCCGCATCACCACGCTCACGGGAGCCCTGTCGACGACGGCCCTCGCGATCGTGTGGACGATCGCGGTCCTGATCGTGCTCGACAGCCTCGGCGTACCGCTCGGTCCGATCTTCGCGAGCGCGGGCGTCGTGGGTATCGCCCTCGGGTTCGGCGCGCAGAGCATCGTCAAGGACACGCTGAGCGGCTTCTTCATCCTGCTGGAGAACCAGTTCGGCGTCGCGAACACGGTCGAGCTGCAGACGACGGCGACCCTGGTTCACGGCCGCGTGGAATGGTTCACGCTTCGCGCCACCGCGGTTCGCGCATACGACGGGACGCTGCACATCGTGCCGAACGGGAACATCGTGGTCGTGAGCAACAAGTCGCGCGGCTGGGCGCGCGCCATCGTCGACACGAAGATCGCCTACGGGCATGACCCGGACGAGGTCCGCGGGATCCTCGACGAGCTGTTCGCCGACATGCGCACGGACGAGCAGATGAAGGACTGGGTGATGGAGGGGCCGAACGTCCTCGGCGTCGAGACCACGAGCGACACGGGCGTCGTGATCCGGGCCGTCGCCGACACCCGTCCGTCGAAGAAGGTCGACGTCGAACGCGCCATGAGGGCACGCATCACCAAGCGCCTGGGCGAGCGCGGCATCCGCGCCCCGGTCGGCGCGCCTCCGCCGCCCGCCTGACGCGCGTTCCCACCCGCATCTCGAACGGCCGGTAGGCTTCGTCCATGGGACGCATGCCGTTCGCCCTCGTCGAGGGACTGCAGGAGGGCCTGGCCCGCGAGCGCTACCTGGCCGACCGCGGGCTCGCCACGGCGATCTACCTCGCGGTCTCGCTCGACAAGCCGCTGCTGCTCGAGGGTGAGGCCGGGGTCGGCAAGACCGAGGTCGCCAAGGTGCTCGCCGCGCTCCTGGGCCGCGAGCTGATCCGGCTCCAGTGCTACGAGGGGATCGACGCGAGCCAGGCGCTGTACGAGTGGAACTACTCGAAGCAGCTCATCGCGGTCCGGGCGATGCAGGACGTGACGGATGAGGCTCGCGTCGAGGACCTGTTCGGCCCCGAGTACCTGGTCGAGCGGCCGCTGCTCGCCGCGATCCGCGCCGGCTCGAGGGCCGTCCTACTGGTCGACGAGCTCGATCGCGCGGACGACGAGTTCGAGGCGTTCCTCCTGGAGGTGCTCTCCGAGTTCGCCGTCACGATCCCCGAGATCGGGCGCGTGGCCGCCGAGGAGCCGCCGGTCGTCGTCGTGACCTCGAACCGGACGCGCGAGCTGCACGACGCGCTCAAGCGCCGGTGCCTCTACCACTGGATCGACCACCCGGCGCTGGACCGCGAGATCGAGATCATCCGCGCCCGCGCGCCCGAGGTGCCCGAGGTCCTCGCGCGCGACGTGGCGGGGGCGGTGAGCCGCCTGCGCTCGTTCGACATCGCCAAGCGCCCCGGCGTGGCCGAGACGATCGACTGGGCCAACGCGGCCGCGTTCCTGGGCGCCGAGCACCTGGACGAGGAGACCGCTGCGGTCACGCTCGGCGCGGTGCTGAAGGATCACGACGATCAGCAGCTCGCGTCCGAGCGCCTGGGCGAGGTCGTCGATGGCAGCGAACGCTCCTGAGGCGCTCGAGCGCCTGATCGGGTTCGGCCGCGAGTTGCGCGGCCGCGGACTCCCGGTGGGGACCGGCCGCATCGTCACCTTCTGCCGCTCGGCCGGCGCGCTCGGCCTGCGCGAACGCGACGACCTGTACTGGGCCGGCCGCGCCTCGCTGATCTCGCGGCCCGAGGACGTCGAGACGTTCGACGCCGCGTTCGACGACTGGTTCGGCACGGGGATCCTCCTCGACCTCGACCTGCCCGCGCCGCCCGGGGCCGGAGACGTCGACGACCTCGAGCAGGCGCTTCGCGACGGCGCGATCGACGACGGCATCGTCGCGCGCGAATGGCACGAGGCCGACGAGGGGGAGGAGACCGAGGGCGACGCCTCGATCCGGATCGTGGCCAGCGCGGCCGAGATGCTGCGCGAGAAGTCCTTCGCCGACCTCACGGACGAGGAACGCGAGCGGATGACGAAGATGATCCGAAAGCTCGCGATCCGCCTGCCCACGAGGCACACGCGCCGGTACCGCTCGGCCCCCTCGGGTCCGCGCTTCGACGTGCGGCGAACGCTGCGCCGCTCGCTGCGAACGCAGGGCGAGCCGTTCCATCGCGCATGGCGAGATCGCCGGCGCCGGGCGCGGCCGCTCGTGCTGATCCTCGACATCTCGGGTTCGATGGCGCCGTACTCGCGCGCGCTGATGCAGTTCGCGTTCGCCGCGATGGCGGCCGGCCGCAAGGTCGAGGTGTTCTGTTTCGGCACGCGGCTCACGCGGGTCACGCGGACGCTGCGGACCAAGGACCCCGACCGCGCGCTGCACGAGATCGGCCTCCTCGTCGAGGACTGGGAGGGCGGGACGCGCATCGGTGCATCGCTCAAGGAGATCGTGGACGGCTGGAGCCAGCGAGCGTCGATCCGCGGCTCGGTCCTGGTGATCTGCTCGGACGGCCTCGAACGCGGCGAGCCCGACCTGCTCCGAGAGCAGATGGCCAAGCTCCGGCGCCTGGTCCACAAGATCGTGTGGGTCAACCCGCTGAAGGGGAGCCCGCACTACGAGCCGCTCGCGCGCGGCATGGCGGCGGCGCTCCCGTCGATCGACGAGTTCCTGCCGGGTCACAACCTCGAGAGCCTCGAGGAGCTCTCGCGGGTGCTCGCGGACTAGCATCGAGGGCGTGACGGAGCCGGAGGCAGCCAGGGAACGAGAGGGGCGCGTTCGGCGCATGGGCCGGCTCACCGAGCCGGCCGAGGAGGGCCTCCTCACCTACGGCGAGTACCTCGCCGTCCCGGAGCTCATCTCCCTGCAGCGGCTGCGTTCGGACCCGGCGGTGCACGACGAGCTCCTGTTCATCGTCGTGCATCAGGCCTACGAGCTCTGGTTCAAGCAGCTGCTCTTCGAGCTCGAGACCGTGCGCGATCGGATGTTCGCGGACGACGCCTGGAGGGCCCGGCACTACCTCACGCGCGTCCACGCGATCGAAGGCATCCTGATCGACCAGATCGAGGTGCTCGAGACGATGTCGCCGCAGGACTTCCTCGACTTCCGCTCGCTGCTCTCGCCGGCCTCGGGGTTCCAATCGGCGCAGTTCCGGGAGGTCGAGTTCGTGTCCGGCCTCAAGCAGCGCGGCTACCTGAACGACCTCGCGGCCTCACCGGACGAGCTCGCGCGGTTGGCCCAGCGGCTGGACGAGCCGACCGTCTGGGACGGGTTCGTCGCGCTGCTCGAACGCCACCGCCTCGAGATGCCCGAGGATGACGAGGACGCGCGGCTCGAGAGCCTCCTGCGCATGGCCCGCGAGCCCGAGCACGCGACGCTCTTCGGCGTCGCCGAGGGTCTGCTCGACCACGACGAGGCGTTCGCGAGGTGGCGCACGCATCACGTCCTGATGGTCGAACGCGAGATCGGCGCCAAGCAGGGGACCGGCGGCTCGGCGGGCGTCGAGTACCTGCGTTCGACGCTGAACAAGCGGTTCTTCCCCGAGCTCTGGGGCCTGCGGAGCCACCTCTAGCGCCGCGTCGTCCTCCGCAGCGGCGCGATCTTCCTGCTGTTCGCCGAATCCTCGATCAACGTGTCGAGACGCCGCTCGCGCGTCTCGGGTTTCTTCGCGCCCATCAACCAGTACAGCGCCATCGATCGGTAAGCGGGCGACTGGTCGTGGAACCACGTCCACGCCTTCCTCTTCGCGCGGAACCGTCGCTCGAGATCGGGGGGCAGCTCGATGTCGTATCGCTGCTCGTACGAGTACGTTCCCTCCTCCCGCGGCCTCCGTGCCTCGAACGCCTTCAGGCCGGGCGCTCGCATGCGCCGCTGCCTGGTGAGCTCCTCGACGCGCCGGATGTTGACCTCGCTCCAGTTGCTGTTCGGCTTGCGGCGCGTGAAGCGGTTCATGTACCGCCGGTCGTCGATGCCTCTTCGGATGCTGTCGACCCAGCCGTAGCACAGCGCCTCGTCCACCGCCTCGGACCAGGTGATGCTCTGCTCGCCGGAGCTCTTCTTGTACAGGCCCATCCACAGCTCGTCCGCGGTGTCGTGATGCTCCTTCAGCCAGGCCCGGAACTCGGCGGCCGTCGCGAAGTACGTCGGCCTCATCCGCGCGTGCGCTCGTACTCGTCGATCAGCTCGAGCAGCCGCCGCCGACCGAAATCGTCGTCGTGGCCACCGTGCACGACCCGGACGGGAAGGTCCCGCAGCCGAACCATGCTCCGGACGTAGGCCGGGATGTCCGACTCGGGCAGCTCGTCCAGCAGGACCCCGCTCTCGTACACGCAGTCGCCGGAGTACAGCGTTCGGGTGTCGTCCTCCCACAGGCCGATCTCGCCCGGCGTGTGGCCGGGAAGGTGCAGCACCGAGAACCGCCGGTCGCCGAGGTCGATCTCGTCGCCCTCCTCGACGACGCGCGTCGGCCTCACCGGCGTCACCGCGTACGAGCCGAGATCGAACCCCTCGCTCGGCAGCGCCGTGAGCAGGGACGGCGGCGCCTCGTAGCCCGAGAGCTCTTCGGGCGGGTAGTCCTCGATGCGAAGCGAGGCGAAGCCCTCCGCGTTCGCCACCGCCTCGGCGTCGTCGCGGTGCACGACCACCTCGTCGAACTCGTGCAGCCCGCCCGTGTGGTCGAAGTGCCGGTGCGTGGCCACCGCGATCACCGGGCGTTCGAACAGGTCGGCGAGCTCCTCGCGCAGCGAGGCGAGGCCGAGCCCGCTGTCGACCAGCAGGTCCCGGTCCCGCCCGCGCACCAGGAACAGGTTCGCCTGCAGGAACGGGTCCACGCTCGGCTCGGTGATGCGGACGACGCCCTCGTCCACGCTCTCATGCTCGAACCACCGCTCCGCCACGCGCACCGGCGCATGCTACGGCCTTGACGCGGTGGGGCCGGCCGGGATACGAACCGAGGCTCCGCGACCGAAGGAGGCTCGGATGGCGACCGATCTGTCGATCTCGCTCCCCGACGAGCCGGGCGGCCTCGCCAAGGCGGCCAACGCGCTCGGCGGCGCGGGCGTGAACATCGAGGGCATCGCCGGGCTCGGCGGCGGGGGCCACGGCCACGTCCACCTGCTGGTCGACGACGCGGCGGCCGCGAAGTCGGCGCTCGGAGGGGCCGGGTTCTCCGTCGAGGGCGAGCGCGAGGCCATCGTCGTGGACGTCTCGAACGAGGACCGGCCGGGGAAGCTGGCCGAGCTCGCGGAGAAGATCGGCGCCGCGGGGGTGAACCTGGCCGCGTGCTACGTGGCGTCGGGTTCGCGGCTCGTGTTCTCGTCCGACGACCCCACGGGCCTGCGTTCGGCGCTGGGGGCGTAGCCGAGCCCTCGGGGGGTTGCCCCGCAGGCGAACGCCCGGCTTGACGTCCGTTCGAGCCGGGCGTACACCCACGGGTGACGGAACCCCCAAGGAGGTGCCGATGAAGGACCTCACCGTCTCCCTCGAGGACCGGCCCGGCACGCTCGCCGATCTCGGCGAGGCGCTCGGCAAGGCCGGCATCAACATCGAGGGACTGACCGTCGTGGCCTTCGAGGGACGTGCGATCGGGCACGTGCTCGTCGAAGACGCCGCGGCGGCCCGTTCGGCGCTCGACGGCGCCGGCATCAAGGTCGAGGGCGAGTCCGATCCGTTGATCTCGGACCTCCCCTCCGGCCAGGTCGACCAGCCGGGCGTCGTGGGCGCGATGGCGCGTTCGATGGCCGACGCCGGCGTCAACATCCAGGTCGTGTACCTCGCGACCAAGAACCGCGCCGTCGCCGTGACGAGCGACAACGAGAAGGCGCGTCAGGCGCTCGGCATGTGAGTCGGTGTTCCGGGGGCGGCCGGGGCCGCCTCCGGTGACTCTGCCCGATACGCCCGGTCGAGGATCTGGATCGGGTGCAGGACCTCGATCGGCGATCCGAGCTCGCGGAGCCCGGCCGCGATCTGCATCGTGCAGCCGGGGTTCGCGCTCGCCAAGACCGTGGCACCCGTGGCGGCCACCGCGTCGGCCTTGCGGCGACGGAGCTCGGACGACATCTCGGGTTCGAGCACGTTGTACAGGCCGGCCGCGCCGCAGCAGACATCCGTGTTCGCGATGTCGACGACCTCGAGGCCGGGGATCGAACGCAGGAGCGCGCGCGGCTGCTCCCGGACGTGCTGGACCCGGAACGCGTGACACGCGTCGTGGTAGGCGACGCGCCCGAACCCCGGATCGGCCGCCGGCGGCTCGGAGAGGCCCTCGTCGAACAGGAACGCCATCACGTCGCGCGACCTGCCCGCGAGCGCTCGCGATCCGTCGCCGTCGACCAGGTCGCCGAGATCCTGCAGGTGCGCGCCGCAGCCGGACGCGTTCACCACGACGACGTCGGCGTCGGCGAACGCGCGCACGTTGCGCTCGGCCAGGCCGCGGGCGGTGTCGAGCCGGCCGTTGTGCGCCGCGAGCGCACCGCAGCACTGCTGCTCGCGCGGGACCGTCACGCGCCAGCCGTTCCTGGCGAGCACGCTGATCGTGGCGCGGTTCACGTCCCGGAACCACCGGTCCTGCACGCAGCCGCTCAGCAGCGCGACGGTTCCGCGCGGCTCGCCGTTCGGCTCGGTCACGCGCGGCAGGCGTCGGAACAGCTCGGAGCGTCTCGGCGTGATGTCCCGAACGCGCTTCGGCATCGCGACGCGCCCGATCGGCTGGAGCGCCGCGGCCAGCCACAGCGCCTTCCGGTGCGGCAGGACCACGTCGAGGCCGAGCCACCGCAGGAACCTCGCCCGGCGCGAACGCAGCGGCTCGACCTGCACGCGGGCGCGCTCCATCATCCGGCCGAACGGCACGTGCGACGGGCACACGTCCTCGCACGCGCGGCATGCGAGGCAGAGGTCCATGAAGCCGGAGAAGCGCTCGTCCGGCTCGGCCAGGCCGTCGGCCACCGAGCGCATCGCGGCGATCCGCCCCCGCGGCGACGCCGACTCCTCGCCGGTGAGCCGGTAGGTGGGGCAGTGGGGCAGGCAGAGGCCGCACGCGACGCAGGCGGCAAGGTCCTGGTCGGTCGGCGCGTCGGCCGGGAGGCGCCAGGCCGGTTCGGCACCGGGCGGGCGCCCGATGAAGCGCACGCCGTCCGGCATCTCGCCGCCGAGTGGACCGTCGTTGTCGGTGAGCACCCCGAACCGATGGTAACGGCGCCGTCGCCGTTATCCCCAAGGTGGACGGCCCACGCTCCTCGAACACGGTCGGGGAGCGTGGGCCACACAAGATCCGCGCCCGAACCGAGGCTATGCGGCCGGCGCGATCACTCCGTACGAGGCCAGGAACGTCTGGGCCGCCGCGGTGTCCACGCGCGCGGTCATGTCGTTCGACCGGCAGAGCGGGTCGCCCCAGCTGGTGACCGACACGAGGATCAGCGTGTCCTGCCAGAAGTGAGGACCACCCGAGTCACCGCCGCAGGTTCCGCCCCCGCCTGTCTGGGGGTTCTGGTCCAGGTGGAGCTGCTGCTGCGTGAGACCCGCGTACTCGGACGTGACGAAACGGCGGAACAGATCGAACGTCAGGTCGCCTGGGTGCTCCGAGTTCGAGCTGCCGCCGTATCCGACGGCGAGGAACGTGTCGTCGGCGATCTCGCCCGCGGCCTTGAGGTCACTCAGGAAGCCCTTCGCCGTGAGGACCGGGTATGTACCGAGGCGAACGCTCCGATCCAGAAGCACGACCGCGACGTCGTTGTCCAGCTTGTTCGAGTTGAACTGTGGATGCGTGACCGGCGTCCCGGTCACGCCCTTCTTCGGGTCGTTGCGGAAGTCATCCGTGACCTCGACGTCGAAGTAGGCGCGAGCCGAGGACATGCCGTCGGTGCAGTGGCTGGCCGTCACGACCACGGTCGCCGTCATCAGCGTCCCCGAGCAGCGGTGACTGTAATCGCCGCTGGCGTCATAGAACGCGAGCATGGCCACGAACGGGTATCGGTTGTCCGTGTCGATCTCCCCGAACGTGATCGCGCCTGCCGACAGCGGTACGAGGGCCAGGAGCACGGTGGCGGACATCGCCGCGATCAATCGCCTCATCCTCACTCCCTTCTTGGGCGTCCTTCGACCCTACGAAGACGGCCGTGCCGCCCGCAACCCAAGGCCGGAACCCGGGGCGGACAGCCCAAGCACGAGGTGGCCCGCGATCAACCTCTCGCAGATCCCCCGACTTCGCCGCGCCCGAGGAGCGAGCGGTCAGCGGTCGCGAGGACTCAGGATCCGCTCGCCGAGCGCTTCGGACGCAGTGCCTTGCGGACCACCGGCCGGGTCGGTTTCCGGCGGGCGACCTCTCGGAACCCGGCGCGGTCGTACAGGGACTTCGCGCCGAAGAACATGTCGTCGGGGTGACTCCGTGTCGCCTTGTCCACCGGGTATGCCTCCACGAGGCGAGCGCCGCGCGATCGTGCGTAGTCGACGGCCGCCCGAAGCATCCGTTCGGAGAGGCCTCGCCCGCGGGCACCCGAGTCGACGAAGAAACAGACGATCGACCAGACGGGCCGTTCGTCCACCGGCTTCATGATCGGGGACCGCTGGAGCCTCGCGTAGTCCTCGCGGGGACCGAGTGATACCCAGGCGACCGGGACGCCGTCCTCGTAGCCGACGATCCCGGGCACGACGCCCCCGTCCACGAGCGCCTTCATGGCCTTGCGGTTCCGCGCGCCGGATCCCGTGTCCCCGGACTTCCGGTAGAACATGCAGAAGCACGTCCGAACGATCGGCCGGTCGAACAGCTCGACGAGATCGCCCCAGCGATCCTTCGTCAGCGGATGTGCCTCGAACGTCATAGGACCCAACGTACCGGTCCAACTCCCAGTTCTCTCGTGGGTCGCGGCGGAACCTCGTGTCTGATCGTCGAGTCAGCTCCATATGAGGCATCGGGCCGGACTTGTGCCTGTGCTCTTGGCCGCCTTGACAACCGTCTCCTGTGCCGATCCGACGACCATGGATCCCGGCAGCGGTCCCACGACGGCGGCCGCTTCGCCGTCGCACTCGGAACCTTCGCCAGAGCCATTCCGGGCATTCATCCCTCCGACGCGAACCGAAGGAGACCATATCGCCCTTCCGGTGACCTTCCCGGATGGGTCGACAGCGAGGCTTGCATACCCTCCTGGATTGGACCTTGCAGGTCTCGGTGTTCGGCCGTATTGGGCTGGTTGCGGGCGCGACTTCGGCTTCCACTACTACGACCCTCGCGGGACGCTCTACCAGGGGGCTCCGATCCGATCGTGGAGCCGTCCGGACGGACGAACCGTGGGGTTATACGAAGGCGTCGATCGCGATCTCGGGGTGGATGGCGAGCCGATCGTCTACATGGTCTTCCACTTCGGGGAGTGGACCGTCGATGTCTACGACTACGGTGGCAAGGCGGCGATGACCGAGCAAGACCGTGAAGCGTGTGCGATGGGCTTGTCCGCGTCCGTGACCGATGGCGGTTGGATCGTGCTATCGGGTCCGCGAGGGATCGGCCTCGGCGGCGACGAGGCCGACCTGGAGTTCGGGGGCCTCGGACGCAACGAACCCTTCGTGATGCTCTTCCCCGGCCGCTGCGAACCGGAGGGCCAGTCCTTCATAGGCGATGTATCCGTCTCCCTCTCGAAGGGCTTCGCGTCCTGGTGCCATCCCGGAGGCATGATGCGGATCCACGTCTACTTCTCCGGCGAGCCGACGTTCGTCAAACGACTCGTCACGCAACTCGAAGTCCGGGACGTCCAGTCAGCCTTCAACTGAGCGGCTCGGCCAGTGGCGCGTACTAGTGCGAGTGGATTCGGCTGTATAAGGAGAGTCGACCCGGGTAGGCCGCCTCGGACGAGGCGCTGCCGACGACTATCATCCCCGCGTGTCGAAGATCCGCCCGTCTCGAAGAGCATCCTCGTTCACGGAGTCCGTGATCCGCGAGATGACGCGGCTGTCCAACGAGCATGGCGCGATCAACCTCTCGCAGGGGTTCCCTGACTTCGCGGCGCCCGAGGAGATCAAGGAGGCGGCGCGCGAGGCGATCGCGGCCGACATCAACCAGTACCCGATCACCTGGGGCGCCGAGCGCTTCCGCGCGGCGATCGCCGACGAGTACCGGACGCGCTACGGGATGTCCTGGGTCGACGCCAAGACCAACGTCACGGTCACGTGCGGATCGACCGAGGCGATGATCGCCGGGATGCTCGGCGTGCTGGATCCGGGAGACGAGGTCATCGTCTTCGAGCCCTTCTACGAGAACTACGGCCCAGACACGGTCCTCGCCGGCGCGGTCCCGCGGACGGTCACGCTCGCGCCGCCGGACTGGACGTTCGACGAGACGGAGCTGGCCGCCGCCTTCAACGCCCGAACGCGGGGCATCGTCATCAACACGCCGAACAACCCGACCGGCAAGGTGTTCTCGGCCGAGGAGCTCGGCGTGATCTCGGAGCTGTGCCAGAAGTGGGACGCCGTCGTGTTCACCGACGAGATCTACGAGCACATCGTCTACGACGGCTGTACGCATGTCCCGCCGGGCGCCGTACCCGGGCTCGAGGACCGGACGGTCACGATCAGCGCGCTCTCGAAGACCTACGCCGTGACCGGCTGGCGCGTGGGGTGGATCGTCGCTCCGGGTTCGGTGACCGGCGGGATCCGGTCGGTGCACGACTTCATGACGGTCGCGGCGCCTGCGCCGCTCCAGGAGGCCGGCGCCGTCGCGCTCGCGATGCCCGAGTCCTTCTACGAGCGGCTGGCGCGGGAGTACCTCGAGCGGCGGGACACGCTGCTTCGGATCCTGGACGAGACCGGGTTCGAGTCGCATCCGACTCGCGGCGCCTACTACGTGATGGCCGACGTCTCGCACCTCGGGCTCGGCGACGACGTCGAGGTCGCGATGCACATGACCAGGGAGGTCGGCGTCGCCGTGGTGCCCGGCTCGTCGTTCTTCTCGAAACCGGAGCTCGGCCGGCACCTGGTTCGTTTCGCGTTCTGCAAGCGGCTGGAGACCCTCGAGGAGGCGGGCGCTCGCCTGCGGAAGGCCTTCGCCTGACCGTTACCCGGCGCCTCAGTCCGTCGTCAGTCGGGAGAGCAGGTCCCCGAACGCCCTCGGCGAGAGGACCCTGACGGGAGGCGACACGACGGCCAGCACGTCGGCGTCTCCCGACACCAGCACCCCTTGCGCCTCGCGTGCGAGCGCGAACAGGTAGTCGTCGCCCGGGTCTCGACACACAGGCGGCACGTCGGAGGGATCGGGGAGCACGATCGCCGCCCGCTCGAGCGCGTCGACGAGCCCGCTCGCGACAGCCGAAGGCACACGGGCGGCGACCTTCGGGTACCCGAGCGCGCGACGCAGCTCATCGATCAACCAGGGACAGACCACGAGCTCCACGAGCCCGTCCACCCACGCTCGCAGGATGGACGTGGGTGCGCCGACCGGCGAGATCAGCCCGGCGATGAGGACGCCGGGATCAACGACGGCCCGGAGCACCTACCGAGCGCGGCCGGCCGGCCGCGTCTCGCGGATGGCCTCGTACGCGAGTGCCAGCGCCTCGTCCTCGCCGAGCTCGCTCCGCTCCCAGATCGCCCGCAGGGCGTCCAGGCCGAGGTGCGCGCGCAGCGCCTCCTCCACGACCTCGGAGTCGCGCTTGCCGGTCCTGGAGGCGAGCACCCTGGCCGCCCTGAGGACGTCCTCGTCGAGATAGACGGTGGTCTTGCGCTTCGGCATCCCTCCATCATGACGTTATGACGTCACACCGTCAAGACCGAATCAGAGGCCGTCCCAACCGCGTCCCGGGGCGAGGACACCGTTCGGGTCGAGCGCCTCCTTGAGCCGCCGCTGGACGTCGGGAGCCGGGATCGGCGGCGATCCGAGACCGCCCGGCCCCCTGATCGCGGGCGCGATGCCTCCGAGCGCGCGGACGCGTTCGCGGAGCGCGTCGAGGTCGCCGTTCGCGCTCTCGAGTCCGACCCACGCGAGCCCGACGCCGGCGAGCGCGCCCCACCGCTCGCCCGATATCAACGCGTCGAGCTGTGACGGCGGAACCGCGACCTCGGCGACGACCGGAGACTCGTCCCACGGCCGCTCGAGCGGAAAGCCGCCCTCGTCCTCGGCGGCCGGATGGGCGATCTGCCCGGCGATCTTCCCCTGCTCCGCCACCTCCTCGGGCCAGCCCTCGAGATGGAGCTCGACCGCGTTCGGGCGCGCGAGGACGGAGGCGGCGCCCGGCACCGATGCCGCGAGCCCCGCGGCGAGCGAGGGGTCGCCGTCGAACGCCAGCGTCCGTCGCGCGCGGGGGAGCGGGCGGACCTTGAGCGCGAGCTGCACGACGACGGCCAGCGTCCCGAGCGAACCGGCCACCGCCTTGTGGAGGTCGTAGCCCGTGACGTTCTTCACGGTCCGGGCGCCGCTCCGAACCAGCCGCCCGTCGCCGGTGACGGCCTCGACCTGCAGGACCGTGTCGCGCAGCGCCCCGACCTTCAGGCGCCGAACGCTCGATGCGCCGCTCGCGATCACGCCCCCGACCGTCGCTCCGGCCGGGGCGTCGCTCGGCCACTCCTGTCCGCCCTCGGCGAGGATCCGGTTCAGGTCGCCGACCCGCATCCCTGCCTCGACGACGGCGATCATCTCGGCGGGCTCGTAGGAGACGACCCGGTCGAGCTGCGTGGTCCACAGCTCGGCGTCGACCTTGCTGGGGTTCCCCTTGTCGAGATGCCGTCGCCCGCCCACGGCCAGCAACCGGCGATGCGACCCGTTCGCGTCCCGGACCGCGTCCACCACGTCCGCCCTCGACGCCGGATGGATCAGATCCATGCGCCCTCCGGCAGGTCATGGGCCGCCGCGGCGGCGTCCGAGCCGCGCGCCATCGCGAAGTCGCCGCACCGGGCGCCGTCGGGCAGCACCTTCATCGGGTTCATCCGTCCGTCCGGGTCGAACGCCGACCGGACGCACGCCTGCGCCGACAGGTCCTCGGCCGAGAAGACCAGCGGCATGAAGTCGCGCTTCTCGAGCCCGATGCCGTGCTCGCCCGAGAGCGCGCCGCCGGCGTCGATGCTCAAGCGGACGATCTCCTCGCTCGCCTCCAGGACGCGTTCGAGCGTGCCCTGCACCGACCGGTCGAACGACAGCAGCGGGTGCAGGTTGCCGTCGCCGGCGTGGAAGACATTCGTGACGACCAGCTCGTGGCGCCTGGCGATCTCGTACACGCCGGTGAGCACCTCGACCAGCCGCGTCCGCGGCACCACGCAGTCGTGCAGGTGGTAGTGCGGCGCGATCGTGGCGACGGCGCCGAACGCGCTCTTGCGGCCCTTCCAGATCAGCGCGCGTTCGGCCTCGTCCGCGGCGACCCGCACCTCGCGCGCACCATGCTCACGGGCCGCGGCCTCCACGACCTCGGTCTGCGCGGCGACGGCGGCCGCGGTGCCGTCGACTTCGACGATCAGGATCGCGGCGGCGTCGGTCGGATATCCGGCGTGCGCGAACCGTTCCGCCGCAACGACGATGCCCTGGTCCATCATCTCGAGCGCGGCCGGCACGACGCCGTCGGCGATGATGCGGCTCACCGCCCCGGCGCATCCCTCGACGGACGCGAAGTCGAACAGCATCGTCCGCATCGCCGGCGGCAGCGGCGTGAGCCGAACGCACACCGCGGCCACGATCCCGAGCGTCCCTTCGCTGCCGACGAGCAGCCCGCGCAGGTCGAACCCGGCCGCCTCCGGCCCCTCCGCGCCGAGGCGCGCGACCTCGCCGTTCGAGAGCACCACGTCGAGCGCCAGGACATGGTTCGATGTCACGCCGTACGCGAGGCAGTGCGGCCCGCCGGCGTTGGTGCTCACGTTGCCGCCGATCGAGGAGGTCTGCTGCGACGAGGGATCGGGCGCGAAGGTGAACCCGAGCGGCGCGAGCTCGCGCGCCAGGTCGAGGTTCGGCACGCCGGGCTCGACCCACGCGAGGCGATCCTCCGGCCGGATCTCCATGACGCGCGTCATCTTGGTCGTGACGACGACGAGCGCATCCCCGATCGGCGTGGACCCGCCCGCGAGCCCGGTCCCGGAGCCGCGTGGCACGACCGGCAGGCCGTGCTCGCCGGCGATCCGAACGCACGCCACGATCTCGTCCGCGGACTCCGGGAACACGACGAACGCGCATCCGCCCTCGACCATCGACGCGTCGCGCGCGTACAGGCGCAGCGCCAGAGGATCGGACAGGACGCGTTCGGGGCCGAGCGCGTCCTCGAGGGCGCGCCGCGCGGCGTCGAGGTCGGCCATGTGGCTAGGGTAGGCCCGGCTGGTGGCGACGTGGGCGGAGTTCGAGCGGGCCGATCCCGATCTCGCCGCGTTCGGGCGTGATCGCGTGGACGCCCACGTGTGCTTCCACGCGACGCTCCGCCCGGATGGGAGCCCGCGCGTGCACCCGGTCGAGCCCTGGTTCGCGCATGGCCTGCTGCTGGTCCGCTTCAGGGCCCGGAGCCCGAAGGTCCGCGAGGTCGCCCGGGATCCGCGCTACGCGCTGCACACGCCGATGGACAACCCCGAGGGCGAGGGCGGCGAGTTCCTCGTGCTCGGGACGATGGAGCCGATCGGGGGCGACCACCCGGCGGCGTCGGCGATCGCGGAGACCACGGCCGCCCCGTTGGCGTTCTTCACGCTGTCGGTCGGCGAGGCCGTGGGCACGACGTACGAGGGACCCGAGCGCGAACCGGTGTACCGGTTCTGGAGGGGCGGCGCGGGCTAGGCGACCTGGCCGGGCTTGCCCTCGGGCGTGGACAGGGGATGCCCCTCCTGCGCCCACTCCTCCAGACCGCGCTCGAGGTTGTAGGCCTCGAACCCGCGGGCCCGGAGCATGTGCGTGGCGAGCTCGCTGCGGTTGCCGGATCGGCAGACCACCACGGTCGTCTTCGACCCGTCGAGCTGGCCGGTGGCGCCCGCGAGGATCGAGTTCAGCGGGATGTGGATCGAGCCCTCGATCCGCCCCGCCTGCCACTCGTAGGGCTCCCGGCAGTCGACGACCTGCACCTCGTCGAGGTGTTCGGCCAGGCCGGTCGAGGTCGTGAGGTCGGTGGTGACGTCGCTCATCCGCAGGAGCGAATCCTATCAGCGAGGTGCGGAACGACGGCAGCGACGAGCCCGCATCAGCCGGCGAGCGCCCGTTCGAACGCCTCGTACGCGTCCCGCCCGAACAGCACGAACCGCACCTCCTCGACGCCGGTGTCGGCGGCGCGGACGGCCTCGACCGCGACGGCGGCGGCCTCGGCCACGGGATAGCCGTAGACGCCGGTGGAGATCGCCGGGAACGCCACGGTCCGGGCGCCGAGCTCGTCGGCGACGCGGAGCGACTCGGTGTGGCAGGACGCCAGCTGACCCGAGCGGTCCTCGGATCGCGCGTAGACCGGACCGACCGTGTGGATCACCCACCGGGCGGGGAGGTCGCCCGCGGTCGTCGCCACGGCCATCCCCGTCGGAAGCCCGTCCTGGTGAGTGGTCCGCCGGATCTCGCGGCACTCGGCCAGGATCGACGGGCCGCCGGCCCGGTGGATCGCCCCGTCGACGCCGCCCCCGCCCATGAGCGAGCCGTTGGCCGCATTCACGATCGCGTCGACCTCCTGCTTGGTGATGTCGCCCTCGAGCAGCACGATGTTCGGCATCCGTCCATCGTAGGTTCTCTGCATGGGCGAGGACCTGGCCGAACGCGTCGAGCGCGTCCTGCGGCGGCATCCGAAGATCGCGGGCGTCCGCCTCGTGGGCTCCCGCGCGGAAGGCACGCCGTCGCCGCTCTCGGACTGGGACTTCGTCCTGGAGACCGCGGACTTCGACGCCGTCGCCCGGGACCTCCCCGAGGCCGTCTCGGAGCTCGAGCCGATCGCCGAGCAGTGGGACCGGATCAGCGACTACCCCTGCTACATGCTGATGCTCGCGGGTCCGATCAAGGTGGACCTGATCTTCCCGGGCGAGCCCTACACCTCGCTGCCGCCCTGGACCGTCTCGGCCGAGACCCTGGACGGCATCGACCAGCACGTCTGGGACTGGCTGCTCTGGATCGCCTCCAAGCGCGAGAAGGGCGAGGACGATCTCGTCCGTCGCGAGCTCGCGAAGATGTTCGACCACCTGCTCGGACCGATGGGCGTCGACGACGCGCCGGCGACCCTCGCGGAGGCCGCCGACGCCTACCGGACCGCCAGGGATCGCCGGGAGCGCGAGCTCGGCGTTCGGGTGACCAGGGTTCGCGAGCGCGAGGTGCTCCCGGTCCTGTCGGATCCCTGACCGCCTCGGACTCGACCGGGGGCGGCCCCGTGCGGTTGAATGGGTGCGGGCCCGGCAACGGAGGAAACGATGGCCGAGATCGTCCTGGACGACGTCACCAAGGTGTATCCGGACGGGACCACGGCGGTCTCCGACCTCAGCGTGGACATCGGCGACGGCGAGTTCATCGTGCTGGTGGGGCCCTCGGGGTGCGGGAAGACGACCGCGCTCCGGATGGTCGCGGGCCTGGAGAGCATCACGGGCGGCACGATCACGATCGGCGATCGCGTCGTGAACGGCGTGCCGCCGAAGGAACGGGACATCGCGATGGTCTTCCAGAACTACGCGCTGTACCCGCACATGAGCGTCTACGACAACATGGCCTTCGGCCTGAAGCTGCGCAAGCTCCCCAAGGAGGAGCTCGACCGCCGGGTGCGCGAGGCCGCCGAGATCCTGGGGCTGACCGAGTTCCTCCAGCGCAAGCCGAAGGCCCTGTCCGGCGGCCAGCGGCAGCGGGTGGCCATGGGCCGGGCCATCGTCCGCGAGCCGCAGGCGTTCCTGATGGACGAGCCGCTGTCGAACCTCGACGCCAAGCTGCGCGTCCAGATGCGCGCGGAGGTCTCCAAGCTGCAGGACGACCTGGGCGTCACGACGATCTACGTGACGCACGACCAGGTCGAGGCCATGACGATGGGCGATCGGGTCGCCGTGCTGAAGAAGGGCGAGCTGCAGCAGATCGACGCCCCGCAGACGCTCTACGACCACCCCAACAACCTGTTCGTCGCGGGCTTCATCGGCTCGCCGTCGATGAACATGGTCGAGGCCGACCTGGCGCGCGATGACGGCGGCCTGTTCGCGAGCTTCGGCAGCACCCGGCTCCGGGTCGACGACTCGCTGCTGTCGGAGCGCCCCGGCATCCGCGGATTCGAGGGCAAGCGCGTGGTCCTCGGGATCCGTCCCGAGGACATGGAGGACGCCGCCATCGAACCCGAGATCCCGGCGGATCGCCGCATGAAGGTCGAGATCGTCCTGCGGGAGGCGTTGGGTTCGGAGGTGCTCGTCCACTTCGCCGTGGACGCGCCGCCCGTGCTCACCGAGGACACCCGCGAGCTCGTCGGCGCGCAGTCGGGGCCGATGGCACACACGAACGTGGCGGTCGAGGAGCTCGAGAAGGCGGTGGCGGTGGGCAGCTCGACGTTCGTCGCGCGCCTGGACCCGAAGACCAGGGCCGCCGAGCGCCAGGCGCTCGAGCTCGCCGTCGACACGACGCGACTGCACGTGTTCGACCAGGAGAGCGGGCTCGGCGTCTACGGGGACGAGAACTGAGCCCGGACCCATCGGGGTTCCCCGCCGGCTTCCGGTGGGGAACGGCCACCTCCGCGTACCAGGTCGAGGGAGCGGTCGGCGAGGGCGGGCGCGGGACCTCGATCTGGGACACGTTCTGCCGCAAGCCGGGGGCCGTCCGGGGCGGCGACACCGGGGACGTCGCATGCGATCAGTACCACCGGTACGAGGAGGACGTTGGGCTCATGGCCGAGCTCGGCCTGAACGCCTACCGCTTCTCGGTCTCGTGGCCACGCATCCAGCCCGACGGCTCCGGCCCGCCGAACGTCGGCCACCCGCTCACCCTGGTCTCCTGAGCGGGCAAACCGAACAGGTACTCGCGTTCCGCCTCACAACCCGGGCAGATCCCGGCGTACCTGATCGTGAGCTCGCCGTCGACCTGGATCAGGCTGTGCTCCCAGGGCGTGTCGATCGAGCCGCAGTCCGGGCACGCCTGCAGTTCCAGATACAGCTGCGCCTCGTCCCTGGTGCGCGCCACCGCGAACGCCATACCGTCCCTCTCGTCGTCTGTCGCCATCATCCGGGTCACGGGCCGGACAGTGACTGGCCATGGCCGGACGGTGCGATCGTTCGGCTGGCTGTCACGGGCGAGTGCGGAGTGCCCTTGCTAGCCGCCACTTGGCGCGCGGTGGTCGCGTAGTCGAGGCCCTTGAGCACGCTGGCCGGCACACCCTTCTTCTCCAGTTCGGCGGCGACCTTCGCGCTGAAACTGTCCTCCTGCGACGAGGTGTTGTAGAGCTTGCGCAGGTCGACCCGTCCTTCGGCCATCAGGGCCAGGTGCGGGTGCAGCGTGGCGAAGGCCGAGGCGAAGCCACCGTCGTTCACGCCGGCTATCGTCCCGTTCGGGAACGCCTGGTAGAGC
>Ga0081455_10001539_pt1 | contig 28388 bp, 36 predicted proteins | sample TabmetS3T2R1_FD_70207 | JGI IMG/M metagenome (GOLD analysis project Ga0081455, IMG submission 70207) | Tabebuia heterophylla rhizosphere microbial communities from the University of Puerto Rico - S3T2R1 | ecosystem: Host-associated > Plants > Roots > Rhizosphere ... | reverse complement strand
GGCCCAGCCGACACCACGGCTGGCCCGATTCATGTTCAGGACAAGGCTTGCAGAAAGGGGTGTGTCGCTACATGAACTTGCAGCAACTGCCCGCTAGACACACACCTATGACCACCGCGACCAAACGGCGGAGCGGACGGCCCGCCATCGGCCGCCCCAGCAAGGGCGACCGCGTAGTGACCTGGATGCGGCTACCGCGTGAGGTACGCGAGATGGCCGAAGAAGCTGCCGACCGTGACGGCCTGCCACTGAGCGACGCCCTTGTGCGCGTGGTGTGCGAGGCCTTCGGCCAGCCCATCCCCGACTACTGCCGGCCCCGTTCGACGGGGCAAACGGAGTTGCCTATAGCGCAGGCCTCATAACGAATTGAGCCGGCCGCCCTGCCAGGCGACCGGCTCACGGTCTTGGTGCTCGACCTGCTCGCAACAGGTGAGCACCGGACGCATCTCCCGCCCATGCCTTCGTGTCCGGGATCGGTGACGCATGCCTACGGTAGCTGTTGCTGCCGACATTCCGCAGCATCAACGTGCGCGTTACAGCGCGCGCCGCTCAGGTGAGCGGCGGCTGAGCGGTCCCCCGGAGCGCGCCAGGGACCAGATCGGCCGGATCGTCCCTCGGTCGTACCGACCCGGCTGGGTGAGCATTGCGGCCGCGGTGCCGCCCGGCTGTGCGCCGGCCGGTGGTGCGGCCCGGTGGCTGGACCAGGTCGACCAGCACCAGGCGGTGACCGCTCTGCGGGCCGACAGCCGGCGTACCGTGTTGGCGATCGTCGGCCGGCTGGCCGCGCGATGCGACCGGCGCACCGGCACGGTCACGATCACCTGGCAGCAGCTGCAGCAGGCCGCCGGCGTTGGCCGGTCCACCGTCGCGGTGTGGTTGTCCTGGCTACGCCGGCACCAGCTGCTGGCCACCGTGCACGGAGGTGCGACCTCGCCGGCGGGAGGTAACACCGCGCCGTGCTACCTGCCGGTCCTCGCCCAGCAAGCCGCCGCTCCCCCTGTGGATCAACATCGGACCCCCTCAGTGGATCCTTTGGTTAAGAAAGAGCATCCCCCGCGCGCGAGCCAATCCACAGCCGGCCTGCCTGCCGGCGGGCGGCGCTCCGCGCTGCAACGACCCCGGCTGGCCTACACCACGGACCGGCTACCGCCCCCGCACTCGCGCAAACACCCTCGATACGCCCTTGCCGCCGCCCTTGCCGCCGCCCGACCGTTGCTGTTCGGCCCCGGCCGGGCGCGGCTGTCCGCGGTCGCGCACGCCCTCGCACCAGCCACGGCCGCCGGATGGACCCTGGCAGACGTCCTGGCCGTCCTGGACGGCCCTGGAGCCCGTCCAGTGCCCACCGGACCGGACGAGACCAGCGCCGTCCGTCACCCCGCCCGGTGGCTGGCTCACCGGATCGCCGGCGCCGACCAAGCTGAGCGGCCCACCCATGCCGCCGACCGAGCCCGCGCGGCCGCTGCCGCCGCCCACCGTGCTGAGGTGAACCGTCTCCATGCACATCTGAACGCGATGCCCGGGCGACGGCCCATGCCCGATGCGCTGCGTGCTGAACTGGATGTCCTCCGGCGCGGCCACGATCGCGCACGGCGCCGGCGTGCAGCCGAGACATCCTCCTGAGACGTCATCCGCACCCGAACCTGGAGGCGCACCCATGGTTAGCGGAGATCCTGAACACCTGGGCTGACCAGGGAAGACCCACAAAGATGAGGAAGTCCGCAATTACGAACCAGCGCAACTCCGTACTTCCGTTCTTCCGCACTTACGTATTCCTGGCGTGACTCGGGTCAGCCGCAAAAGTCCGCAACTCCATAAGTTCGCACTTTCTGACTACGGTCCTCAGACGGAGATGCGGAACTCCGTAAGTCCGCAATTGCGCACCCCGCGGCGTCGTCAGCGGTACGGTCCTGGGGCATGAGCGCTCCGTTGGTCCTCACCCTCGCCAACCTGAAGGGCGGCACGGCCAAGACAACCTCGGCTGTGTACCTCGCCCACGCCCTGGTCGGCATGGGTCGGCAGGTGATCCTGCTGGACGCCGACCCGCAGGGCTCCGCGCTGCGGTGGGCAGGCATGGCTGACTGGCCACTGCCGGCCGCCGGGCTCGCCACAGCAACACTGCACCGACAGATCTGGGGCGTCGTCGACGCCACCCGGTACGACACGGTGGTAATCGACACCCCACCGCTGGAGGAAGCACAGGGCGTGGTGGCATCCGCGTTGCGAGTGGCCACCGCCGTGGTGGTCCCGCTGGCCCCCACCATGATGGAGGTCGACCGACTCGGGCCCGTCTGGCGCGCGATCGAGGACGCCGCAGGCAACCGCGACGACGACCCGGCCGTTGGCGTACTGCTAACCCGAACCGTGCCGAACGCAGCATCCACAGACGCCATCCGTGGCCTCCTGGTCGACCAGGGCCGCTATGTCTTCGACGCCTCCGTGCCTCGCCGCGAGCGGTACGCGCAGGCATTCGGCGGCGAGGTGCCCACCAACGACGACATGTACGCGCCGGTGGCCGCTGAACTGCTGTCGCTGGTTAAGCCGTGACTGCCCGCCGCCGTCAGGAAGAGATGGCCGCCCGGTTCCGGCAGGTGGCTGAGCCGGCGGAAATCCCGCCTCCTGCTGCCGTCGTGCCGCCGCCGGACCGCGCTCCGGAAGCCCCAGCGGCGCGGCAAACAGAGAGTCCGCAAGTCCGCACTTCCGCACTTCCGCCCATCCGTCAGACCCGTACCGCTCCAGTGCGGGTCACCGTGCCGCTCACACCCGTGGAACACCAGCGGCTCAGAGGGTGGTCGGTAGAGGCCGCCGCCGAACTGGGCCTTACCGAGGTTGCGGCCGCCGAGGTTCTCCGCGTGCTCCTCGGCCTGGTCCTCACCGACCCGGACCTCTCCGCCCGTGTTCGCGCCGAGCTGCACCGCTCCGGCGGAAACCGTCGCCGCTGAGGTCCCGGTCGGACCGGCTGGTGGAGTATCTGGAGGTGGGGGAGCGGTGGCCGGCCATGCTGGTGAACCGTTCCCGGCGGCCGCTGAGCTGTTGCGTACGGCCCCGCGTGGGCGCTGGATGTCCTAGCGGTGGTGCTACACCAACGGCCAGCACCGCGCCCAGGCGATGCTCGATACAGGAGTACGACGCACCCTCCGAATGGAGATCAACTGACTCGCCTCGCCCAACTGCACACCCCCAAGTACCGAAGCAACCCAGTCCAGCCCGTAGACCACACCAACCATGATCAATACCCCGATACACACCTATGCATCACGATCTGTTGGGCTGTCCGGACCATGGGGGAGAGGGGAGGGCTGCGGGGGTGAGTGAGCCGCTGATTATGTCGTGCGCGGTGTGTGCGCGGGTGCTGGTCACGGTGGAGGAGGAGCGGGGCGGTGTGCCCCGGTACCGGTATGAGCATGATCCGCTGGATCAGCCCGAGGATCACCCGCCGGTGCCGGTGGCCCGCGACCAGGTCCAGACCCGGTCGCGGTGCGATTTCTGTACTGGCGATGGCGGCCCGGACGGGCCGCGGTGGTTGTTGCCGGCGGCTACCTTCGGTGATCCGGCGTCGGCGTATTCGGTGGAGGCGTGGGCGGCCTGCGATGAGTGCGCGGCGCTGCTGCGCCGTGACCAGTGGACCCGGCTACGGGCCCGGTGTGTGCGGATGCGGCAGGCCGGGATGAGCGATGTCGCCCCGGCCGCGTTGGACGCGGCGATGGGCAAGATGTTGCGCGAGCTGCGCCGCCACATCACCGGTGCGCTGGTCCCGCGGGACCAGCCGCCACCGCCCACGACCACGGCCGGGCGGTGAGTTTCGCGAGTTTCTCGACCCACCCAACGCGCGTGCGCGCGCGACCCGGGAGGTTGAGTGGGGGGGTCAGCCGCGTTCGGCATCGACGGGCGATACGGGGGCTGCGGAGAGTTGTTCGAGCGTGTCGGGGCCGCCGAGTTGGTCGGCGAGCTCGGCGACGGTGGTCACTTCAGCCACGGTGGTGCCGGCGCGGGTGATGCGGAGGATGCGCTGGCGGGCGGCGGCGGGGCCGTGGTCGCGGGTGAGGTGCTGGACCAGGACGCCGTCGGGGGCGGCGAGGTCGCGGCGGCCGGCGGTGACTTCGAGGGCGGCCGCCAGGACGTCAACGAGCTGGGCACGGGGTGGCCAGTCCAGGACCGGGCTGACCTCGACCGGGCGGGCGCGGGCCTGGTCCAGATGACGCTGGATGAGGTCGGGGCGACAGATCGCGCACAGCGACAGCCGCGCGGCCGCCACAGCCGGGTCGATTTCGTCGGCGCTGATGGCTTGGGCGTAGTTGCTGGCCCACGCAGCCAGCCGCACACCAGCGGCCACATCCGGGGCGAGCGTCCCAGGGCCCTCGGCCAGCGCGCCGATCCACCCGAACGACCCGACACCGGTACCGCCGCGAGGGGCAGACCATCGCTCCATGCCCCGATCCTGCCCCCAGCTGTACGCCCACAGGCGCGGGAACGTAGATATAGCTACGTGTCGGGCGGCGACCCAGGGCCGCGGCAAGCGGTCTGACCTGCGGATTCAGGTGCCGAAGGGTCCACCGATCCGAGACCGGAGGACCGCACGGAGGACGCAAGGGTGGACCGGCCGGCGGACCGGAACGCGGACGCCGCGCCTAGCGCCGGCGGGTGCTAGGTCTAGCACCTGGCGTTAGCGGCCCGCACCGGTGTGACCAGCGGTTTAACGGCCTAGCAGGCTGCCCGGCGGGGCCGTGGCCGGGTCCGCCGCCGGCTTGGGGAAGGCGCCGGTGATGGCGGCCAGGCCGTGGGTGCTCAGAGCTCGGCGGCCGCGCCCCCCTTCCGACAGGTCTACGACGCCGAGGACACGCCCATGTGTGCCGGGACACGCCATCGACGCCACCAACAGCTTGATCGCGGCGGCGAAGACGGAGGGCAGCGATCTGTCTGTGGACGAACACGCCGCACGGCGGGGCGGTGCGACCTGATCCGTACGGTGGGCTGGACTACCGTCTACACCCGCTGCCATCCCTGGCCGCGGGCTGCTCGGCGCCCGCCAGCTCCGGGCCGAGCACATCCGAGCTGGCAGGCAACGAGTTCCACGTTGGACGAGCTGACCATCTGTTGACCGACACGGCCCCAAAATTCGAGACATGCGTAGCAAGACTCGGCGTTGTCGCTGCCATTCGCAGGAAGGCTCGCTATGTCATTCTCGTGTAGCTACAGGGGAATGCTGAAGTGCCCTCTAAGGGAATATCGAAGTCCGCTCTGATGCCCTTTGCGCTAAAGGCGTTCCCCCTCTTATTGTTGAGGGGAATAGATGCGATAACGTGACCGTTTAGTGACGTGTCCGAACGTGAACTGGAGGCGTCAAGATGCGTTTGATCGAGTCATGATGCATCATTCACGTGCCATCCGCTTAGCAACGTGGCTGTGGGATGGCTCACCAGCGGGAGGGTTAGTAGTGGTTACGCGGCATGACAAGGGGATCAATCTGCCCAGATCGTGCGTCACTTGGCCTCATCGTGCGTCATCGTGCGTCATCTGATACCTGACCGTTGTGCATCGCCGTTATCGTCATGGCACGAACGGAGGGCCTGGCAACGCTCTCCGGGGAGCGCGGCCGGCTGTGCTGCACGAGGAAGGGTCCGTCATGCACCTAGCCACCGTAACGGCCCTAGTGGCCTGGTCACAGCCTCGTCTAGGCCCCACGGCTGGGACGGCTAGGGTCCTCTCCCATGTGCAAACCTCTTCCGGTTCGCGCTAGCATGCCCACGTAGGTTCCCAAACCAAGAGCTAGGGGCTCACGCTCAGCGGCCCCTTGTCCGAGCACTGTCTGTATGGGCTAGACGGGCATCGGAAAAAGAGGTCCTCCGTTGCAGCGGGGGACCTCTTTGTTTTCTCCTTCTACAAGTTCGGCTCCATCGAGCTGCCGGCACTGGCTGATCTAGCTCTGGGGCGTTTTGCTTTTCAAATTTCCGGGGTGCGGGACCTTTTATAACCGGCCGGCGTGTGGCTGCGATGGACCGAATCTGGTGGCCGGGCCGCGTGACGGGCCGGGATTGTACATTAGGGTCAGCCCGGGGCCCAACCGCGTGTGCGGCAACTGACCGAACGTTCAGTATGCGGCGGAGGGTCCTGGTCCACCCGGGCTCCCGCGGTGGTGTGCCGGCGTTGCCTGCGTATCGGAAAGGTGCGTTAGAATCGCGGGCGGCGACCTGTCCACCTGTCCTGCAAGACGGTGGCACGAAAAGGGTCGCCTCGCGGTTCATTCCGTCTAGCCCGCCATCTCTCCACCTGCCAGTAAGCAGGTGGAGAGATGGCTCCATTCAAGAATGGAGTACGAGGTGCTCGAAAAGCCCCCTGAAGGTGTGTGCCTTCCTGAGGTCCAGTTCCCGAACGCGGTGGAGGTCGGCGCGGGCGAAGGTAGCCGTCGACGGCTCCTCGCCCGGGTGCTCGCGATCGTCGTCGTGCTGACCTTCGTCGTGCTGCTGATGGTGCTGGGGTACGACCTGCAGGCAGCACTCACCGGCTCAGCGACGGCGGCGCTCGTCGCCGCCGAGGTCGCTCACCGCATCGTCGGGATCGCGGCCAACGCCGTCGCGGTCATCGTCATCGTCGCGGTCATCCTGGTCTTCGTCGGCGTGCTCTTGGAGCTCGGATACGAGCTCCAAGGTGCGATCGCCGGTGCGGCCGTGGCCGGGCTCGTCGCCGGCGAGGTCGCTCGGCGGATGCTGGGACCTAGCCCCCGGCCAGCGCTCGGCCAGTAACTCATTTCCTGCACGACGCCTCGACCCGGGCGCTCCCGGGTCGAGGGCGTACGGGGCGGGAAGTCGCACCGGAGGCACAGCGATGATCAGGAAGGCCCACGCCACCAGCACGCCCGGCAACTCGCACAGCAAGGGCTCCGCCGGACCGGAGGTCTCTGCGCTCGACCAGTTCGTACTTGACCTGAAAAGGGTTCACCGGCTGGCCGGCGAGCCCTCGCACCGCAAGCTGTCCCGGTTGCTCGGCGAGCGGTACAGCGCATCGACGATCAGCCGCGCGTTCAAGGGACAGACGCTGCCGAAGTGGGAGCTGACCTCTGCCCTGTTGAGTGTCTTGGGGGTTCACCCGGACGCGATCGAGAACCACTGGAGGAGGCAGTGGGGTGGGGTACGCGACCAGCTCAGCCCTCTAGGCGCCGAGGGTGCCCAGCGCCACCTCGAAGTTCAAGAACACCGGCCCGCCTGGGATGGCGGACCGACCCGGACCGTCGGCGAGCCGTGGACCACCTGCAGGCTCTGCGGTGCGTACGTGGCCAGCAAGGTCCTACACAGCCGCTGGCATGAGGGCATAGATCAAATCCTGGCGCCCGACCGCCCGTACATCCACAGCGTCGGCAAGGCGCGAGACCTCCTGGCAGTGCCCAGCAGGTCCCCATACCTCGGGCGACCGGGCGGCGGGGAGGGCTGAGCAAGGCGGCACGGCAATCCGCGCCGCCGCAGTTGACTGCACGCCAGGTCGCAACCTGGACCCGCACGCGGGCGGCGGGGCTGTTGAGCAAAGGGAGGTTAGCGGGGCCGACGTGCGCGCGTACGCCCCGCGGAACGCCGGCCGGTGGGCGGGGCGCTGATCGGCACGACCGTGCCGCTGCTAGGTACGCCCGGGTCGGCGGCCGCGAAGTTCCCGGTGACGACGGCCAAGCCGAAGGTGTCCAGCAGTTCGGCCGCCACGTCGGTCCGCCATTGGCTGAGCGAACCCAGGCGGGCGGCCAGGTGCAGGTCTTCCTGGTCGCCGCGTTCGGGGTAGGGAACTTCGGCCAGTGCGTATTCGAGGTCGAGCTCGTGCCGGTACCGGCCACAGGCGGGCTGGCCGGCGCGGAGGTGGCCGATCATCGCCAGCAGCACCGCCACAGGCTGCACGATCCGCTCGTAGACCAAATCCTCGGCCTGCAGCGCCGGGTACTGGTCGATCACCTCGGCAACGCAGGTGCGGAGCTGATCGATGGTGGGGCCGTTGCTCCACTGCACATGCCAGGCCCAGCCGCCGGGCCGGCCGGCCGAGGCGCCGGAGGAATCCCAGCGCAGCTCGACCTTGGCGCCGAGGTCGGTGGACAGTTGGGCGGCGAGCCGCCGGGCTGCCTGGGACCGGTTCCGCGGCCGGCCGGCGCCGCCGACGCTGGCCGGCCGGGCCGCCGGCGCCGGCGCGGTCGGATCGTTGGCGGCCGCGGCCGCGCCGTCCCGGACGATGCGGTGCATCCAGGCCAGCTCGGCCTGCCGGGCGGCCTCGACCGCGCCCAGCGCCCGGCCGGTCGCGGCCGCGCTGTCGGGGACTCGGTCCCACACCTGGTCGACCAGGTACCGCAGCCCGACCCGATCCAGCCGATCCAGCGCGGCCGCCAGCTCGGCGCGCCGCTGCTCCCGGCCCGGCTGCCGCTCCCGGTACGCCGCCGCCTTACACGCACCCGAGCAGTACACCCGCTGCCGGCCACTGGCCCGCGTCGGCGCCGGCATCGGCCCCCCACACTGCGGGCATTCGTCACGCGATTCGACCGTCACGACACACACCCTACCGTCACGCTGAGATGTTGTCACGATTGAATTGTGACCCGTTCGCATGGTTCACCTGGGACCTCCGGTCACGCGGCCGCGCCTCGATCAGCTCACGGAGTGCCAGAGGTGTGACCGACTTCCGAAGGGGGCCCCCACGGTGCGCGCCGGACGCTGACACGCTCGTGGGGGTCCGGCCGGTCGGGAGGTTGCCGGGAGCGCCACCCATGCAGTTTTATAACTGCATGGGTGCGCGTGATCGTGACGAGGTGGAGGTCCGCCCGACTGAGCATGTGGAGACCGCCGGGCTGGTCGACCAGGTGGAGGCGCTGGCGGCCGCGGTCGACTCCGGGGGGGCGGCGCCGGCCGGCCGGTTGTGGGGCCTGCCGGAGTTGGGCGAGGGACAGTGCTGGGTGGACATCGCCGGCGCATCGGTGCTGGCCCGGGTGCAACCGCGCACCATCACCGGGTGGCTGTCGCGCGGCGGTCCGCGGCGTAACCCGTTCCCGGCGCCGGCGCGGTACCTGTACCGGCTGTACTGGCCCGAGCAGGCGATCCGCGCCTGGCGCGCCACCGAGGACACGGCGCTGCTCGATCGCTGACTGGCCTGGTCCCGTGATGGCCGCCGCCGGCGAGCAACCTCGAAGCCGGCGCTGAGGAGCAGGTGCGGAAGATGTGCCACCGACACAGCCGCGACGCGAGCGGCCCCGGCCCGTGCGGGTTCTAGCCCGCGAACCCCCTGACGAAGAGCCTCTTCTACCCATAACTTGCTCCGCCGGATCGGTGCGCTGTGGAGCGGTGGAGCCGGGGCGTGCCGGTCGGTGTACCCGACCGTGGGCTGGTCCGGCGGCTGGACGTCGGTGAGGATCGGCCTGGTGTGGTGGGCGCAGTTGTTCGGCACGGTGGCGTTCGGGGTGTCTCTCGGCGCGGTCGCCGTTGTCTGGCGCCGGTACTACGCCTGCGCCCCTGTCAGCCGGGGCAGTCGCGCCTACATGTACGGGCTGTTCGCCGTGGGGTTTGTGCTGGAGGCCTTGTGGGTGTGGGTGTTGGTGGCCGGCAGGGGTTCCTGAACCTTCGCGCATCCCGCGCGGCGTACCCCGCAGCCGTCATCAGCCCGGCACAACGACGTCGCCACTCTGACCCGCGATAGCGCGCCGTACCGAGCTCAGCCTGCGCCGGCGAGGTAGGTGGTGAGGGTGTAGCTGGGGGAGCGGTCGAGTTGTCCGCGGGAGCGGTCGTAGCGGCGGGTGGTGCGGGGTTCGGCGTGGCCGAGAGCGTCCTGCAGGTCGCGCAGGCTGGCGCCGGCGTCCAGGCTGAGGGTGGCGTAGGAGTGTCGCAGTACGTGGGCGCTCATCCGCTCGGCGACCTGGGCGAGGTCGGGGGTGTTGGCGGCCAGGCGGCGCAGCAGCCGCCACACGGTGCCGGGGTCCAGGCGCCGGCCGGCGGCGGTTGCGATCAGCGGCCGGCGCACGCGGCCGCCGGCGGCGCCGGCGACGGCCACCGGGACTGGTAGCTCGTCGACGAGGTCGCCGCGGCCGGCGAGGTAGGCGTCCAGCCGGGTGGCCGCCGGCGCCGGCATGGCCAGGGCTTGCCGTTTGCCGCCCTTGCGGGTCACCGTCAGCGTGCGGTGCCCGCGGTCGTACCCGAGGTCGGCGAGGTCGGCGGCCAGCAGCTCCCCGACCCGGCAGCCGGTGTACAGCAGCACCGCGACGATCGCCGCGGTACGTAGCTGGTGGCGGTGCAGGTCGGCGTCGGCGGCCGCCAGCAGCGCGGCGGCCTGTCCGCGGGTCATGCCGGGGGTGGTGGAGGTGTCCCGGTCCACCACCGGCCGCTCCACATCGGCCACCGGGGACACGGGCACGTACTCGGCCTGCCGCAGCCACTCGTACCAGGAGGACACCGCCGAGAGCCGGCGGGCGATGGTGACCGCGGGCGCCCCGGCGGTCTCCAGGGTGCGGACCCACGCCTCCACATGCGAGCGGGACACCCCCACCGTCTCCCGCCCTGGCCGCTCTACCGTCAGCGGGTCCGCGTGCAGCTGCTCGCACCAGCACAGCCACAACTGCAGGTCCCGCCCGTAGGCCTTGCGGGTGTGCACGCTGCGCTTGCCCAGCAACCATCGGCGCACCAACTCACCCACCTCTGGGCCGCCGTCCGGGCCGCCCAGATCGCCGGACAGCACCGAACCGGTCCCGGCCCGGGTGGTAGGTACCGGCAGCGGCCAGGTCGGCGCTGCGCCCACGTCCGCGCTCATCGCTGGTCCCCGACCGCGCCACGCGACGGAGGTCGGTAGTGCGAGGACTCCCGGCTGGTACCGGCCAGCCACCGACGGAACGCCTGCGCCTCATCCTCCCCGCGGTCCAGGTTGCCCGCGTCGACGTACAGGGTGACCACATCGCCGCGGCCCTCGATGTAGCGGTGTTCCTGGGCGGCCCGGTGCACCCCGTAGGAGCTGATGTCGCTGGACATGCGCCCGGCCCGACCGAAGACCAGCGCCGGCTCCAGGTCGGCGAAGAACACCCACGTCCGGGCCAGGCCCTGCCCCGCCAGCTCGACCGCGTACCCGCGCACCACCAGGTGCTCGTCGAGACGCCGGACGGCCGGCAAGTCGGCCACGTGGTGGATGTGGTCGTAGCGGCCCTGGTGGCGGCCCGCCGACGCGACACGCTCACAGTCCGGGCACTGCGGCCGCGGCCGGCGCCGCCGGGGGCCGGCTGGCTGGCCGGTCACGCTGTGATCCGGGTCAACACGCCGGCGGTGAGCCACTGGACCAGCAGCACCGCCAGGTGCACCGCGGCCTCGGCCTCCAGCTGCGTCTGCGGCCGGGCGGTTGGGCCGGCGCCGTGCCGGGACCGGTGGCCCTGCCACAACCGGCGCATCAGCACCACCAGCGGCTCGATGTGGCCCTGGTCGGCCTGGTCGACCAGCACCAGCCGCCACTTCGCCTTGCCCTGGTCGAGGCAGGCGATGACCTTGCCCAGCGTCGGTCCGGGGTCGGTCGGCAGCACCAGCGGGCAGGCCGCGGCCTCCACCGCCTTGATCGCGTGGTCGTAGGCATCATCCGGATCCGGATGCAGCCCGTACGCCTCAACCCACGCCGTACGCAAGTTGTCCACCGCCGGCGCCGCGGCGGCACCGAGCACCTGGTCGACGGCGGCCTGCACAGCCTCCGGCACGCGCCGGACCAGCCGCCGCTCCTCAGTGTCGATCCGGTACGCCGACCCGCCATCCTCGAGGATGTCGACCAGGTCCAGCACCTCGGCGACCAGGACGTCGTAGACGCCGGGAGACCAGCCGTCAGTGGGATCACCGTCCCACGCCGGGTGGAAGTACAGAGCCGCGTCGACGACCTCCAAGAGCTGCGACTTAGTGCGGCTGGTCAGGTCGCTGATCAGCCAGTGGGCCTCACGGGCCGGGGGCCCCGTTCTGACCGCGATCCTCAACCGGAGCGCGACCCGCCGGGCCAGGCCCGGCCGCTGCAGCGCCCGCCTCAGCCAATCGCGCACCGCCGCATCCATGTGCGGCGGCACGCCCTCATGCAGCACCTGGTCGACAGGCCGGCCGGCCAACCGGGCGGACAACGGCTGGAACGGTGGTGGCTCCGGCTGGGCGTCGTTGGTCATGCCCGGACGGTAACGGCGGGGTACGACAGAACGACGCCGATGTAATGGGCGTTATGTAGGCGTCGCGATAGCCGGCACGGGCGGGGGCGTCGTCGGCGCCTGCGGCGGCAGGTAGGTCGGGGGGCCTGTCGCAGGGGCTAGGAACCCGCGCCGGCCAGCAGCACCCATAACTGCAGGGCCTCCACCACGAACCCCGCGGCGAACAGCCCGTACATGTAGGCGCGGCTGCCCCGGCTGATGGTGGCGCTGGAGTAGTACCGGCGCCAGGCGACGACAGCCGCGCCGAGGAACATCCCGAACGCCACCGTGCCGGCCAATTGCATCCACCACACCGGGCCGATCCTTACCGACAAGCCAGCCCCGGGACCAGCCCACGATCGGAGATACCCCGCCGGTGCTGGTCAGCAACCCGTACGGGACCCCGCGCAGGACACTGCAGGGGATGCCCACGGTTTTTGGGCTACCTCGGATACCGGCGCGGTTCACCGGGCTGCTCGTGCACGACTTGGTCGACGCTGAGGAAGGGTTCACCGTCGCCGTTCCTCGAGGAACGCACCCCGACACCCGACCCTTGCCCGAGGCGATCACCCGCGTCGCCGCCGGTACAACGTCGTAGGCCGCTGACCAGAGATACAGAACGCCGCTCTGTATATAGGCAGCCAGAGGCGGGTCAAAAACGGGACAGATACTTCGTTGCCGAGTCTTCTCCGGTGCCTGCCTGCCATGGTTCGGGGCGAACGACATGGGCTTGGGTGTGAGCCTTGCTTGCAGCTACGCTGTTCGCTCCGTGCGTCGCCTCCTTCGCTTCAGCTTCTCTGGTTTTCCCGATCTGAGGTCGCGAAGAACCATCCAAAGCTGGTGCCGAGGAGGGTGACCAGAGGAGTGAAAATCACAGGTAGCACTTCGCGAAAAGTGCTCATCCGGGAGTCCGGCAGGTACGCCATGAGTAGGAACGTGGCCCCTGACACGAGGGCGACCAGCAACATCAAGAAGAGCGTGAGTTGCACACGCCGGTCGTTCAAATTTACAGGACTACCGGGGCCGATCACTCCGCCAGCGTCGTCCTGAGGGCGTCCTTCATCTTCCAGATGCTCGATAACCCTAGGGGTGCCGGCCTGCTCGGCGGCATCTGTAACGGCCCGCGTCTGCGAACCAGGCCCTTCGGGCACGTCATTCGTCGTGTTTGGCAATTCGGCACCGGCCGCAACGTTCGCAGGTCACTCCTGCGTCGAAAGAGAAAGCGAGGATGTCCCCGGTGCCCTGGCGGGGAACCTCATCCTCGGTCAGATCCATAACGACCCGCATGTGGTCGCCATCCGAAGAAGGCATGTAGTACCTCGCCAGCGATCCGAAGTTGTCGGCAGTTCGCTCGATCCTAGCCACGACCGGGCCCGGAGGCGGGCTTTCGTCCGAGCTGCTCATGGGACTTGACTCCTCCCGACGGTAGGGGAGTACACCGTAGCACATGGTTTACGTAGTCCTTACGTGCTAGATGTGGATGGAAGACGTACTGATTGCGTACCAGATGTCGGTTTTGTGGGGTAGTTATACTTGACACGTACGTGGACAGTGTGTCAGGCTCGCGCCACTGACTACCAAGCAGCGGCAGGGAGTGGAAATGAAGGACTCTCAGTTCGGGTTAAGAACCCTCAGATTGTTATGCGCCATCAAGCCGAGACCGATGTGGCCGGCCGGGTGTGTAGGCGGGTCTCCCTAGCGCTTACTCGCGCCCAGACGAGACGGAGCTTGGTAAGGGCTAACGGGGGCTTCTAAGCGCAGTTTCGAGCGAGTCGAAGGGACCAGGGCATATGATCGCCACAAAGGTGGGCTTGGCCGATGTTCGTATCCTGGTAGTCCTTCTGATGAATAGCGTGACCCTTAGCGGAGGTCAACGCTCGCAGGCTTACCCGCCGAACTGTGACCGGCAAAGACCGCGCGCAATCAATCTCTTGCACGAAGCACATTGCCGACGTGGTGAACTTTGGCGAAGAACCCCTTTCTCCTTCCGGGCCCCTCTCCCGAAAGAAGACCGCTGCCGTGCAGACTGGAGCCGGTCGCGTTGACGGACAAACCTACCTTAGCCGGGGCAAGGTAGAACGGAAGATGGTTGCGAGGTGGGCCGCCCGTCGCCTCGCTGCCTGACGGTGTTGTCATGGCTACAAGCCATGTGGAACCTGCACCTCATTCCGCCGTTGACGGCAGGTAGTTCGCCGGTGGTGCGTCGCGTGATGGAATTACTGATGAATGAGGGAACAATCATGGCTGGAAAGAGTGGACTCAACAACCCTACTAGTGTGGACCTTCCGCCTAGCCCACCGGACAGCTCGCCAGCTGACGTGGTCCGACTGTCGGTAAACCTCTCTCCAGACGTGGGCAAGTTGCTGAAAGACCTGGTCAAGAGGAAGCGGATCTCGCTGACTGAAGGTGTCCGCCGTGCAATCGCAGTGTGGAACTTCTTGGAACTCGAACGAGACAAGGGCAACAGGATCGCCATCATCGAGAACGACGGCGGCAAAGATCGTGTCCGAGAAGTCCTGCTAGTGGACTGACTCGGCAGGTCCGCGTGCTGGCCGCTGGGCCTTCGACAGTGCCTCGCCATCCCACGGCAAGCAGGTACCCAGTCGCCCAGGCCGGAGGGCTGGGGCCTACAAGCCAACTTCACCCGAACGGGCTAGCGCAGCGATCCGCGACTGAGGCCCCACTCGCCTGCAGAGTGGGGCCTCAGTCGTTTGGTTCGACGCTGGTCGCCGCGGCCGCGGCGTACGTGGCCGATGACGGTTGGGGTGATCCACAGGGCGTACAGGGTCGCGGTCATGTCGGACGCTCCTTGGGGGTCTGCGGACTACTGACGACGTCCCCAGAGTGGGCCGACCCTCGGCGACCTGCTCAGGTCTGACGCGGTGGGCGCCGCTGGATCGTGATGCATGGGTGTGTTCGGGGGTTCAGTCTGGTTCTAGTGGCTGGCGGGCAGGGGTTGAGGTGCGGTTTCTGCGGTCTGACGGGTCGGTCGCTATGGGGTGCTAGGTCGTTAGTGCCCTGGTCGGGTGGGTTACGTCCTGCTAGCGAGGGTGCTAGAGCTAGCATCCTGGGCTGCTAGACCTAGCAGCCGTCCCGTCCCCCTCGCGGGAGCCCGCCGCCGGGCGGTATCGGGTGTCCGGCGGGGACGGCCGGGACGCCCCCGGTTGCCGCCCGTCCACCCGTCCCAGCGGGGGGCGCGCGGAAATCGGTCACACCTCTGGCACTACGAGTGCGCGCTTTTCGTCAGTGACGGAACTACGGTGCAAGGTGTGGACGACCACCACCCGATCTCGCCGGCGACGCCGGCCGGCGGGACGGACCGGGTCATCCATGTGCCGTGCGCTTGGTGCGGCGCCCAGGTCGCGGTCAACTCGCGGGGCCGGCCGGCGCGGTACTGCGGCCGGTCCTGCCGGCAACGTGCGTACGAACTGCGCACCGCGGCCGCCCGGCACGAGGTCGACATCGCCGCCGGCCGGATCGCGGTCGAACCGGCCGAGCGGGTCATCGAGCGGATGGTCCTGGCGCGGCACCCGACCCGAACCTCGGACTGGATCCGCGCCCTCGAAGCGCTCGCCGAGCAGCTGCACGCCGGCCAAATCGACCCGCTCCACCACCACCGACTACGACAGGCCCTGCAGCCCATCCTGGCCGCGCTCGAACCCTCCGAGCCCGCCGGCGAAACCAGCCGGCGACACCCTGGACAATGGCCGTCGCCAGCGCCCGACCCCGCCCACGATCGGACAGCGCGCGCACTGCTGGCCTGCATCCCGCGTCTGGTCGACCGCACCTCGCTCGAGCGGCTGGCTGCGCTCACCGGCCACGACATCGACACCACCCGCGCCGCCCTGACCGAGCTCACCGCCGCCGGCCTCGTCACGCCCTACCGTCAGCACCTCGGCGGCGAGCCGGTCCCGATCGACCCAGACACACTCAGCCCGCACGCCGGATTCCATATCGTGGCGACCCGCTGAGCAACGCCTCAGAGCAGGCATGGGTGCGTTGCGGGCGGCCATTGGCCCAGATCGCCCCGACGATCCGCTCGCCGGCCGAGTCCTGTACGACGGCTGTGTCGTTGGTGGGGGTTGAAGCCGGCCGCCGATCCCACTGGGTTGGAGCCTCAAGGGGGGATCGGCGGCCGGGTGGACATCCTCTTGAGAGGTGCCGCCGTGGCAACGACAGCCCATGCGGGATGGATTCGACACGCCGAGTCTGAGCCCGGACCCGACCTCGGCTTCATCCCGACAGCAGACCGAGCACGCCCGGGATCGGGCGTCCTCACATGAGCGCACTCGCCCAATGGCTGGCGCCGTCGCTTGCCACTGCCACCGGGGCGGTCGTCGCTTGGCTACTGAACCGCCGCAGCGGGCCTCGGAACGAGTGACCAGCCCCCCGTGGTGCGCGCCCTGGATGGCGATCCACGTGCCAGCCGGGGTGTGTCTACAGCGCGATAACGGGGACGCCTTTGCCGGTGTACCAAGCGGGCCAGTAGGTGGCGACGGGCCACCGGGACGCGGGGCCGCTGCTGTCGTCGTGGCCGGTGGCGCACCAGACCACGTGGGCGACCTCCAGGTCCTCGCCGTGGGGGCTGCGGCTGGCCGCGCCGACGTCGACGGCGGACTCTCGGGCCAGCGGCACCACCAAGACCAGTTCGGGGTCGCCCTGCAGGAGGTAGTCCAGCTCGGGGAGTTCACCGCCGCATTCGTGCGAGGCGATCAGCAGCGACAGCGCCGGTATCAGCAGCGGCACATCCTCGAGCAGCCAGGAGGAGATGCGGGACTGCGCCTCGTGCATCGCGTACGCGCTGGGGGTCTTCATCCGCTCGTAGGCGACCAGCACCGAGGAGTCCAGCACGATCGGATCAGCCGAGTAGTGGGTCACGCGGCCGGCTCAGCGTGCCCGCCGGCGGTGTGCTGGACATTCGCGCGGGCCCGCGCGGCCGCGGCCTGGTGCTCCTCGCTGTCCGGGTCGATACCGAACCGGGCCAACAGCTCGGCCACGAACTCCGCCCGGTCCCGGCCGCCCTCGCCGCCCGGTGCCTGCCGGGCCAGCTCGGCGCGGATCAGGTCGGTCACCACGCCGTTCACCGAGCGGCCCTGCAACACCGCGTACAGCTTCAACGCCCGATGCTCCTGCTCACTCAACCTGATCGTCAGCACCTTCTCCGCAGTCATGCTGCCATGCTGTCACACCAGCGCCCGCACCTCGCCCTCGCGCGAGGTCAGCGGTGTCAGGTGTGGAGTCCAGCGGCGCAGTACCGCCTCGGCTGGTTGTGCGTTGTCCTCCGACCGAGTAGTGCATCGTGGCGCAGTCATCCGTTTACCCTGCGTTGATGGCTGTCGCGATGACGGTGGTAGGCGTCCTTGGCGGACTGGTCCTATCCCTGGGCCCACTTGAACGCTGGGTTGGCCACCATCTGGTCACCATCGCCCACGAAGGCGGCCACGCTGTGGCCACCGTCCTGTGCAGCCAGGGACGGGTCAGCGGCATCCAGCTGCACAGCAGCGCCCGCGCCGCCCAGACCGGCTACCGCGGTGTCACCTACACCCGGGTACACCGCCGGTATTGGGCGTGGGTGTACGTGGCGGGCTATCCGGCCCCGGCCGCGCTTGGCCTCGCCGTCCTCGCGCTGCTGTACCACGAGCACGGCAAAGGGGCTCTCGCCGCACTGGTCGCCTCGCTGACCGTCATGTTGTTCCTGGTCCGCAACATCTTCGGCGCCTTCCTGCTGTTCGCCGTCGGCGCTGCGTTGTATGTGGTGTTCCTCCGGGGGTCGGCAACTTTCCAGGCCGCTGCGGTCGGCGTGCTCGCCTGGACTCTGTTGTTTGGTGGGACTCGTTCAGCGTTGAAGGTCCTGCGCGCTCGTGGTCAGTACGGCGACGCTGCCGATCTGGCGACCACGACCGGCGCCCCAGCTGAACTCTGGGCTGTCCTGTTCGTCCTGCTCACCACAGTCCCTACCGGACTCGCCGGCTGGTTGACTGTGACCTCCTGGCTCTGACCGGCCCTGCTGGCGGTGTGTCTAGCCGTCCGCCGCGGTTCGCTGTCAGTCTGCCCAAACGTGTGCGCAAGTTCGCATCGCGCATGCGCGCATGCGCTCTACCCTTGGGTGCGCAGTATCAGCGCGACAGATCAGGGCGACATGTACACGAGGGCCGGAGCCGTCAGGAGGCAAGCCATGGCACCCAGAGCGGAGCGACCCGCACCGCCTTACCAACAGATTGCCGCGCACTACAGGCAGGCGATCCGAGATGGGGACCTCTCAGCCGGGGACAAGCTGCCGAGCAGCACGGAGCTGGCGGCCGAATGGGGCGTAGCGAACACAACCGTCGCGAAGGGCCTCCGGCTGCTCGCCAGCGAGGGATACGTCGACGTGAGCAACCAGGGCGTCATCGTGACCTACGGCCAAACGAACACCTACACACCGCGGGACCGACTGAACGCCATGCGGCGCACCGGCCGCATATACCCACCGAGCGACCGGGCCGAGATCGTATCCGCTGAGTTGGTCCCGGCCCCGGCGCACGTCGCTGACGCTATGGGCATCGATGCGGGACAGCAGGTCATCCGCAGGGAGCGGCTCACATACCACGCCGATCGTGTGGTGCAGCACTCCATTTCGTGGATGCCTGGCGACCTTGCGGAGACCGTCCCGGCGTTGCTTTCCACCGAGCGGATTGCTGGCGGCACCATGGGTGCAGTTCGCGAGGCAACCGGACGGGAAGTGAAGCGAGATGCCTACCGCCACTCTGCTCGGCTCGCGACCCCAGCGGAACGAACCGCGTTGCAGCTACCTGAGGACGCAGAACACGCCCTCCTGGCTGGCGACAACACCTGGTACGACGCAACCGGAGCTGTGCTCGAGTACGGAGAGTCGATCATCCCTCCGGGACTCTGGGTGACCGTTGACAGCTGACTAACCGGAACGGGTGATTGAACGCGGCAGGTGGGGCGACGCCTGCCGCGTTCTCTTGCGTGCGCGTCGCGCATGCGCACAAACTGATGCCGCATAGCGCATGCACGCAGTGCACGCGGATGGAATGGGAGCCCCCGGCGGATGCGACCCGCCGAGGGCTCTGCCCAACGAGGGAAGAGGACTCCCAAGTGGACGGTCACACGCTATCGGCTGATGTCATGGCGTCGGCAGGGATCGTGGCACCCCAGGTCTGGTCTGGTGGTGTGAGTGCGGCTGCGCTGATCGCGGCCGCGGGTACGGATGTGATGGACCACCCGGCGGCCGCGCCTGTGGTGCCGGCTGGTCCGTTTGATTGCGAGGCCGGCGCTGCTGCGGCGGCTTCGCGGTGCGGGTTCCGGTGTAGCTACGACGCGGTCGAGGTGACCAACGCGCTGGATCGGATCGAGGCGGCTGTCACCGGCGAGCTGGCCGCCCTGCGCCAGCAGCAGAGAGATAACTCCGCGGCGTTGGCGGCGATCGAGACCAGCGTCGACTACCTGTGCGATGAGTCGGACTACGCGAACCTGCGCACCGACGGCGCGGACGGTCGGGTCGTGGCCCGCCTGGCCCTGCGCGGTCTGGCGTCGCTGGTTCTGCTGGCGCTGGGTCTGTGGGTGCTGGCGCCGGCGGTGTCGGGTGTCGCCGGCCTGGCGGTGCTGGCGCTGTGCGGGGTGGCGCTCATCCAGGCGGAGACCCCGCGTGTGCGGGTGCTGTGGCGGACGCTGCGGCACGCCGCCGAGGAGTTGGCGGCCCGAGTCCGCGGCTGGCGTAGCGCCCTGACCGACCGGACCGGCGTCGACACCGCGGGTCGGCCGCCCCAGGTCGACCAGCCGGCCGGTGTGGACGAGTCGGCCGCTGGGGGTGTCCGGTGACCGAGTACCTGGTTGTCGTACGCCGCCCTGAGGGCCGCAACCAGGCCGCCTGGACCGTGCTGGATCAGCAGGTCATCCAGGCCGCCACCGATGAGGATGCCGCGTACGCCGCGATCGAGCTGGTCACCACGGTCGGGGGCCAGGAGGAGGACTACGCCGACCTCTTCACCGACCCCGATGGCCACGGCACGTGGCCGGCGTACGTGGCCACCGTCGACCTGTTCGAGGGCGGCCACGTGCATGCCTGGGACGAGGCGGGCTGCTGTCCCGCCTGCGGCGTTCAGGTGCACGACTTCCCCAGCCTGCACGCGGTGGACTGGCGGGGTGCCTGGTGAGCCCCCGGTTGCAGTTGGGTCCGGCCACCGGCTCGGGTAGCGGGTTCGGCCTGGAGGCGTGGCTGTTGGGCACGCCCGGCGAGCTGGACGCGGCGCAGGCCGCGCTGGCGGCCGCGGGCACGGTGCTGTGGGCCGGTACGGGCGGTGCCCGGGGACAGCGGGAGTCGCTGACCGGCGCCGACCGGGGCCGGCAGCGTACCTACCTGCGGATGCGGTTCGGGGGTGCGCGATGAGCCCGCTGCTGCACCTGGGCCCGTGGTGGCCGGTGTATGTCGAGTTCGGCGACCCCGCCGTTCCCGCGATCAACGACGCGATCCGCGGCCGCGACCGGGCCGAGGCGGCCGAGAACGCGGCATGGAACTGGCCGGACGCAACACACATCGAGGTCGCCGCTGAGCCGGAGCCGGAGGAGGTGACGGACCTGTGACTGCCCTGGAGGACGTCCTGGTCCTGCCGCTGCCGGGCTTGCCGGCGCCGCGCCTTTCCCGCCACCCGGTCGGTCCGGCCGGCGCTGCTCCTGCCGCCCTCGCGGCGGCGGCGGTGGTGGGGCAGTTGGAGTTGCCGCCAGCGTCGACGGACCGCGCGGCGGTGTGTTGCCATTGCCGGCAGATCATCCGGGAGGCCGAGTCGGCCTCGGCGCTGCTGTGGCTGCACCCCGATGATGACCCGCGGTGCCCGTTCGGCGGGTTCGCGACCCCGGCGGGGTGGTCGGCATGAGCTGGTCGTACCGCATGGACGTCATGAGCAGCGAGTACACCGACCCGCTGTACACCGAGTACACCGAGCTGGCCAGCCACCAGCACGCGGTCGCGTACGCGGCGCAGCTGGCTGAGCAGCACGGCGGTGACCCCGGGGAGCACTACACCGACGTGTGGGGTCCCTCCATCACGCAGGACGGCCGCGCCGACCACGAGTTCACCGTCGACATCGGCGGACACATCCACGACTGGGACGGCGCCGGTGAGTGCGCCTGCGGCTGCGACACCACCATGTTCGCCGCCGCCGACCGATGGGCGGGGACCCCGTGGTGAGCTCAACAGCCAGCAGGGTCTACCGGCTGCACGTGGTGGGCTTCCACGCCCCGACCGAGCCCCTGTACACCGAGGAGTTCCTGGCCGGCGACGGCGACCAGGCGTACCGGATCGCCGAGGGGCTGGTGGCCAAGTACGGCCCCAACCCCGACCTGCACTACGGCGACCTGTACCGCCGGTGGCGCTGCGGCGACACTCAAGCCGAAATGGTCGTCGACTTCGGCGACGACCGCCGATGGGAGCTCTACTGCGTCGTCAACCACCCAGGCCACGCAGCACCCCACCGCGAAACCGCCGGCACGGCCACGCAGCCGGATCCGGCGCAGGAGCCGAGGGAGCTGGCCGTTCATTTGGCCGAGTACGCCGCGTTGAAGCAGGAGCAGACGGAGCGGATCAAACAGCGCGACAGGTTGATCTACGCGGCGCTCGTGGCCGGCGCCGCAGTCGGCTCGTTCGCTGCGACTCGGGGCCTGACCTACCTGCTTCTGCTGCCCGCGATGGCGCTGTTGCTGGGCTGGACCTATCTGGTCAACGACAAGATGGTGACCGACCTGGGCCGGTACCTGCGGGAGGGGATGGGTCCGGCGTTGTCTGAGTTGGTTGGCCGCCCGGTGCTCGGGTGGGAAGACCATCGCGGCGACCCGGACCGGCCTCGCCGCAAGCAGCGCCAGCTCGCGGTGGACCTGCTCGCCTTCACCGGGATGCCGGCAGTCGCGTTGGCGTGGTTCTGGACCTCCGTCCAGCAGCCCGCGCCGATCCTGGCGGGGGTGTTCCTGCCGATCACCGTGCTGGAGTTGGCCGCGCTCGCTGCGCTGGCCCGCGAGATCGTGCGGTACGCCGAGCTGACCATCACCACCCCGGACCGGCAGGAGGTGCGGCGGTGGTAACGCATCCGGCGCCCGGTGACCTGTACGCCGCCCCGGGCGAGGTGCTGGCGTTCGTGACCGCCCTGCCCGGCGGTGGCGCCAGCGAGGGCCAGGTGGAGGTCGAGCCGCTGGCTACCGGAATCCGGCAGCAGCTGCCGCTGGCCACCGTCACCAGATGGCTCCTGGTCGCTTCACCTGACCAGTCGCACGCCGCGCATGCACGGTGCCGTGGCTAACCAACCTTGACCGCGACCCAGAGGAGGTGACCAGGGCCCCCGGCTGCGGCTGCCCTGGTCACCCGGGTCGCGCGATTCCCCATAACCACGATACAGACAGAGAGGCGGCGATCATGAGCCGCAGCGTTTTTCTGGCCACCCTCGGCGCGCTGGCGTTGTTCCTGGCGTGCCTGTTGATGATCCGTAAAGAGACCCGTAGGTCGACTATCCGGACGCAGAGTTTCGCGTCGATGTTGTTCGGGTTGATCGGTGCCGGCCGGCTCGGTGCGTGGCGAGATCACCTCGCGCACACGGCGGCGACGGCCAGCTCGGACCAGACCGCGGTGTGGGTGGGGGTGTCGATCCCGTACCTGGTGGCCCTGTTCATCGTGTTCTGGACCTTCCTGGACCTGGACTTCGACGGGTTGTACACCCAGATCCGCACCAAGATCATGGGCGGCGGCGGCGGTGGGGGCCGCGGCCGCGGTATCGCGACCACCGGCGCTCCGGCCGCCGGCGGCGGGTTGTTGTTGAAGGTCAACAAGCACAAGGCGCACTGGTACACGCCGCTGCTGGCGTTGCTGGTGATGCCGTCGTTGGCGGTGTGCCCGGTCGTTGGTGGTATCCCGGACGGGCTGCGGGACGGCATTGTGCGCCTGGCCGTGATGCTCGGCCTGCATCTGGCCAGGTGATCGGCCGTGGCGAATGCGGTGAAAGCGCTGCTGCTGACCCTCGCCGTGGGGTTGGTGGTGGTGCTGCTGGAGCGGCAGCCCGGTGTGCTGCTGATCGTGGCGGTGCTGATGCTGCTGGCCGGCGCCAGTCGGGCCGGCAGCTCCGGCGGGTACCGGCCGGTCGTGCCGCCACCGGAGGTGGAGTCGACCCGGCGGGCCGGCCGCCGTGTCCTGCGCGGCCTGGGTGAACGGCTGGGCGGGACAGGCGAGGCCGCGGGCGGCCGAGCGGCGAACGTCGTGCGGGCGGTGTGCGAGGTGATCCGGCGCCCGAATCGACCCGCCGCGGGCCCGCGACGCGGGCTGGGTGGATTGCTGCGGCGCCGGCAGATCGGCCCCGGTCCAGATGGCGTACGCCCAGGCGGTACGGCCGACCCGGGACCGGGCGAGCCGGAGGAGCCGGTTCCGCCAGCTCTGGACGGCCCAGACGATCCTCCTCGCCCGCTCGACCCCCGGCGGCCAGGCGAGTCCGGACCGGCCGAACCGGGTCCGGTCAGCTCAGGCCCGGAGGGTCTGCCGCCGGGCGCGGGCGGCTCGGGTGTAGGCGGCTCGGCAGGAGTTCCGCCGCTGCCACCACCAGGGCCGCTGTCTGGGGGCGGCAGCGAGCTGGGCTGGTCGGGGCCGACCAGCGGTGCAGGCGGGCTGGCCGGGCCCGCTGTCTTCACCGGTCCGGCATGGCCGGTGCTGCCGGCCGGCGGCGAGGTGGCCGGGATCGCAACCACAACCACTACTGCGACCGCTGTGTTGGCGGCCGCGCCGGAAGGATTTGAGATGGCGCAGAACCTGGTGGATGCCGCGCGTGGGCAGGTCGATCTTGGCCACCGCGGGCATGTGATGATCGCGGCGTTGATCCGCGAGTGGGCGACCAGCAAGGATGCTCGCCGCTACCCCGAGACGTTCATCGCGTGGCTGCACACCCAGTACGCCGCGGCAGGTCAACGCCCGGATGTGGTGTGGCAGTGCATGCAGGCCTATCACGGCAGGGGCCCGTCCGGGCACATGGGCGTGCCAGAGGCCATGCTGCGGCGGTTTTTCGCCGCCTACCAGCAGGCGGCCGAGGCGGAGGCTGCGGCGTACCGGCAGTTCGCGCAGGAGTACGCCGCCTACGTCGACCAGGCCGAGCACGACCTGCCGCGCAAGTACGGCCGCGAAGTGATCGCCAGCGCCGCGCGGGCCCACCGTGGCTAGGGCGAAGCCGACCCCCAAGACCCGCCGCGCCGGCCCGGGCGTCACACCGCAGGCAGCTGCGGGTCCGGCGGCGGGTTCAGGGGCTTTGGTGGACGGCGCGGCGGCGGGGCCGGTCATTGATGAGGGCAGCCTGAGCAGCCCGATCTACGACGCGGCCGCGGCGACCTGGTGGCTGTGGGGCCCGTACGCCGCGGCCGCCGGGTCGGCTGCGGTCGGGTGGGGGGTGGCCGCCGTGGTGGGGCCGGCCGCGGTGCTGCTGGTTGCCGCGGTGCTGCTGGTCCCGCCGCTGGTGCTGTATGTGGGATACCGCACCAAGCATCCGGTCGGCGGGATCAACGACCCGGACACCATCAGCTACGCCGCGGTGGTGGCGGTCGGGGCCGCGGTGTGGACCTGGGGTGCCGGCACCGGCGCGTGGCCGCCGGCGGCGCTGGCGGCCACGCTGGCCGCCAGCGGCGGCCTGGCGTGGCTGCTGTACACCGTGGGTCGGCGCACCAGCGGGGTGACCGCGAGCGTGACCGGCCCGATGGGCGTGGTGACGCTGGTCCTGCTGAACCCGACCGGCGCCGACAGCCCCGTCCGGTGGGTGGTCGCGGCCGTGCTGCTGGCCACCGGCTCGGCGGTGCCGTGCTGGACTACTCGGGTCTTGGCCCGCCGCCGCGCCCGGGCGCTGGCCGCCGCGGCGCCGCAGCAACCGACGCTGAGCATCACCCCGACGATCGCGGCGCTGGTCAAGCACGGCGGCCAGCAGATCCACCCGCTGCTGCCCACCCTCACCAGCAGCGGCGAGAATTGGTCAGTGCGGCTGCGGCTGACCGAAGGCCAGGTGCTGGCCGACATCGCCCGGGTGCTGCCCCGCGCGGAGTCCGAGCTCGGGCTCCGTGATGGCGCATTGAGCGTCACCGGCACCGGCCGCCGCGACCACATCAACCTCACCTGCGCCCCGGAAGTGATCAGGGCTCTGCCGGGGCCGACGGCACGGCCGACCAGCGTCACCCAACCGCTGACCATCGGGGTCTATCAGGATGGGCGGCCGATGCGGCTGCGGCTGTTCCGTTCCGTGGGCGCGGCCAGCGGCAACATCGGCGGCCGCGTCGGCTCGGGCAAGAGCCGCACCATCTGGGCCCAGATGGCCGAGATCACCGCCGCGCCGGATGCGCTGGTCATCATGGCCGACCTGTCCGGCGGGGTCACCTCCGGACCGTGGCGCTCCTGCCTGGCGCTGCTGCTCACCGAAGAGGAATCCGCGGGCCGGCTCCTACCTGCGCTGGTCGCCGCGGCCGCAGAGCGCAGCAAGACGCTGGTGGAGCGACGCCAGGAGGTGTGGGAGCCCAGCCCCGAACGGCCGGCGATCGTGGTGTACATCGACGAGGCGCAGAAGGTCCTCGGCTACGGCGCGGCCGGCGGCGCCTGGGAGAACATGCAGGCCACCGAACAAGCATTCCAGGTCCTCCGCAAGGCCGGTATCTCGGTGATCTTGTCCGGCCCCCGGCCTGAGCAGGGGCAGGGCATCTCCCCCGCCATCCGGGCCCAGTGCACCATCCGGCTGTGCATGGCAGCCGATGAATCAACCGCCGGCTACGTCTTCGACGGCACCCCGGAGAAAGCCACCGCCATGGAGATCTGCCCGACCTTCGATCAGGAGAAGACCCCCGGACAGATCCTCGGATCCGGCCCGGACATGGAACTGGTCCCGGGTCTGATCACCGGCTACTCCTACGAACAAGCCGAACAGATCTCCGAAGAACACGCCGCCCGCCGGCCCACCCTCGACCCGCTCACCGCTCAGGTCTTCGCCCGCTACGGCCTCCACCTCGGCGGCGCCGGTGAGCGCACCACCAAACCCGGTGAGCGGGACAGTGAGCGCGCCGACCTGGACCAACCAGACGGCCCCGCTGAGCGGCCGGCCGAGGGTCCCGGGCGGCTGGTTGAGCGGCCCAGCGAGCGCGGGCAGTGGACCGCGGCCGACGACCAGGCGGCATGGGCGCTGTTCGGCACGGTCGACCAGGACGCCGCAGCGCCGCTGCAGGTCGACGGGCAGACCATCTGCCTGCCGCCGGTTGAGGTGCCCGAGGTGCCGCGGGGCCGGATGAGCCACGAGCAGGCCTATCAGGTCGCGGCCGCGTTGGTCGCCCAACCCGGCGGCACGAGCCCAGCGCAGGTCCGCGCCGCCACCGGCTACCGCAAGAGCTGGTCATTCAAACTGCTGCGCGCCTGGTGCGAGGAAGGCCTGGTCACCCAGCCCAAGGAAGGCGTCTACGTGGCCGTACAGCCTCCCACGCAGCCCGAGCCCACCGGAGCGCCGCAATGACCCGCCGCGCCCGCGACACAGCCCACGGCGGGGTATCCACGCCGCAGCCCGCCGAGGTATCCACGGATATCCACGCGCGCGCATCCGCCCAGCACACAAGGGGCGCCGACACCGTGGATATCCACGGTGTCGAGCAGCTGCGCGAGCGGCTGGCCGCGGTGGAGCGGGCCGGCCGCCGGCTGAACCTTGCGCTGTGGGTCGACTTGATCGGGCTGATGGTGATGACCGCCGCCGGCGTCACCACCTTCGCGCTGGCCCACGGGGTGCCGGTGCAGGTGGCATGGATGGCTGACCCGCTGGTCGGCGCCACCCTGGTCATCTGCCTGCAGGGCGATGCGGTGCTGGCCCGGTACCGCGTCCGTCCCTCCGGCTGGGCGCTGGTGGTGCGGCTGCTGGCCGGCGCGGGCACCTGGTCGATGAACACCTGGCAGTCCTGGGCCAGCCAGGACGGCGCCGGGGTGGTCCTGCACAGCATCTTCCCCGCCCTGCTGATCGGCCTGTCCGAGGCCGTGTCGTACTACCGGCGCAAGTTCGGCGCGATCGCCGGCGACCTCCGTACCGGGATCGAGGCGCTGGCCGCGGCCGCGCAGGCCGAGCAGCAGGCCGAAGTCCACGCCCACCACGCCGCCCAGGCCGCCGCGGCGGCCGCTGAAGCCGAAACGGCCCGCGCTGCCCGGGAGCTGGAACTGGCCCGGGCCCAGGCCGACCAGGCCGCCGCCGCGGCGGCCGCCGAAGCCGAACGGACCGAGCAGGCCCGGCTGGCCGCCGAAGTACAGCGGCTGCAGGCCGAGGCGGCCACCCGCCAAGCACAGGCCCGCCTCGCCGAAATCCAGGCCGCCGAAGCCCGCCGCGACCAACGCCACCGAGACCGAGCCGTCGCGCTCAACGCTCAACCCGCCCGCTCACACGGAAGCGCTCACCCCGTCACTGCGAACGCTCGCCAACCCCGCCAGCGAGGCGCTCAACCGGTCAACCCAGACGCGCTCATGCGCGCGTACTGGGACAGGCAGGTGGCCAAAGGTCAGCCGCCGAGCGGCGCCGACCTGGCGCGCTTCGGTGGGGTATCCCCTGCCACCGGCCGGCGCCGGCGGGAGCTGTGGGAACGGGAGCTGCCCGGCGAGCTGCTGTCCGCAACTGACAGCGAGGACCAGGACCAGCTGGTCAACGATCCGACCGACACCGACCAGCCGGACAGCCCCGAGGGAGCGGCTCGATGAATACCGACACCGCGGCGACGATCGCCGTCCTGCTGAGCGTGGTGCTGGTCGCCCACGACCTCGGCGACCAGTGGGTGCAGACCCATACCCAGGCCTGCGGCAAGGGCCGCGCCGGGTGGGTCGGCAGGCGGGCGTGCGCGGCGCACGTGGCCACCTACACCGCACTCACCGCCGGCGTGATCGGGCTGCTGTGGGCCAGCCTGCACCTGCCGATCAGCCCCACTGGGTTTCTGGCCGGCCAGTTGGTCAGCGCGGTCAGCCACTACTGGGCAGACCGCCGTACCCCCCTGATGCGCATCGCCCAGGCGATCGGCAAAGGCGACTACTACCACCTCGGGCAGCCCCGTCCCGGCCGGGACGACAACCTCACCACCGGCACCGGCGCCTACGCGCTGGATCAGGCATGGCACCGCACCTGGCTGGTCGTTGCCATGTGGCTGACGGCGGTGATCAGGTGACCATTCCCGGCCTCCCCTGCCGCGACCCCAAGCCGAGCGACCAACCGACATGACACCCCAACCGCCCCGGACCGGG
>Ga0081455_10001538_pt1 | contig 28398 bp, 25 predicted proteins | sample TabmetS3T2R1_FD_70207 | JGI IMG/M metagenome (GOLD analysis project Ga0081455, IMG submission 70207) | Tabebuia heterophylla rhizosphere microbial communities from the University of Puerto Rico - S3T2R1 | ecosystem: Host-associated > Plants > Roots > Rhizosphere ... | reverse complement strand
CCTCCGATAAGAACGTCAAGAATCTCTTCTCCGCCGTCGACGTTCACAACTACTTCAGGAACCTGCGGACGGTGGGCGTGGCGCGCGACACCGGGTCGGTGGTCGAGATAGCCACGCCGCGCGGAGTCGTGGCGGCCATTATCCCCTCGACCAATCCGACCTCGACGGCGATCTTTAAAATCCTGATCGCCACGAAATCGCGCAATTCGATCGTGCTCAGCCCGCACCCGTCGGCCAGGCGATGCGTGATAGAGACCGCAAACGTGATGCGCGAAGCCGGCGTGAATGCCGGCTTGCCGGCCGAGGCCGTCGGCTGCATCGAGCAGACGACGATCGAAGGCACGGAGAGTTTGATGAAGCACAAGCTGACGGCAGTGATCCTGGCCACGGGCGGCCTGGGCCTGGTGCGCGCGGCTTACTCTTCGGGCAAGCCCGCCTTCGGCGTGGGGCCCGGCAACGTGCCGGCGTTCATCGAGCGCACGGCCGACGCGCCGAAGGCCGTGCGAGACATCCTGGCTGGCACCTGCTTCGACAACGGCACGATCTGCGCTTCGGAACAATCCGTCGTCGTCGACGCGCCTCTCGACAAGGAGGTCCGCGCGCAGTTCGCCGCTCAGGGCGCTTACTTTCTCAACCAGTCTCAGACCGAGCAATTGACAAAACTGGTGGTCACTCCGCAGCGCAGCCTCAACCCGAAGATCGTAGGGAAGCCCGCGACGACCATCGCAGAATGGGCGGGCATCGCCGTCCCGCCCAACACGCGATGCCTGATGGCCGAAATCGGCGGCGTCGGGCGCGACTTCCCGCTCTCGCTCGAAAAGCTCTCGCCGATCCTGACTTACTATGTCGCGAACGGCATGGAGGAGGGAAGTCGGCTGTGCGACGAGATTCTGCATTACGGCGGGATGGGTCATACGGCTTCAATCCACACGCGCAACCGCGACGCCGCGCTTCGCTACGGAATTCTGATGCCCGCCGCCCGCGTGGTCGTCAACACGCCATCGACCCACGGCGCGATCGGATTTTCGACCGCGCTTCCGCCGTCGATGACCCTGGGCTGCGGCTCCTGGGGAGGCAATGTGACTTCCGACAACATCTCGCCGCTACATTTGATGGATATCAAGCGAGTCGCTTTCGAGACCAGGCCGGTGACCGTAGTCGCCGAGGCGCCCGTTCAATCATCCCTGGCCCAATCGCCGCCGTCGCCCCAAGCCGATTCGTCGACACAACCGTGGATTGATCCGCACGAAAGAGAGGCGATTGCCGCCATAGTCGACAGATTCATGGCCGCGCGTCGACAATCTCCTTCGAATGGGGAGGCGCTCAATGCGGCGCGCCTAGAACCCCCGAAAGTCAAAGAGGCCGCGACGAACAATCAGGCCCAAGCCGCTCCGCCGAACTCGCCGGTCACGCCAATCTCAATTGATAAGAGCGAGAGCAACGGGCGCCGCGCGGTGGACTTCGTATGCGAGGATGATGTCAAACGAGCCCTCGCGGCGGGCGAAAAAATTTACGTCAATGCGAAAACCATCATCACCCCGGCGGCGCGCGAACTCGGCGAACAACGAGAGGTCTTCGCTAAGGCAGGTTAAACGGCGCGGGGCTGCGCCGCCCGTAACGACTTGCCCAAACCAGGCGGAAGCTTATAATTGCCCGATTCCGCTCCTCCACACTTCACACATTACGGAGGATCAGTTTGCCCTGTAGGCGCGCTTCTTTGCGCGCCGCCGTGTCTTGAATCGGGTAACGGCTGATAACCGATGAAAAATACGTTCAGGCGTTTCTTCATTATCCTGCGCGCCGCGCTTGGCGTCGTGCTGCTCTATTACGTGCTTAAAAAGACCGGCGGATTGACGACGGCGAAGCAATTGATTTCGGCAAAATGGCTTCTGCCGTGGCTGTCGGCGTTGACTATTTTGGGCGCCGCCGTCGAGTCGAAACGGCTCGGAGTCCTCTTCGGCGCTCAGGGAATGCGCCTGTCATTCGTCGAGGGCTACCGCGCGGTGGCCATCGCCGCGTTGTTCAATTTCTGCATTCCGGGCGGCACCGGCGGCGATGTGATGAAGCTGTATTACCTTGCCGCCGACAGTCGCGGGCGGCGGGTCGAGATCGCGACCCTGATCTTCGTCGACCGCGCGGTGGCGCTCTTCTGCATGCTTAGTTTAGTGGTCGCGCTGGCGCTGCTCGACGGGCGGTTGGTTTGGGATTATCCGCTGATCGGCGCCCTGGTGGCCGCCGCCGCGGTCGGGGCTTTGGGATTGCTGGTGTGCGGAGTTGTCGCCTGTTCGACGCGGTTGCGCGAGAGCCGCTGGTACGCCTACTTGATGGACAGGGCGCCGCTGCGCCGATACCTGACGCGGGCCGCCGCCGCGCTCTACGTCTTCCGCAAAAACAAGGCGACGCTCGCCAGGGCGGCTGCGCTAGCGGTGGTCGGGCATCTGGCGCTGCTCTGCGTCATGTGCGCCGCCGCGAAAGCTTTCATACCGAACGCGCCGCCGCTCACTGTAAGCCTGCTCGCGCTGCTGGGCATGGTGGCCAACGCGATGCCGATCACGCCGGGCGGACTCGGCGTCGGCGAGGCGGCCTTTGAAGGATTGTTCCATTCGGTCGGCTACGGCGGCGGGGCGCGACTGATCCTGGCCTGGCGCGTGGGAATGCTGGCGCTCTGCTGTCTGGGCTGCGCCCTCTACATCGCCGGCGCGCGACGCGGCCAAGTCGCTGAAGCCACCGTTACTACCTCGCCCTGAACGATTTTCCAGAATGGACTTGCCGGATGAGAATCCGACTTGGGCAAGCGGTACGGTACAGGGGGCGGTAGCGACCTGGCCCCCGTAAGGTGTAAATCCCAACGGCGCCAGGTCGCTACCGCCCCCTGTACCGTACCGGCATGCATCCTCTCGGAATCCTCAGCGTAAATTCGTCCTCAAGCGCTTAGAGTAAATTGCAAGTGACTAGACAGGTGATCGTTCTTGGGCTGACGTAATTCATGGCGGCTCTACCCCTTGAGACTGTCATTATCGAAAGCCCGTGGATGAATAACTCTGGAGGACTTGGATATGAAGGCATACGTGTGTCTCTTCGTTTGCATAATAGCTGTCGCGGTCGAGGTTAAGGCTCAAAACAGCGGGAACGCCGTATATTCGGAGGCGAACCGCGCGGAAGCGAGTCGCAGACTGGCGAGAGGGCCGGTAGCCCTCGGCGCGATTTCACTGCCGGATAATTCGGGAATGATAATTCCGGCTCACGTCCAAATAAATGTCAAAGCCGATGAGTATGTGGCGGTCTTCGGCCTCTCGCAGGAAGGGCGCACAATTCAGGAATGCGATCAGAAGCTCAATGCGCAGGTCGGGAAGTTCACGGGCGAACTGAAAAATATCGGCGCCAAGGCCGACGACGTTGAAGTCGATCACACTACGCAGACTCGAACCTACGACTATCAAATCGCCGGCAATGTGGCGAATGAAAAGGCGGCCGGATTCGTAGTCAATAAGACTGTTTCCGTTCACTTCAAGGAAAAGGAATGGATGAATAAGATGATGGCCGCCGCGGCTAAATCGGACGTCTACGACCTTATCAAAGTCGATTATCTGGTCAACAACTCCGCGGCCGTGCGCGAAAAATTGTTCGAGGAGAGTGTGCGAATAATTAAGGAGAAGGCCGGACGTTACGACAAGACGCTGGGGCTGAAGTTTCGTTCACAACTTCAGGTCGTTCAGGAAAACTATAACACGATATTTCCCACCGAAGCCTATGACTCATACACCGCGTTTGAAGGCGCCAGAGTGAGCGAGAGCGCGCTCAGCAATCGAAATCGCGTCAAAGAAGCTCGGAAGAATGAAACCTTCTTCTTCAACGCTCAAGACCCGGGGAACTTCGATTACATAATCAACCCGGTCGTGACCGAGCCGGTGGTGCAGTTCTCTTTGTACCTGCAGATAAAATATCTGTTCGATAAATAATCTCGGAATCGAGGATCGATGATCGAGTATCGAGTCATTGCGAGTGGCGTTGATCCTCGATTTTCGATCCTCGATCTTCGATTGACCCGGACGCTCCCGAATGGACCTGCAGAAATGCGCGCCCGGACGATTCTCCCTCCGGCCCATAGGTGGAAAGGATATAACCCTTCCCGTCATTGATGACGTGGTAGACGTAATCGACGCCCCAGGGATCCACCGAGTAATCGCCTTCGATGTACGGGCCGCGCCAGCCGGCCAGTGTTGAGGGTTGTCTGACGAGCGCGGCGAGGCCTTCTGTCGCGGTGGGGTAGCGGCCGAAATCGGCGTAAAAGGTCTCGAGGGCCTTGGCGTAAAGATCAAGCTCGCGTCGCGCCATCGACTCGCGCCGCTGCGATTGCGCCTGCGCCTGTTTGCGCTCGTGGGCGCGCCAGACGGCGAAGCCCGCGACGGCCATGACGACGCAGCCTATCATCGCCGCAATGAACGCCCGCCGGTTGCGTCGCTCGCGCTTGAGCCGCGCTTCACGAAGCTCCGGGACGAAGACCATTGTTTTGTCGTGCCGGTGAGTCGAAGGGATCTCCCGCATCAGCTCGGTCAAGCGGTCTTCGGGGGCCGCGCGCGCGACGGGAACCTGCGCAAGGCAGGCCACGCAGTAGCGCCGCCCCGGCAGTAGCGCCGCCCCGCAATGACTACATCGCTCTCCAACGCCTTCTGACATGAACCGTCTTCACCTCTTATCGTCACTTCACATTGGTTTGAAAAGTCTCTCGAACGAGCTGGCGAAATAATAAGCCCTTTGAAATGGAATTGCGACTCGGGGCGGTATACGTCTTGCATTTATGCATGGCACAAATGGCTAAGCCGAGAAAAAAATTGAAATTCGCCGCAATTGCTATTGGCGCCAACGCCGCCGGCGCGCTGGCGGTCGGCGCGCTTGCGATCGGCGCGGTTGCGATCGGCCGTATGGCGATACGCCGTCTCGCGGTATTGGAATCACGTATCCACTCGCTCGAGATTGGCGAGTTGAATGTAGATCGGTTGCGCGTCAATGAACTTGTTATTACGGAGTCCCTGACAACCCCGGCCGGTACGCCTGAATCGATTGTAGAGGATCGAAGGTCGACGATTGAGGGTCGAGAATCGTCTTACGCGCGATGACCCGATCTACAATCCTCGATCCGCTTAGGCGCCGAATTTATTCGTCATGTGGTCGTTACGTGACGAATAAATTCGGCGCCTAATTGGCCGTTTTCTGAGGGGAATCTATGTCAGATGGAAATAGAGTCGGCAAGCCGGGCGTGACCAGCGGCTTCACCTACAAAGTGATCTTCAGCGTTTTCTTTAACCTGGTCTTCTTCGGCGGAATGCTGTTTTTGCCGGCGGGCGCCTTCGATTGGCCCCGAGCCTGGGTGTTCCTCGGCGTACTCTTCGTCGCTACATTAGCGACGATGGTCATCGTCTTTCCCGGAAGAGAGGATTTGCTCAAAGAACGTTTCAAGCCGCCTGTGCAGAAAGGACAACCGCTAGCGGACAAGATCATCGTGCTCTTGCTCATCGCTTCGTTCATCGGCGGGATTGTGTTCATTCCCCTGGACGTCTTCCGGTTCCATCTGATGGGCAGGCCCAACCTGATCGTTTCCTCTTTGGGGCTGATCCTTTTCATCGCGGGTTGGGTGGTCATATCGCTCACGTTTAAAGAGAACGCCTTCGCGGCGCCGGTGGTGAGGTATCAGGAAGAGAGGCGCCAAAGGGTGATCGATACCGGGGTCTACGGCGTGGTGCGACACCCGATGTACGCGGGCGCCGTTCTCCTGATGGTCGGCATGCCTCTTTGGCTGGAATCTTACGCCGCCGCCGCGCTGGCGGCCGTTCCGATTGCGATGGTCGTCGTGCGAATATTGATCGAGGAGCGGTTTCTGAAGCGGGAGCTGAAGGGCTACGAGGACTATACGAAGAGAGTCCGGCGTAGGCTGATTCCGTTTATTTGGTAATTGCAGAGCTTCAGTCGCGCAGGATTTCATCGAAGGCGTCTCGGCAGGCGTTGCGCTATTTCCTGATTGGTCGTAGACTCCGCCGGTCTGCGGACGCAAGGCTCAGCAGCTACATTGATTCGCTCGGCAGCGCCAGGAAAAATGAAGGCACACTACCTAGTGACGACTTTAGTCTTAAGGGCGCGCCAAGACCAGAGTCGTCACTTTCGGAGGAAGACATCATGCGTTCAGGAGGTTTTTCAGCCATGGGGTATTTGTACAGGGCGATAATTGGGGCGGCGACGCTAGGCGCGCTGAGCCTCACTTCCACTCATGCTCAAGGCTCATCAGCGGCGTGCAAGTTACTCCAGCCATCCGAGATCGAGTCGGCTATCGGGGGGAAAGCTACAGGGTTTTCTGGCTCCGCCCTGGGTGAGACTAGTATATGCGCAGGGCAAGTCGGAACGTCCAAGGTCATGATTCGAGTCGCCCAGCGAAAGCGTAACGATGGCGGGGCGCTGGAAAAGGCGGGCGTCGAAAAGCTCCGCAAGGCGGGTTGGCGGATCGAGGTCAAGATCGAGGGCGACCTGACTTGTTCGACCGCAATTCCGCCAGCGTCGTCCGCCCGGCTAGGTTTCAACACCACCTGCAGTGTGCTGCGCGCCGGGAAAGTGGTCGCGGTCGAAGTAGGCGCTCCCTCAGAGAAGGAAATGGCGTCGATTGAGGCGACGCGCAAGCTAGTGCAAAAGGCGGTCGCACGGTTGTAACCCGCCCGGAGTGATCGATGTCTTGTCCTTTGTTTCCGCGACATGGGACTTGAGATTTACTCCGAGAGCCGCACAGTTGACCAATCCCATCGGCCATTCACAAACGAGGTCGCCGACGCGGCGAACACCTGCTCTCAAGACGCCAGCTCGAACAATTATCTGAGCCAAAACGTAAGTTCATCGGGAAAGTCCGGTGTGGCATGAATAACGGGCGCCGTCTTTCATCACGAAGCCGCTCCTGCGGCAGAGGTGTAATGACATCTGAGACAACGAAACAGCGAAGACAGGCATATTCATTATGGACCGACTGGCTGGCGTACGTCTGCTTGTCAGGAAACGGCTTCTTCGCGGTCGCTGTCCTGGCGTTGCACCTGCTCCAACCGGAACGGTCTCCATTGAATGAACCCGTGAGCTTTTACGTACACGGCGCTCAAGGTTGGCTCTTTACTGCGGGCCTGTTGGCCTGGGGGATTGGGTCGGCGGCGCTGCTCCTGGGTCTTGCGCGAAGCATCCGCATTCGGGCCGGCGCCGCCGGATTATTGGGGCTCGCTTTGTGGAGCGCCGGTGTGCTCATATGCGGAATGTTTAGCGCCGATCTGCCGGGTCAATGGAATAATTCTCCATCGGCGACCCAGTTGATTCACGAAAATGCGGCGCGCGTATCCTTTATCGCCCTGCCAATTGCCGCCTTCTTACTCTCGCATGGCTTACGCCGGGCTCCGGAGTGGCGCAGGACCGCCGGAGTTTTGTACTTGTTTATGGTAATGATCGTGGTCAGTTTGATCGTGTTCTTTGCCTCGTTATTGCCGATCTCTGATTCGCTCAGCCCTCCGATGCTGTTCGGTCTCACCGAGCGAATGCTTCTGGCGGCGTATGCGGCATGGCTTTGCGCTGCGGCAATCGGGCTGTTGCGTTCGACCACCACACCTGCTCAGTAGGCCTCTTGCAAAAGTCCTTTGGGATAGAGCGCGCGGGTTGACGACCGTGAGCTTTCGGCGCGCCGGATACCGTTGGCGAATTCAGTTTCAGCTAGGTAATACACTGTTAACTATGAGATTTAGTGTTTTGCCTGAAAAGCCGTCACTGCTCAGGTCTTCCTGCCGCGGTAGGGGCAATTGGCGAAATGCACAAGTTCTTTGTTCGGGGAATTCGCCAACAGTATCGCGCCAGTATGACAATGAGTGCCGGGGCGCCGAAAGCTCACGCTGCACGCGGTGTTAGGCCGCCCCAAGTCGCTTCCCAAGGCTCGCTCTCTCTTCGAGTTCATAGCCGAGGGATTGATAGAAGGCAATGACGGCGCTGTTGGTTGCACGAACCTGTAGGTTAACCTTCGGGCATTCTACAGCCTCCAGTCCCTTCTCTGCCGCGCGCATGAGAGAACTGGCAATGCCCTGACGCCTATATGATCCATGTACGGCCAGATGGTGGATCCAACCTCTGACGCCGTCAAAACCTGCCATAACCGTTCCAACTACCTGGCCATTGAGGCGCGCGACGAGAAACAACTGCGGCTGAACGGCGAGTTTTCTACGGATCATTGATGCTGGTTCGTTCCAGGGTGGATCATCCGGGAAAACGTCACTCCAAAGGGCAACGACTTGCGCGTGGTCCCTGGGTTCGTAAGGTCGAATCTCTAGTGAAGCAATCACCGACTCTTCTCTCCTTAGCTATCTAACGCATGAAGCTCAGCGGCGGGCGGTGAAACCCCGAGGACTATTAGGCCGTCACGCTGATATACGCCCTCGGCTACCCCTTGGTCTATTCCAAGAACCGCGTGAAGCGAAGGTAGAGCGCGTTATTGCCCGAGCGCAGGTCTTTTCCGTAGGAGAAGACGATTCCCACTCCGAGCGCCTGGACCTTGGCTTGCGCCCCCAAATCCCAGAGCCAGGTCTGCGAACCCAGTCCTGTGGCGGAGTCGGCGATCTTGCCGCTGTCCAGGAAGGGGCCTAGTTTGAAGCGCATCAGCCCGTTATCGTAGACCTTCTTGTCGAGTTCCCAATTGGAGAGTAGGTAGTCGCGTCCCATAGGGGCGGCGCCTTTGCGCCCGTCGCGGGTTCCGACGTGCGCCCTCATCCAGAGGTCGTTGTCGCGCTCGACGCCCAGGATGAAGAGTTCGTCGAAAGGGCTCTCCCCCAGAGTTTGGCCGGCGCTGATCTTTCCGCGCATCTCGTAATCGTCGCCCGCGCTTTGCGGGAACCATCGCGCCTCCATCGAACCCTGGAGTTTGGCGAAGACGCGCGATTGTTGCGACCAGATGCGGCCGAGTTGGGTCGAGGCGCCCCCCGCCACGGTGAATCTGCGCTCCGGCGCGTCCAGCAGTTTGTAATTGAGTTGTCCCAGGTGTTTGAGTTGGAAACCTTGCGACAGCAATTGCGGGGTCAAAACGCCGCCGTCGGCGCCGTCGCGGAAGTTGCGGTGGGAGAACTCGAATCCGGTTGACCAATCCAAACGGCCGTTCACAAACGAGGTTGCCGACGCGGCGAACGCCTGTTTGCGCACCTTCAAACTGTCTGCGGGACAGACCAAAGTCTGTCCAGGCTGGGGACAGACATTAGTCTGTCCCACGTCCCAGTTTTCGTCGCGCAAGTCAAGATCGAGCTGAAATCGTCTCTTCGGGTCTCCGAAGAGAGGCCCGGAGAGGTTGGTCCAGAGGCGTCGCTTCTCGGCGTCCCACCTAATTAGGGACTCCGAGTTGATAGCCCGGCGGCTTATATTGAAGAACTCCGGATTGACGGTCTGATAGGGGAGGCCGCGAAGGAGCGCGAGCAGCCATGCCCATTTGGAATAATCGTTTCGCTCGCTCGCGCGAAAGACCACGTCGAACTTCCCGTCCGGACGCGCTTCGAGATTGAACCGGTAATTGGAGAAGATGTTCAGACCGCGCACTCGCGCTTTCGTGGTTTGCAGTTCGCGAAGGTCAAGCGCCGTGGCGGGGGCGATGGAGAAGGCGCGATCCAGCAGCGCCGGCGCGACGCGCGGCGCCGGTTCGGTCCGCACCTCTTCGATCTCCGGTTTGGAACCTCTGTTCCAGTATTTCAGCGCCGCCTCGACGTTGCCCTGAAGGAAATAGACGCTGGCCAGAAAGTCGTTCGCATAAGTGTCCGTTGGGTCGAGCCGCAGCGCCCGCCGCAGATGGCCGGCCGCCTCCGCATAATTCTTCTTCCTGAAGCAGACGCCGGCCAGTTCAAGAGAGAATCGCTTGTCGCCGGGTTGTTGACTGAGCCCGATCTGAAATGCCCTCTTGGCTTCATCCCAACGCCCCAGTCGGGCCAGAGCCGTTCCGTAGTAGTAATTGACGTCAGCGGAACGCTCGGCGTCGTCCTCCGCAATCTGAACGATCTCTTCCCACCGTTCTTCCGCGAAGAGTTGTTTGATTTCTATACTGTGATCGGAGAGGGCAGGCTGCGCCCGGAGGGGAAACGCGAAAAAGGCGAGCATGAGAAATATGGGTGCCGCTTTCACTTGGCGTCGGATTGAGGCAAAGCCAGCAGTGTCCATTTGTTGACGCCGCTCCATTGTTTTTCAAAATCGGCCCGATCCTGCTTGAGCAGCTTGCGCCGCGCGGGATCGTTCAACAAGACAAGCCCCGCCTGTGGGTCCAATCCGGCGACTACCACATAATGTAGAGGGGCGCCGGCTTCTGACGGCTTGAGGGCGACAATCAGAGGCCGCCCTTTCCGCAGATGATTTAGCAGGTCTTCCCACTCGCCGCGAAACGCGAAAGTGTTGAATCCGCGCTGTTTGAAATATCGCTCCATCGCCGACGCGTAGACGCCGCGGGCGCCGGACGCATACAAGGCGCGATGGATCTCGGCCGCATCGACTTTCTCGCTGTCCGCGCGGTCCTGCCGTTTGAACCAATATTGCATCACCATCGCAACGCTTGCCGCCCCGCAACCATCCTTCTCCTGACTCACGAAGGGGACGTCCAGCCACACGCCTGAATCTTCCGCAGCCGTCATAACGCCGCAGAGACAAAAAGACATGACTGCCAGAGTGGCGAGGCGGTAAAACATATCAGCGCACTGCGACGATGATCAGGATGAGAGCCGCGATGCCTACTAGGATGATCAGCAGGTCTCTGTCGTTTATCCTGCCCGCCGCGAAGTCTTTATCGATTTTATCCGCGCGGGACGCCAATCGCGCCAGCTCCTCGTCGCTCAGCGTTGACACTGCGGCGTCGACCCGCACCGGGTTTATCTGAGCCGCTTCCATAGCTTTCCGCGTCTCGTCGGACGAGAAGAGACCCCGGACCTTTTCCAGATTCTGCTGCCGCGTCTTGGCGGCGTTTACCAATTCTTTGTGGATGTCAGACGAGCTTACAACGTGTGTCTGAGCCAGGATGCTCGTGGCGCAAATAGTGAGCAGAAAACAAGCAGACAGCAATCGGATAGATTGCCATAGATCAAAACGCATGATTTGTAACCTCCTGGGGGAGAGAATCAGGGCGGGACACAAGTAGACCAGGGCAACGGCGCTAAAAATACAAGATACACTCATTTGACGCAAGCGCTCGCCAGCCCCGGGACGCCCTGGTTCATTTCCACCGCGGTTGTTGATGGTGTAAACTCTCTGCTTATTCATTCCGTCGCGCAATGGGATTTATAGGACTTATGGGACTTGTAAATCCCATAAGTCCTATTCATAACGTTCCAGGAATGTTCCGCAGGAGGCAATGTAATGAGTAGTCGGGTCCGCGCCATTGTCGCGGGCGCCACAGGGTATTCGGGACGCGACCTGATCGGGTTGCTGCTCGGCCATCCGCGGATCGACCTGGCCGGCGTGTTCGCGTCGCGTTCAGCCGAGGCGACTCCACTCGCCGCGATTCACCCGCAATTGACGGGATTGACCGAACTCGATTGTCAGCCGTTCGATGAGGCGATGATCGCGGATCTCAAACCCGACTTGGTCTTTCTCGCGACGCCGAATGAGTTCTCGCATGAGGTCGCGCCGGCTTTGCTAGATGCGGGCGCGACGGTCGTCGACCTGAGCGGGGCGTTCAGGTTGCGCGACGCGGCGCTCTACCTGAAGTTTTACGGCTTCGAGCACGCGCGCCTCGACCTGCTGCAAAAGGCCGTTTACGGCCTGACAGAATTCGCGCGCGAGCGGTTGCGCGAGGCGAAGCTGATCGCCAACCCCGGCTGTTATCCGACCTCGATACTCACGCCGATGATCCCGCTGCTCCGCGCCGGCCTGGTCGCTGTCCCAAATGGTTCTGGAGAGGACGGCTCTGAAGGGCAGCCGATCATCTGCGATTCGAAATCCGGCGTGACCGGGGCGGGGAAGTCGCCGACCGCCGACACTCACTTCGTCGAGGTCAGCGAGAGTTTCAAAACCTACAACATCTTCAAACACCGCCACGGGCCCGAAATCGCGCAGGGACTGGGCGTGGCGAACGGGTCGCGCGCGTTGATCTTCACGCCGCACCTGCTGCCGATCAATCGCGGCATCCTCTCGACCATCTACGTGAGACTGAAAAAGGGCGCCGCGCGACAAGACGTTTTGGGCGCATGGCGGGGCGCGTTTGAAGACGCCCCGTTCGTGCGGGTCTTCGCAGGCGCCCAAATGCCGGAGATCAAATTCGTCGCCAACACGCCTTTCTGCGACGTCGGCTGCGCGGTCGATGAAGCGACCGGGCAGGCTATCATCGTCTCGGCGTTGGACAACCTGCTCAAGGGCGCCGCGAGCCAGGCGCTGCAGAACGCCAACGTCGCGCTCGGATTTGATGAGCGTGATGGGATTATTTGAAAGATGGGCTATTTCATTTAGCCACAGAGAACACAGAGGGCACAGAGAGCAACATAGGGAATTTAACGCGTTCTCTGTGTCCTCCGTGTTCTCTGTGGCGATTCATCCGCACTGTTTTTAGATATTTGATGAGAACTGTAATCAAGCTCGGCGGCAGTGTCCTTCTTGACGCCGCGCTTCGCCACAAACTGATCACTCAGGTCGCCGAGCTTAAAAGCGCAGGATTCGAGTTGATCCTTGTTCACGGCGGCGGTAAACAGATCGCGGCTTTGCTAGACAGGTTGCGCATCGAATCGCGGTTCCATGACGGATTGCGCGTCACTGACAAGGACGCCCGCGACGTCGCGCAGATGGTCCTTGCAGGACAGGTCGGAAAAGATCTGGTGGCCGAGCTTGCGAAAATCGGAGTCGCCGCAGCCGGCCTCGCTGGCGGCGACGGTTTGAGTTTCCTCGCCGAAAAAATGAACGCCGAAGACGGAACCGACCTCGGTTACGTCGGACGAGTCGTGAAGACGAACGACCGTCTGATAGCGGGGATGTTGAACGCCGGCGTCACGCCGGTTGTTGCGTGTCTGGCGCTCGGCGCTTCAGATTTCGAATACTACAACGTCAACGGGGATCAGATGGCCGCCGCGGTCGCAGCCGGGTGCAAGGCCGAGAGCCTGGTCTTCGTCACGGACGTCGGCGGCGTGCGCGACGGGCATGGCGAGCATATTGCCGAGATCGACCGGAAGCGGATTGACGATCTGTTGAGCGGCGGCGTGGCGACTGGCGGGATGCGTCCGAAGCTGCGCGCCTGTCTGGAAGCGCTAGAAGCGGGCGTCAGGAACATCGCCATCATCGGCGCGGCGCAGACCTGTTCGCTGACGCGGGTTTTGAAATCGGGCGAATCGCTAGGCACGCGAATTTCGTATTGAAGATGCCACGGCCTTGCGCCGTGGAGTTTCACGCTGGCGGCTACAGCAGCGACGGCTCTCTTGAAGATGCTACGGCCTTGCGCCGTGGAGTTTCACGCTGGCAGCTATTTAAGATCAGAACACGCCTGAAAGGATATGCCTGAGTATTTGTTCGTCTACGGTACCTTGCGACCGGGGATGGCTCCCCGCAGATTGGCTCATCTTATGAAAAAGATGCGATATATGGGGAGGGCTGCTACGCCGGGACGCCTCTACGATCTGGACGCCTATCCGGGCGCCGTGCTCGATCCGGATTGCGAAACGGAGATCAAGGGCGAAGTCTTTCAACTGCCCGATGACGGCGAGACGCTCGCGGCGCTGGACACCTATGAGGGCTTTGACGCGCGATACCCCGCGTCGAGCCTTTTTGTGCGCCGCAGGTGCAGGGTCACGCTTAAAGACGACTCAAAACTCGTGTGTTGGATTTACGTTTATAATTGGCAAGTTTCGCCGGAGACGCTGATCAGAGGCGGAGATTATTTATGGCATAAAAAGCTGAAAAGCCTGAGAAGGAGACCTGAAAAAGATGTACGCGGAAGCGGAAGCGAAAATTGAAGAGGCCGCGCCGGAATCGCCGGCCCTCGAACAGATCCAACAACTCGAAGCGCGATACCTGATGCAGACCTACGCGCGCGGCCCCGTCATGTTCGTGCGCGGAAAAGGTTCGACGCTCTACGACGACAAGGGAAAGGGCTACCTCGATTTCATCGCGGGCATCGGCGTCAACGTCCTGGGCTACGACCACCCGCGAGCGCGAAGAGCGCTGCGCGATCAGGCGAACCTGCTGCACACGTCGAATCTTTATTACCACCCGTATCAGGGGCAGCTCGCCGAGCGTCTGGCGCGAGCTTCGGGGCTGTCGCGAGTCTTTTTCTGCAACACCGGAGCCGAGGCCAACGAGGGCGCGCTGAAGCTCGCTCGCGCGTGGCAGCGCCGGCAGGGGCGCGAGGGCAAGACCGAATTCGTCGCGCTAGTCAATTCGTTCCACGGCCGGACGATGGGAGCGCTCTCGATCACCGAACAGGAAGGGTACCGCAAGCCATTTGAGCCTCTGATCCCCGGCGTCCGGTTCATCGACCCGAAAAACGGCGCGAACGACTTCTCCGAGGCGCGCGAGGCGATCAACGATAAGACCGCCGCCGTCATCATCGAAACGATTCAGGGCGAGTCGGGCGTCCACCCGGTCAACGACGATTTTCTGAAGGCCGTGCGCGAGGCCTGCGACCGCGTAGACGCGCTGCTGATCCTCGACGAGGTGCAATGCGGGCTGGGGCGAACGGGCAAGGTCTTCGCCTTCGAAAACACTTCGGTCAAACCCGACGTGCTCTGCGTGGCGAAGCCGCTGGGATTAGGCGTCCCGCTAGGCGCGTTCATCGTCGCCGAAAAGGCCGTTGACGGGTTGAAGGCCGGGGACCACGGGACGACTTTTGGCGGCGGACCGCTCGCCTGCCGGCTGAGCCTCGAATTCATGCGAATGCTCGTAGAAGAGAACCTCCTGCAGCGCGTGACGGAGGTCGGCAATTACTTCAGAAAGCAGCTTCGCCGCCTTGCGCGCCGCCAACCCGGTTTGATCAAAGAGACGCGCGGGCTCGGATTGATGATCGGCGCCGAACTGACGTTCAACGGCAAAGGCGTGGCGGCGAAAATGATGGAGCGCGGCTTCTTGATGAACTGCACGCACGACACCGTGCTGCGCTTCCTGCCGCCTTACATCATCCGCAAGCCCGAGATCAAAGAGATGCTGGCCAACCTGGAAGAGGTCATTGTCGAAGAATCAAAGAGGATCGAGGATAGAGGATAGAAGATCGCCGCACTCCAGATGACGCGATCCTCGATTGTTTTGTGGGCTGATTTTGAGGTATTTACTCAGCTCCCGCCGCTAGCGCGGCAGGAAAGGCCGAGCAGTTACTTTCGAAGAATAAAAAGGCGCCGCTAACGCGGCAGGGGAGGCCGGGCAGTTACATTCGAAGAATAAAATGGAGATACGCAAAGCCAGGACTAAAGACGCGATTCAAATTCACGCGCTCATCAATAAATACGCCAAAGAGGAACAGATGCTGCCGCGCACCTTGCTCAGCATCTACGAGAACATCCGGGACTTTCACGTGGCGGCCGAAGGCGACCGTGTGCTCGGCTGTTCCGCTTTGCACTTCACCTGGGGCGACATGGCCGAGGTGCGCTCTCTCGCCGTTGACGAGAACGCTGGACGCCGCGGGCTAGGGCGCGCGCTGGTCGAGGCCAACATCACCGAGGCGCGCGAGCACGGCCTGGTGCAGGTATACGCGTTCACCTACGTCGTCGATTTCTTCGCCAAGCTCGGATTCCGCGTGGTCCCTCACGAAGCGATGCCGCGCAAGACCTGGATGGATTGCATCAATTGCCACAAGTTTAATTGCTGCGACGAGGTGGCGATGGTTTTCGATCTGATCGAAGGCGCGCAGCCGGAGCCTTTCGATGTCAGTCAGGTAAACATCCCGATAGTTAAACTTGACGCCCTGAACAAGTGAGTCAGCGCTGCGGATATTGTATCGACCACGGTGAGCACGGGGGACACGTGGCTGATTTGTATTGCCTTTCCCCGTGCGCCCCGTGTTCCCGTGATCGGTTCTGCGCCAATTTGGTTTAGCGGTCGCGGCGCTGACCTGGCTCGCGCTTCCCGATTCTGAACACTCGATTTTCGAAATCGAACAATTAGAGTTTGATCTGCGTGGCTGTGGCGAATGGGGGGTGGGAGCTAAGTTGAATGATTCGATCAATTGAGTCGCCTCGGCCGGATGGCACGCTATTTGGAAGGAATAAGAAAGGAAAAAGCGAAAACGGAGCTGGCGGTTAATCAATGACTGTGAGCTTCGTTTCAGGAAGAGATGGGTGAGAGGAAAATTTCGGAGCGGCTTTCGGTCACGGCGCCGAAAGGCTTTCTGGCGGGCACGGCCCGATGCGGTTTGAAAAAAGCCGGCGACGATCTTGCGATAATCTTTTCGGAGCGTCCGGCCGCCGCCGCCGCCGTCTTCACGCAAAACCTGGTACAGGCAGCGCCCGTGTTGGTTTCGCGCGAGCGCCTACGGTTCAAGACCCATCGCGCAATCGTCGTCAATTCGGGAGGCGCGAACGCCTGCACGGGCGAGAAAGGGTTGAATGACGCCCGCGAGACGGCCAGAATGGTCGCGGAGTATTTCAACTGTGATGAACGCGAAATATTGGTCGCTTCGACGGGCGTGATCGGCGTGCGGTTGGATATGGATAAAATCGCAAGCGGCGTGCGCGAGGCCACCGGACGGCTCTCACGCGAGGCCGGTTTCCACGTCGCCGAAGCGATAATGACCACCGACACGAAGCCGAAGCGCGCAGCCAGAAGCGTTAAACTGGGCGCCAAAGTGGTGAAGATCGCCGGTGTGGCAAAAGGATCCGGGATGATTCATCCGGACATGGCCACGCTGCTCTCCTTCGTCACGACAGACGCGGCGATCGGAAAAGCGGCGCTGCGTAAGGCTTTGAAACACACAGTCGATCGGAGCTTCAACCGCGTCTCAGTAGACGGCGACACTTCGACCAACGATATGCTGGCGGTGTTGGCCAACGGCGCGGCCGGGAACGAGCCAATCACGACGCCCGAAGGCGCTGATTTCGAGCTATTCACGGAAGCTCTGACCGAGGTTTGCCGCGACCTCGCGATACAGGTGGCGCGTGACGGCGAGGGCGCCCGTAAACTGATCACGATTCGCATCCGTCGCGCCCCGAACGAACGCGACGCCGCAAAGATCGCCGCGACCATCGCCACCAGCCCCCTGGTCAAGACCGCCATCGCGGGCGCCGACGCGAACTGGGGACGGATACTGGCGGCGGCCGGACGCAGCGGCGTGAAGTTCGATCCTTCAAAAGTCGAGATCAAACTCGGCGGCCTCGCCGTCGCGCGAAATGGCGTGGGATTGCCGTTCAATGAAGCGCGCGCTCTCGAAATCCTTAAACGCGACGAGGTGACTGTCACATTCGACATGCGTCAGGGAGAAGCTGAGGTCGCCGAATGGACTTGCGATTTGACCGAAGATTACGTTCATATTAACGCGGATTATCGGTCGTGAAAGGGCGCCTGGTGGTTAGTGGTTGATTGTTGGTTCTTTAATTACCAACCACCAACCATTAACCACCAGGCGCCGACTTCCAAGTTTCTTGCAACTCTTGCCGTCGCGGCCGCGTAAAGGCTGACGGTAAGTTAACTAACCCAATCAATTTTCTGTAAGCGGTTTTAACACGGAGAAGAGAGATGAATATCAATTGGCCGCGGGCTGTCGCCCGCAGAATTCCTAGCCTGAGTCTGGCTCCTTATTTGACCGTGTTCTGCGCGATTTTTTGCGCATCATTAATCTCGATGCCCGCCGCAGCGCAAGCTACACAGGCGACGCAGAACCCTCCCATAGACACTAAAGACATCGTCGCGCGCCCGATCCCGCAACGCACCGTCGGCCTGGACCCTGGGAAGATCGTGAAATGGACGCTGCGCGACGCCATCCTGGCGGCGTACGAGAAGAACGTCGACATCGAGCTGGAGAGGGAGAACGTGCGCATGATCCAGTACGACCTGATCCAGGCGCAGGGGTTTTACGATCCGACGGTGACTTCGTTCATGGGCTTCAACAAGTCCACCGTGGCGACCGCGCAGCGCGACCAGGGTCTGGATAGCGGCAACACCATAAGCAATAAGTCGCTCACTTACAATTACGGCGCGACTAAGAATATGGAGCGATGGGGCGGCTTTCTTCAGGCAGATTTCTTCAATAGGCGCTCTTCCAACAACCAGAGCGCGCTGACCACGCAGTACCAGCCGGCGATGCAGTTCCAGTTCACCCAGCCGCTGTTCAGGAACTTCGGGATTGACCAGACGCGCCGGCAGATCAAGGTCGCCAAGAAGCGCCTGGACCTGACCGACGCTCAGTTCCGCGTGAAATTGATCGATATCATCTTGTCGGTGCAGCAGGCTTACTGGAACCTGTCGCTGGCGCGCCAGAATGAGAGCGTCCAACGGCAGTCGGTCGAGTTAGCCGAGACCTTCCTCAATAACGTCAAGCGCCAGGTCGAAGTCGGCACGCAAGCGCCGATTGAAGTCGTCTCCGCCGCGGCCGATCTGGAACAGCGCCGCCAACAGGTTTTTCAGGCGATGAACCAGGTGGGCCAAGCCGAGAACGCGCTCAAGAACCTGACCGCCAGCGGCCCGACCGATGAGCTATGGTCATCGGTCATAGATCCGGTCGAGTCGTTCGACGTCAAACAACCAGTCACGATTCCGGTTGCGGACGCCATCAAGCTCGCGCATGAGAATCGCCCCGAGATCAGGCAAAACAGCCTGTCGAAAGACATCAATAAGATTGATATTGATTTTTTCCGCAACCAGGTCAAGCCGCAGATTAACCTGGTCGGCACTTACCGCACGGACGGCCTCGGCGGGACTGCGCCGGTCATCAACAGCGCGAACTGCTCCAGCGCCTCCAGATTCACTGACCCAGTCACCGGCCAACTCGTTTGCGCCTCGGTCGCTCCGGCCATACAGAGTGGCGCCATTGTTCCTGTTGTAAATACGATTCCCTTCGCAACAACCCAGGTCCAGCCAATAGCCGACCAATTTATCGGGGGCTACGGCACGGCGCTCGGCAACATGTTCAAGAACCAGTTCCGCACCTGGAGCGTCGGCGTCGAAATCAGCTTGCCGCTGCGCAACCGCAGTATGAAGGCCCAGTTGGGCAGGGCGCTTGAGCAGGATCGACAGTTAGACCTGCAGACGCGCGCCTTGATGCAGAACATCGAAGTCGAAGTCCGCAACGCCGTGCAGGCTGTCGAGATGTCGAAGATGCGCATTGACGCGGCTGAGGCGGCGACTATATATGCCCGGCAGCAGCTCGAAGGCGAGCAGAAGAAATTCGAAGCCGGTCTGCAGGCCGTTTACTTCGTCCTGCAGCGCCAGAACCAGCTCTCGGTGGCGCTGGTCAACGAACTGCAGGCGAAGGCTGATTACAACATAAGCGTCGCCAATCTGCACCGCGTGATGTCAACGACGCTCTCGAACAACAGCATCGAGGTCAAACAGGAAGCGCCTGTGACAATCAAATAGACCGGCGCCGCCGCCGAGACCGAGGATCGAAGGTCGAAGATCGAGGATCAGAATTTAGATAATCGTCTCGGTCACTGAAAAGCGCCGACAAAAATAGGGGACAGAAAATAGCGCTATTTTCTGTCCCCTATTTTTTGTCCGCCGGTACAGTACAGGGAGCGGTAGCGACCTGGCGCCCCTGCGAGACGCGCATAGGGCAAGGACCAGGTCGCTACCGCTCCCTGTACCCCTACCATGGCCGAAACGTTGATCGACGCCGGCGTCGGAGATCAAGGATAGAATGGATGACGCGATCTTCGATCCTCTATCCTCGCTCTTCGGTCGTCTATTCCGATCACTGCTTGGCCGCGGACGGCGTCGACGAGCCTTGACTCATGCCGCGGTTGAGAAGCACCTTGACTTCCACCCGCCGATTTTGAGCGCGTCCCGACGCGGACTTGTTATCCGCCACCGACTCCGTCTCTCCGTAGCCCATCGGCGTGACGAAGCGGCGGACCGGAATTTTGTGAGTGATCGCCAGGTATTGAATCACCGCTTCGGCGCGCTGCCGGCTGAGCACGAAGTTCCTGGCTTCGTTGCCGGTCGAGTCGGCATGTCCGCCGACCTCGATCATATAAAACTTGGCGCTGAGCGCTTTTTGCGCCAGGGCGTCGAGTTTTTGCTTGGCCTCGGGCAAGAGGACCGCGCTGTTCAATCTGAAGTTCACCGTGGCGCTTTCCTGCACGTCATAATCGTCCAGAGACCCAATGCGCTCACTATTCGCGCGCACCTCGTTCCTGGTCTCGGCGGCGATGGTGGCCAACTCGTCCATCTGCCCGGACAGGCGCTCCTGGTTCTCCTCGACCGGAGTGACGCGCGTGTCGGAGGTAATCGCGGCCCGCATGTCCGATTCATTGAACCTGACCTTGTCGGCCACGAGCTGGCCCTGCGAGTTGCCCCGACCCTCGACTTCCACGATCAACCCTCGCAGGATGTCGGCGACGGGGTATTTCCTGCCGAAGCCGAGACGAAGTACGCCTCCATTACTCTTGACGCTCGTATTGCCCGTCAAGAGGACTTCATAATCGGTACGATTCCGGTCGCGCATCGTAAACGTATCGGCGTCGCGGGTAATGACGACGCCTCTGAACCTGACCTTCGCGCCATTCGGAACGGATTGTATTTTCAGTGTCGGCTTTATCGTGTTTTTGGCGACCGTCTGTTGCGCAAAAACCATCGGCGCCGTCGCTAAAAACAAAGCCAAACCGCAAACCAGAGCAATTGGTCGTAGTCTCTTAATCTCATTAACGTTCATATTCTTTTCGCCTCCACCCTTGCAGCAGGGGTTGCAACGGATCATTACAGAAAGTCCATTAACGTCAAGCAGTTTAGGCTGACCGGGGGAAGGGATCAAGATCGTAATAAAAACCGTTGAGGAAATCAATTAGATGTTGTCCTCATTGAAGAGCTTGATATTATGCCGCGCCAGCCGGCCTTTAATCTAATGATGTCTGGGCACTGCGGCAGGATACCGTGAAGACTGCGGGCCGGCAAATGGATAGAAATGTTGACAGGCGGCGCGGGGCGCGTAAACAGCGCGTAAGCATGCGGCTGACATATATGACAGCCGCCTGCTTACGCGCGCGGTAGCGATACCGGCCTCAAGCCGTCCGATTTAGAAACTAAGCTTCATCGCCACCTGAATCTGCCGCGCCGTCGCGCCGAAGAGCAGAGCCGAAATCACACCTGCGTTCGAGTTGCCGATGGTGTTGCCCGGCGCGGCGAATTGCGGGTGATTGAAGGCATTGAAGAACTCGAATTTGAGCTGGCTCTCGAAGCGTTCGCGGAAGCGCGTCACCTTGACGAGCGAGAAGTCAACGTTCGCCTGTCCCGGCGCGCGTAGAATGTTGCGCCCGGAGTTGCCGTAAGTTCCCGTTCTGTCCGCCGTCGGCGCGAACGCGCTCAAATCAAACCAGCGATCGATTGTCGGATTGTCCAGTTCGCCCGACGCGATTCGGTTCGGACGGTTGGCCGTGCCGGTCGACTGCACGCTCTGTGACTGGTTGACGCTGAAAGGCAGGCCCGAACGCAGCAGCAGAATCCCGCTCAATTGCCATCCGCCGATGAACTTGTTCGCCAGATCTCCAACGCCGCCGCCGATCCATTTGCCTTTACCGAAGGGCAAATCGTACGTCCAGCTCGAAGTAAAGTTGTGCTTGATGTCGAAATCGGAGACGGCGCGGTCGCGCCTTAAATCGTAAGCGTTCTGTATCGTCCCTTCCGTGTCGGAGACGATGTCGATCGTCTTGCTGAAGGTGTAGGAGTTGACGAAGAGCAGCCCATTCGAGAAGCGGTTGGAGAATTTCACGAGCATCGCGTGATGGTTCGAATCGCCGCGACTTTGCACCTGCGACAGCGAGCGCAGCCCCGGCGCCAATTTGATGAACGGGCGATTGACGTTCTGGTCGCTAACGCCGACGACGGGAGGCGCCTGGTTGATGTCCTGTTTGATGACCAGGTGCGTGCCCTTCGAACCGACGTAAGAAAGTTCGAGCGCGTAATTCTTGCCGAACTGCTGCGAAAGATTCAGATTCCACTGCTGCGCGTAACCGTCCGTGAACTCGGGATCGAAGATCGAGCGCGTCGTGCCGGACGGCGCGCGATTGGGGTCTACAGGCGGCGGCGCGGGGATGCCTTTGGAGAGTTGCAGTATTGGCTGCAAGGTGGTCGTCTGCGAGTTCGACAACAGGAAGGGCGGGTTGGACGGTTTTTGCGACGAGGTGCCGGTCAACGGGTTGTTCCAGAAGATGCCGTAACCGCCGCGCACCACAGTCCGGCCTTTGCCGAACACGTCATATGCGAAACCGAAGCGCGGCGCAAAATCCTTCGTCGGCGTGGTCTGCAACGCGCGCCCGACCTCGATGCCATTGATCGTGGCGTCATCGGAAGCGACGACGAATTTGCCCGTGCTGGTGTCGAAGTTCGACTGCCTGTCAAACACTTCGACGTAAGGAACGAAGAGGTCGTAGCGCAGGCCGAGGTTGAGCGTCAGCTTGCTATTGACGCGCCAGTCGTCCTGAATGTACGCGCCGTATTCGGGCCGCCGCTCGCCAACCGTGCCTTGCATCAATCCGCGCGTGATGCCGGTCGGATAGCCGAGCACGAAACTCGCAAACGAAAAGCCAGTTAGGTCCGATTGAAAGTTGAATTTGCCGACGATGTTGTCCACGTTAAAAACGTTGCGCCGCCGCCGCGTCAGGCTCGCGCCCAGCTTCAGGGTATGGTCCCCGCGCGTGTGCGTCACATTGTCGAAGAACTGGATCGTGTCGAGAAAGGTCAGTAGCGGCTGGTTCGAGTTGGCGCCGAGGTTGCGGATGTCGCCCACGTCATTCACGCCGAAGGTGATCTGCGACATCGCCGTGGCCGTGTCGGTGATGTTGACGCCGGGGATGCCTACCGCCTGGGCCTGGTTCGTGCCGGCGTCAATCGAAGTCACCTTGAAAGCGATTCGGCTGAAGCCGATTCGAGCTTCATTCAACCACCGCGGGCTGAAGGTGTGAGTGTCGTTGAGGGCCAGACTTTGCCCGCGAATCAAGCCGGTTCCCGCGCCGAACGTGAACCCGGCGTCGCCGTGCGGCAGCGTCGCCGGCAGGAAACGGTGTGTGCGCTCGAAGCTGTACCGGCCGAAGAAGTGATTCTTCTCCGAAAAGTTGTTGTCGATCTTAACGTCGAACTGATCGTCTTCACGAGCCAGCACGGGGTTGTAAAGAAAGTTGTTGATGATCTGCCCGTTCGCCGCCCTCGTTCCGGCGACATTCGGCAAAGGGTAGAGCTGGTCAATGATGGCCTTCGCCGCTGGATCCATTCTGTTGACGACATTGCCGGGGAAAGGCTGGCCCGTCACCGGATCGAAAATCACGCGGTTCAACTCGGAGAAATCGCCGTTGCGCATCTTCAAGGACGGCACGGTCGAAAGATACGTCTTGCTGTCGCGGATTCGCCCTCCCTGATAGTCGCCGAAGAAAAACATCTTGTCGTGGCGGATGGGGCCGCCCAGCGTCCCGCCGAACTGGTTCTGCCTGTAAGGCGGCTTGGCGCGCCCATTTTTGTTATTGAAAAAATCGTTGGCGTCGAGCGCGTCGTTGCGCAGGAATTCGAAGCCGCTGCCGTGAAGGGCGTTCTGGCCCGATTTGATCTGGATGTTGACCACGCCGCCGCTCGACCGCCCGAACTCGGCGGAGTAGGTGCTGGTCTGGACTTTGAACTCTTCGAGCGCGTCGATGCTGGGGAAGATGACGACCGAATTCAGCCATGTCTCGTTGTTGTCCACGCCGTCGAGCAGGAAGTTGTTATCGCGCGTCCGCATGCCGTTGGCCGAGAACGACGCCGAGGCGCGCCAGGCCAGACTGCCCGCGCCGTCAATGTTCGCGCCGGGGATCCCGCGCATTACGCCAGGCAGCGTTCGCGTCAATTGTACGAAATCGCGCCCGTTGAGCGGCAGGTTTTTGATTTGCGCTTCGTTGACCGTTCCGCTCAGGTCTGAGCTTTCGGTTTGCACCAGCGGCGTCGCGCCTTCGACGTTGACAGATTCGGTCGTCGCGCCGACCTCCAGCGTCAGGTCTACGCGCGCTTTCTGGTCGACGTTGAGCTGCACGTTGGCGATCGCCAGTTTCTTGAATCCTGGCGCCTCGGCGGTAATGTTATACAAGCCAGGGGGCAGCGACGGCGCGACATATTCACCCTGTGAATCGCTGACGACGACCCGCGTCAAGCCGGTCTGAGCGTGGGTAAGAGTGATCTTGACGCTGGCTACTGCGGCGCCGCCACCGTCGTTGACCGATCCGAGGATCGTGCCGCTCACGGCCTGCGCGGCGGCCTGCGCCGGCCACAGCATCGCAATCAGACAGACGAGTACCGGGTATATGGTATAGCCAGAAAATCGAGAACGAGGTTCGCGAGACATAAATATCCTCCGTTGGGATCTCACCGAGATCTCTGGTTGGTAGTTGATAAGGCTGGACCGAAGAGATTCGCCCCTCCTCTTCCGATCAGCCGGCAGCGTTGAATTGAAATCCCAGCAGAGTCGATTCGGCGATGAGCTGTTTCGCTGCCGCGCGCAGCGATCGGGTCAATCTGTCTGACGCTCATCAGTATTGGTATCTACGGCGCCTATTGTACCCAAAGCGCCGTTTTCGGCAATGTTCTCTGACTGCGAAAGCGGACGCCGTCTCCGGACCCGACGCTACGCCTCCTTCGCCCCTTTCAATAATCCCGCCACGTCTTTGATCCCGACGCCGGGCCCACTGGGAATAGACATCTTCCCGTCCTTCACCTTGATAGGCGAATCGAACCAGCTTCCGTATTTCTCCGTCCCCAGCTTGTACTCCTGATAACGCCCGACATCCGGCACGCACGAAGCGAAATGCAACATGTAGACGAACCCGAACCCGCCCGAAATATGCACGGTGGTCGGCATCTTCGCGACCTGCGCCATCCGCGCCACGCGTACCGACCGGATCATCCCTCCGTAATAGTGCAGGTCCGGTTGCACAATATCTACGCCGCGGTTGGCGATCATCCACCGGAAGCGCCAGTCGCTGTACTCCTGCTCTCCGCCTGCCACAGGAATGGTTAAGGCGTCCGCCACGGCTTTGGTTTCCTCCAGGTGATCGAACTGACACGGCTCCTCGAAGTAGACCGCCTTGACCTCTTCGAGCATGCGCCCCACTTTGACGGCATGCGCCGCGTCGTATGAGCTGTTGGAATCACCATGAATGTCAATGGAATCCCCAAACGTCTTCCGCACGAGCGGAATCAGCTTCTCCGTTCGCCCGGGCATCGCGTCCGCGTTTCGGCTCATCCGCCCACCCAAGCGGAATTTCACCGCCTTCGCCCCCGATTGTTCTATCAGTTTTTGCAGGTATTCGACCTCCTGCTCCGGCGTCGTGTCCCGCCGCCCACTGGCCACGTAGATGGCCACGTCCTGCCGCAGGATCTCTCCCAGCAACGCCCCAATTGGCTGGCCCGTAATTCGCCCAAGCATGTCCAGGATCGCGAACTCCACCCACGCTTGCGGGCTCCACAGGGCCAGACCATAGAGCTTGTAGTTGTCATTCCAGCGGTAAAGCTCCCAGAGAAGGTTTTCCAGATCGCGCGCGTCCTTACCTATAAAAAACGGGATCACCAGTTGTTTGAGAATCTTGTCCAGGTACTGCTCGCGCGGCGGGTTGGTCAACGCGACGCCTTCCGCCCCATCTTTAGACCGCACATGGACGAAGTACTCCTCATCCTTCTTTAGCAATTTGATTGACTCGATAATTACCGGCGCCTTCAGCTTATCCAGTTTCAATACCGGAGCCGCCGCCGCTTTATCCAACTCATCTAAGTCAGGGGCCATGGCGGACGCTTTCTCCGCCTGACTCTTCCCGCACATGCTTGCCAGCGAGGCTGTCGCCATCGCGCCAATAAAGCCTCTTCGATTGAACATATCAAACCTCGCATTTCAGGTAATAAACACTGGGGCCCGGCTCGTACTCATCTTGTGTCATGACGTAGTAGACCAACTCTGCTTCATACCAATGGCCTGTTTTCTCATACCTCATGCCGATTTTTTCCATCACTCGTCGAGAAGCTATGTTCTCTGGCATCGCTACCGCCACTATCCGATTCAATTTCAGCTCTTCAAACCCGAATCTTATGGTCGCCGCCGCCGCTTCCGTGGTAAATCCTTTGCCCCAATACTCCTTCGCAATCCCGTAACCGATCTCTATCTCCTCTGTTTTATCGAGGGATGCCAGGCCACACCATCCGATCAGTTTCTTGTCCTGCTTATGAACAACGGCCCAGCGTCCAAAGCCATGTTGTTTCCAAACAGAGAATATATTCTCCAACGCCTCTCTGACTTGATCCATGGAATGCGGCTGGCCTGCGCCTATGAACCTCATCACATCCCGGTCGGAACGAATGACCGATAGATCATTGAGATCAGACATGGAGAATTGGCGTAAATAGAGTCTGGAAGTTTCTATTTCTGGCGTCATGACTTTCTACTCACTACTTTAGTCCACATTTCTATAGCGTTCGCAGATGGAAACCGCCGTCTATATTGATCACCTCGCCCGTCGAGTAGGGGAAATCGCCGCGCGCGATGGCCGCCACCGCGCGACCTATATCCTCCGGCTGTCCCCATCGCCGGATGGGCCATGCGCCTTGCTCGATCATCCTGTCGTATTTTTCCTTCACGCCTTCGGTCATGTCGGTGGCGATGACGCCGGGGCGCAGCTCGTAAACGTTGACGCCGTATTCGGCCAGCCGCGCGGCGTAGAGAGCCGTCATCATCGCCAGCCCCGCCTTCGCCACGCAGTAGTCGCCGCGATTGATCGATGCGGCGTACGCCGAGACTGAGGTGATCGTGACTATGCGCGGCAAACCGAAGGAGTTCACGTCTCCGCGCTGCGCCTGCTCGATCATTCTTCGCGCCACGAGTTGTGTCAGAAAATACGGGCCTTTCAGGTTGACGTTGATCAGGCGGTCGAAAGATTCTTCGCTCGCCTCCAACAGATCGGCCCTCACGCTCGGCGCGACGCCGGCGTTGTTGACCAGCAAATCGATGCGCCCGTAAGCCTCGAGAGTCTCTTGAACCAGCCGCTCGCGGTCGGCTGAGACGGATATGTCCGCCCGCGCGGTGATTCCGTCGCCGCCCGCTTCGCGCAGGAGCCGCAAACATTCTTCGGCGGCGTTGGCGTTCCCGGCGTAATTGACGACTACGGCGTGGCCGAGCTTCGCAAGCTCGACGGCGACTCCGCGCCCGATGCCGCGACCCGCGCCGGTCACCAGAGAAACAGGACGATTATTCATAGTTTTCAGTTTTCAGTTTTCAGTTTTCAGTTTTCAGTAAAAGAGTGAATTCGCAGATTTCTAACTGAAAACTGAAAACTGAAAACTGAAAACTCACGTGGGCGAAGCGCCGGCGGACCACGACTGCTGTTGCGACGCGTCCATCAGACGCTTGCGGCGCTCTTCCTGCCGGGAGGTGATGTCACGCACTACGGCGATTGCGAGGCAGGCAGCGACAATGGTAAGGCCCGAACTGAAGATGCCGACCAAGCCCGCCGTCACGTGGCCGTCGAGCGTTTCCGCGCGCCCGTACATGCGGTTGGAGAAACGGGCAACGATGAGAGAGGCGATCCAGAAACCCCACCAGGCTTTCAGCGTAAAATTGCCGCGGGTTTCGAAGTCGCCGAATCCAAATTTCACGGTCTCGGGGTCGCTCTTGTCCCTGATGTATTTCATGATCTCGTAAGGGCGAAACAGATTCAGGATTGGCACAAACCAACTGCCGACCACCCATCCCGGACTGACGTCGGGGCGCGGCACGCCCAGGGCAGGCAAATTTTTGAAGGCGCGATATTGCCAGAAAAGAAACACGACAATTGTGATAATGAGAACGATCAGGCCGAATAATGACACTGTGCCGTCGAGCAGCAACACGATCACCTGGAAGTTCCCGCCCGGCATCTCCGAAACGTCCGCGTTTTCGGGACTTAGCGCCGCGGTGGCGGTTTCCGGGTAGTTCGAAGCCAGAGTCAGTTGCGCCGCGCTGACGGCGATGTCGGTGAGTTTGGCCAGCGCTTCCGCGCCCAACAAAATGACCGTCCACAAGGCCAGCGGTTTCCCTGAGACAAACATTTTTGGCGAGTCTGAATAGGTTTGCATTGGCTTTACCTCCTGATTGTTGCGGGCATATGGCTCGTTTCATCAATGAATCGAGCGCATTCTATGCGCCTCGGCGTCGTTGCGCAAGGAGCGGAGTGGCGGCAGGGGCCGATTATGCGGAGTCTGCTTGGAACAACGCATAACCTTGATGCGTAATGCTTTCTTCAAGTAGCATCCACTTTCAAACAGGGGTCAACCCAAGCC
>Ga0081455_10001537_pt1 | contig 28433 bp, 38 predicted proteins | sample TabmetS3T2R1_FD_70207 | JGI IMG/M metagenome (GOLD analysis project Ga0081455, IMG submission 70207) | Tabebuia heterophylla rhizosphere microbial communities from the University of Puerto Rico - S3T2R1 | ecosystem: Host-associated > Plants > Roots > Rhizosphere ... | reverse complement strand
CCCAAAAATTGCTCCGGGGGACATTTTTCTACAATCATTCTGGATTGAAGGGGGTGGAAACTACGCCGCTAGAGTACAGAAAGGAAAAGAAAGCTGACGGAACTGAAGTAGAAGTTTTGGTTACGGAGAGTGACGTAGTTGCTGCGGCTCTGTCGAAGACTTCGATCCTTGGTCCGGAAGAAATTCTCTCCCTCTCAGACACTTCGCCGTATGTCATCCTTCCATCGCAAAGTCCAAATTCGTTCATCATTCCAACGATGATCACCATCGTTAACGTAGCTCAGAAGAAAGCTTACGTGAAGAAGAAAGGTGGAGTTCCTGTTTTTGGATGGGGTGTAGAGAAGGGTGTCTTGGACTTCGACGACACCCATTTGCTCGACAATACGAGTAACGTCAAGGTGGATCGTCCGAACATCTCTGGAGATCCTTTCCCAATCATGAGCAATCCGTTTTGTCTCTTCGTTCCCGCTGGAGTTACGTACACAGATGGCGATGGGATCTGTATCATCACACTTCGTTACGATCTCATCGTCCTATAGGCGCAGAAGAAAGGAGGTCGCGTGCCGGCTAGGCGACGTCGGTCGGAACCTGAACAACCTCGCCACAGACCCGCGACTACTCCTGAGGGTCGGGAGAGTGAGATGGTTTCTCTGGCTCATGATCTCGCCGAGACACAAATTCGAAACGGAACCGCATCCTCTCAAGTCATTACTCATTTCTTGAAGCTTGGTTCGTCTCGAGAACTTCTCGAACAAGAACGACTTCGTCACGAGAACGAACTTACCCGTGTGAAGATCGAAGCTGTCGAATCTCAAAAGCGTGTCGAAGAGTTGTATCGCAATGCTCTAGACGCCATGCGGTCTTATTCCGGTCAGATGCCACTTCCTCCTGAGCCTGATGTCGAGAGTTAGAACATACAGAGAACTTGAACGGATCGAATCGTTCGAGGATCGGTACCTCTACCTCCAGCTCAGAGGCGTTCTCGGAGAAACAACGTTCGGGTTCGACCGATGGATCAATCAACAGTTTTACCGCTCTCAGGAGTGGAGGTCCGTTCGAAGTTTCGTGATCGCACGTGACAACGGATGCGATCTAGGGGTCCCTGGGTACGAGATTCACTCAGGTTTGTTGGTCCATCACATGAATCCCATATCTCCAGACGATCTCGTTCAAGGTGAGAACTGGATTCTCGATCCTGATTTTCTCATCACGACTAGTCGAAGGACGCACAATGCCATTCACTATGGCGACGAATCACTACTACCAAGGGGGCCGATAACGAGAACTCCAGGCGATACGACTCTCTGGTAATCGGGAGGATGAATGACTAAGCCTGTTGAACTTATCAAGGAACGCCCGGCCGAATCCGCAATGCCTATCGCCACAGTACTCGCAGCCCTTTTGGCAAGGCTAATTGGAGTGGAAGATACAGATACGATCTTGTATTTGGCTCTTGCGCTCTCGTTCGTACCAGCAGCAGTGACATGGACAGTCGAACTCATAAAGCGAAAGTCGGATGGCACATGAGTTTTTTAGCCTCCTTGCTCTAGTTCCTGACTGGTCGATTCCATGGGCTGGAATAGGTGCTCTTCTTTTGGGAGTCGGTGGAACTCTCAGTGGAATTGCAGCACTGATCACAGCAAGGAATAGGGGGCGAGATGAAGCAGCTTCTACTACTATTTCTGAGTCTGGCGATGGTGGGGGGAGCGGGAGTTCTGACAGCGACAGCGGTGAGTCAGAACAATGAAGCGCCACCAAGTAAGACGGTGACGATCGATATTTCCACCGGCCCTACTGGTCCTACTGGTCCCCCAGGACCACCTGGTCCAAAAGGTGACGTTGGAGATCAAGGGCCTCCAGGCCCACAAGGTGCGACTGGACCTCAAGGGCCTCCCGGAGAAGGTGGAGGTCCATGTTTGGGAGCTCCTTCTGACTACACTCCCGGATTTCTACAGATCAATCATCCAGGAGGACACGTAATCATCTGGACTTGTCTAGGTCCTGAATAGAGTGTATGAAAGGAGACACTGGTGCTACCAGTGCTAAAAGTGATAAGTGAAATCTTGGTAATCCGGTTCCGACTGGTTCAGCCTCAACTACTCCGGGTTCTCCAAGATCATAGAGATCATCTAGGGCAGCGTCTACCATACCAGGCCCAACCAGAACCGCGGATCCACAAAGCTCTCAGAGCACTAAAGGAGATATTGGTTCAACGGGTGCTGAAGACGCGACGTGTGCGCAAAGTTCAATTGGCGCTCCTGGGACTACAGGACGTTAGAATTCACCCAGCTCGCAAAGAGTGGCGTCGACAGTATCGAGCTCTGCAAGGTCTACCGGATCTCAGGAAGTGAAAGGAGAGTTCATGCCCGAATGGTGGGAGACATCATATCCTACAGGTCATCCTGTTCCGGTAGCTGGGTTTCCGAGGCCTCTTCATCCTCCCGATTCGCCGGGATATTCAGCTAGTGCTCCTGGGAACGATGTTCTGGCGTACAAGAGAGGAATCTCTCGAGCTGGGCGTTGGCCATGGACCCCGAACGAATGGGATCTGGCGTATTCCAAGAACTTCGCCCACGGAAAAGCGGGAGGAAACGTTGGGGATTCGGGAATAGCTGGTTTCCAGCGTCAGATGGGTCTCGAAGGAACTGGTTACGTAGGCCAGACAACCTTCGACAAGATGAGGATCGCTCGGGTTCCTCAAGGACTACCAAACGCAGGGGAACCCATATTCGATGCGACGTGTCTGAACTTGATTGGACTTGCCTACAAGGAATTTGGCGGTAAAGATCCTGCTCCTCCAGATCCAGTCAAGCCGTCGCATCGACTTCTCGCTCTTCAGAAGGCAATTACTCAGATCGGCGTCAAGGAATCGCCTACGAACTCTAATCGTCAGAAGTATGGCGAGTGGTATCGTATGAATGGCGTTCCTTGGTGCGCTATATTCGTGACGTGGTGTTTCGAGACGACAGGTAATTCAGGGAGTTTCGTTAGAGGTATCGACTACGCATACGTTCCCTATATCGTCAACGATGCTCGAAACAATCGAAACGGATTGGCACTTACCAATTCGCCGATTCCTGGAGATCTGATCTGTTACGACTGGGCAGGAGGGGTCGCAGATCATGTAGGCATTTTCGAGAAAGGATCGCCGTTGTCTTTCACAGCGGTCGAAGGTAATACTGGTCCGAAAGACTGGTCTAACGGTGGAGGTGTTCTTCGTCAATCTCGCTCTGTTTCACAAGCTCGCAAGATGTGGTTCGTACGTGTCGCTGAACCACAGTAAATCCCTTCACAAGGAGAAGTCATGAACGACGAGCAGACCGTTCCTCCGCAGGAGCCCGCACAGCCGATGCCGGATACGACGCCTCCGACCACTGAGGCTCCCGATCCGGAGGAGGAGCCGGAAGGTGAGCGGTACGACGGGGGAGAGATCCCGCCGGCCGAGACTCCTGTCGAAGAGCCCGAGGACGAGTAGTCCGAGTACAAGCCAAGTAAGGGAGTAGAAGATGGAGACTAGTATCCTTCAAAGTACAAAGAAGATCCTCGGTATCGCACCAGACTATACCGCGTTCGATTCCGACGTTATCACTCATATCAATTCTGCCTTCTCTACTCTCACTCAGCTGGGGGTTGGACCGGCCACGGGCTTCATGATCGAAGATGCGGGCGCGGAGTGGGAAGAGTTCCTTGGCGATGTTCCTGACAACGAGTTCAACTCAGTGAAGACCTACGTGTACCTTCGTGTCAGGCAGGTCTTCGATCCCCCGACGACATCGTTTGCCATTCAGGCTTTTCAGGATCAAATCCGGGAGCTCGAGTGGCGTCTGAACATTCATCGGGAAGAGACCCAGTGGGTGGATCCGAATCCCCCGCCAATTATCGACGACGCTGCGTAGGAGGTGGAGATGGACCAGGATGGAGGATTGGCAGAGCACGAGGCCCAGCAAGCCGAACGCCAGGCCGATCATGAGGCGAGACAAGCGCGAATCAGTTCAACAGCCTCAGTCGAGGTGACCGAGGAGGCGACCGAGGAGTCGGAGAAGCCGGCCAAGAAGACCGCCTCGCGCTCGCGCGCGAAGAAGACGACGAAGTCCTAAGGCATTCCGATGCCAAATCTAGTTATCGTTGCGCTTCCGGCAGAAGACGATATTGTGAACAAGATCTCCAGCGAGAAGGTTGCTCACATGACTCTTCTGTTCTTGGGAGATGCTAGTCAAGTTCCAAACCTCGCACCGATTCTGGATTTTGTTCGTCACGCTACGAATACTTCTCTCAGTCGTTTTGGGATGGAAGTGGATCATCGTGGCGTGCTAGGTGTAGATCAATCGGATTGCCTTTTCTTCTCAAAGTCGAAGTGGTCGGGATTTGACGAGATCAATCTGTTCCGATCAAATCTTCTCAAGCAAACAGATATTCGAAACGCTTACGATTCGACCGCACAGTTTCCTGAGTGGGTTCCCCATATGACTCTCGGTTATCCGGAGGCTCCGGCCAATCCCGATACTCGTGACTATCCGGGGATCAACTACGTTAGCTTTGATCGTATTGCGGTCTGGAATCAGGAGTTCGACGGAATCGAATTCCCTTTGAAAGCCTACGACTCCTACGTGGATGTGGCCATGAGCAGCAGTCAAGGAGAAGAAGCGGTTCGAGATATTCTCGCTCACATCTCGGAAAAGCCCTGGAGTGATTACACCAAAGCCGACTACTCAATAGAGCAATGGCACGCCGCATGTCTGATTCATTTGCATAGTGGTGATCCCACATCAAAATCTCAATGTAAGTTGCCGGTCAAAACTCCGAACGGGGCACTGAATCGAAATGGAGTTCACGCTGCCGCTGCAGCATTGGCGGGAGCTCGATCTCCACTCAAAGCGTCTGCAGATCAGAAGGCGAAAGCAGCTAGTGCGTTGCGAGGTTATTACAGTCAATTGAACGAAGAACTTCCTTCTTCTTTGGCGACACATTCTGCGTCTACTCAAGATGAGTTTTCTTCGCGAAAAGATCGTCAGGGGGTTGGAGATATTCCTGTGGCTTTCCTCGCTCACTATGGGATCAAGGGTATGAAGTGGGGCATTCGAAAGAATGTTCATCCGGACATCGCTCATATTCCTGCTGGGACTCGAAGAGCAGCAAAGAGTGACGCCGCTGAACACACTCGTGCCGCCATGTTCTTTGGTGAAGGTGCAGGAACTCGTCGAAAGCTGATCAAAGCTCGAGTCGAAGCTCGTAAGAAGAAGGATCCACTCTATGCAGAAGCTTTCGATCACTTCGTCAAGATGACGAACATGGACAAACGGGCTTCTCAAGCTCGTAGAGAACGTCGTCGTAAAGACAACTCGAAGATCGCAGGCCGTCTTCTGAAGGATATTCTGCTTACTCAAAGTGGAATCGAGCACTATGGCGTCAAGGGTATGCACTGGGGTGTTCGACGCGAAAACCTCGGAGAAGTAAGAACTGCTGCCCGTCGTAGGGCGGGATTGGCAGGTCCACAGGAAGTCAAGATCAAGGACAAAAGGAAGAAGATCAAGACTTCCGGAGGTCAAGGACATCCTGCTCATGAAGATGCAATTGCTGCTCGGACTCTCGGACAAAGAGGAAAGGCAAGTGGTCTCAAATCGCTCTCGAACAAGGAGCTCGAGCAGTACGCAAAGCGATTGCAACTCGAGGCCAACGTCAATCGCCTGAACTATGGTGAGAGAAGCGCCGGCAAGAAGTTCGTTGCGGATCTTCTCAACAGAAACGGGAAAGCAGCTCTTACCACTGGCACCGAGCAAGCTGCTTCGGCTGGGGCGAAGAAAGCGATCGGATCCAAGCTCGGAAAGAAAGTCGCCAAGAAAGCGGCTACGGCTGTGGCAATAGCTGCTATTTGATGTAGAGAAAGGAGGTTAGTGTGGGCCTGTCTAATACTGCGGTTCCGATCTACTATGGTCGGTTTCGCGAGGCAGTTCTTCGTGGAGAGATACTCGTGAATCGTGAAGTCTCCATGGAGATGAATCGGATCGATTCGCTCATTGCTAACCCCAACATCTATTACGACGATCAAGCAATTGAAGGATTCATTCGTTATTGTGAAGGTGAGCTCACTCTGACAGATGGATCGGATCTTCATCTGCTTGAATCGTTCAAGCTTTGGGCGGAACAGATCTTTGGATGGTACTACTTCGTTGAGCGAAGCGTCTACATCCCGTCGAAAGATCATCACGGGGGACACTACGAGAAACGGTTGATCAAGAAACGCCTAGTGGTCAAGCAATATCTGATCGTAGCCCGTGGTGCAGCCAAGTCCATGTACGCTTCGATCATTCATAGTTACTTCTTGAATGTCGACACGTCGACGACACACCAGATCACCACGGCGCCGACTATGAAACAAGCCGAAGAAGTCATGTCTCCCTTTCGAACCGCCATTACAAGAGCCCGAGGACCGTTGTTCATGTTCCTCACAGAGGGGTCTCTACAGAACACCACGGGCTCTAGAGCTCTTCGAGTCAAGTTGGCGGCGACCAAGAAAGGGATCGAGAACTTCCTCACGGGTTCGTTGCTCGAAGTCAGACCCATGGCCATCAACAAGCTTCAGGGACTACGGCCTAAGGTTTCGACTATTGACGAATGGTTGTCGGGAGATCTCAGAGAAGACGTGGTCGGCGCTGTGGAACAGGGAGCATCCAAACTGGATGACTATTTGATCGTTGCTATCAGTTCGGAAGGAACTGTCCGAGCTGGTTCAGGCGACACCATCAAAATGGAGTTGGCTGACATCCTTAAGGGCGAATACTATGCTCCTCACGTTTCGATCTGGCATTACAAGTTGGACGAGATCGAAGAGGTTGCAGATCCAGCGATGTGGATCAAGGCGAATCCTAATCTCGGGATCACGGTTTCCTACGAGACTTACCAGTTGGACGTCGAGAGGGCCGAGAAGGCTCCCGCCTCACGTAACGACATCCTTGCTAAGCGTTTCGGGATTCCGATGGAGGGCTACACGTACTACTTCACTTATGAAGAGACGCTTGTTCACCGTCGTCGAGAGTTCTGGCAGCTTCCTTGTTCTATGGGCGCCGATCTTTCACAGGGCGATGACTTTTGCGCGTTCACATTCTTGTTCCCATTGGGTCGAGAGAAGTTTGGCGTGAAGACTCGCAGCTACATCAGTGAGCTTACGATGATGAAACTTCCCGCAGCAATGCGGGCGAAGTACGAAGAGTTCATCAACGAAGGCAGTCTTCATGTCATGCCAGGAAACATTCTCGACATGATGGAAGTTTACGACGATCTGGACGCTTTCATCATTGCGTCACAGTACGATGTTAGAACTCTCGGTTACGATCCGTACAACGCCAAGGAATTCGTCACGCGTTGGGAAGTAGAGAACGGACCGTTCGGTATAGAGAAGGTCATTCAGGGGGCTAAGACCGAGTCCGTCCCCCTGGGTGAGATCAAGATCATGGCTGGAGAGCGTCTCATGATATTCGATCAGGTTCTTATGTCGTTTGCTATGAGCAATGCGATTACTCTAGAGGACACCAACGGTAATCGCAAACTGTTGAAGAAGCGACAAGACGAGAAGATCGACAACGTTTCAGCTCTTCTGGACGCTTGGGTTGCGTACAAGTTGAACAAGGAGGCGTTCGAGTAGTGGACAAGGAACCGATCAGATTCACGATCAAGTTGTCCGATATCTGCATGGTGATCATCGCCGTGTTCGTCGTTCTGGCCTTCTTCAAAGGATGGGGATAAGAAAGGAGGGCTAAGTGAAAGTCTCTGTCGAGAAACCCGGGACACCTGGTGAACTAGTTCATCACGGGGTCAAGGGGATGAAGTGGGGTGTTCGTAAGGAACAGGTAAGTTCGGCGGGAAGAAGAACAGGATCTGTAGCCAAGAAGGTGGGTAAGGGTCTTGGGAAAGCTGCTGACAGCACGTTTTTCGAACTGACGAAAAACAGCGACTATGTGACGAACACCATCGTCTCGAACGCCAGTAAGAAGCTGAAGGGAGATCTTCCGGGAATCAAGGCCAAGCACGGAGATTACGGGAAGATTCGGAATCGTGCGAAGAAGCCGTTCAGCAAGGAAGCTAAGGCGTATCGGGCTGATGTCAAGGCGGCATATTTGAAGCATCTCGAATCTTCGGCGAACGAGATGACGAATTTTCGGAAGACCCGTCAGTACACGTTGGAAGAAAGCGGTAAGCCGAACACCAGCAAGTACTTTTGGCGAGTTTCTACTAGGCCGATCGCACACGCCGCTGACGGATCCGCCTTCTCTATGGTTCGACCTATATTCGACGACGAGGGGTACATCATCGATCTCGAGATCGTCGATACTTCTATGACTCAAACCGCAGAGCTAGGTGCCGATTTTCTGAAGCACATGGGCATGAAACTCTAAGAGCGGAGTAGACCATGCCACAACTTCGTGCAACACTGAGACACGCCTGGAACGTGTTTCTCAATAACGATCAACGAACACGTCCCTATACTCAGTATTACGGCGGCGGTTCTGGAAGACGACCAGATCGCGCAAGACTTTTCGTTTCGAACGAACGTTCGATGATCACTTCGATCAACACGCGAATTGCCATCGACGTTGCCTCCGTGGACATGCGTCACGTAAGATTGGACGATCAGAAGAGGTATCTTGAAGATATTGAGAGCGGTCTCAACAACTGTCTGACGGTAGAGGCCAATCTCGATCAAGCAGCTCGCGCCTTTAGGCAAGATATTGCACATACCCTTTTCGATAGAGGCGTTGCAGCTCTCGTACCAGTCGATACGTCGATCAATCCGGAGGCATCTGGAGGATACGACATCCTTACGCTTCGTGTTGGCGAAATCGTGATGTGGTATCCAAAGCATATTCGCGTAAGCGTGTACAACGAAGCGACTGGTCAACGTGAAGAGATCACGCTCCACAAATCTGCGGTAGCTATCGTCGAGAATCCACTGTATGCGGTTATGAATGAGCCGAATTCGACGTTGCAGCGTCTTATTCACAAGCTAAATCTCTTGGATTCTGTCGACGAGGCATCTGCTTCAGGAAAACTCGATCTCATCATTCAGCTTCCGTACGTGATCAAGTCCGAAGCGCGTAGACAGCAGGCAGAACAACGTCGCGCCGACATCGAGTTCCAGCTGAAGGGAAGCCAGTACGGCATCGCCTATACGGATGGGACCGAAAAGATCACGCAGCTGAATCGGCCTGCCGAGAACAACCTGATGGCTCAGATCGAGTACCTGACCGACATGCTTTACGGTCAGCTCGGTATCACCAAAGAGGTCATGAACGGAACTGCTGACGAAAAGACCATGATCAACTACTGGAATCGGACTGTCGAGCCGATGCTCACCGCAATTGTCGAGGCTATGATACGAACCTTCTTGACAAAGACGGCGAGAACTCAAAAGCAAAGTGTCATGTTCTTCCGTGATCCGTTCCGGCTCATGCCGATCGGCGACGTTGCCGAAGTGGCCGACAAGTTCACTCGTAATGAGATCGCAAGTTCGAACGAGATCAGACAGGCGATCGGGATGGTCCCTCATAAGGATCCAAAGGCAGATCAGCTGGTCAACAGCAACATGCCGCAACCGACACCGCCTCCATCTGATGGTTCTGAGCCTCCGTCCGCTGGTCTGGCTGCTGCTGATGCAGGAACTACTCAGGTCATGTCTGACTCATTCGATCAAATCGACGCGGCCCTCGATGATGCTTTCGCGGGGTTGACGTCCAGTAACGGAAGTGGACCCTGATGGAACTCCCTGACGGAACAATTCTCATGCACGCGGGTGCGCCATACGATCCGGTCAAGGCCCATGAGTATTACATGCGAACCCGTCAGTTGAAAGGTCGTAGGAAAGGGTCCGGTTATACGGTCCGACTCGAAGGTGGTAGGACGGCTCATCTATCCGAGCAACAGTTGAAGGAACAGAGAGCCTATGCCGCCAAAAGGGTCGGTGAGATCAAAGCTCGTCTAGTTGAGTTGAGCGCAAAACTAAGGGAGATGAAAGCTTCTGCTCAACGGAAGACGGATCACAAACCGACCGCGGCGGATCGATCGAAGATCAAGCGTGACGCCAGAAAGTACAGAGAAAGGCATAGGTCGGAGCTCGCCTCCAAAGCAAGAAGAAGAGCCAGCAAGACCCACTCCTCAAAGTCGCATTCCAGGCAGAGTGGTGTTGTCGAGCTCGAAAAGAAGATCGTCAAGATTCGGAGCAATCTTAGAGCTGCAGTGGCTAAGCAAAGAGCTTTGGCTTCAGCCACTAAGAACGGTTAGTGTGCAATGTTCCCAAGACTGAAGAAGGACGGTCAAAATGGGAGAACAGGCTAAGCCTGATTTCAGCGGCTGGGCCACGAAAGCTGGGCTCCGATGCGCAGATGGTCGCATCATCATGCCCGATGCCTTCAAGCATCAGGATCAGGCACGCGTTCCGCTTGTCTGGCAGCACGGGCACAACGACCCCGGCAACGTACTCGGCTACGCAACACTCGAGCACCGCGAGGAGGGAGTCTACGCCTACGGGTATTTCAACGATACCGACGGGGCGAAGAACGCCAAGACGCTGGTGACTCACGGCGACATCGTGTCGCTATCCATCTATGCAAACCAGCTCACCGAGCGCGCCAAGCAAGTTTTCCACGGCGTTATTCGTGAGTTGAGTCTCGTTCTCTCGGGTGCGAATCCGGGAGCTCTTATCGACTTCGTGACACTTCAGCACGGAGACGGCGAACTGGTCACTCTCGAAGACGAAGCGGTCATCTACACGGGTGAAGAGCTCGTCCATTCTTCTGCTAGCTCCGAAGAGGAAGAGAAAGAGGACGAAGAGCTCGAGCACGCGGAAGGTGACGGTGAGGGAGACGGTCCGACGATCCAGGAAGTGTACGACGGCATGACCGAGGAAGAGCAGCAGGTCGTGCACTACATGGTGGGCGCTGCGCTGGAAGCAGCCGCCTCAGAAGCATCCCATTCCGATCTCGAGGAGGAGGACCAGTCGAAGAAGGACGACGACAAGTCCAAGTCCGAAGAGGAGGAACTCGTCCATGGCGATCAAACTGGAGAGGAAGGACGCCGAATGTCTCGGAATGTCTTCGAGCAGCAGCAGGGAGGCGAGAAGAGGAAGCAGGTTCTCTCACACGATGCGATGCAGGGTATCGTGTCGGATGCGATTCGGACCGGCTCGCTGAAGGAGGCCGTCGAGGCCTACGCCTTCAAGCACGGGATCGAGGACATCGAGACCCTCTTCCCCGACGCCCGCTCCGTCACCGATACCCCGGAGTTCAACAGCCGGCGGATCGAATGGGTGCAGGGTGTCATCGACGGCACCAAGCACTCGCCGTTCTCGCGCATCAAGTCGATCGTGGCCGACCTCACGTACGACGAGGCCCGGGCACGCGGCTACATCAAGGGAAAGTTCAAGAAGGAGGAGTGGTTCGGAGTCGCGAAACGGACCACGAGCCCCAGCACGATCTACAAGAAGCAGAAGCTGGATCGCGACGATATCGTCGACATCACCGACTTCGACGTGGTGATGTGGCTGAAGGCCGAGATGCGCCTGATGCTGGACGAGGAGATCGCACGTGCGGTCCTGATCGGAGACGGTCGGGCAGTCGACAGCGACGACAAGATCAAGGATCCGGCGGGCGCCCAGGACGGGGCCGGCATCCGGTCGATTTTGCACGATCACGACCTCTACGCCACCACCGTCACTCTCGACGACAACGACACCCCCGACAAGATCGTCGACGCAGTTGTCGGTTCGATGCAGTACTACAAGGGCTCGGGTTCCCCCACGCTCTATACGACTCTTCCGATGCTCACGAAGCTGCTGGTGCACCGCGACAATGACGGTCATCGCCTCTGGAGAACCGTCTCCGAGCTCGCGTCCGAGATGGGTGTGTCGAATATCGTCACGGTCGAGGTCATGGAGGGCGAGGAGGATCTCATCGGGATCATCGTCAATCTCAAGGACTACACGATCGGTGCCGACAAGGGCGGAGAGGTCAACTTCTTCGACGACTTCGACATCGACTACAACCAGTACAAGTACCTGTACGAGACCCGCATCTCCGGTGCGCTCACGAAGATCCTCTCGGCACTCGTCATCAAGAGGGCTCCCGAGGGCGCTCAGCTCGTGGCTCCGGAGGAGCCGGACTTCGACGGCACCAAGGTCACCGTCAAGACGACCGCGAACGTGACCTACCGCAACAAGAACACGGGCGCCACGCTGACGACGAATCAGCCGGTCACGCTGGCCGAGGGCGAGTCGCTGACAGTCGAGGCGACACCCAACTCTGGTTACTACTTCGCGAGTAACCAGGGTGACGAGTGGACGTACACGAATCAGGCATAAGGTAGGTCCTCCATGGCAAGGTTTTTTGGTCGTGTCGGATACGGCGAATCAGTAGAAACGGCGCCAGGTGTATGGACAGATGAGATCACAGAACATGAATATTACGGAGATGTCATTCGCAATTCTCGACAACTTCGTGAAGGTGAGAATCTCAATCCCGATCTCAGCGTTCAAAACTCGATAAGTATCGTGGCTGACGAATTTGCTAACGATCATTTCTTTGCCATCCGCTACGTGGAGTGGTCGGGGGTTCTGTGGACTGTTTCCAGCGTCGAAGTACAGAGCCCTCGACTTCTCCTTGGTTTGGGGGAGGTGTACAATGGGCCAACGCCTGCAACTGCACCAACTCCTTGAGGATCTTGCTCCGAATGTATATTTTCAGCCACCTACTAACGTTCAGCTGAAGTATCCGTGTATCGTCTACCACCGAGATTTCGCAACCACTCTTTTCGCGGATAACGATCCGTATAAGCAGACCTTGCGGTACATGGTCACCGTAATCGATCGCGATCCGGATAGTGATATTCCAGCGAAAGTTGCTGCATTGCGAATGTCAGCGTTCAACCGTTTCTTCACAGCTGATGAACTCAATCATGACGTCTACGTAGTCTACTTCTAGGGAAAGGAAGGACATGGCCCCTCTCACTTGGGACCAGGTCGGCGATCGGTTCTACGAAACGGGTGTGGATCACGGAGTTCTGTATCTCCCGGACGCTGCGGGAGTGTACAACAAGGGCTACGCGTGGAATGGCCTCACCACGGTCACCGAGTCGCCGTCCGGAGCGGAGTCGAATCCGCAGTACGCAGACAACATCAAGTACCTGAACCTCGTGTCGGCAGAGGAGTTCGGGGCCACTATCGAGGCGTTCACCTACCCGGACGAGTTTGCCGAGTGCGATGGAACGGCCCTCCCGTCCCCAGGAGTCGCCGTCGGTCAGCAGGGTCGGAAGATGTTCGGTCTGAGTTACCGAACGAAGGTGGGCAACGATGTCGACGGAGTGGACGCTGGCTACAAGCTGCATCTCGTCTGGGGATGTCAGGCCGCCCCGTCCGAGAAGGCCTACGCCACGATCAACGACTCTCCCGAAGCAATCACCTTCAGCTGGGAGATCACTACTACGCCGGTTCCGGTCACGGATCTCAAGCCGACGGCTCAGATCACCATCGATTCCACCAAGGTGGATGCGGCGGATCTCACCGCTCTGGAGCAGCTTCTGTACGGAAACGGCGCAACCGAGGCCGCTCTTCCGACTCCGGACGCCGTCATCGCTCTCTTCGCAGGACCGTAACCTCTCTTCGACAGGAGACTAGAGAATGCTTACTATTGTCGTTCCTGGTACTGAAATGTTTGACGAAAACAAGCAAGAATTCGTCACCGAAGGTGATTTTACCTTGGAGCTAGAGCATTCTCTGGTCTCACTGTCAAAATGGGAGTCAAATCATGAAGTTCCGTTTCTAGGCAAAACTGAGAAGACGTCCGAACAAGTCCTAGACTACATAAGATGCATGACGTTGACCCCCAAAGTTCCAGAGGAAGTTTTCTCCAGACTCTCTCAAGAGAATTTGGAGGCCATCAACACCTATCTAGACGCCAAGATGACCGCTACGTGGTTCAACGAACCTCCTGGAGCTCCAGGAAGTCGCGAGGTGATTACTGCGGAGCTTGTTTACTACTGGATGGTTACGTTCAACATCCCGTTCGAGTGTCAGTATTGGCATTTGAATCGCTTGTTCACGTTGATTCGAGTGTGCAACATCAAGTCGGCCAAACCAAAGAAGATGAGTCGGGCCGAAATCGGAGCTCGGAATCGTGAACTCAACGCTCGTCGGAAAGCGCAGCTGGGAACTACAGGTTAGAGAGGAGGTGGCGTGGCAACTCTTGTGTGGGACAAGATAGATGAACGTCTCTATCAACTCGGAGTCGATCGAGGAGTTCTCTATCTCGAAGACGGTACAGCGGTTCCGTGGAACGGGCTTACCGGCGTCGAGGAATCTTCGGACAGCGAAGTCAAGGTGTTCGCTCTTGACGGCGTGCGTTATTTGGTCAATTTTACCCCGGGGGACTTTTCGGCAAAACTAAAGGCTATTACCTATCCCGAAGAGTTTGATGAGGTGAACGGGATTGCCAAGCCTTCCCCGGGGTTCGCCTTCTACAATCAGCCGGCGAAAAGTTTCAGTCTCTCTTATCGAACGAAAGTCGGAAACGGCCTTCAAGGTTCAGACTTCGGGTACAAGATCCATATTCTTTACAACGTCGTAGCCGATCCGGAGAGCATCGGATACACGACCATGCAAGACTCATCCGTACAACCCGTCGAGCTGACCTGGACATTGACCGGAACTCCGCCTAAGGTTAAGAACTATCGTCCATCTGTTCATGTTTCGATCGATTCGACCAAGATTCCTCAAGATCTCTTGAGTTTCATCGAGTCTATTTTGTATGGAACAGAAACTACTCACCCTAGTCTTCCGTCGATTGAAGAGATCGCCGAATACTTCGGATATTTGGGTGCTTTGATCATCGTCGATCATGGCGATGGTACCTGGTCCGCGGTTGACCAGTCCAATACCTATATTTCTATGATCGACGACGTCACATTCCAGATCGATGATGCGGATGTCGTAGTTGTTGATCCGGATACGTATCAAATTTCGTCAACGAACGTCGGCGGATCGGGTTAGGAGCTGAGATGGCGACAGTCACAGGTATGACAGCAGAACGAATGCTCGAAATCGAGGGTGAGTCCATCGTCAGCGGAACGGTTGTCGACGGCGTTCTTATTCTCGAAAGGCGTGACGGAACCCAAGTCAGTGCGGGTTCTGTAGTTGGCCCTCAAGGTCCTGTCGGCCCTGTTGGTCCTGGCGGAACGTTTATTCCAGGAGAGCTTCGACTATGGCCCGGTAGTGTTCTTCCTGCATTCGCAAGTTACGGAACATGGGTCTGGGCTGACGGAGCAGTTTACGTAGTGGCACAACATCCTCTTGCTGCCGCCAACATCGCTGCGGCATGGCGAACTTTCGGTGGCGCAAGTGATCCAGGGGCAGCCAACTTCAGAGTTCCAGACATGAGAGGTCTAGTTCCAGCGGGTCTGGATCAGATGCCGGGAGGAACTCGAGCGAACCGGATGACTCGAGCAGTGGCAATCACTCTCGCGGGTCGTACGGGCGAAGAAACTCATGTCATAACTGTCACGGAAATGCCAGCACACACTCACAACTCGAATGGTGCTGGTACGGCGGTGGGAAGTACAACCGCTCCGGCCAAGGCCAGCACTACGACAAGTTCGGATCTGGTTACGAAGCCTACGGGTGGTGGAGCAGCGCACGAGAACGTTCAGCCTACCGTCTTCGTGCCGTACATCGTCTGCCTGGACGGTTGAGATGAGGTTCGAACTCGCAGGAACACTCTTTCTTCCAGATCCTGTTGTGTTGACCTATATTGCTAATGCAACTTTTCTCAAACAGCCCTATCTCGATCTTGGTTACACCCGTTTCGATGTTCTAGTCATTGGTGGAGGAGCTGGAAGTGGTGGCTGGTATGACACGGGAAACACCGGAGCCGCTCTCAAGATTTATGGAGGCGGAGGAGGTGGAGGCGGACTTCATCGTGTTCAAGGTATTCTCGACGCTCTTCCTGCATCGTGTCCAGTTGTTGTTGGAAACGGAGGTGTTAAAGGTAACGATCACGCAACGAATATTGCTCTAGTTACTCGTGGTGGTAATGGAGGAGCTTCTACGTTCAATACCAATACCGCTCAAGCATCTGGCGGGATAGGTGGGTACATGCCTATTGTCGCCTCTTCTACCGGTGATCCTCAAGGTTGGGGTGGTGAAGGTGGTCTAGGGGGACGTACTGCTGCCGGAGGTGGAGGTGCACAGGGAACTACCGGAGCAAATGCCAACGTGACTACGCCTCCTACCGGTAACGATGGCGGGGACGGTAGTTACGGAGGTGGGATTGGTGAAGGTGGAGGTGGAGGTGCCGGTGGTGAAGCAAAATATGGCGCTCCGAACCTTCTTCTCACTGCCTCTGCTGGAGGACGCGGATCATGGAGTTCTACTGACTATGCGTTCTATGCACCAGCGGGAGCTATCGGTCCAGATGCTGCGGTCGGTAATGCCAACATTATTCCAGGTGGTGGGGGAGGAGCCAAAGCATCACCTCTGAACAACGTTCCGACCGTATACGGTAACGGCAGTGGTAGAGGACCGGGTAGTCCTGGAGTCGTGATTATTCGTCTTTACGCGGAGTGAACATGTCGGGTCCGATTACTTTTACTCAGAAGGGGTCATTCCGAAACACTGAGCGATATTTGAGACGACTTAGTGAGCCAAAACGCCTTGCCATCCTTGAACGATATGCGACGCTTGGTGTCAACGCTCTATCGAATGCCACGCCAATGGAAAGTGGCGAAACAGCTTTCTCGTGGAGTTATTCCATCGTTCAACGACCGGGATATTACTCCATACGCTTTCATAACAGTCATATGGCGGGTCCAACTCCTGTTGCAATTCTTATTCAGTATGGGCACGGAACTGGTACGGGCGGCTACGTTCAAGGTATAGATTACATCAACCCAGCTATGCGACCTATATTTGAAGAGATGGCCAACAAAGCGTGGGAGGAGGTGACCCGAGTCTAATGGCGACTCCTATTGATGACAAGATCGTAGCGATGAGTTTCGAGTCGAGTAAGTTCGAAAAAGGTGTGAACGAGACTATTTCTGCACTCGACAAGTTGAAGAAGGCATTGACGTTCAAGGATGCCGGTTCTGGACTCGAGAACGTCAGTCGCGCTGTTGGTCATATTCAGCTGAATCGTATCGGCGATGCGGCAGAGAACGTTCAGAAGCGTCTCAAAGCGATGCAGCTCGTGGCCATCAGCGTTATGGGAAATATTGCTGCGTCGGCTGTACGCGCTGGTGCTCGATTCGTCAAGTCGTTTACTCTCGATCCACTTATTCAAGGTTTTCAGGAGTATGCAACGAACCTGAACTCTATTCAGACGATCTTGGCCAATACACAAGCTTCTGGAGCGGATCTCCAAGACGTCAATGCTGCTCTTGACGAACTGAATACATATTCGGACAAGACGATCTACAACTTCAGCCAGATGGCTCGGAACATTGGTACGTTCACTGCTGCTGGCGTGGATCTCAAGACCTCGACCGCCTCGATCAAGGGTATCGCGAATCTTGCCGCTCTCTCTGGTTCGAATGCTGAGCAGGCTTCAACAGCAATGTACCAGCTCTCTCAGGCGATATCTGCGGGTCGAGTCGGCCTTCAGGACTGGAACTCGGTTGTCAATGCGGGTATGGGCGGCACGGTTTTCCAGCGGGCGCTGGCGCAGACGGCCGAAGCGATGGGCACTCTCAACAAGGGTGCGGTAAAGCTCGAAGGTCCTATGAAGAACGTGTCGATTCACGGAAAGTCCTTCCGTCAGTCGATCACAGCGAAGCCTGGCGAGGAATCTTGGTTGACTTCCAAGGTTCTTACTACAACACTCAAGCAGTTCACGGGTGATCTTTCAGATGCCGAGCTCGCTGCTATGGGATTCAACGATGCGCAGATCAAAGCTATTCAGCAAACGGCCAAGACCGCTCAGCATGCCGCGACGGAAGTCAAGACGATTTCACAGGTCTTTGACGTTGCGAAAGAGACTGCCGGTTCGGGTTGGGCTCAGACGTTCCGAGTCATATTCGGTAACTTCACCGAAGCAAAGACAACCTTCACTGCTCTTTCGAACACGATCAACGGCTTCATCAACGCCAGTTCGGATGCTCGTAACAAGGTACTGGCCGATTGGAAGGCACTTGGTGGACGAACTGTTCTGATCAACGCTATCAAGACAGCGTTTGAAGCTCTAGGGCAAATCTTGAAGCCTATCGGTAAGGCATTTCGGGATATTTTCCCTGCAACGACGGGAAAGCAACTCTATGAGCTCACGCTAAGGTTCCAAGATCTTGCCAAAACTATGAAGCCGAGTGCTCAGACGATCGAGAATTTGAGAAAGACATTTAGAGGCGTGTTTGCTCTTTTCGATATTGGTAAGCAGGTCATCAAGGGCGTATTTACGTTGTTCCAACATCTTTTCCGCTCTGTTGGGGCTGGTAATGGTGGTGTCTTGAAGTTCACAGGAAACATCGGCGATCTGATTGTGGCCTTCGACAAATGGCTAAAGAAGGGCGACAAGGTATCAGAGTTCTTCGGCAAGATCGGTGATGCTCTTGCTAAGCCTCTTCAAATGATTCTCAAGTTGAAGGATGCTTTTGTCACTCTATTTTCCGGAGTTTCCTCCGGGGGAGTTTCCGATCAAGTAGACGGAATGACCAAAGCATTCACTCCATTCAAGAATTTGATCGAAGCTATCGAGAAAGCTTGGGACAAATTCGTCACCTCAATCGCAAATGCAGATATTCAGCCGGCTATCGACAAGATCGTCAAGTTGATCACGGGATTGGGAACAGCTATTGGCAAAGCAGCTTCAACCATGGATTTCGAGCCTATCCTCTCTGTTATTCGAACAGGTCTTCTTGGAGGCATGTTTGTTATTCTGAAGCGCTTCCTAGGGAAAGGATCTCTTCTCGAGCAGCTCAGTAATACGGGTGGAGGATTTGTCAAGAATCTGTCAGGTATGTTCGACAATTTGACAGGTTCGCTAAAGGCTCTTCAGACAAATATCAAGGCCGATACTCTCTTGAAGATCGCCAAGGCGGTCGCATTTCTCACCGCATCGGTGGTCGCGCTCTCATTCGTCGATCCTGAGAAGCTCAAGTCGGCTCTCGCAGGTATGACTGTTGCGTTTGGTCAGCTTCTAGGCGCGATGGCTATTCTTACAGCAACTACTAAGACGACCGGGTTCATCAAGCTTCCGGTTATTTCTGCTGCGCTAATTGAACTGGCTTTCGCTATGGATCTTATGTCACTAGCTGTACTTGCAATGAGTCGATTGGACTGGAACCAGCTCGGAAAGGGTCTAGCTGGAGTTGGTGGCGCACTCGGCATTCTTGTAGTAGCAATCGGTCCCCTTAGCAAGGGTGGTCCAGGTCTTATTCGAGCGGGTATTGGCGTGACTGCTCTCGCTTTCGGTCTCAACCTTATGGCTCTTGCTGTGAAACAATTTGGTGGTATGGATCTGAAGTCGCTAGGAAAAGGTCTTGCTGGGGTAGCTATATCTCTCGGTTTGATTGCGCTGGGGGTTGAGGGTATGCCCACGGAGAGAATGATCGCGGCAGGAATTGGACTCATTGGTATTGCGGTCGCTCTCAGAATCATGGGCAACGTCTTCGAGAAATTCGCCAGTATGAACTTGAAGCAGCTTGCCAAGGGCATGTTGGGTGTTGGTGGATCGCTTGTGGGAATTGCCTATGCGATGGAGTTGTTCCCACCGAATATGCCTGTCATCGCAGCAGGTCTTCTCGTTGTCTCGTTTGCGCTTGGACGAATCGCCAAAGCAGTCATGTCCATGAGCAAGATGGGCTGGATGGAGATCGCAAAGGGTCTTACGGCTCTTGGTGGAGCTTTGTTGATATTGGCAGGAGCTATGGCACTCATGCAAGAGTCTGTTGCCGGAGCTATTGCGCTAACGGTAGTTTCTGCTGGTATATTTCTCCTGTCCAAGGCCCTCGTCGCTCTGGGGAAACAGTCATGGGGTCAAATCCTGAAGAGTCTCGTAACACTCGCCGCGTCGCTTGTTATTCTTGGCGCTGCAGGTCTCTTGCTAACCGAAGCAATTCCTTCCCTCTTGGGCCTTGGCGTTGCTCTAGTGCTCATCGGCGGGGGTCTTGCCTTGGCGGGCGCTGGAATTGCACTGATTGGAGTCGGTCTTAGTGCAATAGCTGTTGCTGGTCCGACTGCGGTTGGGGTTCTTATTTCAGCACTCGTTCAGCTTGAGGAAGCAATTATCAGGAACGCGAAGAACATCATCCTGGGCATCCTTCAAATCGTCGATCAGCTAGCGGCTACAGCTCCGAGATTCATGACTGCGATTGTGAAGATCCTGAACACGGTTATCGACGGTTTGATCAAGATTCTTCCGAAGTTGGTTCAGTTGATCGAGGCACTTGTCGACGCGATATTGAAGATTCTTCACGACAAGCAGGGCAAGATCATCCAGGCGGGTATCGATCTTATTCTTGCTCTGTTGACAGGAATCCGTAACAACATCGGTGCCGCAGTCAAGCTCATTGTCGATATTCTGACAAACATGTTGAACGCTATAGCTAAGAACCTTGGACGAATTGTAGCCGCTGGTGTGAACATCCTTTTCGCAATTATCAAGGGTATTGCTTCGGGATATGCGAAAGTCTTCTCGACAGCGATTACTATCGTTACGAAATTTCTCGAAGGTATCGCCAACAATCTCGGAAAAATTGCCACAATGGGCCTGAATATTCTCACCAAGTTTCTAGGTGCAATTGCTGGTGGGATTCAGCGAGTAATCACAGCTGGCGCGAACATGATTGTCAATCTCATAACGGGTATCGGTAATGCTGGTCCCAGGATCGCAACTGCTGGTACGAACGCGATGATCAAGTTCATGAACGCTCTCGTCAAAGAATCGCTCAAACTCGTAGATGCTGGAGCTCGTGCGGTTATTCGGTTCCTGAATGGTATCGCCGACGCTATCGACAAGTATGAGCCTCAGATGATCGCTGCCGGAGCTCGCATAGGCAAGGCAATCGTTACAGGTATGATCAAGGGACTAGCCGATGCTGCGCCAGCGCTTATGAAGAAAGCCGCTGGTTTGGCGGGAGACGTCCTGGGTAAGGTCGGAGGCGTTATTGGTTTCGGCTCTCCGGCAACTGAATTCATCAAGATGGGTCAAGGCATAGTCCAAGGCTTCGCTATCGGTATGGACAATCACAAAGATGCCACGAATGCTGCCGCAAACATGGCAAACGGAGTTGTTGGCGCCGTTCAGACCACTCTCGAGATTGCTTCTCCTTCAAAGGTTATGATGCGTCTAGGACAAGAAGTCACTCAAGGATTCGCTGTGGGAATCCGCGGATCTTCGGATGACATCAAGAACGCGTTTTCTGAGATGGATCAGAAGCTTCTCGAAGCGGCTCAAGGCGCTAGAGAGACAATTGCTTCGGAAAGGGCCAAACTTAAAGATGAAATGAATCAGCTTCATCCGGATGAAGAGGCAATTCGGAAGTCTCAGGCAATCATCGCTCAGAATCAGGCGTTGTTGAGCAAGTCCGTTGCAGGTCATGTTGCTCTGACGCAGACTCTCAGTGTTGAGAAGGATGCGCTGATGACACTTTCTAATCAGTACGTCAAAATAGGAGAGAAACTGAAACTGGCACAACAAGCTCTCGCGGAAGCCAAGAAGACTCGTGACGATGCAGTCAAAAGCTTTACTGATCAGTACTCGACGCTTCCGGATATTGTCACTACCGACGCCGAAGGCAATTCTGTCGATCAGCTCGCCACTTACATGAACGCTCTTAAGAATCAGGCAGATGCCGTAGCGGCATATCAGTCGACTCTTGATCAGCTTCGACAACTCGGTCTTGACGATGCTACGTACCAGAAGCTTCTTGAGGAAGGTACGGCCGATCAGCAGTTCGCAACTCAGCTTCTCGCGGGCGGGAAGACCGCAGTTCAGGGTCTCAATACTCTCGATAAGCAGCTCAAGACCAATGCGAATGTTCTGGCACAGCATGCGGGTAAGAACCTTTACCAGGCTGGTGTCGATGCAGCTCAAGGTCTTGTCAACGGCTTGAAGGCTAAGCAAGGCTCTATTTACCAGCAAATGGAGGCTCTCGCTAGAGGAATGGTTCGAGCTTTGAAGAATGAGCTCGGAATCAAGTCTCCGTCTAAGGTCTTTGCCGAACTTGGTCGATATTCAATGGAGGGCTTCTCTGCAGGATTTTCAGGTGCAGCTGGTGCGATTACAGATGCGGCCAAGGGTGCTCTCGAAGGAGTCAAGAAGACCATCAGCGATATTTCGAGTGCGATCTCGACGGGGATCGACAGCAATCCCGTCATTACACCTGTCCTCGATCTAAGTCAAGTTCAATCTCAAGCTCAAGAACTGGCAGGTTTGACTAATGTAACACCAATTTCAGCAGCAGTTTCGTATGGACAAGCTTCAGCCATATCTTCGATGCAGCAGCAAGCTCCGACAGAGGATACTACGCCTGTAGTAGCAGGACCTCAGATCAAGTTTGAGCAAAACAACTATTCGCCTGAATCGTTGAGTGAAACCGAAATCTACAGGCAAACCAAGAATCAGCTGTCGATGGCCAAACACGCACTCGCTTTGTCTTGAGGAGAGAGCCATGCTTACAGAAGTAAAGGCGTATAGCTCATGGCATTCGGCTCCTACTCTTGCCTTGAGCGAAAACGGTCGTGCTGAGACAGATCCTCTCCAGATTCGAAACATCGGCGGATTGGACCCAGTCAAAGCGGCCATCACAATTACTCCGTTGGGAACGGTGGATGGGTCGACATATGGAGGAGCTAGCATCGCGACCCGAAATATTGTCTTGACCCTCCACCCGAACCCGGACTGGAAGAACTGGACCTTCGAGAGTCTTCGTCGTCTTCTCTACACATATTTCATGCCGAAACGAGCTGTGCGGTTGGTTTTCTACAGCGATGACATCGATCCTGTCGAAATCTCGGGCGTTGTCGAATCGGTCGACGCGAATCCATTTAGCAAGGATCCCGAGATCTTGGTGTCGATCATCTGCCCTGACCCATATTTCACAGCTCTCGACCCGATCACCATCACAGGGAAGACGGTCCAACCAGGCGGAACACCCACGATCGTCAACTATCAAGGAAACGTGGAAGCAGGTCTATATTTGCAGGTCTCGTTCACGAGCGGACAAACAGCACCCGCCCTGATCGCTCTTCAAATCGGCGATCCGAGACTTCAGTACTTCGCGGTGACTGCGACCATTTCCTCCACCATGTATTACGAGATGAATACGGTTCCTCAGAACAAGTTTCTCCAGAACGTCGCGTTGGGTACAGGTGTCATCACGAATCTATATCCGAAGATCAACACTCGTGAAGGTGTTCTGTGGCCTATTCTCGAGTCGGGTGACAACGAATTCATCGTGATTACGGACGTAGGTTCTCATGACTGGGAGCTCCGATATTTTCCAAGGTTTGGAGGTCTCTAATGGAGTTGTTCACCTATGATCGTAAGTTCAAGAAAAGCGAAGTAGTCGACGAGTTCAGTTCTGTTGTCTGGACGGAGAGATATTTCGGAGATGGAGATTTCGAACTTGTAGTTCCTCTTTCGATGGAGATGATCGACAAACTCTCTGTTGGAGTATTTCTCGGATGTGAAGGTTCTCCCGAGCCGATGATCATCCAAAATATGAGCATCGAGAAAGAGACGATCAAGGTTACGGGAATCAGCATTCTTCCATGGCTTAATAACCGATTTGTACGCAAATCATCTAAGCATGAAGATCGATATTGGCTCATATCTCCGACGACTACAGGATATGCTAATACGACTCCAGGATGGATTTTGTGGAATATCGTTCACCAAATGGTTACTTGGGACGGTAGTATGGTTCTATCGGGCTACGCAATGCCACATGCACATCAGCTCGCTATTACCGGTCTGACTCTTGGTCGTTACGATTCATCCGATGCTCCTGTTAGTATCAGTGTTCCATATGGGCCTCTTTATGACGCTTTGAGGGAAATCGCAGAAGCATATAATCTGGGTATGCGAATGGCTGTGACCTATACGACTGACAAGGTATATCTGACAGTCGATTCGGGAGTCTTTCCGGATATTCCTCAGGACTATTTTCTCGAGTTTACCAATTATAGAGGTATAGATCGTACTACCCGTCAAACGGTAAATCCTCCAGTTCGCTTCTCTCCTCAGTTTGACTCTTTGACCAACATCAAAGAACTTCAGTCGATAGCGGATCAAAAAACGTTGGTATTCGCATTCGCTCCTGGAAATCCGGGGGGTCTAGCAACCGGACTGTTGGCAGGAAGAGCAACTACCGTTAAGCAATGGGAACCTACAGTACCTGCAAACAGAGAAGAGATCTGGAGTTTCGATGTTCGCGCTGAACAAGTTTTCTGTGATGATATCACCACAGATTCAGGAATTACAACAGCTGCGAACTTGACGACTGTTCTAAACCAACGAGCTCAAGCGGTTCTCAATGCCAAGGCGTTTAAAGTTTTCGTTGATGGAGAGATAGTTCCGGGAAATCAGTTTGTATATGGAGCTGATTATGGGCTTGGCGATATTATTGAAGTTCAAGGTAATAGTGGAGTCATTCAACTTTCAAAAGTAACCGAGTTCATTCGAACTCAAGACTCGACAGGAGAACGGTCATATCCTACACTCAGCGCAATAGCTAGTTAGATGGCCACAGATACGTTGATTTGTTTGATCATCTTGCTCATTGGGATCGTTTTGGGCTATGCCATCAAGTCATATTTGGTTGGACGCTCTAAGAGTGGGACGATCGTTGTGACGAAGAAAGAAGGTCGAACTCTATATTCTCTCGAGTTGAGCGAGTACCCCGAAAAGCTCGAATTCAAGAAGATCGTCGTCTTCGATGTCGACGCTTCAGGAGAAGATCCCGTTCGCGAGTGAAACTTGGCCTATTATGGGACTCAACTAAAGGAGCGTCATGTTTTGGAAGAAAGATCCCGATGCACCGAAGTACTATCAGAGTCTTCTGGAGAAAGAGCTAGAGCTCGCCATCGTCGCTTTGAGCGGTTTTCAGGCGGGTACAAACGAGTACGCGAAGCAAGTGAGCAACATTGAAAGACTTCACAAGATGGTGATGGCCGGAAATCAGAAGCCATCATCCTCTGTGAGTAAGGACACGTTGGTCAACGCTGGCGCGAATCTCGTGGGTATCGCCATGATCCTTAAGCACGAGTGGGCTCATCCGATCTCCTCGAAGGCACTAGGCTTTGTGCATCGGCTACGTTAGAAGAAACATCAGCCCAAGAAGAGTCGAATAGGCGGGGCCGCGAAAGCGGCCTTTCCTATTTTTTCGCGTGTAAAACAGGGCGTATAGTGAAACTACTACGAAAGGAAATCATGCCCCAGAAGAACCCCATCGTGATCATCACCTGTTTGGCCATCTCGGCTGCAGGTATGATGCTATATCGACGGGTCATTAACAGCGTTCGTGATAACAACCCGTAACGAAGTTTCAAAAGAGGATCCAACACGGATTCTCTTTTTTTGTTCGCGAAAAAAACAGGGGGTATAGTGAAGATTAACCCATAAAAGGAGCCATGAAAATGTTCGCGACTATGTATATCATCTGGACCCAAATCCAGACGACTAAACTGTACGCTGGACTTTCAGACGCCATGCCTGGAATGATCTAGAAAAGGAGCCCCGAACAGGGGATTTCCTTTTCGTCACTCAAACCTTTCCCATTTTTTTTTCGCGCGTAAAACACGGGGTATTGTGAAAGGACAAATTCTATGAAAGGATTCGTGATGAAAGACTCGATCAAGAGTCGTGCCATCGCCGTCAAGAACCACGTCGCACGTAATAAGGTTGCGTATGTTGCTGGTACGATTGCCATCCTGGCGGTCGCGCTGCAGCAGCGGAATCGGATCGCGTTCTACAAGTTCTTGGAGGAGGAGGGCATCGACCCGATGAAGTTCTACTGCCCCGAGTTCTACGCAGAATTGCATCCCTAACAACAAGAAGAGGAGTCGAAACCTGACTTCTCTTTTTTGTTCGCGAGAAAAACATGGTGCATAGTGAAACTACTACGAAAGGATCACCATGAAGAACTTCCCCGCCAAAGTCGGGAAGCACCTCCGTCGGAACGCCAAGAAGTACGTCATCGTCGTCGCCGGCACCACGCTGGTCGTCGTCGCTTACGGCGCGCTTCTGACCGTGAACGACATGGAGAGCTTCCTGCAGGACAAGGGACTGTTCGAGGAGTGGCAGAACCAGTCCGTCGCGTAGTTCCCGAAAGAGGGTCCAACACGGACTCTCTTTTTTCTGTTTCCTGAAAAAACCCCGGGGGGTAATTTCCTCCCAAGTCGCAGATATTACCTCGTAAAGGAGAAATACTCGTGCCTAAGTACGCTATCAAGGTGACTCCCGAAACTCTTCCGTTCTGCGAGTTCATCCAAGGTCGTTCCATCCCGCATATTCCCGGAGAGTTTTACTTCCTCGTGAATACGGACATGGAGCCGGGTCAGTACACGATGGCTAGTGTGCCGGCGAATAGCATCACCAAGTCCCTTCCCATCACGATCCTTACTCCGGCGATCGTCCCGTAGTCGCGATATTTTCATCCCCTATTATGGAAGGTACCCTACCAAGAAAGGATTACTCCATGGACAAGTTTTTGGAGAACCTCAAACGCCAAGCAGAAGAGAACCCCATCGTCGCTCTCGGTGTCGCAGCAGCAGTGCTGGCAGGCGCCGCGAAGATCATGAACTCGATGGCCTGGTCGCGTGAGGTCTCTCGTCGTGCCATGAAGGATGCTCGTCGGTAACACCTTCGAAAAGGGAGTCGAAACACTGACTCTCTTTTTTTCGCGGAGAAAACATGGTGCATAGTGAAACTACTATGAAGGAGTTTGCATGAACCCCGCACTGGTTCGATTCGTCGCCATCACCGCCATCGGCGTTGGTAAGATGATTTACAAGCAGAGGAAACTCGCAAAGTCTATGACACCTACAACAGACAACAACGAGCTCGCTCTGTACGTGGTCAGCATGATCAACGACGGCAAGGTCGAGATCGACGAGTTTGACAAGATCGCACTCGCACAACTCGGAATCAAGGTAGCAGAAGAAGAGGAAGCCTAACCGGGCTTCTTCTTTTTTCGCGTAAAAAACAAGGTATATAGTGAAAGGTATTCAACTATCGAAGGAGACAAAATGTTCGTCAAGAACCTCATCACCGACATCAAGCTGACCCGGCAACTCCGCCGCGAGCGCGGATTCTCCGTGATCAGCAGGTTCGGCAGGAGCTTCTGACCTACTTGGAAGTCAACGACATGCTGAAGCCCGGAACGGTGGTCGCCTAACGGCGATTACCGTTTTTTTCTTTTTGTGAATCTCGTCAACGAGTAGATTTACGAAAGGAACTCGAATGGTTATCCGAATGGATAATTGGGACAACATACCCGCTCTTGAGCGACGGGTTGCGTGGTTGCGGCGAACGACCGGAGTTCGATTCCGGATCGTAACGCGCGACAAACATATTGACCTATGGGTTGGTAGAAAGCAGTTCACGCAAGGACTATCCGTACCAGAGCTTAGAGCACTCGTTGAGGGTATGATCGTTACTGTGTAAAGTAAAGGAGAAATCATGATCTATCTCATCGTAGGAATCGCGATATTTGCGGCGATCATCGTGATTCTCTTCAGAGCTCCAATGTGGTTCGGACGTGTCATTGCGTTCATTCTTCTCTGTATTTTTCCTCGGAAAGTTCTTACAGAGTGGACGTATCGTCTTCTCGAGTGGACCGAGATCAAGAAACAGGAAGCAGCGGCAAGAGAAAGAAAGGAGAAAAACGAAAAATCATGAGGTTGCGAAAACAACGTCAATGGAGCGACCTTGCAAGTGATCCACAAACGCCGTACATGATTGGGCGTATTCTCGGTGCTCATGAGATGGCCGTAATACTTCTCAGTGAAACAGATAACGACACAGCTAAGCACGTTGCGGGAGTGCTAGAACGGGTTGGGGCATATTTCATGGAAGAGCGCCTGGAGATGAAGTCGGCGATCGTGCCTCAACAACGTTCTGAGTAGTCGCGAAAAAAACATCCACTATAATGGAGAGAAGTCGCCCCTCAACAGCGAGGAGCTCACAGGAAGACCTCAACTGCGAGGACTCTGTGTACACCAGGCTCCTCTTCCCTTTTTTGTTTCGCGAAAAAAACACGCTCTATGATGAGAGAGAGTTAGTCTTGTTATGCTCGACTAGCTCGTTGAATCGATCTTGTTATGCTCGATCGAGTCACTCTCTTTTTGTTTCTCTATAGAAAGGATCTATCATGGCTGAGCAACCGGAGAAGCCAAAGCGGACCGTTCGTCAGAAGGTTGAAGCACTCGCAGCAGGACAACAGATGCAGAAGATTCAAACGCATCT
>Ga0081455_10001536_pt1 | contig 28449 bp, 27 predicted proteins | sample TabmetS3T2R1_FD_70207 | JGI IMG/M metagenome (GOLD analysis project Ga0081455, IMG submission 70207) | Tabebuia heterophylla rhizosphere microbial communities from the University of Puerto Rico - S3T2R1 | ecosystem: Host-associated > Plants > Roots > Rhizosphere ... | reverse complement strand
AGACATCGACTGGCGCTCGATGCGAGCGAGATCCCGTAGCTGCGCGTCATCGATTGGGACATCGGACATGGTCGCCCGGAGGAAGCGTCCGCTGCCCCAGACATCCTCCACCCCCTCAACGAACCGCTCGTACTCCTCGGATGTCAGGCCGGCCTCGTACTCCTCGGATTTGGCGATCGCCGCGAACGAGTTGATCAATATCAGTGCGCGAGTCCGGGCGGGATGGGTCGCGGCATACAGGATCGCCACCGGCCCACCCAAGGCATCCGCCAGCAGCACGACGCGTTCGAGTCCGGCCGCGGTCACCACCGCGTGCAAGTCGTCGGTCCAACCCTCCAACGCCGGCAGATCAGCCAACGACACCGGGTCCGAAAGCCCCGTGCCCCGGTGGTCGTACGACACGACGGTCGCGAACGACGACAACCGCTGATGCAGCAGACCGCGATCCTGCGACTCGAGAATCTCGAGATCCTGGTTTGACACCCACGCCGAGACCCGCACGATCACGTGCGGCCCGCCCGCACGAACTTTGAACGCCAGCCTGGCATCCCCACTGATCGCGTACTGGACATCGGCCTCGGTGACCACGACCACATCGTCGCGCCCTACCGACGAGCAAGCCACGCCGACCTACGCGGGTCGCGCTGCCGCACAATCTGCCGCTATGGCGCTCCCGCCGACACGCTGGCCCGTGGGTTAGAGCGCGAGGAGCGTCTTGATCGCGCGACGCTGGTCCATGGCGCGGTAGCCCTCGGCTACGTCGTCGAGCGGAAGCGTCAGGTCGAAGACTTTGCCAGGATCAATTTCGCCGTTCCAGATCAGCTCGATGAGCTGGGGCAGGAAAAGGCGAACGGGCGCGGGGCCACCATGCAGGTGGACGAGAGAGAAGAACAGTTCGTCTCCTGGGAGCGTCACGTCGTGGGAAACGCCAACGTAGCCGACGTGTCCCCCCGGGCGGGTAGCGCGGATGGCCTGCATGATCGACTCCTCGGTGCCCACTGCCTCAATCACGGAGTGTGCGCCGAACCCATGGGTGAGGTCCTTGATCCGAGCGACGCCCTCGTCGCCGCGCTCCCCCACAATGTGGGTAGCACCGAACTCGCGTGCGAGCTGTTGGCGCGGTTGGTGGCGGCTCATGGCGATGATGTGTTCGGCGCCGAGCTGGGTGGCGGCGAGCACGCCGAGGAGGCCGACGGCACCGTCGCCGACCACAGCGACGGTCTTGCCAGGGCCGACCTCGGCGGCGACCGCGGCGAACCAGCCGGTGCCGAGCACGTCGGAGGCGGCAAGCAAGCTCGGGATCAGGTCCGGCGGCGGCACGTCGGGCGTTGCGACCAGGGTGCCGTCTGCGAGCGGGATGCGGGCGTACTCGGCCTGGGTGCCGATAGCTCCCATGAGCACGCGATGGATGCAGGAGCTCTGGTAGCCGGCCCGGCAGATCTCGCACGTGTTGTCCGAGGCCCAGAACGATCCGACAACAAACTGGCCGGGCTTGATCGTGCGGACGGCGCCGCCCACTTCCTCGACGATGCCGACGTACTCGTGACCCATCGGCGCTGGCGTCTCGATTGCCTCGATGCCGCGGTAGGGCCACAGGTCAGACCCGCAGATGCACGTTGCCGATAGCCGGATGATCGCATCGGTCGGTTCGACGATTCTTGGGTCGTCGCGCTGTTCGAGGCGAACCTCGCCCGGCGCGTGCAGGACTGCTCCTCGCATCGGTCGTCCCTTCGTGATCGGTTGCACCCCACGAAAGCACCCGCCGACCAAACCGCGGAAACCTGGGTGCGACCTGATACAGAACTGCCGACCTCGCGCCCTGGCGTTCTGTGCTGCTCGTACGGCAGGCGGCCCGAGCGCGGTTCGGGCAATCGGTGCGCGCGCCTCGTGCCACCCACCCGGCGTTTCCGGACAGGGCGCTGGCGTTGGCGGACTTGGATTATTGGGACAGTGTGTGATGGCCAGCAAGTGCCTCGTTGTGCCCCTCAGCCGGCGCCGAATACGGGTACCTCGGTTTGGGGCTCGTACGTCGCGCCGGATGCTTCGGACCGTGTCAGGTGAGGCGCTGTTGGAGGATGCTCGCGAGACCAACGCCCTACGTCCTAGCCTGCGTGGACGGTACGGACTTGGATCCATGGTGGATGCCCCCGAGCGCGCGTATATCGCTGGCGACCTCGAGCTCCTCGCCCTGGCGCGCGTGGGCTTCCGTCATCGACTCGAGCTCGTTCTCGCCGATGACTGGGCACGGCCAACGCCCTGCACGGAGTGGAACCTTCGGCAGCTTGTGAACCATGTCGTCGGCTCCGACCTTCGCTACGCCGCTCTCCTAAACGGTGGACGCGGCGAGGACTTCATACGTCGGAGGGAAGAAGAAACCGGTTCTGCGCCGGTGGTCGGCGACAACCCCGTTGAGGACTGGACGCACGCCGCCGCACTGCTTGACGCCGCCTTACGCACGCCAGGTGCCATGGAGCGCGTCGTTGACTACCCACGGGGTCCTCTCCGTGGTCGCGAGCTTCTCGAGAACCGCATCGTGGACATCACCATCCACACTTGGGACCTGGCCCGCGCCATCGATACGGATGACACGCTGCACGAACGGCTGGTGCGGCGGTGCCTGTCGGCACGCATGTTCCAGGCCCGCCCCAGTCGCCACGCCGCCGCGAACGACGTGCCTGGGTCGGCCCCCGAGAATGCCCGGCTGCAGCGTCGTTTGCTTCGCGCATCAGGCCGCTCGCCGTCGTGACTCGTCCTCGCGTGGGTCCCATGGCCGGCGTTCGAGGGCACATCCGGCGAGCGGTGGTACGGCGCGTTCAGGGACGCCTGCCGGCGACCTCGGCTCCGAGCCGATCGCCGATTCGGGCGCGGTGTCGAGCGTGCCGGGAAGCTCCGACGGTCCAGCTATTCCTGATGGCCCAACTTCACAGTCATCGTGGGATGGCGTTCGCTCAACGCCTTCAGGGCGAACAGGCTGTTACGACTGGGCTCGCGCTCAGCCAGGAACGTTCCGGGCTCGACGCTGTTGTCCCAACCCCAGCGGGTGTGGCTCACGTCGCCGGTCATGAGGACCGGACCGGCCGGTGTGCGAGCGACGAAGGAAATGTGTCCCGCCGTGTGTCCGGGGCTGAGGATCGCGAAGTATGAGCTGTCGCCGAAGACGTCGATCACGCCTTCGAACGTTCCGTCCTCGTCCTTCGGAATCTGGAACTCCTGGAGCGGTGGCCGTCCCTTGAGGAGCCGGTTGTTCGTTCCCTGTGCGAACAGGTTCAGGAAGAGTGATGCCTCGGCCTCGTGCGGGCCGATGTAGATCGGGACATCGTTCGGGATGTCCGGGAGCCCGGAGACGTGGTCGAGATGGATGTGGGTCAGGAAGACGCCTCTCAGCGGTACGCCTTCTGCCTCGATGATCTCCGCGGTGCTCTGCTGGGGCTGCATCTTCTCGATGCCGGCGAACTTCCGTAGGAGGCGACCAACTCCCACGCTCGCCGGATCGTTCACGAACCGTCGCGAGACACCTGTGTCGACGAGGAAGAAGCCCTGCGTCGGGTGCCGAACCACGTGGGCGTAGATTTTGATCGGCTCCTGGCGCTCGGCCAGGCCCGCCTGCACAGCCTTCGGGTGCTTGATGTTGAGCACACCGGAGAGCTTCGCCTCCCAGTCGGCGGCGACGGTCTTCACCTCGACCTCTCCTGGCTGGTCAACGATGGCCTCCATCGTCGCCGAGCTGACCGGCGTGCCGATGCTCGCCGGTGCGGTCGGGTGGGTTGTGGTCCGGAACGTGAATGGCTTCATCTGCCCTCCTCGCTGTCCGACCCGACGTCGGGGTCGCTCGTCCAGGGCGGGTACTGCGCTCGTCATGATCTGGCCTCCTGTAGCTATGACCTGTAAGGTTCAGGCTATAACTATCATAACTTGAACCTCCTCCGCTAGTCTGAAGTCATGCCGATGTCGGATTCCGAGGCTGCGGCCCAGTGGGAGCTCGCCAAGCTCGTCCATGACCTGGACATGCAGATGAACGGGCGCGTGCGCGACCGAGTGGCCGAGCTCGGTCTCACCGTCGCGCAGGCCTCGGCGCTGCGCGAGCTGACCGGTCCGATGACCATGGGCGCGCTGGCCGGGCGCATGAGCTGCGAGCCGTCGAACGCCACCGCCGTGATCGACAAGCTCGAGCGTCAAGACCTGATCCAACGGCGCCCGCACCCCACCGATCGCCGCGCCAAGGAGCTGTTCCTCACCCCCGAAGGCGTAGACCGCCGGAAGAACCTTCTGAAGATCCTTCGCGAGGTCCCTCTCGTGACGGGTCTGAGCGGGAGGGAGCTAGACACGCTCCAGCACGTGCTACAGCGAGCGATCTCGAACGGAGAGCGCCTCACCGGCGACGCATGAGGTCGACGATGCGCTCCGCCAAACCGCCGAACGGAGCGCTTCTCGAGTCGGCCGTCGCCCCTAGGTGAATAGCCCTTCCGCAAGGTCCGCCTGTCAACCCCGCGCACCGGAGCCGATTCGGCCCGGCTCCTACCACCCGCCGGCATGCGCTGTCTGCGGCGATCAGCCCACGCGCGTGCGGCGACTCGCGGACCGTACAGATCGACGGTTCTCGCGCCTTTCGGCGCGGTCCCGGACGTCCCCGAACGCGCGACCAGAACGAGGAACGACGCGTCCCCGAGGTGCTGGGGACTGTCCGATCTCGTGTGTAACTGGGCGTGATGGCTCTTTGGTCAGGCGGCGACCGTGATGCGGTCGCCGTAGTGGATGGTGAGCGCGTTCAGGATCTGTTTCCAGCCGTGCACGCGCCCAGTCGGGTTGGAACGGTTCTTCCTCCTCTCCGTCGCCACGAGGTAGAGCACCTTCAGTGCCGCCTGCTCGTTAGGGAAATGTCCCCGGTGCCGCACGGCCCGCCGGAACCGGGCATTGAGTGACTCGATGGCGTTGGTCGTGTACACCAGCGTGCGGAGCTCGACGGGAAACTCGAGAAACGGCACGAACTCGGCCCAGGCCTGCTCCCAGACCCGGACCATCGCCGGGTAGCGCTCCTGCCAGGCATCGGCGAACTCGTCGAAGCGGGCCTGGGCGGCATCGGGGGTGGGCGCGGTGTAGATCTCCCGCAGCTCCCGGCACACCTGACCCCAGTGCTTCTTGGACGTGTACCGCAGCGACGAGCGCACCAGGTGCACGACGCACAGCTGCACCTCCGCGAGCGGCCAGCTGGCCCGGATCGCGTCGGGCAGACCCTTAAGCCCGTCGCAGCACACGATGAACGTGTCCCGGATCCCGCGGTTGCGCAGCTCGGTCAGGGTGGCCATCCAGAACTTGGCGCCCTCTCCGCCGGCGGGTCCGACCCACATGCCCAGCACGTCGCGTTCACCGTCGAGGTTGATGCCCATGGCTACGTAGATGGGCCGGTTGGCGACCTGACCATCGCGGATCTTCACCACGATGGCGTCGATCAGCAGCACCGGGTACACCGCATCGAGGGGCCGGTTCTGCCAGGCGACCATGTCCTCGACCACGGCGTCGGTGATCCGGCTGATCGTGTCTCGCGGCACCTCGGTGCCATAGATCTCGGCCAAATGCGCCTGGATATCCCCCGTCGTCATCCCTTTCGCGTAGAGCGAGATGACGTTGCCCGCGAGGCCGTCCAAGCGACGCTGGCCCTTCCGGACGGTCTGCGGCTCGAACATGCCGTTGCGGTCCCGGGGGACCCGCAGGTCAACCTCACCGATCTCGGTCTTGACCGTCTTGGGGTAATGCCCGTTGCGGCTGTTGCCACTCCCGCGACCCTCGGGGTCGTGGCGCTCGTAGCCCAGATGGTCGGTCATCTCGACCTCCAAGCCGGTCTGCAGCACCTGGCGAACCAGCGCGGTGAGCAGCCCGTCGTCGCCGGTCAGCTCGACCCCCTCACTGCGAGCCCGCGCGACCAATTCGGTCGCCCAGTCCCGCAGCTCCCCAGCATCCGGCACCCCCGCAACCCTACGCGGCAGCGCCGTCGTCGAATCCCCAGTCGAAGTCATGATCGTGATCCTCCCCAGCCCGCGACACTCAGTCGCGGACCCTCGGATCACGCCCAGTTACACACTCTGCCGGACAGTCCCCGCTCCGGGCCATGGCCGACCACCTCGAAGACCTCGAAACCCGAGCACGCGCCGCCGTCGACCAGGATCTCGCGGGGCCTACGGACCGGCGGCCCGGCCGATAGCTCGCGACGGGTGGAGCGGCTTGTAGCCGCGATTTACTCGTCGCCTCCGACGGTGACCGGGAACCGCTCGTCGTCGAAGACGGCGGTGACCTCGAGGCGACCGCCGAGGGCTTCGACATAGCTGCGTAGGGTGGACAGCTCCATCTCCCCGCCCTTCTCGATGCGGGACACGTTCGGCTGCGTTGTGGCCATGAGGCGGGCGAGCTCGTCTTGCGTGATCTTGCGAGCCCGTCGCAGCTCACCAAGCGTGTAGTCGACGATCTCCGCAATCGCCTCGGCCCGATGCCGGGCAATCCGGGCGGCTCGCGCCGGGTCGGCCTTGATGGGTTCGGCCAGATCCTTGAACTTCCGAGCGGCCATCAGGTTCCTCCCTTCACGCTTGGCCGGCCTCGCGCAGGTAGTCGTCGAACAGATCGTCGGCGAGCGGGATCGCTTTCTCGTACCAAGCCTGCCACTGCCCTCTCTTGTCTCCTCCGATCAGCAGGACTGCCTGTCTCCGCGGATCGAACGCGAACAGGATGCGAATGGCGCCGCCCTTGCTGACCCTCAGCTCCTTCATGTTCGGGTGGCGGGAGCCGGCGATCGTGTCCACGGTCGGCCGACCGAGCGCCGGCCCTTCTGCTTCCAGCAGGTCGACGCGTGCGATCACGGCGTCCTGCTGGTCCTCGGTGAGGGTCTCGAACCAGGCGCCAAACTCGTCGGTGTAGAGGACTTCCCACACGGCCAGGATAACGTCAAGCTGATATCACATCAACGTGATGTCGGCTCGGTCTGGTCGGCCGGCGGGCTCGGTGCCAGCAGGCCGCCGATTACGTCTGCCGCCACGCGGTCGGTCGCCGGGATGAAGTGGGCATAGACGTTGAGCGTCGTGGCCGGACGGGCGTGGCCGAGCCGTCCGCTCACTGTCTTCACCGGCACGCCGGCGTCCAGCAGCCGGGTGGCGGCGAAGTGGCGGAGGTCGTGGAGGCGGACCGCAGGGTCGATGCCGACGCGGTCGCGGAGCCGGCGCCAGGCGCTGGTCCAGTGGTACGGGCGCCAGGGCTTCGAGCCATCGAGCCCGGGGCTGAACACGAACCCGTCGGACCGCGGCGTGACGCCGAAGGGCTCTGCTCGCGCCTCGACCTCCGACCGCCACGCCCGCAGGCCTTCCACTGTTGCCTGGTCCAAGGCGATCCGGCGTGCTTGATGGGTCTTGGTGTCCTTCTCGTGGATGCTTCGATCACGCGTTTCGACCAGCGCCTTGGTGATCGACAGATCCCAGCCATCGAGGTCGACGTCGATCCACCGCAGTGCGCCCACCTCGCCCCGGCGGCCTCCGATGACGGCGGAAAGGCGAACGAAGAGCGCCAGCTCCTGGTCCGCTTGCTCGATGGCCGCCATCACGTCGGCCGGCGCCGGCGCACGGATCTCGCGCTGACGGACCGACGGCAGCGTCGCCAGCCGGGCGGGGTTGTCGCTTCGCCAGCCCCAGCGCACGGCCTGGGCGAGTGAGCCCGTCAGCACGTTGTGGATCTGGCGCACGGTCGAGGCGGCGAGCTGCTCGTCACGCGCCAGCACCCGGTAGAAGGCATCGATGTCGCGCACGGTCAGCTTGCGGACCGGTACCTTGCCGAGCGCCGGGATCAGCCGGAAACGGGCCTTGCCGGCATAGCCCTCCCACGTCGTGACGGAGAGGGTGTCGCGCTTGAGGTCGAGCCACTGCTCGACGAGCTCGCCGACCGTCGCGTCGGTCCCGCTGTGACCGCCCGCTCCGGTGGTGACCTGGGTGACCAACGCGGCGAGCGCAGCCTCGGCCTCCTTGCGCGTGCCCTGCACGGTCCGGCTGACGTAGCGGTACCGACCCTTCACCGGGTCGCGGCCGGTCGAGACGCGCAGCTCCCACTTGTGGTCTCCGCGACGGCGGAGCGATCCACCCCCGTAGCCGGCTCGCGTCGCCATGGCAGGCCACGGTAGATCACCTGGGCGACCAGTTATGGGATGGTTATGGGATGCGACCCGACCCGACGTCCAACGCCGCCGATGATATGGCCTCTGACCAGGCATTCTGTTGGAGGCGGCGAGGGGAATCGAACCCCTGTACAGGGCTTTGCAGGCCCTTGCCTAAACCACTCGGCCACGCCGCCGGAAGGGGACAACCATAGCGGGCACCGATTGGCGGCCCGATCCTCCACCACAGGGTCGTGGCGCCTCGAGCGCGTGGGCAAGGGCGTGCCCTGCCCTTGCCCATCAAACGTTCGCTTGACACACTGCGACCATGACGGTCACCGAGGGCTCCAAGGCACCGCCCTTCGACATCGACATCCTCGATCCCCGGCTCTACGACGACCCGTGGGCGGCGTACCGCTGGCTCCGGCACAACGCCCCCATCTGGTGGGACGAGCGCAACGGACTCTACGTGGTCTCCCGCCACGCGGACGTCAGCCACATCAGCCGCCACCAGGAGCTGTACTCCGCGGCCCAGGGAGTCCGGCCCAAGGTCCTCGCGCCGATGTCCATCATCTCGATGGACGATCCCGAGCACACCCGGCAGCGCCGGCTGGTGAGCAAGGGGCTCACCCCCCGGGTCGTGCGCCAGTTGACGGATCACATCCGCGATCTGTCGAACCAGATCATCGACGAGATCTCGGCCGCGGGGACCTGCGACTTCGTCGAGGACCTCGCCATCCACGTGCCGCTCATCGTGATCGCCGAGCTCATGGGTCTCGACCCCGACCAGCGCCGGCAGCTCTACCGCTGGAGCGACGCGATGATGGCGGGCGACGGGCACACCGACCCCGACGACCCCGTTCTCGTGCGCGCCGCCGAGGCCGGGGGCGAGTTCGCCGCCATGTGCGTCGAGCTCATCGAGCAGCGACGGGCCGACGGCTCGACCGACGACATCATCGGCATCCTCACCCAGGCCTACGACGAGGGTGCGCTCGCCCGCCCCGACGCCGACCATGCGACCTCGGCCCACAGCGACGGCACCGACCCCGTCGTGGACGACCGGATGACCGCCGACGAGCTGATCATGTTCCTGATCCTGCTGGTGGTCGCCGGCAATGAGACCACCCGCAACGCCCTGACCGGCGGGCTCGTGGCGTTCACCCGCTTCCCGGAGCAGCGGCGCAAGCTGCTCGAGCGGCCCGAGCTGATCGATACGGCGGTCGAGGAGATCGTGCGCTACGTCAGTCCCGTGATCTCGTTCATGCGGACCGTGACCGAGGACCACACCTACCAGGGCGTGGACTTCGTTGCCGGCGACCGCGTATTCCTGCTCTACCAGTCCGCGAACCGGGACGAGGACGTGTTCGATGCACCGGACGAGTTCCGCGTCGACCGGGATCCCAACCCGCACCTGGCCTTCGGCATCGGCACCCACTACTGCCTCGGCGCCAACCTGGCGCGGGCCGAGATCAAGGTCGTGTTCGAGGAGCTGTTCCGGCGGCTGCGCGACATCCGGGCCGTCGACCCCGACACGCTCGAGCGGGGCGACTCCACGCTGGTGCTGGCCCTCAACCGGCTGCCGGCGGTCTTCACCCCCGAGACGGCGGGGCCCCGGCCGTGACCCAGCGCACCCCCGTCCGGACCGATGCCGGGCAGCGCGGCCGGATCCTCGACACGGCACTGACCCTCATGAGCCAGCTCGGCTCCGCGGGCACGTCGATGCGCCGCCTCGCCTCCGCATGCGGCCTCAACGTCGCCACGATCTACCACTACTTCCCGTCCAAGGCCGACCTGCTGCGCGCCCTCATCGAGGAGCGGCGCTACGGAGAGCGCCTCGCCACCGAGGAGCCGGCGATCGACGCCGCGCTCCCGCCGGGCGACCGGCTGGCCGCGTTCCTCCGGTGGGTCGCCGAGCGGACGCTGGACGAGGAGGTCGTGCTCCGGCTCCTGCTCGGGGAGGCGTTGCGGGGCGACGCCACGGCCCGCGACACCGCGGTCGGCCTGCTCGCCGAGCTCGACGTGGGCCTGGCGGCCTGGCTGGCCGACGGGTTCCCGGAGCTCCGGGCCCGCGGGCTCACGCCGGAGCTGGCTGCCCGGCTCGTGCGTCGCAGCCTCCTGGCACTGGTCACCGAGCACCTGGCGACGGGCTCCGCCGACGTGGACGCCCACGCCATCGAACTGGCGAGCGTGATGTTCGGCGACGCGGCGGACGGACCCCCTCGCGCGCGGGGGCGCCCTAGTCGGTGAACGTGACCGTGGCTTCGTCGCGTCCCCGGAAGGGTGCGATCAGCTCGGCCTCCCGCTCGATGGCGGTCCGCTGGCGATCGTTGAGCTTGGCGAACGGTTCGATCGCCACATCCAGCTGACTTCCGGCCCCGCGAGCGCGCCACGTACCCACCGGATGGCCGGTGACCATGACGAGCCCGGGGGCCCCGGCCGGCCGCCAGACGGTTCGCTGGGCCGTCTTGTCGGGGAGGAGCGTCGCCCGGTCGCGCTGCGCGAGGAACGGGTCGCCGGCCGGCAGCAGCCGCGCACCCGAGGCCGTCGGCGGGTCGTCCAACATGTCGGCGTCGTCCGCCAGCAGCCAGGCCACCGCGCCGTCGAGCTTTGCCTCGACGAGGTCGGCGCCCAGCTCCACGAAGCGCTGGCGGGCCTCGATCACGCCGATGCCGGTCCACGCCGCGAAGTGGACGGGCGTCACCGGCCCGTACGCATGGACGAAGCGCCGGACCAGCTCCGTCCTGGCGGCGGCCACGTCTCCCCCGAGGGCGCCACCCAGCCAGATGTCGGTGCCCATGAGAGTCTGCCGTGCCCCCTGGGGCCAGCCATAGCAGTAGACCCCCGCAGTTCCGGCAAGCCGCAGCAGCTGGTCGGGGACGTGGTGCACGTCGCACACCTCGCACCATGGTTCGAGCTCGGCAGGGAGCCGGCCGTGGAGCGCCTCGCTCAGCTGGCCCTTGGTCCTGGACTCGCCGTCGGCCACCACGGCCGCGAGGACCCCGAGCGCCATGGACAGCGCCTCCCGGGCGGTCCAGCCCGCGGCCTCGATCGACGGCCATGAGCCCGCGAGCTGCTCGCGCAGCGACGCCTCGTCCGCCGCGAGTGCCGCGGGCCCGAAGACCGTGGCGTCCTCCCGCGGGACGACGTAGGCGGCCCCGCGTGGGCCCAGGAAGCGCAGCAGCGAACGGTCGTCGAGCAGGGCCTCCTCGAGTGCCCCCGGCGTGAACCGGGCAACCCGCGCCGCGAGCGCCACGCCGGCGTTGCCGGGCGGGGTGTCCTGGACCCCGCACACCGCAGCCGCATCGAGGACGCCGTCCTTGGGCAGGCGCTCGTGCAGGTTGTGCGCAGCGACGCGGAAGGCGACGACCTGTTCCGCGGTGACGCGATGCACGGCCTGCCTGCCCATCGGCGGTGAGGCTAGGGGCCGCGCCGCCACCAGGTCACCGGCACCGCGGAGCGTGCTGTGAACGTCGCTGAACGTCCGTCGCCGTTCGCGGGCATGACCCCATCAGGCCAAGACCTCGCGTACGTGGGCGGCCAGGGCGTCGAGGTATCCCCGGGTTGCCTTCGCCTGCTGCCGCCGGGCGACCGGACCGGCCAACCGCACGAGCGCATGCCGGGGTCGCGAGAAGGCCGTGATCGCCAGCCGCACGTCGCCGGGAGCAGCCCCGGTCTCACCGGTCCCACGCTCGACCACGAAGGCCTCCTCACCGCTCTCCGGGTGGATCGGCAGCGTCCCGTAGCCGAAGCCGAACCGGTCGGGCTCGTCGACCACCCACGCGATCCGGCAGGTGGCGATCACGTGGACGGCCACGAGGGGCACATCGACCGCGACCACGGTGCCGACCTCGATCGGCGGCTCGTCCGGCGCCACCCGGTAGCCCTGCCGGCGGTGCAGCTGCCACCCCCGGATGCCGTCGACCGCGGCGGCGAACACGTCCTCCCCGCGCCCGAGCACGCGCGTGCCCCGGACGTGGTGATAGCCGTTGGGCAGGTCGCCGGCAGACGCGGTCGCGCCGACCGCGGCGTAGGTGAAGCGCGCAGCGCCGACCGCGGTGAGGATCTGGGCAAGCTTGGCGTCGGACGGAGGGCGGACCATGAACACCGGCGACTCCCAGCGCACTCGGCTGCGCGCGACCCTACGCGGCCGTGCCCGGGTCGGGTCCAGGATCAGCCGATAGGGTCGCTTGTCATGAAATGCCCGGTCTGCGAAGTCCAACTCTCGATCTCGTCACGCGAGGGCGTGGAGATCGACTTCTGCCCCCAGTGCCGCGGCGTGTGGCTCGACCGCGGTGAGCTCGACAAGGTGATCGAGCGTGCCGCGACGTCGCTGGCCCCGGCGACCGCCGCCGGGGGCCGCGACCCCGGCTACTACGACGAGCGGCGCGAATCCCGCAACGACGACCGTGACCGGCACGACGACCGTGACCGGTACGACGACGACCGCGGAGGTCGGGAGCGGGACCAGAAGAAGCGGAAGCGGCGGTCGTTCCTCGAGGACCTGTTCGAATTCGGGTGAGCGGGGCCGTCGGCCCAGGTCGTCCGGCGCGGAGCGCAGCGCCGCACGGGACCCGGGCGGCGCCGGGGCGATCGGCATAACCTGGCGCCGGCAGCCCGAGGAGGAGCGCATGGTCGACAACCAACGCCTACGGCCGGTCGAGCGACGGGTCCTGCGATGGGCCGAGGCGGGTGTGGGTGACGCGGAGATCGGCCATCGCTTCCGGCGCAGCGAACGCTGGGCCGCGCAGGTGCGGTTCCTTGCCGGCATCGATCGCAGCGGTCACACCCCGCTTTCCCACGACCTCCTCCGCCCGATCGAACGGCGGGTGCTCCGCTGGCTCGATCAGGGCGAGGACCTGGTCGACCTGAGCGACCGGTTCCTGCGCAGCCCGGCACACCTCGCCCGCGTCGAGGAGTACGCCCGCTACAAGCTGGCCGCCGCGCAATAGGCGCCGACTCCCCCAACCCTCACCCTCCGGTGGAGGTCGAGGGCCCGTCATCGCGCCTGTCTCAGGACCGTCTGCTCGTCGCGGCGGTGGGTCAGGACCGAGTCGAGGTACGAACGCAGCGCCTCGTCCACCGGGACCTCGCTGCCGGCCCGCTCGGACATGTAGTAGCGGTGTTCCAGCAGCTCGTGGAACAGCTCCGCCGACTCGAGGCGCCCGCGCAGTGCACTGGGAACCCGGGCCGTCACGGGCTCGTAGACCTCGGCGAGCCATCGAGACGCGACCACCGCCTGTGGGACGTCCACCTCCGCTTCGCGGCTGATCGCAGCGCCGAAGGCGGCGATGTCGTTCAGCAGGCGCCGGGCCTGGTTCTCCTGCACCTCGAGCCCCGTCAACCGGCGGAGCTCCCGGGCGTGATGCCCCTCCTCAACCAGCACCGGGCGCACCCGCAGCCGGTAGCCCTCGGGATCGTGCTCGACCAGGAGCTCATCGACGTCGAAGCCGAGGTCGTTGAGGCGGCGGATGCGGCGGTCGATGAGGTGCCGGTCGTCGAGCGACAGCTCCTCGGTGCCGGTGAGCTCGTCCCACAGCGCCTCGTAGCGATCCTCGAACTGATCGGCCACCTCCACGACGTCGATCTCAGGGTCCAGGTCGCCGCTCGCCTGCAGGTCGAGCAGGCCCCCGGCGATGTTCTCGCGGGCGATGTCGACGTCGCTCGCCCGCAGGCCGGCGGACAACTGGTCGCTGCGCTCAGCGGTCTCGGCGTCGACCAGGTACGCCATCAGGGCGCCGGCGTCGCGGCGGAACAGCAGGTTGGACAGCGAGCAGTCGCCCCAGAAGAAGCCCTCCAGGTGCAACCGGACCAGGAGAACCACGCCGGCGTCGATCAGGAGGCCCGACAGGTCGGGGCGCCGCTCGTGGGCGAACAGGTAGCGGTAGGGCAACGAGAAGTCCAGGTAGCGACTGATGAGGACCGACGGCAGTGGCTCCCCACCCGGCGCCCGCCGCCCGGTGACCACCCCCGTGGGCTGCACGGCGGGCAGACCCTCGGCGCTGAGCCGCCGAAGCATGCCGTACTCGCGGCGGGCGTCGGGCTCGGCGGTCTCCTTGAGCGCGAAGACCCGGCCGCCGTCGGCCACGAAGCGCACGACGTGGCGGCTGGTCCCGTGCACCATGTCGACCAGCCGGGGATCGTCCCAGCGTTCGAGCGGGGTGCTCCACGGCAGGTCGAGCAGCCCGCCCGGCTCGTTCCCCGGAACGAACTGCAGCCGGACCACCATCGGCCGTCACGCTAGGGCCCGATCGCGAACTGGTTGTAGCTGTACGGATTATGACCGCACAACTACAACCAGTTTCGACGCCTGAGAATGCGGATGGTCTAGGATCTAATGCGGATGTCTGAGACGGTCACGACGGCAGGGCGGCTGATCGACGCCGCCGAGGCGCTGTTCGCCACCCAGGGCATCGACGCCGTCAGCCTCCGGGAGATCAACCGCGCCGCCGGCGCCCGCAACTCCTCGGCCCTGCAGTACCACTTCGGCGGCCGCGACGGCCTGCTCCGGGCTGTCCTCGCCAAGCACCATCAAGCGGTCGAGGCCCGCCGGCACGCCATGCTCGACGCCTACGAGGCCGACGGCGACGCCGACCTGCGCGCGCTGGCGGGGGCGCTGGTGCGACCGAGCGCCGCCATGCTGGCCGACGGCGACGGCGGGCCCGCGTACCTGCAGATCATGGCCGACCTCATGAACCGGCCCCGGCCCGTGATCGACCCCGCGGCGCTCGACGACCCGGCGTCCAGCATCTACCGCTGGCGGACGCTCGTCGCCGGCCTGCTCGACAACGACGCCACCCGGCTGCACCGGCGGTTCGTGGCCATGCGCTTCGCCGCCGTCGAACTGGCCCGGCGGGCGCGGTCGGCGCCCCACACCGACGACCGCCTGTTCGTGAGCCACCTCGTCGACCTGGTCGCCGGGGTGCTGGCCGCCCCCCTCTCCGACGAGACCCGCCGCCTCGACGCCGAACGCGCCCGGGCCGTCGGCGCCGATCCCACATCCGTCCCGACGCACGTCCCGTAGGAGGCTGACGCGCCATGGCCATCGACTTCACCCTGACCCCGGAGCTCGAGGACATCCGCATGCGGGTACGCACGTTCGTCGACGACGTGGTCAAGCCTGGCGAGGCGCGCATCGGCAGCCGCGACGAGATCGAGCGCGCCGACTACATCAAGATCCTCCTGGAGATGCGGGCCGCCGCCCAGGAGGCCGGCCTGTGGCTTCCCCACATGCCCAAGGAGTGGGGCGGGATGGGCCTGGGCCACGTGGAGCTGGCGATGGTCCAGGCCGAGGCCGCCAAGTCGACCTACGGCCCCTGGGTCTTCAACTGCCAGGCGCCCGACGAGGGCAACATGCACACCCTGCTGCACTGGGGCACCGAGGAGCAGAAGCAGCGCTACCTGCGCCCGCTGTGCGAGGGCCGGGCCATGAGCTGCTTCGCCATGACCGAGCCCGAGGTGGCGGGCTCCGACCCGACGCTGATCCGCACCCACGCCTACCAGGACGGCGACGAGTGGGTGATCAGCGGCCACAAGTGGTTCATCTCCAACGCGCACCGGGCCAGCTTCGCCATCCTCATCGCCCGCACCGAGGACGACCCCGAGCTGCCGCAGGCCGCCAACACGGCGTTCATCGTCGACATCCCGTCGGAGGGATGGACGGAGGTCCGCCAGATCGAGACCATGCACGGCTCGACCGGCCACTCCGAGATCCGCGTCGAGGATCTACGGGTTCCGGACGACCACATGCTGGGCGGGCGGGGCCAGGGCCACATGCTCGGCCAGTACCGCCTGGGCCCGGCCCGGCTCGCGCACTGCATGCGGTGGATCGCCCAGGCCGAGATGGCGCTCGACATGATGGTCGACCGCGCCCTCAACCGCTTCGCCCACGGTTCGCTGCTGGCCGAGAAGCAGGGGATCCAGTGGATGATCGCCGACTCCGCCATGGAGCTGTACCAGGCCAAGCTCATGGTGCTGCACGCCGCCTACCGGATCGACCACAAGCTGGACTTCAAGAGCGAGGTGTCGATGGCCAAGCACTTCGTGGCCAACGCGCTCAACCGCATAATCGACCGGTCGATCCAGGTGCACGGGGCCCTCGGCTACTCGACCGACACGCCGCTGGCGAACATGTACCAGCACGCCCGCTGGGCGCGGTTCGCCGACGGTGCGGACGAGGTCCACCAGATGCGCATCGCACAGCGCACCATCGCCGCCTACAAGGACCACGGGTCGACGCGGACCGCCACCGGCGACCTGCCCCTGTAGGTCAGCGGGAGCGGAGGGGGCCGAGGCAATAGCGATCGCCCCGCCGAGCCGGAGGCAGGGGCGAACGGTCCTCGTTCGTCATTGCCTCGGGCCCGGCGCGGCGATCGTCATTGCCTCGGGCCGGACGCGCCGTCCTTCTCCTCGCCGTCCGCGTTGTCGGGTCGTCGGCGCCACGGCAGCAGACGGCGCAGTCCCGACAGGCGGTCGCGCATGACGTGGGTCTCGGGCTCCGGCATCTCGCCCCGCCGGTCGAGATAGACCGCCTTGCTCGCGGCGAACAGGGGCGTGGCCACCAGGGCGCCGGGTACCCCGGCCGCGGCGCCGCCGACGAGGACCGCCAGCATCGTCGCCGGGGGCGACAGGTTGACCGCGCGGCCGACGATGGCGGGGCTGATGACGTGGTTCTCGAGGTTCTGATACGCGATGACGACCACCAGGGCGATCACGGCCACGACCGGTCCCTGCGTGACCGCCAGGAGCACGAAGAATCCGCCACCGAGGAGGCCGCCGATCTGCGGGATCAGGTTGGTGAACGTCGTCCAGAGGCCCGCCACCGGTGCCAGCGGCACGCCGAGCAGGAGGCCGGTCGACAGCGTCACCAATCCCGCGAGGATGGCCACGAACATGGAGCCGGCGAAGTAGCTACCGAACGTGGAGTAGACGATGCGCCCGAGGCGATCGGCCTGACCCAGCCGGCCGACGGGCACGAGCACGCGGAACCGGCGGACGACTCCCTCACCGTCGACCATCACCCCCAGTGCGGTGATGAGCACGACGACCGCGCTGAGCACGCCGCCGAGGAGCCGCTCGCCCAGGTTGGCCAGCGTCCGGTCGTCGACCCTCGCCGGTGCCTCGTCGATCCAGTCCTCGATGGCGCCTGCGGCGTCCGCCTCCTCGAGTCGAGGGCCGATGATCGGCCAGCTGTAGAACTCCCGCACGGTGGTGGGAAGCTCCTCGCTGAACTCGCGCGACTGGCGGATCGCGGCGGGTGCGACGAGCAACACGATGGCGGCGATGCCGATCGTCAGTCCCGCTCCCACGATCACGACCGCGGTGCCGCGGGACGTGTGCCATCGGCGTTGCGCGGCGTTGACGACCGGGTTCAGCGCCAAGCCGAGCAACACACCGACGCCGATGCCCGTGAGCACATCGCCGGCCTGATCGCTGATGGCGAACAGCCCCACGGCCACGGCTGCCGCCAGGACCAGCGCCACGAACGACCACGGGTCGATGTCGACCAGGACGTGTCCGCCCGTGGGGTCGCGTTGATCGTGCCGATCGCTCGCCGGCCCGGGAGCCTGCTCGGCGGTCACCTCCTCGGCCACACCGGTACGGTACGCCTCGGTGGAGCCCGGCCGACCCCCCACCGAGCACCGTGTGGTGCGCATCACCGCCCGCTCGGCGGTGGTTGGCGTCCTCGTGGTGGTGGCGGGCATCGTCGCGCAGCGGATCTTCGTCGCCGCGCATCGTCCGCTGTCCTGGGCCGCAGCGGCGGTCGTGGTGGCCGTCCTCATCGACCCCATCGTCGACCTGCTCGACCGCCACATCCCCCGGCTGGCGGCGGTCATCGTCACTCTGGTGGTCGTCGGCGGGGCCGTCTTCGCCGTCACGTACATGGCGTTCGACGACCTGGCCGACGGCCTGGACCGCCTCGGCCGCGCGGCCGAAGACGCCGCCGCTCAGCTGGAGGAGCGAGACGACAGCGTCGGTGATCTAGCCCGTGACGTCGACGCCACTCGCCGTGTCAACCAGTTCGTCGACGCCCTCGACGAGCGCGTCACCGGCGGCAACGAGGTGCTGGCGACTACAGCAGGAACGGCGCCGACGTACCTGGTCGCCGGGATCCTGACGCTCTTCCTGATGTCGTACGGGCCCCGGCTCGCGCAGTCGGCCGTCAACCAGTTGCCGTCCCCGAGTCAGCGCGAGGCGGTCAGCAACGTCGTCAGCCGCTCCCTCAACCGATCGCGGCGGGCGGTGCTGCTGCTGGTCGCGGAGGGGCTCCTGGTCGGGTCGATCGTGACCGGCGTCGCCTACCTGCTCGACGTTCCGTCGGCGGCGGCGCTCGGCCTTGCGGCGGGAGTCCTGGCCATGCTGCCGCACGTCGGCATCGTGCTGGGCACCCTGCCGCTCATCCTGCTGATCCTGGCGTTGCGGTCCGACATCGACGCGATCCTGGCGGCCGTCGTGATCGTCGCCTGCCAGCTCGTCGACTCCTATGTGGTGCGGCGCCGAATCTCCGAATACAGCGTGCACGTCGGGCTGCTGGTGCCGTGGGTCGTCGTGCTGGTCGGCTACGCGGTGTACGGCGTCGGCGGCGCCGCATTCGCGGTGGTGTTCGCGGTGTTCGGGCTCGCCGTCCTCGATGAGCTGGGCGCCCGGCGGCGCGCCGAAGAGAACGAAGCCGCTCCCGCTGAGTCGGCGGCGCCGGACGTGCCAGCGCCCACGGACGATCGACCGGCCGAGAAGTGGGCGGATCAGCCGGCGCCGGTGCCGCTGCCGACGCCGCAGCACAGCCCCGAGACCACGGGCTCGGCCGGCCGGCCCTCGACGGGCTGACACCCCCGGGCGAGCCGGGATCCTCCGCCGGTCCCCGGTCGCCTGCCAGGCTACGACGGTGCCCAACGACGCGGGCGGCGATCCCGGTTTCCCCGACTACCGCTTCACGCTCGCCAACGAGCGGACGTTCCTGGCCTGGATGCGCACGTCGTTGGCGCTGCTGGCCGGCGGCATCGCCCTCCACCAGGTGGTGCCGTCGTTCGGCGTGCGGCACGTGCGCACGACGCTGGCGGTCTTGGCGGTGGTGCTCAGCCTGGTCCTAGCGGTGACCAGCTACGTGCGCTGGAGCCAGATCGAACGCGCGATGCGGCGCGGCGAGCCCCTCCCCCATCCCCTGGCCGTCCCGGTCCTCGCCACCGCGATCGCAGGGGTGGCGGGCACGGTGGCCGTGGTCCTCCTGGTGCGATGACCGGGCAGGCCGACCAGAACGCCGACACCACCGGGCTCCAGGCGGAACGCACACAGCTCGCCTGGGTCCGCACGGCACTGGCCGCCGGCGCGCTGGCAGCAGTGGCCACGCGGCTGGCGCGCGGCGGCGCATCGCTCGCACAGGCGATGCTGTTCGGCCTCGTCGTCGCCCTGCCCGGGGCTGCAGCGGCGTTGGCGCGGATCCGCGCCCTGGGACGGCATCCGGTGCCGCGGGCGGCGGCGCCGTGGACGGTGGCCCTGCTGGCTGCGTCGCTGGCACTCGCCGACGCTCTGGCGCTCGCTTTGCTCGTGCCCTGAGCTCCGCGTCGGAGCTCGCGTTGGCCGGTGGTGGGCAGGGCGGCTCATGAATGTCTTTGAAGGAAAATCGGGGCATAGGCCCGGAAGACCTTCAAAGACCGCCGGGAGCGCCGGGAGCGCCGGGAGCGCCGGGAGCGCCGGCTGCTGCGCCTGACGCAACCCCGGGGTTGTCCCGGCAACTGTACCCCCCTAGGGTATCTGCGGGAGGTACTGCCATGCCGGACACGCGGACGCACTCCGACAGCCACGCCGAACACCACGTCGACCACGGGCGAACGGGCAACGACACGCACGCGGCTGCGGCTGACGCACACGCGGACCACACGGGCCATGCCGGACATGGCGGCCATCACGGCCATGAGGGTCACGATGGGCACGCGGGGCACGACCCGGAGATGTTCCGCCGGCGCTTCTGGCTGAGCCTCGTGCTGACGATCCCGCTGGTGGTGACCAGCGAGATGGTCATGGACTGGTTCGGCTACTCCCTCGACTTCCGGGGGATGGACCTGCTGGGGCCGATCCTGGGGTCGATCGTGTTCTGGTGGGGCGGCTGGCCGTTCCTGGCCGGCGGTGCCGCGGAGCTCCGGGCTCGCCAGCCCGGGATGATGCTGCTCATCTCGATGGCGATCGTCGTCGCCTACGGCGCATCGCTGGCGTCGAGCCTCGACTGGCTGGACCTCGAGTTCTGGTGGGAGCTGGCGGCGCTGGTCACGATCATGCTGCTGGGCCACTGGCAGGAGATGAAGGCCATCAGCCAGGCGCAGGGCGCCCTGGCCGCGCTGGCCGAGTTGCTCCCCGATGAAGCCGAACGCGTGGGGCCCGACGGCCAGGTGACGGCGGTCTCCCTCGCCGACCTGCGGCCCGGTGACGTCGTGCTGGTCCGCTCGGGAGCACGGGTCCCGGCCGACGGCGGGATCGTCCACGGCGAGGCCGAGCTGGACGAATCCATGATCACGGGCGAGTCGCGGCCGGTGCCGAAGTCGCCCGGCGACAAGGTGGTCGCGGGCACGGTGTCCACGGACTCGGCCATCAGGGTGCGAGTCGAGGCCGTCGGCGACGACACGGCGCTGGCCGGCATCCAGCGGCTGGTCGCCGAGGCGCAGGCCAGCCGCAGTCGCGCCCAGGCGCTGGCCGATCGCTTCGCGGCGATGCTCTTCTACGTCGCGGCCGGCGCCGGGGTGCTCACGTTCCTGGTGTGGCTGGCGCTGGGCGACACCGACAATGCCATCGTGCGCACCGTGACGGTGCTGGTGATCGCCTGCCCGCACGCGCTCGGGCTGGCCATCCCGCTCGTGATCTCGCTGTCGACCGCCGTGTCGGCCCGGGCCGGGATCCTGGTCAAGGACCGGCTCGCCCTCGAGCGCATGCGCACGATCGACGCGGTCCTGTTCGACAAGACCGGCACGCTGACCCGCGGCGCCCACGTGGTCATGGGCGTCGCCGCCGCCGAGGGGCTCGGCGAGGACGAGGTGTTGCGGATCGCGGGCGGCGTCGAGTCCGACAGCGAACACCCGCTGGCCCGGGCGATCGTCGTCGCGGCCAAGGAGCGGGCCGGGGTCGCGGCGGCCGACGGCTTCCGGTCCCTCACCGGCCGTGGCGTCGAGGCGACCATCGAGGGCACGGTCTATGCCGTGGGCGGGCCGGCGCTGCTCCGCGAGCGGGGGGTGACGGTCCCGCCCGAGCTCGAGGGCGCCACGGAGGGCTGGCGCGCGCGGGGCGCGGCCGTGCTGCACCTGGTGCGCGGCGACAAGGTGATCGGGTCGTTCGCGCTGGAAGACGAGGTTCGGCCCGAGGCGCGGGAGGCCGTTGCCGCACTGAGGTCGATGGGGACCAAGGTCGTGATGATCACCGGCGACGCCCGGCAGGTCGCCGACGCAGTCGCCGCCGATCTGGGGATCGACGAGGTGTTCGCCGAGGTCCTGCCCGAGGACAAGGACCGAGCCGTCGCCGAGCTGCAGGACCGGGGCCTGTCGGTGGCGATGGTGGGCGACGGCGTGAACGACGCGCCGGCGCTGGCCCGGGCCGACGTCGGCATCGCGATCGGCGCCGGGACCGACGTCGCCATCGAATCTGCGGACGTCGTCCTCGCCGGCAGCGACCCGCGCGGCGTGGTCGGCGTGATCAAGCTGTCGCGGGCCAGCTACCGGAAGATGGTCGAGAACCTGACGTGGGCCGCCGGCTACAACGTGTTGGCCATCCCGCTGGCTGCCGGGGTCCTGGCGTGGGCGGGCGTGAACCTGTCGCCGGCTGTCGGCGCCATCCTGATGAGCGCATCCACCATCGTCGTCGCGCTCAACGCCCAGCTGCTGCGCCGCGTGGACCTGTCGCCCGAGCCCGTCGGTGCTGCCTAGGTGCCGCCTAGGAGCCGCCCACGACGTCGTCCTCGTGGGCCTGCCGGACCCGCTTGGGCGCCCTGATGAGCCACGACTCCGTGATCATCTCGCGCAGCTCGTCCACGTCGATGGCGGGGAGGTTGACCAGCACCGTCGGATGGCCGTCGTAGTGCGGGGTGGTGAAGAACTTGTCGGGCTCGGACGCCAGGAGGGCCTCCTTCTCGCCGAGGTCGGCGACCCACACCACCAGCCCGCCCTCCGCCTCGGAGCGGATGCGCAGGAAGCCCTTGTCCTTCACCCGAAAGCCGGGGGTGCCGAACCAGGGCTTCTCGATCGTCTCCGGCAGCGACAGGGCGATCTGCCGCACGTCGTCCTCGGTGGCCACGGGGCAACGATAGGCGTCGAGGCGGCAGTCACCGGGGCCCAGGGCCCGTCAGCTGAACCGCGTGACGTAGCCGCGGCGGCGGAACACGGCCAGCATCCGGACGACGTAGGCGAGGCCGGCTGCGGCCGCCACGGCCGCGCCCGCCAGGCCGGCGGCGATCTCGCCCCACGGGAGGGGCTCGCCGTCGAGCACGGTCCGGGCGGCGGCGAAGGCGTGGGTCGTCGGCAGCACCCGCGCGATGGGCTGGAGCGGACCGGGTATCGCCTCGACCGGGTTGAACACGCCCGACAGGGCCATGATCACGAACAGGACGCCCCACGCCAGGATCTCGGCGCTCTGCCCGAATCGCAGCATGAGCCCGATCACGAACTGCGAGCCCGCCCATGCCACGATCAGCAGCACCAGGGCGATCGGCACCAGTGCCCATCCCACCTGCGCGAGGTTGAACCCGAAGAAGACGAGCGCGGTGATCACCACCGCCGTCATGCCGAGGCCCAGCTTGGCGAGCCCGTAGAGGCCGAGGCCGATGGCGTACTCCACCTCGCGCAGGGGCGTGGTCATGATGTTGAGGAGGTTGCGGGTCCACGTTTCCTCCATGAACCCGGTCGTAATCGCGATCTGGCTCTGGTACAGGACGTGGAACAGCATGATCCCGGCCAGCAGGTAGGGGGTGCCCGCACGGCTGGCGTCATTCTCCTGGGCCACGAACGCACCCAGGGCTCCCCACACGACAACGTCGACGAGCGGCCAGACCGTCAGGTCGAACCAGCGGTGCGGGCTGCGCCAGAGCACCACGAAGTTGCGCCGGACGACGGTCCGGATGCGCAGCCAGCTGAGGCTCACCGCCCGTCCTCCAGGGTGCCGGCCAGCTCCAGGAACACGCCCTCGAGGTCGCCGTGGCCGAACCGCTCGGCCACCTCGGCCGGACCGCCGTCGGCCACGACGCGGCCCGCGGAGATGAACACCACCCGCTGGCACAGGCGCTCGGCCTCGACCATGTTGTGGCTGGTGACCAGGAGCGCGGTGCCGGCGGTGGCCGTCTCCTCCAGCAGGCCCTGACGGACCCTGTAGGCCACGTCGGGATCGAGTGAGGCGGTGGGCTCGTCGAGCACGAGCAGCCGCGGCCGGTGGAGGACGGCCTTGACGATGCCGACCAACGTCCGCTGTCCCGAGGACAGCTGCTCGCAGGGGCGGTCTGCGAGTCGGGTGATCCTGAACCGCTCGAGCGCGTCCGCGATCGCTGCGCGGGCGGCGCCTCCGTCGAGCCCGTAGAGCCCGGCGAACACCGACAGGGCCTCCCGAACCTTGAGCCGGTCGGGCAGCGGGAGGTATCCGGCGGCGAAGCCGACATGACACATGGCCGCGGAACGCTGGCGGGGCAGGCGATGACCGCCGATCTCGATGGTCCCGGCGTCGGGCGTGATGGCGCCGAGCAGCATCAGGAGCGTCGTGGTCTTCCCGGCGCCGTTGGGGCCCAGCAGCCCCACCCGCTCGCCGGCGCGCACGCTGAGGTCGACCCCGTCGACGGCGCGTACCGGGCCGAACGACTTGACGAGGCCGGTCGCCTCGAGGACAACATCCGCCACGACCGGCCAGTATTCCCCGGAAGTGACGGTCTCCCCGGCCGAAATTCGCGCGGCGTGGCGACCTTGCGCGGATCAGGTGGTACCCGGAACCCGTCGGTTGTTCCGACGCGGCTCGGTGGCGTCACGGTGGAGCAGCGCCAAGAGCGTCTCGACCTGAACCTGTCCGAAGGCGTCGACACATGCCGCCAGGTGCTTGCGGCGTGTGGCATCGACCGCGGCCCTGGCGTCTTCGGCGCTGACGTCGGCGGCCGCGAGCGCGCAGCGCGCTCGCTGCAGCGCGCTGTTCACCGAGGCGACCGTGACCCCGAGCAGCTCGGCGACCTCCTCCGCCTTCCAGCGCAGGACCTCGCGCAGGATCAGCACGGCCCGCTGGCGGGACGGCAACTGCTGCAGCACGATGAGCGCCAGCACCATCGTCTCCCGCGATGCGGCCATCTCGGCGGGATCGCCGGCCGCCACGGCAGCGCCGCCGGGCGCCCGCGCGGCCCCGCCCGGTCCGTCGTCGTCGGCCAGCGGCCCGAGATCCATGGGGCGGGCGCGGCGCTGCGGCCTGCGCATCATGTCGGCACACACATTCGTCGCGATCCGGTAGAGCCACGACCGCAGCGTCGCCCGGCCTTCGAAGCGGTCGTAGTTGCGCCAGGCGCGCACCAGCGTCTCCTGGACGGCGTCCTCGGCCTCGAACGACGATCCGAGCACGCGCCGGCAGTACCCGGTGAGCTCGCGCCGGTGCTGTTCCAACCCGGTCTGGAGCGTCGCCGTTTCCCTTGTCGCGGCGCACTCGGCGTTCTCGCGGGTCGCTTCGAGGACGGGCATCGGGCGGTCACCTCCACGTGGCACGCTGGCATTGACCACGCCGTCAACACATCGCCCACCTGGCTGATTCAGGGACCGGCGGTGGCCGAGGTCCCCCGCGTGGCGGGCGGATCCGTGGCGGGGCTGAGCTGGACGTTGACGATCGACCAGCGGCCATTCCGGCGCGTCGCGACCAGGGTGCCGAGAAACCGACCACTCCAGTCGCGGCCCTGGTACCGGGCCGTCTGGGCCTGGATGCCCATCGCCACCGCGGCGTCGTCGTGCACGCGGACGCGAGTGCCCTCCCAGGCGAACGCGTCGTTGGCCAGGTCCCCGGTGCGGTAGCGGTCGAGCCACTGCTGCTTGGTCAACACGTAGCCACGGGGCCCGTCGCCCCGGAAGTCGTCGTCCAGCAGCGCGTCGAGCGCGGTGGCATCGCCACGCGCCTCGGCGTCGATCCACCCGGCCAGCACGTCATCGAAGGTCTCCAGGCGACCGACGCTCCCACCATCGTGCGCCCGGAACATCGGCCACGTGGCTAATCGGTCCCCGGACGGGCGCCGCCGCGCCAGACTGGCGCGCAGTGCGATGCCTGGACGCACCTCGATGAACGCTGACGAGCGCGCGTCGCTACTGCCGGTCGGGACGGTGACGTTCCTGGTCAGCGACGCCGTGCGATCCGACGTGGTGGCCGCAGCCGTCGCTGCGCACGACGGCGTCCACGCCGATGCCAAAGGTGGCGCGGTCGGAGACGGCACGGTCGTCGCCGTGTTCGGCGACGCGGCCGGCGGGCTCGCAGCCGCCATCGACATGCAGCGCCACCTGCTGGCGGAGCCCGCGCCCGGCCACGGCGGGCCTGCGCCCCGGACCGCGGTGCACACCGGCGAGGCCCTCCTCCGCCACGAGCGGTACTACACGGGCGCGGCACTGACGCGCTGTGCCCGGCTGCGCGACATCGCCCACGAGGGCCAGACGCTGCTGTCGTCGGCCACGGCGGCGCTGGTCGCCGACGCGCTGCCCGAGGGAGCCCTGCTGCGCGACCTCGGAATACACCGGCTGCGCGACCTGTCCCATGCGGACCGGGTGTGCGAGCTGCGCATCTCCGGATTCGACCGTGAGTTCCCGCCCCTGCGCTCGCTGGACGCACTCACCCACAACCTGCCGATCCAGCTGACGAGCTTCGTGGGCCGCGCCGACGAACTGGCGGCCGTCGAGCGACTGATCCGCAGCGAGCGCCTGGTCACGCTCACTGGGGCCGGCGGTGCCGGCAAGACGCGCCTGGCCGCCCAGGCCGCAGGCGAGCTGGCCGAGCACTGGCCCGACGGGGTCTGGTGGGTCGACCTCGGCCCGGTCACCGACCCCGCCCTGGTTGCGGAGTTGACCGCCTCCACCGTCGGCGTCATGGTCGAGCCGGTCGGAGGTCCGCGGCGGGCCCTGTCGCTCCAGCTACGGGATCGCCGCGTGCTGCTGTGCCTCGACAACTGCGAGCACCTGATCGAGTCCAGCGCCCAGCTGGTGGAGACGGTGCTGCGCACATGCACCGAGGTGTCGGTACTGGCGACCAGCCGGGAGCCGCTGGGGGTGGCCGGCGAGACGGTGTGGCGAGTGCCGTCCCTCCAGGAGGAGGAGGCGGTGGCGTTGTTCGTCGACCGGGCGAGTCGCGTGCGCCCGTGGTTCACGCTGGACGCCACCAACGAGGCGGCCGTCCGCACGCTGTGCCGGCGCCTGGACGGCATCCCCCTCGCGGTCGAGCTCGCGGCGGCGTGGCTGCGCACGCTCACCCCGGCGCAGATCGCAGCCGGGCTCGACGACCGGTTCGCGCTGCTGGTGCGTGGACCCCGGAGCGCGGCCCGGCGCCAGCAGACCCTCGCCGCCTCGATGGACTGGAGCCACGACCTGCTCGACGAGTGCGACCGGGTCGTCTTCCGCCGCCTGGGCGCCTTCAAGGGCGGGTTCACCCTCGACGCGGCCCGCGCCGTGTGCGCCGACCGGCAGCGCGGCGCCGTCGCCGAGTCCGACGTCCTCACGGCCCTGGGGAGCCTGGTCGACAAGTCCCTGGTGGTCGTCGACGAGCGGGAGGGCGAGGCTCGCTACCGGCTGCTGGAGACGATCCGGCAGTACGCCGTCGACAGGATGGTGGCCGCCGGCGAGCAGGACCCGGCCAGCGAACGCCACCTCGACCACTTCCTGGCGCTGGCCGAGGCGACCGCGCCCGAGCTCGAGGGCCCGGACCAGGACGCCAGCCTCGACCGGCTCGAGACGGAGCACGACAACCTCCGGGCGGCACTCGACTGGGGCCTGACCCTGCCCGACCCCGACCGCGGCCGCCGCCTGGCTGCGTCGCTGATCTGGCTCTGGTACAGGCACGGCCACGGCGACGAGGGCCTGGACTTCGTCCAGCGGGCCATCGACCGGGCCCCCGACGACCGGTCGACAGTTCAGGCGCAGTTGCTGGTGAGCGCCGCCGCGCTGGCCCAGGTGTGCGGCCAGTTCCGGCGCATCGTCGACTACGCCCAGCGCAGCCTCGAGGTCGCCACCCTCAACCACGACGACCGGATCCGGGGTCGGTGCCTCTTCCTGTTGGCGGCGGTGGAGTTCTACCTCGACAGCGACGCCGCCTGGGAGCTGTGCGCGCAGGCGCTGGCCTGTGCGGCGGCCGCCGGCGACGCGTTCACCGAGGACGCCACGTTGGTCATCCAGGGCTCGATCCCGTCGACGCGCGACCGCTTCGGAACCGCGCTGCCGCTGCTGCAGGAGGGCGGCGAGCGCTGCCTGCGGCGCGGCGACCGCACGTTCGCCGCACTCGCGCTCAACTACCAGGACGACATCGCCGTCAGCACGGGCGACGTCGCACTGGCGGACGACCTCGCCACCCGGGCCCTGGAGATCGCCCAACCCCTGGGCGACTACTTCGCCGTCGGCCTCTCGACGTGCCACCTGGCCTATGTCAAGGGACTGGCCGGCGACCTCGACGGTGCGATGCGGATCGTCGAGCCGGTGGTTCGTTCCGTCGAGGGTGCGGACCACGCCGTGTTCGTCCCGAGGATGGGCTCGGTCCTGGGCATGCTGCACCTCTGGCGCGGCGATCCCGAGGGCGCGATCGCGTGGTTCGAGCGGGACGTGCGAACGGCGGATCCGGTCCCACCCGACAACCTCATCGTCGCCCGCTCGCTGCCGGGGCTGGCTGCTGCGCTGCGCCACGCCGGTCGCCGAGACGAGGCCCGTGCGCTGGTGGACCGGGCACTGGCGCTGGCGCGCAAGCTGGACGTTCCGCACCTCGTCGCCGACGCCCTCGAGCAGTCCGGACTGCTGACCGCCGCCGAGGACGCCGGCGCGGCCGAGGACCTCCACCACGAGGCGCTGGCGGTGCGGGTGGACCACGGGCTGCGAACGTCCATCGTCGACAGCCTCGATGCGCTCGCCCGGCTGGCATGCCGGGCTGAGAGCTCCGCGGAGGCGGTTCGCCTCCTGGCGGCCAGCGACAACGCCCGTGCCGCGATGGGCTACCCGCGCCCTCCGATCGACCAGCCCGGCCACGACGCCACCGTGGCTCGCCTGCGTGCCGCGCTGGGCGGCGAGGCCTTCTCGGATGCCTGGGCCGAGGGCGCAAACCTCTCGCTCGACGACGTCGTCGCGTACGCCCGCCGGGCGCGGGGGGCGCGAGCTCGACCGTCGACCGGC